>ERZ506523.2-NODE-2-length-66146-cov-8.124919_pt1 | contig 66146 bp, 52 predicted proteins | sample MGYA00512392_ERZ506523 | MGnify/ENA metagenome assembly ERZ506523
CTGGAAATCAACCAGGCTAAGTCACGCATCAACCAGGCAAAGAAGGAGGGTAAGAATCCTGACCCAAAGGACCTGGAACTCGTGAAGACTGAGAAGCAGAATGCTTTCGCCATCTCACAGTACACCGACATCATGACCATCGAGAAGTTTGCCAAGCACATCACCTCTCATGGTAGTGTTTATTCGAGAGCCGACATCAGCGCCATCCTCTACATCGCCGTAGACTGTATGCGTGAGATGTTGCTTGAGGGTAAGAAAATCCGTCTGGGCGATCTTGGTGATTTCTCTCTCCTTCTCACCTCGAAGGGTGCCGAGGATGCCGACAAGTTCACTTCGCAGAACATCACCGGTGTAAGGGTTCAGTGGGAGCCTGGTCAGGAGTTCAAGAACCTTCGCGATGACGCCGAGTTCAACCTCGTAGCCAGCCGCAGTGCTCAGGCAGCCGTTATCAAGGCGATTAAGGAGGGTAAGACCAACGTTGACCTCAACGCGCCAACTACTCCGGATAATACGCCTGGCGGTGGTTCAAGCACTACCGAGGGCGGTGGTTCAGGTAATACTGAGGGCGGCTCCGGCAATACCGAAGGTGGCGGTTCAAATACCGACCAGACCGGCGGCGAGGGTCAAGGCTCTGAATCAGGCTCAGACGGCAATATGGGTTAACCCCCAGCGGCTAGGGTGCTAGCCCCTAGCCGCAACTCGCCCCACAAAGTTAACATTAAACATTTAACACTTAACATTAAAATGAAATGAAAGCGAACACTTGGAAAACAATTCTGCAGATAGCCATCAGCATTCTGACCGCTATCGCTACTACGCTCGGAGTAACGAGCTGCATGGGATAAAGAACATAGAGTCTACCTTATTATAATAAGCTGACTCAGCCATAAAAATGAAAATCGACCGCTCATCTCAATATGGGGAGAGCGGTCGTTTTTTTTGTTTCTACCTAAAATCCGGTCATGAAGGGTCATTATCATTTTCAATCCACCAAAAAGGGTCCGGTCATTAAGGTCACGGTCATTAAGGATTTTCAAAGAAAAGTTGATGGGAAACGAGTAAAAAATCATCATTTTTTTGCTCATTTTCCTTTTTTTTATTATCTTTGCCTTAAAAATTAATAATTGAACTTTCGCATGTGGTTCAAGTACGGGCTGAAGACCCAAAAGCTCCTAGCCCAGGGCGTATGGGACAAAACTTGCGAAACTTGAATAAATGAAAAAATATATAGATGGAAAAGAATATTATAAATATAGATGCACATGTCATAGATGATATCAGAACCATCATCACAAGGGCAAGAAACAAGGCGTATCAATCTATCAACGAAACCCTGATACGCTCAAACTGGGAAATTGGCAAACGTATTGTTGAAGAAGAGCAGCTTGGCAAGCAGCGTGCTGATTATGGAATACAGCTCATCAAGTCCATATCTCAGCAGTTGACGACTGAATTCGGCTCCGGCTATGGTGTTCGTAACCTTGCCTATTTCAAGCAATTATACCAATATTTCCCAGATTGGGAGATTTTGCACGCGCGCGTGCAAAATCTTTCGTGATCACATTTGAGATGCATTTTAAGGGTGGAAAGATAAGCTAGTACCCCCAAAAATCTCTGCTACAAGATAATAGACACAAAGTAAACAAGACATTGAAGGAATGAAAGTCTGGCACCATAAGACGATGCACAAGAAATTCAAATACGGCCATGGAGAAATGCAGTTTCTCAGACACCGGAATGCTGAACAGATGTAGCCAGCTTGTGGGTGGCGACAAGGAAATGGTCAAGGTGTTCAAGTACAACGGATAAAGGAGAAAATAGAATGATGAAACTCAATAACACCAAAAGTGAGTGGTTTATGTAAAAAGTTACGGAGAATATGAATTATCTCCGTAACTTTTTACATTTTCGGCTGATTTTACCGCTTCAGAGCAATATTGTAGTTATAATACTTACTGTTGCCCGTAATATCCTCCAGCACCTGGATGAAAGGAGGAAACTTCACACTCTCGTTGGCAGAAATGCCGCGGGTTTCAAGAATCATCAGATTGGAAACCGGCTCAAGAAACTCATCGAGCTCGAAATACTGGCCCTTCCAGATGAAACTCTTGCGATGCTTATGAATGCGCTGACGGTAAGGATCTGCCTGCTGAAGCATACTCTCGTAAAGATTGGCATTGATCTGCCGCTCGGTCTCTATCTGCTCATTGTCTGAAAGACGCTTCTTGGTGGTGTGAACATACACATACTTGCCTCCCTCGAAACCGCGACGGCGAAGACGGATCTCACTGCCCGGCTCACCCGTAAGATAAGTCTGAACAATATCACTGTCTATCGCATTAGGAACCTCGCCCGTCAGCTTCACGATATATTTGCGTTCCTCCTCTATCGGCTGCGGAATGGCAAGCACATTGCTTATCTCCTTGAGCACACGGTTCAGCTTGTTGTTGAAATCTTCGTGGTTATTGATCACCCTGAGATGAGGATGACCCTTCCATGCAGAAACTATCTTCTTGTCCAACTCGCGCGCTATCTTCAGCCCCTCCTCATCAGCCTGCTCCAGGCGCTGCGCATTGTTGGCTGTAGTATAAAACTGCTCGGCGCCATCGGCAGCACTCACCAGATGCAGCACAGCATCATAGCGGTCGCGAAGCTGTGAATTCGTATACCCCTCTTCCGAGATGATACGGTTCCAGAAATCGGGAGTGAGATAGGTAGAAATATCCATCGTACCACGATCGCAGACAATGATGACCGGCTGCTGCAATGTTTCTGCCATACGCTGGAAACTGTCTTCCAGGTTGATCTGAGTCTGGAAAGTAGCCTTCTCACCCTCAAAGAAGAAATCCTTGTTGGAAGTGAGATAATTCATGCCCGCCTGGGTGAACATGGTTGGAACTTCGGGAATGGTAAAGACCTTATAGCCCAGGCTAGAGAAATGTTCTATCACCTTAACCATAGCGGTAGTCTTGCCCGCACAAGGACCACCCGTCAGTACAATCTTCTTAATCTGATTCATATATCCAGTTTTATATTTTTCGTTTTTCTATTGATGTTCTTCCATAAACATCAGAATTCCGGGTGCAAAGATAACAATAATTCTTCAAATGAAAGCTATAATTTATGCAAGAAAGGAAAAATAATGTATTTTTATTTTGATTTCTCATCGTTTTGATGTACCTTTGCAGAGAAAATGGCTTGTTTTGAGCCATCGGAAACAAAAATATAACTATAAGATAAAAATGGAAAAAGTAAAGACATTAATTATAGGTAGCGGGCCTGCAGGATATACGGCTGCCATTTATGCGGGTAGAGCCAACCTGCAGCCAGTACTCTATTCGGGAATGCAGCCAGGCGGCCAGCTCACCATCACCACAGAGGTAGAAAACTTTCCGGGCTATCCTAACGGCGTAGACGGAACGCAGATGATGATGGACATGAAGGAACAGGCAGCCCGATTCGGAGCAGAAATGAGAGACGGAAGCATCGTGAAGGCAGATTTCAGCTCACGTCCATTCCATCTTACCGATGAACGCGACAACGAGATTGAGGCAGAAACCGTGATCATCGCCACAGGCGCATCTGCCAAATATCTGGGTCTAGCCGATGAGGAGAAATATCGCGGACAGGGCGTTTCAGCCTGCGCTACCTGTGACGGATTCTTCTACCGCAAGCGCACAGTAGCCGTAGTGGGCGGTGGCGATACTGCCTGCGAAGAGGCCATGTATCTTTCTGGACTTGCCAAGAAGGTTTACATGATTGTGCGCAAGCCTTATCTCCGTGCTTCAGAAATCATGCAGCAGCGTGTAAAGAACAAGGAGAACATCGAGATTCTGTTCGAAACCAATACGCTGGGACTCTTCGGCGAGAATGGTGTAGAAGGTGCTCATCTCGTGCGCCATAAGGGCGAAGCCAACGAAGAGAAGTTTGACATCAGCATCGACGGATTCTTCCTGGCTATCGGACATAAGCCTAACACCGACCTCTTCAAGGGGCAGATAGATCTCGACGAGCAGGGCTTTATCAAGGTTGTGCCAGGTACTGCCACTACCAACATTCCGGGTGTTTTCGCAGCAGGCGATGTGGCCGACCCAATCTACCGCCAGGGCGTTGTAGCCGCAGGTTCAGGAGCCAAGGCAGCCATCGAAGCCGACAGATTTCTGCAGCAACAGTAAAAACTATAGTATAAAATCCTATAAAGCGGGGTTAATATAGTTAAAAAATAACAGCAATATTTTGTCAGATGCGAAAAATGTATTACTTTTGCATCTGACAAAATAAAAGGAAGATTGGCAGAGTGACCGAATGCGCTGGACTCGAAATCCGGTATACCCTCTTTCGGGTATCGGGGGTTTGAATCCCTCATCTTCCGCCATGTTCCGCAATCAGGAACTGTCATTTTTTTAGTTTCACAAAAACAACTCGACATGAAAAAAATCATCATCCCCATATTTATGCTCCTCCCACTGATGACTGCACAGGCTCAAACCGTGCTGACCGAAGAGCAGCAGCTGGAACAGGCACAGAAACAGTTGGAAGCTGCCAAGAAGGCACTCGAAGTGGCTAAAATCAAAGCACAGGCTGCCAAACTGAAGGCTCAGGCTGACAGCATCAACGCTGCAAGCGCCAAGGCTGAAGCTGAAGCTAAGAAGGCCCATACTACTGAGCCAGAACCTGCTGTAGTGAAGGAGCCAACCACATCAACCACGGGATGGGCGGTTCCTGTTACCGTAGCCGCTAAGCCAAAGGAGGCTGCCAAGCCTGCCAACAAGCTGGCAAATGGCACTACAGCCAAAGTGGACATGAAATATCTGGCAGGCGCCATCACCTATAATGATGAAAACAAGATTGAATTCACGCTCGATACGGATGCTAACGGAAAAACTGCCAAGCAGATTTACGACATCGTATTAAAATACATGAGTGAACTGACACAGAACGAGCAGAACATAGCGAGCCGAGTAGCCCTGGTAAACGATGCTGAACACATCATCGCCAACACGATGGACGAATGGCTCGTCTTCAGCCAGTCATTCATCTCACTCGACCGCACTGAATTCAAATACCAGCTGGTAGCCAGGATTTCAGACAATCATCTGAATCTCTCGCTCGGCCGCATCATCTACAACTATGAGGAAGGAAGAAGCACCGGTTTCAAAGAACCTGCCGAAGAGGTAATCAGCGACAAGATGGCGCTCACCAGGAAGCAGAACGACCTGGCTAAGATCTTCGGAAAGTTCCGCAAATGCACCATCGACCGCAAAGACCAGATATTCGCAGACTTAACTGCATTAGTAAAACAATAAGTTGAAGAAAAAACATGGATAATCAGAATACAGATAATAAGATACAGCAGAACGAGGCACAGCAGCCTGCAAACGCTACAGCCCAGCCTACAGCTGAGCAGGGAGCAGAACAGACAGAGCAGAAGCAGCCTACCAGCTACGCCGTAAGACCACAGCACCGCCGACTCCGTCCATTGGCCTACAGCGACCAGAGCAACATGCTGAAGGTACGCAACTATCTCAACATCGCCTTCATGCTGCTCGCCATCGTGGGTGTAATACTCTGGACCCAGTTGGAAGAGAGCCGTAATATCGCCTACATCGTACTCATTGTGGGTGTAGTGCTCAAGATTGCCGAAGTATGTATCCGACTATTTAAGAAATAATGAAGAAGAAGAAAATTATATTCTCATCACTCCTATTTTGTGCTGCAACCCTCCCGGTTGCGGCACAAAACGATTTTAACTATAACGAAGATTCGCAGTTCCGTCCTCAAACCAACCGCAAGGTGAACACCGATTCACTGGGCTCAGACAAAGAGATTCCGAAGGGCATCAGGGTATGGACTGTAGACGAACGCTTCGGCGATACAAAGGCTGCCGTAGTAGACACTTTGCAGCACATGTATATGAACACAACCTTCACGGAAGGACTGAGAGGCGAATACAACACCCTCGGAAACATGGGTACTGCCCGACTGAACCGAATCTTCATCGACCGCCGCAATACACAGGGCAACTTCATCTTTACAGAGCCCTACGACTATATCGTAAATCCGGTAAGCGACTTCCATTTCACCAACACCTACTCACCTATCACCAACATAACGCTGAACAGCTGCGGCGACAAGGTGACGGGAGAAGATGATTTCAAGGCCATGTTTGCCGTGAATGCCAACAAAAGGTTAGGCGCCGGTTTCAGATTCGACTACAAGTATGGCAGAGGATATTATAACGCACAGAGTACCAGCCACTTCAAATACACCATGTGGGCTTCTTACCTGGGCGACCGCTATCAGGCACACTTCCTCTTCAGTACCAATCATGAGAAGATGACCGAGAACGGCGGTATTACCAACGATGATTACATCAAGCATCCGGAAATCTACACCGAATCGTTTGCCACCAACGAAATTCCTACCGTTCTGGAACAGAACTGGAACCGACTGGACAACCAGCACATCTTCTTTACCCACCGCTACAACGTAGGTTTCAGCCGCAAGGTAAAGATGACCGAAGAAGAAATCAAGGCAAAGAAATTTGCCATGGCTTCGAAAAAGGAAAACGCTGAAGAGGATGCGAAGGAAGAAGCCAGAAAGAAAGCCAAGGAACAAGGCAGGAAATTTGATGAGAAAGCCTACGACAAACAGCAGGGAGCTAAATTCAGCGGCCGTCCTGACGGAGCAAAGATTGCCGGCGATGAACCGGCTAAAGACTCAGCCGCAAAGGACATCAGGAACGACAGCACCCGCATCGCAGTAAACGGAAAAGCCGCTGCCGACAGTCTGCTTGCCGTCCAGAAGAAAAATGCCGAAGACTCGCTTTTCTACAAGAGCGAATATGTTCCGGTAACGAGCTTCATCCACACGGTAAAGTTTGACAACTATCGCCGTATTTACGAAGCTTATCAGACGCCAGCCGACTATTATCTGAACGAATATTACGATGCAGGCAGGCTGACCGGTGATTCCATCTACGACCAGACCAAGCACTGGCACATGAAGAATACCTTCGCCATCGCCATGCTTGAAGGTTTCAACAAATGGGCAAAGGCAGGCTTGAAGGCTTTCGCCGGCTACGATCTCCGTCACTATGAACTGCCAACCATGGAAGGCGGTTTCGAAAAATACAACGAGCATGTGCTGAGCGTAGGCGGACAGCTGAGCAAGCAGGAAGGCAAGACCCTCCACTACAATGCCGTAGCAGAAATAGGACTGACAGGTGTTGACGCCGGAACCCTTGCCATAGATGGTAATGTAGACGTGAACATCCCATTCCTGGGCGACACGCTTCAGGTAAGAGGCGATGCTTTCTTCCATAGAGAAACCCCATCGTTCTATTACCGCAACTATCACGCCCGTCATCTGTGGTGGGAGAATGATCTCGACAAGACCATCCATACCCGCATCATGGGTACGCTCTCCTTCCCTAAGACGCGCACCAAGCTGAGAGTGGCTGTAGATGAAATCAAGAACTACACCTACTTCTCGCAGAGCTATGACATTACAGAAAAAGGGTTGCGAACAGGAGTCATGGTTACACCAATGCAGGAAAGCGGAGGAATCAACCTGCTGACAGCACAATTGGAGCAGAACTTCAGACTGGGCATCCTGAACTGGGAAAACCTGTTTACCTACCAGCATTCGAGCAAGGAGAGTGTTCTGCCAGTACCAGACTTCAATGTTTATACGAACCTCTACATCAAGTTCAAGGTAGTAAAGGTGCTGAACGTAGACCTGGGTGCAGACATGCGCTACTTTACAAGCTATGAAGCTCCAGACTATTCACCTTACATGGGACAGTATACGGTACAGGGCAACGGCGAGAACAACGTAAAGATAGGCAACTATCCTATCGTCAATGTTTACGCCAACGTTCACATCAAGCACACCCGTTTCTTCGTAATGATGAGCCACATCAATGCAGGACAGGGCGACAAGAACTACTTCTTCGCGCCTCATTATCCTATGAACGAGCGAGTGTTCCGTATTGGAGTAAGTTGGAACTTCTTCAATTAATCTTCCTGATTCCTTTAAGGATTTCAGGAGATTCAATTTTAATCTTTTTAGAATATGATAGAAACAAATTCTATAAAAGCATGGTATCTAGCCGCTCGCCCGAAGACTCTGACGGCGGCGGCTGTTCCTGTTTTATTGGGTATTGCGCTGGCTTATAAAGACGCTCAGCAGATACAGACATTGCCAGCCCTACTCTGCCTGCTCTTTGCATGGGTAATGCAGATAGACAGCAATCTGGTGAATGATTATTTCGACTTCAAACATGGTAATGACGATGAAACCCGACTGGGACCGAAACGAGCCTGCGCTGAAGGCTGGATTACTTTGGAAGCCATGAAATGGGGAATCATCCTCACTACCCTTCTGGGTTGCGCCATAGGACTTCCGCTGGTTCTCTTCGGTGGTTGGGAAATGGTCATCGTAGGCATCTGTTGCGTAGTCTTCTGTTTCCTCTATACTACCTGTCTCAGTTATCTGGGCATGGGCGATATTCTGGTGCTGCTCTTCTTCGGCATTGTACCCGTATGCTGCACATACTATCTCGTAATGCCCGAAACCATGCAGGGAGTAAGCCTGGAAGCGGTTCTCGTATCTGTAGCCTGCGGACTGGTAGTTGATACGCTGCTCATCCTGAACAATTACCGTGATCATGACAACGACCTGAGAGCCGGCAAGAAGACACTTGTGGTTCACATAGGAAAGAAGAATGCCGAACGGTTATACTGCGCATTGGGCAATCTGGGCATCATTACCATAATAGGTGTCACCATCTACGAAGTATTTCAGCATGAAGCCAGCAGCATCTTCCTGCCGTTTGCAGCACTCTATATCGTTCTGCACAACAGAACCTATATGGAGATGAAAAAGATAGGCGAAGGCAGAGAACTGAACAGAATTCTGGGCAAAACAGCTCTGAACATCTTCTGTTTCGGCATTGTATCATCCCTGATCATCATCGGAATGGCGAATTGAACAATAACATCTTAATAATAATGTACGCGCGTACCTTATTATATAAACAAAGTGGAGGAATATCTATGAAACAACAGGTAAATCTCGAAATCATGAACTTTGTGGAGAAACAGATTCTCCCCAAATATAATGCCTTTGGCGAAAGTCATGGGCTCAGACATGTTACCCGAGTCATCAGAAACTCTCTAAAACTGGTTCCGGTAACCGGAGCCGACATTGATATGGTTTATGTGATAGCTGCTTACCACGACCTGGGAATGAGCGGTCCACGTGCCATTCACCACATCACCAGCGGCAAGATTCTGCAGGCAGACGCAAGACTGAAGCGCTGGTTCGGTCCGGAGCAGATTAAAATCATGAAAGAAGCCGTTGAGGACCATCGGGCTTCATCCAGCCGTCAACCTCGCAGCATCTATGGCAAGATTGTGGCAGAAGCCGATCGCGACATTGATGTTCACGAGATATTTCTGCGCGCCATACAGTATGGCAAAGAAAACAATCCAGATTATGACAAGGAGCAGCAATGGGAGCGGTTCAGCCAGCACATGGACGAAAAATATTCACGAAACGGATACATCAGGTTATGGATTCCCAACTCCCCTAACGAGAAAGCGCTCAACGAACTGCGCAATATTATAGAGGACAAAACGGAACTGAGAAAATATTTCGAAAAAATATTCGAAGAAAACAGCTAAAACATTTGGTAGTTTCAAAATATTGCATTATCTTTGCATTATCAAATAATGACTAAGATGTTTTGCATCGTTGCATCGTGATGATGCATGGGTGCTAGAAGGAATAAGGGTCGTTTCGGTTCGATCGGGATACTCATCAAATTACACTATTGAAACCGAGAGGACATTCTCTTGCTCATGGCGGGCCACATAAACTGCTAGGCAGGTAAGCTGAAAAGCCGGTGGATTACAAAGGCGGAGAACTCTCAAATGTTTATACATTCGGAGTTTCATCACATCATCGAGCGGCCCTTTCTTTTACAAGAGGCGGATTTCTGAGAAAGAAGTCCGCCTCTATTTGTTTTATAAGCAGATGACAAAAAAAAGTTGAAGAAAACACCCCCTGATAATGTGGGAGTTACAAAGAAAATGCATTTTTATCGAAAAAAAGTTGCAAAAAGATTTGGTGGAATCAGAAAAATGTAGTACCTTTGCACTCGCATTTGAGAACGATGCTTGGTTGATTCGGTTAAGAATCCGACTGGAAGGTTGGGTGAGTGGCTGAAACCAGCAGTTTGCTAAACTGCCGTGCGGGTTACCGTACCGGGGGTTCGAATCCCCCACCTTCCGCAAGCTATCGTCCGAAAAATGTACCGTTGGTCGATTCATCTAATGGTTAGGATACAAGATTCTCAATCTTGGCATAGGGGTTCGATTCCCCTATCGACTACAAAAGTGTTTTCATGTATTAATTTAGATTGTTTAAGCTTGCATTTAGTTCTTTACCAAAAGGCTACTGCAAGTTATTTTTTTATATATACGTACGAAGCAATATGAAACAATTATACACAATCATCTCCCTTCTCTTTCTGTTTACCTATCCTGCCTGGGCGCAGCAGCACGAGATATTCAACCAGCGCATCAGAACCCTACAAGTTGTAGGCGGAACCAACTGGCTATCGCTCCCAGTATCGTCACTGGGCGGAGAACCTATCCATATCGATTTTGACGACATGACGCACGATTATCATCGGTACAGCTACAAGATTGAACATTGTGATGCAAACTGGAACGTATCTTCTTCGCTCTTTGAAAGCGACTATATGAGAGGCTTCAACGGCAATCAGATGATTGAAGATGTAGAGCAATCCATCAACACCAATCATCCTTACACTCATTATCATCTGGCAATTCCCAATGCCGACTGCCAACTTACCATGAGCGGCAACTACAGACTGACGGTTTATGACGACAATGCGGAAAACGAGGAAGAAGGTAAAATGTTTACAGCCTGCTGGATGATTACAGAGCCTCAGCCATTGGTTAAACTCAAGTTAGAAGCTACTTCAACAACAGATATAGACATCCAGAAAACCCACCAGCAACTGAAAATGGAACTGGATCACAGCCAGCTGAGAATCACTCATCCCAACCAGCTGAACATCGTAGTGCTTCAGAACGGAAGATGGGACAATGCTGTCATCAACCCTAAACCCGACTACCTGAGTGCGGGGAAAATGAGTTGGCAGCATGTAAGAGCTCTGATTTTCGATGCGGGCAACGAATACAGAAAGTTTGAATTTCTGGACACCGATCATCCAACCATGGGAATAGACGCCATAAATTGGGATGGAAGCGACTATCAGGTAAAGGTAATGACTGACAGCCCTCGCCCCAATTACGTTTACGATGAAGCTGCCAAAGGTTCGTTTTATATCCGCAACAGCGACAACGTAGAAAACAACAACACCTGCGAATATGCACAGATTCACTTTACCCTGAAAGCTCCAAAACTGCCAGGCGATATTTATCTGAACGCAGATTGGACCTACGGCCGTTTCCTCCCCGAATATCGGATGGAATATGATGAAATGACGAAAACCTATCATGCACGTCTCTTCATGAAGCAAGGTTATTACAGTTATCAGTATCTCATGAAGATGGAAGACGGAAGCATCAGGCTGCTCCCATCAGAAGGAAATTTCTACCAGACCCAGAACAAATACAATGTACTGGTTTACTATCGGGCTCAGAGCGACCGCACCGACCGGCTGGTAGGATATGGAGAATTAAAATAAAGGAAGGAAATAAATGAGATTAAAAAGAAAAAGGAGTTCTAGCATTTCAGAATGCCGGAACTCCTTTTCTATTTAATCCTAAAAGTGGAATTTCAGATCAACACCACATTGGAAAGGATTGCCACGCTGGGCAAAATACAGTTTCTTTCCTGTTGCTGCATTATCTACAGCAAAGGTATTGTAATTAGTATCTGTGAGATTCTTACCCCAGATACTGATGCTCATCTTGCTGAAATCAATATCACAATGCGCACCCATCACGAAATACATCTTCTGGCTGTAGGTATTGGCATTATCCCAATAAGTCTTGCCCTGCGCATTCATATTCAATCCGAAGGTAAACTGTCCTAAATGATAGTCAGCCATGGCTGCTATCGTATGCTGAGGAACATAAGGAACCTTCTTGTCCTTATAATTCACAGCCTTATCACCCTCGCCATCAGTATATTCATCAAATACGGCGCGTGTAAAACCATAGTTTACACCCCAATCAAAAGCACCGTCGAAAGCCTGACCCTTGAGCGCGGCTTCAATACCACAACTGTGACTCTTACCTGCATTAACCATCATTCGGCCAAAGCCATAGGTTCCTGCCATCACAGAGAGTTGCTGATTGCGAACCTGCATATAGAAGGCACTCAAATCGAAATGAAGACGATGATCAAAAAGATTGAGATGCGTTCCAACCTCATAATTCCATGAGGTTTCCGGCTTAAAGGCAATAGTCTGGTTCACCCTATCATAATCTTCATCGGTATGAGAAACGTCGTAATCGCCTCGCATCGCCTTCTGACTATTAGCTTTCAGTTCGGTCTGCAAGATATCACTGAACATCTGGATATTATAACCGCCTGCACGATAGCCCTTGCTCACCGTAGCATAGACATTGCTACCCTGCTCATCAAGCTGGTAACTTAAGCCAAATTTTGGCAGGAGCTGGTTGTAATCATCACTCGTTTTGCGGTCGAGCATTGAACGCAAAGTACGAGTAGCCCCCTTGCCCATCACCTTAGCTGTCATCGCCATATAAGCATAAGTATCGTAATGAATACTTGTATGCATGAAATCGTAACGCAAACCAAGCGTTGCTTTCAGACGGGAAGAAAGATCAAACGTACTCTCGTGATAGAGACCCAAATTGCTCTGAGGAGTATGGAACAAACCCGGAGCTCCCATATCTACACTGACAGAAACTCCGCTAGCCATTGCCGGAGGCATTGCCTGCTGCATCTGACTCAGAATACCATTACTGATAGGCTTCGTCAATTCTGAACCGAATTTTACAGGACCATTTGTCTTCAACCACATATGGGAGAAGAATACACCCTGGGTAAGATGCCAGAAACCGAAGAAAGGCTGCCGACTCTTAAATGTGAACTCCTGAGTGATAGAATTCTGCAACTGATCTTGCTGCAAGCTCAAATAATCTTCAGGAAGATAATCCTGATCCATCTTCATATTATCATCCAGGAACTGATAGCTGGTAGTAGAAGCAAAATCCCATTTCGCTCCTTCATGACGAAGATTGACACCCGAAAGCAGCATGTTGCGGCGATAAAGCCCAGGGAATGTAGTATTTGGTAATGCAGCCTTGCCACTGTTTAAATCCAGCTGACCATAAGGAAATGCATGCTGATAGACAAATTGGTAATTGGCTAGCAAATCCATGCTCCATCCTCTATCAAAACGGAACTTAAGATTAAACTTACCGCCTGCCTCATCATAATTGTCGGCATAATCGCTGGTTCCTGCACGATGGAAGAATCCCTTCTGTCCATCATAAAAAGCAGCTACCCCTAATGCGATACGAGGTGAAAGCTTCATATAATGAGCCGCTTCTACATTACGATAGAAATGAGAGCCCAATCCCAGATTAACGTAGGTGCCCTTGCTATCATAAGCATCGCGTGAATAGATGCGCACCAAACCACCTTCAGAATTCTGACCATAAAGTGTTCCCTGTGGACCACGGAGAATATCTATACGACTGGTCTGATAATGGTGAAGATTGAAAGCAGCCTTGCTCAACACAGGAATTCCGTCAAGATAAATTCCTACAGCCGGACTGTTGATACGACTTCCAATACCGCGCACATACATGGCGTTGGTAAAACGCGAGCCATAGTTGGGCATTACGAAGTTAGGAACATAGCAGGAAAGTTCGCGCAAATCGCGAGACCCCAGTCGCTGCATCTGATAAGAACCAAAGGAAGTGCTGCTGAGAGCCTGCTGACGAAGACGGAAATTCTCCTTAGGCTGCGAAACAACCACAACTTCATCAATATCATAAACTCGGCTGCTATCAGCCAGCAAGCCGTTAGCATCTGCAACTTTTTCACTCATACCCAATGACAGGTCAGAGCAAGTAGCCCTTTCGTTATCCGCAGCACTAGCCTGCAACGCTACCGCTGCCAAACCAATGCATACGCTCTTTTTACTATAAAATACTATTTTTTTCATAACGGGTGCAAAGGTACATATTTTTTCCTGCACCCCCTATCCTTATTTATGAGGAAACAGATAAGCCCGTATGGCAAACCATATATAGGCTACGAGCAGTAAATAACCTATATAATATAAGGTAGTAACACTGAAAATGATGTAATCAATGGCGCAAACACCCACTAAACCACCCAGATACAGAACTGCATCACCTGCCGGCAAACGGTGTTTCACCTCATCAACACAAGCCAGTCCTACTATCAGTATCGCCCAGACTGTAGCCAGGAAAAAGCCCAATATTGGCGGTACGGCAAAAGGATTGAGCGTAGGATGAAAATAAAAATGACGCCATACTTCTGGCAAAAACAGCTGAATGGTTGCATAGAAGGTTGCTGATATCGAAACAATAAGCACCAACGCTGTTGGATATGGGGAATCTATATCATTGAAGTGAACCAGTTTTCCATTGCTATGGAATATCCTGCGAACGGTATAGGCTACAGCTATGATGATAATGATAACCAGGAAGATAAGCAAGTGAGTATTGCTGAAGGTCATGATGAACTCCGAAATAGGATCATCGGGAACAACCTTCGGCAGCAGACGGGACTCACGGGTCCAGCCAAACTGATTATCTTCAGTAGCCAACTGCACCCAAACTGAATCTATAGAATCCTGAGGAACCATACGGATATCCGTAACCACCAGCAGGCGGTTCTTTCGGACGGCAAAGGAGTCGATAGGCAAATTGCTCAAAAACTCTTCAGGCTGTTGTGCAATCAATTCCAGGGAATCCTTGAATACCAGAAAATTGAATTTGTTGGTATAATGATGGGTGGTTGAAAACGAAATGGAATCGAGTTGTTTATTACTGTACTCTACCATAGCAGCATGCATCTGGTGATGAGCACGGCGATGATAACAACTGCTGAACATCAAGAGGATGCCCAGCATACAAAGAATCTGTATCGTCCATTTCTTTTTCATTTATTTCTCACTATATAAGTTCATCTGACATTCATTGCATGCAAACTCCAGACGGAAACGACGACCATCACCCAACTGCAGGAAGAGAGGTTCTCGCCAGGTTGGTTTCTTGCCTCCACGCTTTACACAGTAGCCCAACGAATAACGGATACAATGGCGGCACTGCATCAGGAGCGATTCTCCCTTTTCGTTGGTATACTTAGGTTGCATACTTCGGTTTGCCTTGTCTTTTTCTATATTCTCATCATATTCTTCCTGGGTCTTGGCATCCCATGCAGAAGGAATATTCTTACCCAACTCAAATGCCGGAACTACTTGCGACAGACCATGAATCTGATAAAAATCTCTTGCATCATAGTTAGCTATATTATAGAGATATCCCCATTTTCCGTATTCCGGCTGCCAAGTCAATTCCTCTTTCGTAAGTCGGTGTTCACCAGGCTGACTGAATCCAAAACCATTGTTGAACAAGGTTCTATCCCATCCACCCCACAACGACTTATCAAGCTGTTTCTGATTTACCTTGGTAAGTTCATCTATCAATTCACGCCGGATAGCAGTGAGAATACTGTTCGGAACAAAGTATGTTTCCATTCCCTTCAGAAGTTCTACCTGGTAAGCTTCGTAAATCGTATCGCCCAGTTTGCTCATCTGAGCCTTTATATTTTCGCCCTGCGGGCGTTTCGCCTTTTCGAGTTTCAACTCTTTAAACACCTCAGCCACCTGATAAATCAAGCCACCATCAGCCTCTTTCGTCTTCATGATGTTGACAACAGCCTTTACACCCTGTGGCTCTTTCCTGAACTCATTGCCCATCACAGGCTCCATTGCTATAACAATATAGATTTTACGTTCAGCAGACTTACGAGCCAGCAAAGCCTCGAAAGCCCGGTCGTTATTACGATAAAGAGCCATGCCAGGACGCAAATGTTCAGGCATTCCAAACGGATAGAGGCGATTGCCCTCTACTCTGTTCACACGAAAGCCTTCCAACTCACGGTCATCATTGATAAAACACAGTCCATCGCCATTTTTAAAGCTGGCTACTGTGGCTACGTTGAAAGAGATGTTGCCACGTATCTCCTTAACCTTACCCACAAACTCGCCGATAGCTTTCGGCGTATCAAAAGAAGCAATATCCGGCTGGCGCCCATTCAGGAAATAATGGGTAAAGCCACGATTGAAAGTCTTCTTCAGATTAGGTGTAAAATTGTATTCAACATGTCCCACCGATGCGCGGCGATACTTGCGCGGTTCTGCTTTTACGATTGCATCGAGTTGACTGCTATAGGCAGCCACTACATTCTTGACGTAGTTGATATCTTTTAATCTTCCTTCTATCTTGAACGAAGTAGCTCCAGCATCAGCAAGTTCCTTGAGATGATCAAGCTGACAAAGATCCTTGAGCGACAACAGATAACGCTGATGTTCAATCTCCTGACCATTGGAATCGAGCAGATCAAACTTCATACGACAGAACTGTGCACATTCTCCACGATTGGCAGAGCGCCCGAAACACTTCTCAGAAGCATAACAGACACCCGAATAGCTTACGCAGAGCGCTCCATGTACAAAGACCTCTATTTCTCTATCAGGAATCGCCTGATGTATTGCCTTGATTTCATCGAGCGAAAGCTCACGAGCCAGAACAACACGTTTGAAACCTAACGTGGTAAGCCAAAACGCCTTTTCTGGAGTTCTTACATCACACTGGGTACTGGAATGCAATTCTCTGCTCCACAAATTCTGCGCTCTCACCTCAGTAAGCACACCCATATCCTGCAGCAAAAGTGCATCAACACCAATCTCATCAAGTTGCTGGATCATCTTAAGCGTATCCAACATCTCATCCTGATAGATGATTGTATTCACAGTAACATGAACCTTTGCTCCAAACTGATGAGCATAATCACACAACTGTCTGATATCTTCCAGCGAATTGCTTGCTGCTGCTCGTGCCCCAAAACGAGGTGCACCTATATATACGGCATCTGCACCATGATCAATGGCTGCAATACCACATTCCAAGTTCTTGGCAGGCGCCAATAATTCTAATGTTTGCATAAGAAATCTGTCTCTAAATCACCCGACTCCTTCAAATTAACTGATTTCGTCAATATTGTAAGGAGTCTCCTGATAAACATAATAGTTGATCCAATTACTATAGAAGAGGTTGGCATGAGCGCGCCATGTAACTAGAGGTTCCTCGTTCGGATCGTCATGATAATAATAATTCTTTGGCAGTTCTACATCATCACGCTTACCCATATCACGCTTATATTCCTTATCCAGCGTGTTTGGCGCATACTCAAGATGACCCGTCACAAAGAATTCGCGGCCGTTTCTGGCCATCACAATGCTGACACCGCTTTCAGGCGATTCGGCAATGATGTCAAGTCCTGGTACTTTTTCAATATCCTCACGTCTTACCTCTGTATGACGACTATGAGGCATATTAAAGATATCATCGAAACCGCGGAAGATTGGCTGAGACAAATCGAGAGGCTTCTGTTTAAAAATACCAAACATCTTCTTCTCTAAAGGATACTTAGGAACACCATAGAAATGATAAAGACCAGCCTGAGCACCCCAGCAGATATAGAGTGTTGAAGTAACATGGGTACGGGCCCAATCAAAAATCTCTTTGATTTCAGGCCAATATTCTACCTCCTCATAAGCCATCGTTTCGATAGGAGCACCGGTAACTATCATTCCGTCAAACTTCTGTTTGGAAAGTTCCTGAAAATCCTTGTAGAACATCATCATGTGTTCTATTGGAGTATTCTTTGGCGTGTGACTTTTCAACTTCATGAAATAAACCTCTATCTGAAGAGGAGTATTCGACAGAAGACGAACGAGATCTGTCTCGGTCGTAATCTTGAGGGGCATCAAATTGAGCACACAGATTTTTAACGGACGAATCTCCTGTTTATGCGCACGACTTTCGTCCATCACGAATATATTCTCATGCTTCAACAGTTCGATAGCTGGAAGCTTATCTGGTAATCTTAACGGCATTTATTTTATTCCTTTCTTAAAATTTTTCTGCAAAGTTACACAATTTCAGCGAAGATAACGAAAGAAGAAACATTTTTTTGAGAAATATAAATAAATTAATGTGGAAAAGCAAAAGAAATCTTTCTCTTTGAAAAGGATTGTTAAAGATAAATGCGAATATTAACCTATCAACCCGTTTTTAATCAAAAAAAAACGAAAAGTTTTTTGGTGAATACAAAATAAAGTTGTACTTTTGCGTCTGCGTAAGTGCAACTTTTTTATTTGAAGTTAAACGAACCGCATGAATGAATAGTAAACAGGTTTAAATATAGAAGATTATGAAATTTATAGGAATTATTCCAGCAAGATACGCATCAACACGTTTCCCGGGAAAGCCACTTGCCATGTTAGGTGGCAAACCAGTAATACAGCATGTTTATGAGAAAGTAGCAGCTTGTCTAGAAGCAGCCTATGTTGCAACAGATGATGAGCGAATTTTCAAAGCTGTAGAAGCATTTGGCGGTAAAGCTGTTATGACGCGCAAGGATCATAAGAGCGGTACTGACCGCATAGAAGAAGCTATCGAAAAAATTGGTGGAGACTGGGATGTTATTGTCAATATTCAAGGCGATGAACCTTTTGTTGCCAAGAGTCAACTGGAAACCATCTGCCAGTGTTTTGATGACCCAACAACCCAAATTGCGACTTTAGGAAAGGCTTTTACCAGTATGGAAGCTGTTAAAAATCCTAATAGCCCAAAGATAGTAGTAGACAATCAAGGCTTTGCTATGTATTTCTCTCGCAGCATCATTCCATACGTAAGAGGAAAAGAAGAGGAAGAGTGGCTCAAAAGTTTTCCTTATCTGAAACATTTGGGCATCTATGCTTATCGCAAAGAAGTTTTAAAAGAGGTAACTCAGCTGCCACAAAGCTCACTGGAAATAGCAGAGAGCCTGGAACAGCTTCGATGGCTACAGAATGGCTACAAGATAAAAGTTGGTACTACAGATGTAGAAACTGTAGGCATCGACACGCCAGAAGATTTGCAGCGGGCAGAAGAATTTTTGAAAAACGGAAAGTAATAAGAAGCATCATATACTTTTAAAGTTTCGCAGAATGAACAAAATTGAAAATATCGTCAAAAAATATATTATTCACCACGGTATGTTCAAGTGGCAAACACCATATATCGTTGCCTTGTCTGGAGGTGCCGATAGCGTTGCCCTATTGCTTATCCTGAAAAATTTAGGACTGAATATTACTGCTGCACACTGTAACTTTCACCTTCGCGGCGAAGAGAGTGACAGAGACGAGCAATTTTGTGTAAATCTGTGCCAACAACAGGGAATCAGTTTGTCTCGAATCCATTTTGATACTTATGCTTATGCCCATTTGCACAAGGTAAGTATCGAAATGGCTGCACGCGACTTACGCTACCGCTATTTTGCCCAATTAGTAAAAGACTTGCATGCAGGAGGCATATGTGTGGCCCATCATCGCGATGACAATGTAGAAACTTTACTTCTGAATCTGTTAAGAGGATCTGGAGTAGACGGATTAGCAGGCATCGCCCCAAAAAACGGAAACATTCTGCGCCCACTTCTCTGCATCAGCCGACAGGATATATTGCAATATCTAAAAGAAAAGAAACAAGATTTTGTCACAGATTCAACAAATTTAGAAGACGATGCTTTAAGAAATAAAATTCGCCATCATGTAGTACCTCTCTTAGAAAGTATCAACCCGGCAGCAAGTGAAAATATTGCTCTCACAGCCAAATACATACGCCAAGCAAAAAGGATACTTGACAGCATGGATAGCATCAGTACAACCGATTCTTACAGGAACGTTATAAATATCCCAAAAGTATCTGTCATGAATGCTCCAAGTCCGGAATTCATACTCCATAAAGAATTAAGCAGATTTGGTTTTCATGGCAATGTTATTGATGACATCTGTGAAAGCCTCAACAGCCAGGATAGTGGTGTCGGTAAAATTTGGAAAAACGAAGATTATATGATAGTCATCGACAGAGAAAAGCTGTTGATTTCTAACATACAAGACTTGAATAACATCCAGGAAGAGAGAGCGTTCCGACTGCCGGAAGAAGGCATTTACAACATGGAAGAAGGATTCCAAATCAAAATAAGAATCTTCTCGAAGATGGGTGACTTCATGCCAAGCAAAGAATCGCAATGCATCACTTTGGATGCTGAAAAAGTCAGTTTTCCCCTCACCTACCGACTGGTAAAAGAAGGCGACAGATTTCTACCTTTCGGCATGAAGGGAAGCAAACTGTTGAGTGACTATATGACGGATAAGAAATTTGACTATATACAGAAGAAGACACAACATGTGTTAACGGATAGTAAAGGTGAAATCATCTGGCTTATCGGCGAACGTACGTCAGAGAAAACGAAGATTACCGAAACCACCAAGAAAATATTGGAGGTCATCATCAAATGAAAAAGAAAATATTATATATCACAAGTTTAGTTCTCATTCTGCTGGCTGCCGCCAGCACATGGAGCTATTATTGCCTGAACCCATCAAATGATAGAGTGAACAAGGCAAAAGCAAACATAAAAGTATACAGTCACTATGAATTAATTCAAAATGGAAAAACAATACTCCGGTTCGACGAAGACACAACAACACTGGCTGCCAACTTTATGAACCGTTGGGCGTTGATTCCTTCATGTCAAGGAAGACTTGCCGCCTGCTACAACAACAGCATCAGCCGGAATCACTATCTTGGCAAAGATGCAGATAGCATCTTTAAAGAGAAAGTTGATTCTTTAGACAGTTTGTATAGAGACTCCAAATGGAAAGTTGGAGAACTGAATTATTATATTCACTCTCATTCTGTTCAGGATATAGGCTACAACTCTATTTGTGCTTATACCCAACACGAACTGGAACTACGCGATTCTGCCAAGAAACTAATTGATTCCCTGAAACATGTACAGAAAAAGGGACATTTCAAGTTGAAACGTTCCATTTCATATCAAGCCTATTATAGAGACGAGAACGGAAAATGGAAAAGTCAGGCATGCAAACTCATCAAAGCGAAGAATGGAGAAACTGCACAAGGAAGCCACACATTCCAACTTTCCTCAGAAACAACTCCTGAAGGGGTTAAAGCTATTTCACCTCAACTTGCAGCATCTTTAGCAACTGCTCATGGAGTCACACTTCGACGTTCTATTGATTACACCCTCTTACCTGATTCTCTAGGATATTATCGGGGTACAACCGACAGTATCTATCAACCCAACGGTCATGGATGCTGGCAAGGATACGATGGAACCTATTATGAAGGTTACTGGAAAAACGGGAAACGTGAAGGATTCGGATTCAGCATTGCTCCCAAGAAGCCTTTACGAATAGGCGAATGGAAAAATGACCGCTATAAAGGCGAACGACTTGTATATACATCAGAACGTATTTATGGCATAGACCTGAGCAAATACCAGCATGGAAAAGGCAGAAAAAAATATGCTATCAACTGGAACCGTTTACGCATTACACATCTTGGCCGCCTCAGCAAAAAGACAGTGTCAGGAACAGTAAACTTCCCTATTCGCTTCATCTATATCAAGAGTACAGAAGGTAAATCGCTGTTAAATCCATATTATAAAAAAGATTATCGTGATGCAAAAGCACATGGTTACAAGGTTGGAACCTATCACTTCTTTACCACCATAACACCTGCTGCCGAACAAGCACGACACTTTCTGAAACATAGTATCATTAGGAAAGGCGATTTTCCCCCAGTTCTTGATGTAGAACCGCTTCCTAGTCAAATCAAAAAAATGGGAGGATCAGGAGTATTGTTTGCACGCATCAGAACTTGGCTTAGAATAGTAGAGAGAGCAACAGGTGTTAAGCCTATTCTTTACATTAGCCAAACTTTCGTAAATCGCTATCTGACACGAGCTCCCGATCTGAAACATAACTATCAGGTTTGGATTGCGCGATATGGTGAGTATAAACCAGACATCAGACTGGTATATTGGCAGCTCTGCCCTGACGGAAGAGTTGCGGGAATACATGGAGAGGTAGACATCAATGTGTTTAACGGATACGATGACGCTTTTCAAAGTTTTGTTAAGAACAAGACGGTAAAATAACCTTTAAATGAATAAGTTAGGTTAATTACGTTAAAGTAAGTTATAAATCTAGTTACGTATCAATATTTTTATTATCTTTGCGTCAATTGTGCAATGTGTAACTAAGAGGAAAAGATAATGAGACAGCTTAAGATACAAAAGAGTATAACCAATCGTAACAGCGAGGCCCTCGACAAATATCTTGTAGAGATAGGTAGAGCCCCAATGGTTTCTATTGATGAAGAAATAGAATTGGCTCAAGCTATTCGCAAGGGAGGCAGAGCTGGCGAAAGAGCAAAGAATAAGTTGATTGAAGCCAACTTACGTTTTGTGGTGTCAGTAGCAAAGCAATATCAGCACCAGGGGCTAACCCTGACAGACTTGATTGACGAGGGAAACATCGGACTCATCAAGGCTGCAGAACGCTTTGATGAAACACGAGGGTTCAAATTTATCTCATACGCAGTCTGGTGGATTCGTCAGAGCATTTTACAGGCAATAGCTGAGCAAAGTCGAATCGTTCGACTTCCTCTCAACCAGGTAGGATCGCTCAATAAGGTAAACCAGGAAATAAATAAGTTTGAGCAGGAAAACCAACGCCGTCCAAGCGTTGAGGAACTTGCCGCCAGAACGGGTGTTGACGAGGACAAGATTTCCCAGAGCATGGCAGCCAGCGGTCATCATGTGAGCATAGATGCTCCATTCAGTGATGACGATGACAATTCTATGGCAGATGTAATGGCAAGCGGAGACGAGGGCAGAACAGACAAGCAGGTTGACCATGAAAGTATGGCACAAGACCTAAGACAGGTTTTAAAAGTTTGCCTCAAGGATCGCGAACTGAAAATCATCTGCGCATGCTACGGAATTGGGGAAACCGAAAAGGGACTCGAGGAGATTGGTGATAAAATGGGCTTGACCCGTGAGCGAGTTCGTCAAATAAGAGAAAAAAGCATCACCAAACTGAGAGAATCCGGAAAGATAGGAATCCTTATGAAATATCTTGGTTAGGAAAGCTGCTGCCCAAAATATTTGGCATAGTTTTTCTGCCAAGTAACATCTTAACTCATAATAAATGAAGAAATATCAAACACACATCATTTTGACGATTATCTTCTGCATGATGGCTTTTGCAGCACATGCAAGAAGAATGTCACCGAGAGACGCCTTTAGTGACTCGGTGATGTGTTTGGTATTTAAATATGCACAAACTGTTGACACGGCAGGTAGAGCAGCACACAAGAGTTATGCCTATACTAAATTTCAAATCAAAACAAACAAGCGTAATGCTACCCTCATGCTTGTGCCAACAATGTATGCTGTTGCACATGGTGGTGGTAGAAGATTTATCAGTGAGTATTATAACCAAATGACGTTGGATGCTAAAGGTAAACCTGTAGCCAAACGCTTGTTGAACATAAGCACTATTCCGCATAGAAGCAATACACTGTCATCGGTTCTGAAATACATGACTCCAACAGTATATGGAGAAACTCTTTTCGAAACCAATATTCTTTCACCTTTTCATCAGAAGAATCGCAGATATTATAAATACGCCGTCACTCAACTACCATTCGGCAAAGCTCAAATTTACGTATATCCTCGTCTCAAAAACACACAAGTTATAGAAGCACGTGCTATTGTTGATTCAAAAACCGGCAAGATAAGCATGGTAGACTTTGAAGGTGAATATGATATGACCCGTTTCTATATCTCTATCATAATGGGAAGAGACGGATTTGGCTCACTTTCTCCTGCCAAATGCAGCATGAGAGCCAACTTTAGCTTTCTGGGCAACAAGATAACCGGAATGTACACAACAGTATACGGACTACCAAAAATATTAAGTGACTCACTCAATAACGTAGCCGATACAACATTAATGGCAAAAGTGCGCCCTATTGAGTTAAACCAAGAAGAAACAGATATATACAATAGATTCTATGAAAAAAGAAAACAAGTTACAGATTCCTTGAATAACAACATACCAAAGACTAACTTTGCAAAAGATATACTTTGGGATGTTATCGGTGATAATGTATTAAACAGAATCTCTCAAGGCTTCGGTAAGCAAAACCAAGGTTATTTCCGTATCAGTCCTATTCTCAACCCACTCTATATGGGATACTCCGAACGTAAAGGTGTTGTATATAAGTTTGACTTGAAAGGCAGCTACCGGTTTACGGAAGACTTACAATTAGGACTTCGCTTTAAAGGTGGTTACAGTATGAAACAACACAGATTCTATTTCAGAATACCGTTGACTTTCAACTACAACCAAAAGCACAATGGACACATCAAGTTAGAAATAGGTAATGGTAATAGAATATCGAACAATCGTGTTGCACGAAAGATGTTAGGCATCAGCAAACCGGAAGATAATGATTTTCTATATCCTCTACTCACAGGATATCCGGGACTGGCATTACCAGAAATTTCAACAGAGATTGATGCTAACAACAGGAAACTGACAGAGTTTAAAGATGATTACCTTCGTCTTACTAACCACTGGAGTTTCAACGACTATGTCGGTTTTGAGATTGGCTTGGTTTCACATACCCGAAAGGCAGTGATAGAAAGTTTCTATAAACTGTTTAATTATCCAAGCAAATATGTATCAGTAGCACCAGCTGTGGCATTAGAACTGTTACCTTGGGGAAAGAAAGGCTCGATTTTTAAAATAGACTACGAAAAGGGATGGAAAAACCTACTTGGATCAAATATAGACTACGAACGGGTAGAAGTAGATGCACAAACCATTTTCCAAGCGTCACGCCGTCAATCATATTCTGTTAGATTAGGAGCAGGTTTTTATACCCGTAAAGGTGACCATTGGGATTTCGTTGACTATACAAATTTCCATGATGATAATATTCCTGGAGGTTGGAATGACAGTTGGAGTGGAGAGTTCGAATTACTGTCTTCGCAATGGTATAATGCAAGTGATTATTACATACGTGGAAATTTCACTTATGAAGCTCCTATGATTGCAACCGCATGGCTCCCTCTGATTGGAAAATATATAGAAGCAGAGCGTCTCTATGTAAGCAGTCTAGTTGTAAACCATTTACACCCATACACAGAATGGGGATATGGAGTAACAACAAGAGCTATTACCCTAGGAATTTTTGCTGCCTTCAAAAACACGAAATTTGATGGCGTAGGCTGTCGCTTCGGTTTTGAACTATTTAGAGATTGGTAATATTCATACAAGCATGGATAAGACATAATTTCTAAAACACAATATCAATAACATCATAAAAAAAATCAAAATATGAGTTCACAACTAACTGTTTATAAAGCAAGTGCAGGCTCAGGTAAAACATTTACATTGGCTCGCGAGTATATGACACTCGTGATAGCTAATCCTGCTTCCTACAAAAGCATTCTTGCAGTAACCTTCACCAACAAGGCTACTGAAGAAATGAAAATGCGTATCTTAGGAAAATTATACGAAATTGCACACGGACTACCAGAAGCAAACGATTATGTAAATCAAATACAGCAGGCTTTACCATATCTTTCATCCAAACAAATTCAGAAAAATGCAGAATCTGCCCTGCATCTGCTCATACACAATTATAACTATTTCCGGGTTATGACCATCGATACGTTCTTTCAGAATGTATTGAGAAATCTAGCTCGTGAACTTGACTTGACTGCCAATTTGCGTATTGAACTCAATGACTATCAAATTGAGCAACAAGCTGTTGATGAACTCATAGAAGGTTTGGAAGATACAGACCGATTACTCTTCTGGATTATGGATTATATCAAAGAAAACATCGATGATGATAAAAGTTGGAATGTCATTGGACAGATCAAGAAATTCGGTGAGAACATATTCAAGGATTATTACAAAGCTCATTCCGACAAGCTGACAGAATTGATGGAACAAGAAGATTTCTTCAAGGATTTTACCGACCGAATGAAGAAAAAGCGCGATAAGGCAAAAGAGCAGCTTAAAGAAATTGCTGCTACTTTTTTCGATTCCCTTGAAGAAGAAGGCTTTACGTCAGACGACTTAGCTGGAAAAACGAGAGGTATTTGGAGTTATTTCAACAAGCTGAAAAATGGCAAATACAGTGATGATGATCTACATAATGATACTTTCTATAAATGTCGGGAAAGTCCGGAAGCATGGGTCAAAAAATCTGATGTAAAAAATTGTACTGATATCTTCAATTATGTAGAATCGGTGCTCTACCCTATTCTGCTGTTTGCAGAAGATAATCGTCCAAGACTCACACGAATCTTTAAAAGTACCGACTTGACCATAAAGCATCTTAATCAGCTCCGCCTTTTGGGAAGCATAGATAAAAAAGTCAGGGAGATGAACAGAGAGGCAAACCGTTTCCTTTTGAGCGATACTCAGACCTTGCTCAATTCACTGATAAAGGATAGCGATTCGCCATTCATCTTTGAAAAAATTGGCACTCAACTCGACCATATAATGATTGACGAGTTCCAAGATACCAGTACAATACAGTGGAAGAACTTTAAAGTGCTGCTCGAAGAAACCATGAGTAGAGAAAATGCCGGCAACCTTATCGTAGGTGACGTAAAACAAAGCATCTACAGATGGCGATCCGGCGATTGGAGACTGCTCAATAATATCAATAAAGAATTTAATAAAAGCGCAAAAGTAAGCATAGAAACTTTGGATACCAACTACCGCTCTGATAGAAACATCATTGAGTTTAACAATGCTTTTTTCACAGAAGCAGTAAAGTTGGAGATTGAAGACCTGACGGATAAATGTCCAGAGGAATGTAAACAGCTGGAAAGCGCATATAGCGATGTCTGCCAGCAAGTACCAGACCACCATTCCGTTCCTAATGGATCTATCAGTATTCAGCTCCTGGGCGGTGAAAATATTGAAGACAGAATGATGCAAACCACACTGGACACTGTAGACAAGTTGGTTGAAAGAGGTGTTCCTTGCAACAAGATAGCTATCCTGGTAAGAAGCAATCGTAACATACAGGACATTGCAGAGTATTTTATGAACCATTCCGACTATCCGTTGGTTTCAGATGAGGCATTCAGACTGGATGCCTCCCAAGCAGTATGCACCTTGGTTAACGCTCTCTATATCCTAGTACACCCAAATGACAATATTGCTTTAGCAACTCTCAATAAGTTTTGTGACACTTATTCTGTATCAGGAAATATCCCAGAAAAACTTTTGAACAATCGTTCTGAGTATCTGGAAATGCCACTTTTCGATCTAACAGAACGCCTTTTTGCAGAGTTAAAGTTTAGCGAAATCAAAGACATGATCAAGCAAAGCGCCTACATCTGTGCTTTTTATGATAGTCTGAGTAAATATCTCACAGACAACAGTAGTGACATTGCAGGATTCCTTAAAGAATGGGATAGCCATATTCACGAAAAAAGCATCCACAGTGATGGCGATGGAGGCATCAGATTCCTTACTATACATAAGAGCAAGGGACTAGAATACGATCATGTTATCATGCCTTACTGTGACTGGCAATTAGAAAAAGCCAACACAATCTGGTGTACACCGCAAGAAGCTCCATACAACGAACTGCCTCTTGTACCAATAGACTTCAGTGCTAAACTGATGAAACAAAGTATATATGAAGCAGATTATAATCATGAACATCTACAAAACGTAGTTGATAACCTGAATCTGCTTTATGTCGCCTTTACGCGTGCCAGTCACAACCTGTTTGTAATTGGCAAACGAGCTAATTCTGCATATCGTTCTGCCATTATCGAATCTGTACTTGACAAGGTAGCCGGTCGACTTGAAGCTAATGATGTAAAGATGGAGTTAACAGGAATAGGTTCTGATGCAAAAACAGATGACATATCTTTCTGCTATAATGAAATATATGTACCTGATTCTTCCAAGAAATCAAACGAGAAGAAGGATACAAATGTGCTCTCTGCGTTTTCACAACCATTGGAAATAAAAATAAATGTCACACCAGCAATGCCTGAATTCAGACAAAGTAACCAAAGTCGTGACTTGATAAAACGTGATGAAACAGAAGAACAGCAGAAATTTTATATCAAAATGGGTACGGTGCTGCATAACCTCTTTTCCACAATCCGTACGGCTGATGACATTGATGGAGCCCTGAAACAACTAGAGTTAGACGGACTTTTGTACGATCAGAACCTCACACCAGAGAAAATAAAGGAAATGATTAGGAAAAGGCTTGAATCACCAAAAGTTGCAACATGGTTTAACAAGGAATGGACTATTCTAAATGAATGTTCTATCTTGACTGTAGAAAATGGGAAAATGACAGAATATCGTCCAGACCGAGTGATGCAAAACTCAAAAAAAGAGACAATAGTTGTAGACTTTAAGTTTGGCAGACAGAAAATAGAACATCATGACCAGGTACGAAAATACATCAGCTTATTAAGAAGCATGGGCAACCATAAAGTAACCGGTTATCTATGGTACGTTTACCCTAACAAAATTATTAAAGTGGAGAAATAATACAATTCTATTGCTCTGCATGAAAAACAGGGCAAAATAAAGAACATTTTCAAACATAAAATGAGCATTGAAATATGAAAACATTTTTAAAATATGTAGCAAGAGATATACTGGAGAAATATGGCAATAACCTCAGCGATATTGCAATCGTATTTCCAAACAAACGTGCAGCTCTCTTCCTCAATGAGAGTCTGGCCCGTTTGACCGACCATCCCATCTGGTCACCATCTTACATAACTATCAGCGACCTGTTTCGCAAACATAGCACATTGAAAGTTGGAGACCCGATCAAACTGGTTTGCGATTTACATAAAACATTCGTAGCCTGCACAGGTATCGATGAGACCCTAGACCATTTTTACGGATGGGGACAACTCCTTATCACTGATTTTGACGATATAGATAAAAACATGGCAGAGGCTGAGAAACTCTTTGCCAATCTTAGCGATATACATGAACTTGACGATATCTCATATCTTACAGAAGAACAGAAAATGCTGATTAAAAAATTTTTCAGCAACTTCAACGATGATCACAACTCTGAACTCAAAAAGAGATTTCTGCAACTATGGAGCCATTTTCTCGATATCTACCAACAGTTTAACCAGCGTCTTGAAGAACAAGGCTTAGCTTACGAGGGTGCTCTGTATCGGAAAGTTGTAAATGATGAAAACATCAAATTTCAACACAAGAAATATCTCTTTGTCGGTTTTAATATGATGCAAGTTGTAGAACAGAAACTCTGCGAACGCTTGATGAAAGAGGGTAAAGCACATTTCTATTGGGACTACGATGACTATTATATGCAAAACAACCATGAGGCAGGTCACTATATTCGAGAATATCTTAAATATTTTCCTAACGAATTGAATGATATGCCTCCTCATGATCTTCGTGAAATTTATCATAACTTTGATAACGATAAAGACATTACATACATTTCGGCATCAACTGAAAACATTCAGGCTCGCTATGTAAACCAATGGCTTAAAGAAAAAAAACGATATAAATGTGGAAAGAAAGTTGCAATCGTATTAGCCGATGAAGGATTATTACAAAGTGTAATACATAGTCTTCCTACAAACGAAGACATCAAGTCGTTACCAGACTATTCTGAGAACGACCAGTTATCATATAACATAACATTGGGTTATCCGCTTCAACAGACACCATTCTACAGCTTGCTGCAACATCTCATCAATTTGCAGGGTATTGGTCATCCCAAGCATAGTAACAACTATCGCTTACATTATGTGCTCATGGCACTTCGTCATCCATACACACGCTATATTTCTCAAAATTATAGCAAACTCTTGAGCGCTCTTGACGAACAAAAGCAGTTCTATCCTACCCGCCAATTCCTAAGCATGGATGGTGATGAAGGCTTATCACTGCTTTTCAAAGATTTGGGTGAGACTGCAACTGAAAATGAATACAACTTGAGACTCATCCAGTATCTGCTTGAAATTTTGAAGACAATAGGTGTGAATAGTAAAGAACAAGACGATCCTTTATTCCAGGAATCGCTCTTCAGGACCTATACATTGTTGAACCGTCTGCAAGAACTCATCCAGACAGGAGACTTAGCAGTAGACTGCATCACTCTGGAACGACTCATGCAACAGCTCATCCAGTCAACAAGTATTCCATTTCATGGTGAACCTGCAGAAGGAATACAGGTAATGGGTGTATTGGAAACTCGAAATCTGGATTTCGAGCATATCTTAGTACTCTCATGCAACGAAGGAAAACTACCGAAAGGAGTAAACGATGCTTCATTTATTCCCTATTCGTTGAGAAAGGCATACGGCTTGACTACGGTTGATAACAAAGTAGCCATATACGCTTATTATTTCCACAGTCTCCTTCAGCGCTCACGCGACATCACTTTATGTTACAATAACGCTACAGAAGATGGTCAATCGGGTGAGATGAGCCGTTTTATGCTCCAGCTTTTAGTAGAAAGCCATCATGACATTAAACGTTCATCACTGGTTGCAGGGCAAAGTACTATACGTCCTACTTACGATTCTATAGAAAAGAAGCAGAATACGTTCATCCAGCTCAAGAATCTGAAAATGCTTACGCCAACATTTCTGAATACATATTTGAGATGTGAAAAGCAATTCTATTATAAATATGTAGAAGGACTGATTGAGCCAGATGAAATAGATGAAGACGAGGTAGACAACAAAGTGTTTGGAAATATTTTCCACCGTGCTGCAGAACTGTTTTATCAAGGACTAGCAAGCAACAATGCCTTGACTACAGACAATAAAGGTAAACTCAAACTGACTCGTCCTATCGTTATAACAAAAGAGCAATTAGAGCAAGCCTTAAAAGATGAATCGCTTGTTTATCGCTTGGTAGATCAGGCGTTCAGAGAAGAACTCTTTAAAGTTAGCGCTGCAGGATATCACCCGAAATATAATGGTCTGCAACTTATCAACAAAGAAGTAATAGCAAGGTATATCCGGCAACTTATCACGATTGATATGCGCCAGGCTCCATTCACTATACTGGGATTAGAGCTGGTAGTGAAAACAGGCATTGAAGTAGAAACCAGTATCGGTAAATTATCTCTTACAATAGGAGGATTTATTGACCGACTGGACGCTGTTGCGGCTAATGGCAATGCAAACGGAAAAAATCTTGCAGAACGAATCCGCGTAATAGACTATAAGACAGGACGTATTTCAACAACACATCCTAGAGCGCTGGATGAAGTATTTAATCCTTCTATGCTAAACAAGCATACAGACTATTACTTGCAATCCATGCTCTACTCAATCATTGTGAAGCATAATAAGGATTTGAATCCGGCTCAAGAGCCCGTATCGCCCGGTTTGCTGTTTATACAAAACGCAGGAGCTGAAGACTATGATCCGACATTAAAAATGGGCAAGGAACTCATCAGCAGCATAGATGTATACGAAGAGGAGTTTATGAAACAACTGAAAGTTCTCATCGCCAACATCTTTGACAAGGACCAACCATTCCGACCAACTGATGATAAGCATCGTTGCGAATACTGTCCATACGCAGCTTTATGCAAATCATAGAAACATCCATATATAAGTGGAAACCAAAAATGATTGGTTAAAATGCGCAAAATACTTGCTTTATTGAATTATTCTATGTATTTTTGCAAAAAAGAATTATTGGATATGACAGAAAAAGAAATAAACAAGATAGTTAGTGAGAACTTAAACTATGTAAAATCAGTAGCCAACCAGTATAAAGGTAAAGGCGTTGAGTTTGATGACCTGGTTAGCGAAGGAACTCTGGCAATGCTTATGGCAGCCAGAAAGTTCCAAGCCGACCGGGGCACCGATTTTGTGGCGTATGCCGGTCCTTTCGTTCATAAGGCTATATCACAGACCATCGATAAACAATCAGGACTTTATCGTTTACCGAAAGACCAGAAGAAATTTGCCCCAAGAAACGCAGACAAAGCTGTATCTGTAGATGCGCCACTAAGCGCAAACAATCCGTATACCCTATTAGACATATTAAACGATCCGGATGTAAAAATTGCAGATGATACCCTGAATATAGAAATGATGAAAAATAAGATGGCAGAAAGCATTGCAAATTTATTGCCACGAGAGAAAGAAATCATTACTAAATTCTATGGTATAGGTGTTCCTAAAGAAACGATGGCTGAAATTGCTGAAGATATGGGACTCAAACGTGAGCGAGTACGCCAGATACGAAATCTGACCATACGCAGATTGAACAGGAGTATTCGCAACCAGGCATTGAGAAACTACTTTAAGAGGTAACTCTCAATAGCTTGTAAAAACAAAAAGAGGGTGAATCATTAACTTATGATACACCCTCTTTTTGTTTCATGATCTAGTTATTATATATTGCACTTACTCCAATCCTTTGAAGTGAGAAGCACGATATTGACGAGGAGTAACTCCTGTTCGCTTGAAGAAATTAGCATAGAAACTCTGACGAGTATTGAAACCAGCCATTTCGCTGATATCTTCTACACTCATTCTTGCATAACGCTTATCGGTAAGTAAAGACATTGCATCATTTACTCGATAATCATTCACCAACTCAGCATAATTCTTATGGAATCGGGTTGCACACACAGCAGAAATATAGCGAGAGTTAGTATTCAAATCCTCTGCCAGTTTCTTGGAACTATAGTCTGGATCCTTGTACTTTCTTTCAGTCACAAGAACGCGGAGTATCTCGTCGCGAAGGCGGTCCTTAGTTTCTTCACTCAGCATAGATTGATATCTTGCTATTTTTTCCTTTTTAGGTTGAATATTATACTTAGCCATAGTTATGTTATAAAATTTATTACAACAAAGGTACTATTTTTATTTAAAACAACCAAACTTTTTCTCATTTTTTTGAAAAATAAACACAAAAAAGTCGTTTATATGAAATAAAATGGTTATTTTTGCATTAAATTTCAAACTCCGAACAGAGTATAGTGTAATTATTAGTCAAGAAGCATAGATATGAAGCAAGTATTGTGGTTTATAAAAACGTATTTTACGTTTGTCATTTTGTTCAGTATTCAGAAACCATTTTTCATGATAATGGAAAAGGCTTCTGCAACACAACCCATCGATAATATCTGGAGCGAAATACCTACAGTGATGTGGTATGGTTTATCTCTCGACCTCTCTATGGCTGGTTACCTAACCGCACTACCTGGTTTGTTGCTCATTGCAACGATTTGGTTTCGTAAGGAGATTATACGTCCCATTCTGAATGCTTATTTTATATTGGCATCTTTCCTGGTTTCCATTACATTCATACTGAATGCAGGATTATATCCATATTGGAACTTCCCGCTAGATAGCACTCCATTATATTATTTCTTTACTTCGCCAAAGGATGCACTTGCAAGTGTTGGAGGGCTTTACATCTTTTTTGCTCTCCTCATCACCGTGCTGCTTACCATAGCCTTTTGGTTTGCACTCCGCATGCCTCATACCCAGAAGCGCTATTCCAGCAGATACAGCAACTATGGTTTTGGAGATTTCGGCAGTGGTCGCAGAACACGCTACTCTGACATAGAGCATCATCGTTTGCGCCATTCTCTTATTTTGTTGCTGCTTACTGCCCTTCTCTTCATCCCTATCAGAGGAGGATTTACTGTATCTACAACAAATACAGGAAAAGCATATTTCAGCCAAAATGCGTTTTTGAATCATGCAGCTGTCAATCCGATGTTCAGCCTGTTTGAATCACTTACCCATCAAGAAGATTTTGCATCGCAATACAGATACATGTCAGAAGAAGAAGCTAACAAGCTCTTTGCTCAAATGATAAGTTCAAGCGACCAGAACACCTACCCTCTTCTGAATGAAGAGACCCGGAAAAACGGAAAGCCGGATATACTTGTCATTATTATGGAAAGCTTTGCCAACGACATCATGCCTTCCGTCGGAACACATAAAGACGTAGCTGTCTGCTTGGACTCAATAGCCAAAAAGGGAATTTTCTTCTCAAGATTCTATTCCAACACCTTCCGCACGGATCGTGGTCTGGTTGCTGTTTTGAGCGGTTATCCTGCACAACCTACAACCAGCATCATGCGCTACCCGGCAAAATCTGCACAATTACCGTCATTGGCACTTTCATTGGCTAAAGCAAAGCATTACGGCAATGCATATTATTATGGTGGTGATGTTGATTTTGCTAACCAACGCTCTTGGCTGGTTTCCCAAGGCTATGAGAGAATCATTTCTGATAGCGATTTCCCTATAGAAGACAAATTGAGCAAATGGGGAGTACACGATCATATCGTAGCCAATCGTCTGCTTGCAGACATCAAGAAAGAACAGAATGCCAAACAGCCTATGCTGAGAATATTTCAGACATCAAGTAGTCATGAGCCATTCGATGTACCATATAGCAGACTGAAAGACAAGCGTTTAAATGCATTTGCCTACACTGATAGTGTCATAGGTAATCTTCTGCGTGAATACAGCAAATTGCCTAGATGGAAAAATACTTTGGTATTACTCGTTGCCGATCATGTTGGCGCATACAAAGAACATCTTGACAACTTTGACCGTAGCCGCTATCAGATTCCACTTATCATGACCGGTGGAGCAATAGCCCGCCCGATGAATGTTAAGCTCATTGGAAGTCAGCATGATATAGCAGCTACACTGCTCGGCCAATTAGGTATTTCTCACAAAGACTTCTTGTTCAGCAAGAATATGTTGAGTGATGCGACTCCTAAATTTGCATTCTTTGATGTACCCGATGCTTTCGGCATGGTATCAGAGGAGAACTCTATCATCTACGACAACAAATCCAAAAAGGTTGTTTATGATAAAGGCAAAAAAGGTTATAACTTGAAGCGAGGCATGGCTTATCTTCAGAAGTTGTACGATGACTTGAGTGCAAAATAGCCCAAACGACAGGGCAACAGATTATCAGAAACAAGAAAGCGAACATTACAGAATTTCATAAAGAAAGACAATGATAGAATTACTTCATCAAATAGAACAGATTGATACGCAGATTTTTCTGTTTTTCAATGGTTTTCACAACGAGTATTGGGATTACTTCATGATGATTTTCTCAGACCGTTTTGTATGGGTTCCATTCTATGCCAGTTTTATCTTTGTACTGCTAAAGAATTTTCCTGTCAAGGTTGTGATGAGCACTTTAGTTGTGATCATTCTGATTATCTTGTTTTCAGACCAGACCGCATCAGGATTTCTGAAACCGCTAGTAGCAAGAATGCGTCCCAGCAATCCTGATAATCCAATCAGTCCGATGGTACATGTTGTTCAAGGATATCGGGGTGGCAGATATGGTTTTCCATCTTCTCATGCAGCCAATGCATGGAGCATGGCCTTCTTTGCACAATATCTGGTTCGCCGAAGCAAACTCACGATATTCTTATGCCTATGGGCATTGATAACCAGTTATTCCCGAATGTATCTCGGTGTACACTATTTTGGCGACCTCATGATTGGTACGCTAATTGGTTTTCTCTATGCCACCTTATATTATTATATATTTCAGCATTTTTTGAGAAAGCATACCGAACGTTTTAAGCCCAACCACGACATCAGATTTGCAAGCGTCCCTATTATTACGGGGCTCGTTTCAATTTGGGTAATCATTTGTACTAGTGGAATACTATCTTTCTATAATATACCACTGAGATAAACAAATGTATAAAAAGAGTTAGCTTATAAAAAAGGTTTAAATTAACATTATTATTAACATATAAAATATAAAGATTATGAAGAAATTATCAATTCTTGCATTTGCTTTAGGGCTGATTGCCTTTACTGCATGTTCTGAGAAAAAAGCACCAGCTCCGGCACAGACTGAGCAAACAGTTGTAACCGATTCTGCATTTCAGGCTGCAGCAGCCGGTGAATATAAGAGCGCAGATGGTGAGCGCAGTGTTACTTTGAACAGTGATTTCTCTGTTAAAGTAAAAGGCCTTAACAAGGAATTTTACAAGTGGGAATTGCCTGCTAAGCCAGAAGGTAAAGCTGCTGTGATTATCCTGAGCCGCAAGGGTCTTGATGCAGACGTTCAGGAGCAGGCTACACTCGATACTGAAGAAGGTTCAATCATTATCAAGAACGAAACTTTCCGCAAAAAGTAATTAAATATGAACCTGGTATAAAAGCAAAACGCCCTCACTTCACAGTGAAGGCGTTCTTTTTGGTATTAGTTTCCTTTAAGGTAAAAAGATTGTATTCAGGATAACGATGCAAAGATAGACATATTTTTCGAAACGAACGAATCTTTTTATATGTTTAAAAACATATTTTGTGAATTATTGCTTTTAAACGCAAATTATCGCTCTCAAAACAAAATTATCTGCCAGATAATTTCGGTACTTACAATTAAATTTGTATCTTTGCACCATAATATTAAAAATTATTCTTTTTATTGAATTATGGCAATTAATGAAGAAAACAAATTGGAAGAGAAGAAAAGTATCTCTTTCGTAGAACAGTTAGTTGAGGAAGACCTCAAAGAAGGCAAAAACGGAGGACGAATTCAGACTCGTTTTCCGCCAGAGCCTAATGGTTATCTGCATATCGGCCATGCCAAAGCTATCTGCATGGATTTTGGTGTTGCAGAGAAATATAATGGTGTTTGCAATCTTCGTTTTGATGACACCAACCCTAGCAAGGAAAATAATGAATATGTAGAAAATATTCTTCAAGACATCCAGTGGCTCGGATTCAAGTGGGGCAATATCTACTATGCTTCCGACTACTTTGAGAAACTTTGGGATTTTGCAGTCTGGATGATCAAGAAGGGCAATGCATATATTGATGAGCAAACTGCTGAAGAAATTGCACAGCAGAAGGGAACCCCTACCACACCAGGTACTGCTAGCCCATATCGTGATCGCCCAATCGAAGAAAGTCTTGCTTTGTTTGAGAAGATGAATACTCCTGAGGCCGTAGAAGGCAGCATGGTGCTTCGCGCAAAACTCGATATGGCGAATCCAAACATGCATTTCCGCGATCCTATCATGTATCGTATCATCCAAACTCCTCATCACCGTACAGGAACTAAATGGCATGCATATCCTATGTATGATTTCGCTCACGGACAGAGTGACTACTTTGAAGGAGTAACCCACTCTATCTGTACATTGGAATTTGTACCTCACCGTCCGCTTTACGATAAGTTCATCGACTTCTTGAAGGAGAAGGACGGAACTGCAGATGTATTAAACGACAATCGTCCACGTCAGATTGAGTTCAACCGATTGAACCTTACTTATACAGTAATGAGCAAGCGTAAGCTTCACCAGCTGGTTGATGAGAAACTGGTTATCGGATGGGACGACCCACGTATGCCTACTCTTTGCGGAATGCGCCGTCGCGGTTACTCTCCTGAGAGTATTCGTATGTTTATCGACAGCATCGGTTATACTAAATTCGATGCTCTCAACGATATGGCCTTACTCGAAGCATCTGTAAGAGAAGACTTGAACAAGAAAGCTTGTCGTGTGAGTGCAGTACTTGATCCTGTAAAACTCGTAATCACCAACTATCCGGAAGGTGAAACAGAGGAAATGGAAGCCATCAATAATCCAGAAAATGAAGCTGATGGCACACACACCATCACATTCTCTAAGAATCTCTGGATAGAGCGTGCTGACTTTATGGAAGATGCTCCTAAAAAATTCTTCCGAATGACTCCGGGTAAAGAAGTTCGTCTGAAGAATGCTTACATCGTTAAGTGCACTGGATGCACAAAGGACGAAAATGGTGTTATCACTGAGATTCAGGCAGAATACGATCCTATCAGCAAGAGCGGCATGGAAGGTGCCAACCGCAAGGTTAAGGGTACATTGCATTGGGTATCAGCAGATCACTGCGTAAAGGCAGAGGTGCGTGAATACGACCGTCTCTTTATGGTAGAAAATCCATCTGCTGATGAGCGTGATTTCCATGAGTTGCTCAACCCAGATAGCTTCCACGACTATCCTAACTGCTATGTTGAGGAATATGCAGCCAACAAGAAGCCAGGTGAATATCTCCAGTTCCAGCGTATCGGTTATTTCATGGCCGATCTTGATTCAACTGCAGAAAAACCTGTATTCAACAAAACTGTTGGTTTGAAGGATACATGGGCAAAACAGAATAAATAAATCACCTATATCTGTCTCAGTTTCAACAGCTGAGACAGATATTATTTATATTCAAGATAACAAATGAATACTGCAGATCTTTTTCTTTGGATACTCGACAATTTAAATTATTGGGTAGTAACCCTTTTCATGGCTATCGAGAGTTCATTCATCCCATTCCCATCAGAGGTGGTTGTTCCACCTGCAGCATGGAAAGCCATGGATCCTGATAGCGGAATGTCGTTTATCCTAGTCATCGTATTTGCCACCATTGGTGCCAATATCGGTGCACTTATCAACTATTATTTAGCCAAATGGGTAGGCCGTCCTATCATCTATCGTTTTGCAGACAGCCGCATCGGACATATGTGCCTGATAGACCGCCAAAAGGTAGAAGTTGCAGAAGAGTATTTCCGCAAGCATGGAGCCGCATCAACAATCTTTGGGCGCTTGGTACCAGCTGTTCGCCAATTAATCAGCATTCCAGCCGGTTTGTCTGGTATGCATGTAGGCAAATTCTTGCTCTATACCACTATTGGTGCTGGCATCTGGAATACAGTTTTAGCAACCATCGGTTGGGGTATTTACCAATATACAGACTATAAAACAACTCAAGATGTATATCAGCAGGCATTAAAGTATAGTCATGAGCTCGGTTACATCATCTTGGCTCTTGCCGTTGTTATTGTAGCTTTCCTTGTATACAAGGGGCTCAAGAAGAAATAAGTCATTATAGATTACATATTAAATCCTCTACGAAATCTCCAATAGAATTCGTAGAGGATTTTTTATGAGAACAGGTTATTACTTCACTAAATACTTGAGTATTTGTCATGTAAAGCTGCTTATTTATAAGGTAAAAACACACAGATTAAATAGTCATACCAATAAGTTTTATCTGTTTAAGAATCAGGTTCTATTCAATTGCTGCCTGCTGCCAGCAACCTTGCTGGCAAATGCCGACAACCTTGCTGGCATATGGCAGCAACCTTGTCGGCATATGCCAACAAACAAATACATTCAGTTCTTTAAACCAACAGATACGTTATCTCTAACCATTCAATATATTAGTTGTAGAATTCTAAAACAATAGTATCCAGGATATAAAGATACTCATGAACATAAACTACAGATATTTAAATCCATCTTTGAATAAGACGGAAACTCCTTAAAAGAGTTTAAAGAATAGGGAAAAGAAATAAAGGGTGAGACTTCTCCCACCCTTTATCTGATATATAATAAAAAAGTTTATCTAAAGTAAATTACAAACGTTTAGAGTTTTTTCATCTCTTCTTTCCATGCAGAATAAGCCTCGAGATAAGCCGAACGGTTAGCCTCATCAGGATCAATGACTGCAAGTTTCTTCAATGAAGCAAAAGCCTCATCATGATCCTTATAGATACCGGCACCAATACCAGCACCCTTAGCAGCACCTGCACTGCCATCAGTCTCATAAAGTTCGATTGTAGCACCACTAACACCCGCCAAGGTATCTCGGAACAACGGACTGAGGAACATATTAGCCTTACCTGCATGAATATTCTTGATATCCATACCCATCTGCTGCATGATTTCCATTCCATAGCAGAAACTGAAGACGATACCCTCTTGTGCAGCACGAACAATATGAGCACGATTATGCTTATTAAAGCTGATGCCACGAATAGAACAACCAACTTCCTTATTCTCTAATACACGCTCAGCTCCATTACCAAATGGGATAATCTTAACACCATCACTACCTATTGGCACAGATGCTGCAAGATCATTCATATCCGCATAGCTTACATCTGGAGTGATATTTCGATGAACCCACGCATTCAATATACCTGTTCCATTGATACACAACAATACACCAAGACGGTCAAGGTCTGTTGTATAATTAGCATGAGCAAAAGTATTGACACGGCTCTTTGGATCATAGTTTACATCACCCAATACACCATATACAACTCCTGATGTACCTGCAGTACTTGCAATTTCACCCGGATTGAACACATTCAGACTCACAGCATTATTTGGCTGGTCACCCGCACGATAAGATATTGGTGTACCTTCTTTCAGACCAAGTTCTTCAGCTGCCGCTTTACTTACTACACTCTGTACAGAGAATGTAGGAACAATATCAGCCAGAATGCTTTCATCGAAGCCAAAGTAATCAAGCAGGAATTTAGCAGGTTTCTTCTGGGTAAAATCCCACATCATACCTTCAGAAAGACCGCTGATAGTTGTCTTTACCTCACCAGAAAGCTTCATTGCAAGATAGTCACCAGGAAGCATGATCTTATCAATCTTGTCAAACAGTTCCGGTTCATTTTCCTTTACCCAAGCAAGTTTTGATGCAGTAAAGTTTCCTGGAGAATTGAGCAGATTACGCAAGCAGAAGTCCTCACCTAAAGCATGAAAAGCCTTCTCGCCGTAAGGTACGGCACGCGAGTCGCACCAGATGATACTAGGACGCAAAACCTGCTGATTCTTATCTACACAAACCAAGCCATGCATCTGGTAAGAGATACCAATAGCAAGGATATCCTCACCCTTGGCACCAGATTCCGCCATGATTTTCTTAAGCGCCAACTTAGCATTGTCCCACCACATCTGAGGATCCTGCTCTGCCCAACCGGTCTTTACAGCTATAATTGGGGCTTCATGATCCGGATAGAATGCAGAAGCTACAATTTCACCATTGTCAACATCAGTAAGTGAAGCCTTTACAGAACTTGAACCTACATCAAAACCTAATAAATATCTACTAGCCATAGTTTATTCGTTTATATGTTTATTATTTATAATTTTTCGGTTATAGCCTTTTATAAAGTCTACATATATTACGAACATACTACAACATTCCCCTTAGAAAAAAAAAATATTTAAAACATTTCTTCATCAAAAAGACTTTGAGGAGTGCTATCACCAGCCTTATTCTCCTCTTCATTACTCTTTTCTAATACAGAAGATGAAAAATTGAACATTAGCTGCTGTACGGCCTTTGAATCAAAGTTGAGATGATATACGCCATACCCTTTACCTTTCTCTATAAGCGATTGTGGATCTTTAGCGCATCGTGTGAGATATTGCGTAACATAGCCATGTACATCCTTATAATTCAAAGGTGTAAAAATAGAATTACAAGTATTATATACATGGCGAGCTATTTTTTCTACTTTTAGCCCCTTACTGCCTGCTGCTAAAAGAACATTGAATATCTCCTGATCAAGTTTCATATAATAATCTTAACAATCGTCCCCTTTTTCAAGAGAGAACATAAAATGAAAAAACCGCGGTTACTCACTTACAAGCAACCGCGGCTCTTTGAAAATAAACCTTATTTAAGCGAGAGCAACCTTATTGTCCTCATCCTTAATCTTACCCTCTTTGAAGAGCCAGCCGATACCAAGGATTACATCCTCTGTACTGATATTAGCAGCCTTAGCAATCTCTGCTACAGTGAGAGCCTTCTCTGAAGCTGCCAATGCCTGATATACATCACCAGCTCTAAAACCTGCGTTCTCTGCGTTCAAGTAAAGAACGTCCTTCTTAGTTGTAGTTTCCTTCTTTGCTGCAGAAGCCTTCTTTGCTACTGGAGCCTTCTTTGCTGCTGGCTTCTTTGCAGCAGTCTTAGTTGTCGCTTTCTTTTCTACCATGTTTTAAGAATTTTATGATTCTATTGAGCTTCATTTTGTCGGCTCAACCTTTAATATCTGCTGCAAATTTATAACTTTTATTTCGAAATAATGTTAGAAAAAAAGAAAAAACAACCATTTATAAACAAAAGTGCTGCATTTCTTGATTTACGTCAAGAGACACAGCACTTTATTTACTAAAAATCAACTACTTATTATAAATAATTGAATATTTCATAAGGCATTTAAATCATATATTTGCTGATACAAATACCTTTATTCCGTCTTTTTATTCTGCCTTCAAATCAAGCTTGATTTCCAATTCATCCAACTGCTTAGGATCAAGTTCAGAAGGAGCATCGAGCATTACATCGCGACCAGAGTTGTTCTTTGGGAAAGCGATACAATCACGAATACTGTCGAGACCTGCCAGAATGCTGACAAAACGGTCTAAACCGAAAGCAAGACCTGCGTGAGGTGGTGCACCATACTTGAAAGCATTCATCAAGAAGCCAAACTGTGCCTCAGCACGCTCTGGAGTAAAACCAAGAACCTCGAACATCTTCTCCTGCAGCTTAGTATCGTGAATACGGAGAGAACCTCCACCTACTTCAATACCATTGCAAACAAAGTCGTATGCCTTGGCACGAACCTGCTCAGGATGCTCATCGAGCAATGGGATATCATCAGGATTTGGCATAGTGAATGGATGGTGCGTAGCCATCAGGCGCTGCTCCTCATCGCTCCACTCAAAGAGAGGGAAGTCAATAATCCAAAGACACTTGAATACGTTCTTATCACGAAGACCAAGACGGTCCCCCATTTCCAAACGCAAAGAGCAAAGCTGAATACGTGTCTTGTTTGCATTATCACCGCTCAAAATCAAAACAAGGTCACCATCCTTGGCTCCCATTACGGTCTTGATTTCAGCAAGTTCCTCTGGAGAATAGAACTTATCTATGCTACTCTTTACAGTACCATCAGCATTATACTTGATATATACCAATCCTTTGGCACCGACCTGAGGACGCTTAACAAAATCTGTCAATTCGTTCAACTGCTTACGACTATAATCAGCGCAGTCAGGAACACAGATACCACCGATATACTTAGCCTCATCAAATACAGAGAAATTACCCTTGCCTGTGAAAGCATCTTTCAACTCAACAAATTCCATACCGAAGCGCAAGTCTGGTTTATCACTACCAAAACGGCGCATAGCTTCGTGCCAGGTCATCTGCTCCAACTTAGGAAGTTCTACACCACGAATCTCCTTGAACAAATGGCGAGCCATTTCCTCGAAAAGGTTGATAACATCATCCTGATCAACAAAACTCATTTCACAGTCAATCTGTGTAAACTCTGGCTGACGGTCAGCACGAAGGTCCTCATCACGGAAGCACTTGGCTATCTGGAAATAGCGGTCGAAACCAGCAACCATCAAGAGCTGCTTCAAAGTCTGAGGGCTCTGTGGAAGAGCGTAGAACTGACCTGGATTCATACGAGAAGGAACCACAAAATCGCGGGCTCCCTCTGGTGTACTACCAATAAGAATAGGTGTTTCAACCTCCATGAAGTTCTGTGCATCGAGGAAGTTACGAATCAAGATGCACATACGATGGCGCAACTCCAAATTCTTGCGCACAGCAGGACGACGCAAATCAAGATAACGATACTTCATTCGGATATCATCACCACCATCAGTGTTATCTTCGATAGTGAAAGGAGGAGTCTGACTCTGAGAGAGCACATTGAGTTCCTTCACCAGGATTTCGATGTCACCAGTATCCATTTTAGGATTCTTGCTCTGTCGTTCACTTACTACACCCTTTATTTGAATGCAGAATTCACGACCTAGCTTGTTAGCTGCATCACACAAGTCTTTGTTATCAGCCTCGTTGAAGACCAACTGTGTGATACCATAACGGTCGCGCAAATCGACGAATGTCATACCACCCATCTTTCTTGAGCGCTGTACCCAACCAGCAAGTGTCACTTCCTTGCCAGCATCAGAGAGACGTAACTCTCCACATGTGTTACTTCTGTACATACCTTATTATATTATATTATTATTTTCCAAAGTGCAAAAGTACAACAAATAACGGAAAGGACAAAATAAAATCGCGAAAATATTATTAAAAATATCTTCGCGACCCTATTAATGTGACCAAAAGTCACAGATATACATATTAAATGGTTTTATCTCTGCTTTTTTAGAGATTTATTTCTTCATTCGTCTGAAAGCTTGACGATGAAAACGTTCCTCAGCCTTAATGACACTAAACACCTTATTAGGTGGCAAGATGGTCATAAATCTAGAATGATACTCTTGCTGCAACTGTTTCAGCTGAATATCCAACTCATCCTGTCTTCTGATAGCTTCTGCACAAGCCTCATTATCATTCGGATTCACATGACGGAAGCGGCGCATTTCATCGAATATCATACGCATTTTCTTGCCCATCTGTCGATAAACCGGGAAGAATTTAGCAGCTTCACTCGGCGTAAGACAAGCATTAGTCGTAATAAATTGTTCCAGTTCTGCCTGAAACCTTTTAGGATCGAATCCACCATGATGTTTTCTACCCTGAGGCTGTGAAGCAAGCGAAACCAAACTAATCATCAGTATAGCTAAAAGCGCAAGAAACCTATGTTGCATTATCTTTATCATACCTTATCTTTATTTTTAAATCTTTATCTGTAGGCAAAAAGAAATACCGACCATTAATTTTCTGCAATCAGCGATGCATAGATAGTTTCATTATCCATCATCGTATAATCGGCCATCTCATTAAAAGTAGCATCCTCATTATTATTCACAGCACCTTTCTGAACCATGTGGTCCACATGGGCTATAGCAGGCTTGCTGCTTCCCATATATTTCAGCGCCACGACCGAGCCACCTCCCATCACAGCTAATACAGCAACAGCCGCTGCAATTTTTCTAAGCGGCATACGCTGCCACAGGCTAGGCTGCATGTGAATGATGCGGGGTTCCTGCTCCGGCAAATTTGCCATCACCCTATCAGTAAGCTGGTCAAAATAACCAGCCGGCACCTGGAAATGGTTTTTCTTACCAAAACGGCTATTTAATATATTGTCTTCTTTTAACATATATCTTATTCCTTTCTTTTTTACTTTATTATATAGACGAGAAATATCCTAAAAGGTTTAATCCTTACGATTGAAAAAATCGGTTATTTTTTTCACTGCAAGATGATAGGAAGCTTTCAGAGCACCTTCGCTTGTTGACAGCACCTTGCTCATCTCTGAATATTTCATATTATCATAATATTTTAGAGTGAAAACTGTGCGCTGTACATCGGGCAGTTGGGCTACAGCCTCTTGCAATTCTGCCTGAATCTGGTCTCCATCAAAATAATCGTCTGCCAGAAGACGAGAAGCTAAGCTCGGTTCGTCCTCGGTACTGACATTAATCATTTGTTTCTTGCGTCTCAAGAAATCAAGCGCTTCGTTAACGGCTATACGATAAAGCCATGTTGAAAGCGAAGACTTCCCCTGAAACGAATCCAGATTGGTCCAAGCCTTGACAAAGGCATTCTGCAACACATCATCAGCATCATCATGATCTATAACGATATGGCGAACCTTCCAATACAACGACTCGCTATACTGACTGACCATTACAGCAAAGCCTTCGCGTTGGGTCTTAGGATCCTTAAGCATCGCCAAAAGTTCTTTATCCTTCATCATTGCTTTTATAAATGTGTTGTTTATAGATATTTCCTCAACATATCGAATATTACCGCATCAAATCCATACACATCAGAATATTCAGCTATTCTGCCTCCCGCAAACGGATAGAGCGTATAATAGGTTATGAAGAGAGGTACTTGTGGATTCACTTTAACGTTGCTCACAACAAGTTTTTTATTGGCAAGCGAATCTGCAGTCATCGAATAGTATATTTTTTCCTTCAGTTTCTTATTTTTATCAGCCAATAGGAAGACTGCGAAATCGTAAGGTTTTTCTATTCTGACGCATCCGTGTGAAACGCCCCTATCTTCTCGTCCGAACACTCCCTTGCTGTTAGTATCGTGCAGGAAGACCGAGAAATTATTATCAAAACGGAAGATGATTCTTCCCAAAGCATTACCCTTTCCTCCCCGCTGTGCAATACCGTAAGCTCCAGAAAGAAGCATGGAACGAGTCACCCTGTTAAGATCAACTTCCTTACCAGTTGCCACTTCCCTCACATAGTAGTTGCGCGAATGAAAGTAAGCATGATTACCCACACGATGCATCATATCATGGATAACGATGCTACGGGGTACAAACCACTGGGGATTCAGCTCCATACGTTTGATATGACTGTTCAAAATCGGCGTCTTAGTCTTATTAGCTCCACATCCTATACGCATCGAGAGCGTATCCTGATGATCGATAGCCATCAGATGAAAGGATGGAATATTCACGACTACGTATTTTTCGTGTTGCCAAGGATTATTATACTGTCTCCAGCGGCATCGTTCCATATTGCAGAGAATTTTATTTCTCATGGCTTTGTTCAAGCCACCAGCCTTCAATTTCTCCATCAGCTGATAATAGAAAGGATTCTTTGGCTGAACTTCCTTCAAGAAGGAAGCCACCGAGTCACATCTAATCATTTGCATAGCCTTAAGAAAAAATGCATCATCAGCATGTGCCATTTTCACATCAAACAGACCTCTGAACCGTACAGGTCGCTTGGTACTATCATAAGGATTGGGAGGAAGAGTATCTAAACGGTTGAAAACAAAACTAGGATTCATAAATCCAAAATTCTGCCCCATCGTATATCTGAAGTAAGCCTTGGTCAAGCGATACTCCAGTCGGGCTATCACTTGATTAATCTGATTATCAGCTGAATCTAGTTTTAAATCTCGTAACCTGTCAATATCTCGGGCAATAGCATCCACATAGAACCGACGTTTATCAAATCCCATATCCGCTACGGAACGCAGGCAAGTCACCAGAGAGTCAGCCTGACTATTTACCCCATGACGTGTAATCCAAAGCAGACTACCTTTATTCTGGTAATATCGACGGGTATGCAAATCGGCAGCATGACGATCTTTGTCGTTTCGCATGATACTATCCAACAGATTTCTTATAACCTTTGAATTAATAGCATAAGCCGAAGAACGAGAGCTTTTGAACTCATCTAACGATAAATGAAAATTGCTGTTTGGTACTTTGTCGTGGCAAGAACAGAACATCAAACAGCAAAAAATGATAAGTAACGAAGTATGAAAGAGCTTCACTTTCTGATTAAAGTTTAACGGCATTCTATGGCCTCTTCAATATCATTAATGCTTCACGCAAATTTTGCGCGTAAAGCTATTCCCCACCTTTACAATATAGATACCATCAGCCAGCGGCACGTTTACCCTCTTGTCATTACCTTCTATTCGGAAAGTCTTAATTGTAACACCTGCCACATTATATATTCTCACCACCTGTCCGCTAGCGCCTGTGATATGCATCACACCACCAGCATAGTTCAAGTTGATGTCTGCCACATCTAAGTCTGCCCATTCTATATTCCCCTCGTTAGCCATAGCAACAGAAGGTATAGAAAGTGCAAACATTGCAATTGCTAATATCGAAAGTAAAGTTCGTCTCATATATTTCCAAGTTTCGTTATAACCTATTGTTCTTTCTGCAAAGATATATAAAAAAAAGGAAACTTACCATCTTCCCGACGATAAGTTTCCTAAAAATTAGCTTTTTTAACCTTTCATCAGGAAAAAAGAACCTAATTCACATTATTTTCTAAAACAACCAACACTTTACATGATGCCATCAGCGCGAAGTTTCTGCTGCCATTTCCATGCAGAAGCCAACACGTCCTCAAGCTTAGCCTCAGCCTTCCAGCCGAGCACCTTATTCGCCTTGGTGCAATCGCCCCAAATCTTCTCGATATCGCCCTCTCTTCGTGGACCATACTTCCAATTCAGTTTTACACCAGTAGCCTTTTCAAAAGTCTCAACAATCTCGAGTGTTGAGTTTCCATTACCTGTACCGATATTGAAATATTCAATAGGCTCAGTTTCCTTATCAAGAACACGTGCCATTGCTGCTACGTGAGCCTTTGCCAAGTCTACAACATAAATGTAGTCGCGGATACAGGTTCCATCAGGAGTATCATAATCATTACCAAAGATAGTGAGTTCCTTGCGGATACCCATAGCTGTCTGAGTAACATATGGAATCAAATTGTTTGGCACACCATTTGGCAGCTCACCAATTTCAGCAGAAGGATGTGCACCGATAGGGTTAAAATATCTCAACACAATGCTCTTGATGGCTGCACCACTATGGATATAATCTGCAATAATTTGCTCATTGATTTCCTTAGTATTGCCATAAGGTGAGGTAGCCTTCTGATGAGGAGCCTCTTCTGTTACAGGCAAATTCTCTGGCTTCGGTTGACCATAAACGGTACAAGAAGAAGAGAAGATGATACCCTTCACCTGATACTTTGGCATAAGTTCCAAGAGATTGATAAGCGATACGATATTGTTGCGATAATACAACAAAGGTTTCTGTACGCTCTCGCCTACCGCCTTGCTGGCAGCAAAATGAATAATACCCTCAATATCAGGATACTTCTGGAATACAGCCTCGGTAGCAGCCTTGTCGCGCAAGTCAACCTGCTCAAAAGCAGGACGAATGCCTGTAATCTTCTCAATGCCATCGAGTACTTCAATCTTTGAGTTTGAGAGGTCATCTACAATAACAACATTGTAGCCAGCCTGCTGCAACTCTACAGTAGTATGGCTACCAATGAAGCCTGTACCACCTGTAACAAGAATAGTTTGTTTCATAATCAAATATAGTTAGTTTGAAGAATTATTTTATTTCTTCTGCAAAAGTACTGCAAAAATCTGAAAAACAGAAAGATTTTTCAAAAAAAACACTTTTTTCCTTTGTTTTATCTATAATTTATACTATCTTTGCAGAAGATAAATAGTAAAAAGGCTCTAAGAAAATGGAAAAAAACATGAAACATTATAATATAGAACAAAACATGAGATATTTGCAGTTGCTCTCTCAGTCGTTCCCAACAATAGCAGAGGCGAGTACTGAGATTATCAACCTGCAAGCCATCCTCAATTTGCCAAAGGGTACCGAGCATTTCCTTGCCGACATCCATGGTGAGTATGAGGCCTTCCTGCATGTTCTGAAAAATGCATCAGGAAATATCAAGCGTAAGGTAAACGAACTCTTCGGCAATACCCTTCGCGAACAGGAGAAGCGAGAGCTCTGTACTCTTATTTATTATCCTGAACAGAAACTGGAACTCGTCAAGCAGAATGAACCAGATATCGATGACTGGTACCACATCTCCTTACACCAGCTGGTGGCAGTATGCCGTGATGTTTCCAGCAAATATACCCGAAGCAAGGTACGCAAGTCACTGCCATGCGATTTCTCTTACATTATCCAGGAACTTTTGCACGAGCATACTGAAGATCATGACAAGGCTGCCTATGTCAATGTCATTGTTGATACGATTATCAGCACAGGCAGAGCTGATGATTTCATTATCGCTATAGCCAACGTCATCCAGCGCCTGGCTATCGACCAGCTCCATATTCTGGGCGATATCTACGATAGAGGTCCAGGAGCCCACATCATCTTGGACAAGATGCGCCGCTACCACAGTTGGGACATCCAGTGGGGTAATCACGATGTACTATGGATGGGAGCAGCTGCCGGCAATGATGCCTGCATCTGTAATGTGATCCGTCTCTCCCTGCGATACGCCAACCTCTCGACATTGGAAGAAGGCTATGGCATCAACCTCGTGCCGCTCGCTACTTTTGCGATGGAAACCTACAAGGATGATGAATGCAAAGAATTTCTGCCTAAACTCAGCGGAGGTGCAGCTGCAATGGATGAAAAGACCCAGCGGCTCACCTCTCAGATGCACAAGGCTATAGCTGTCATCCAGTTTAAATTAGAGAGCCAGCTCTTCAAGAAGCACCCGGAATGGAAGATGAAAGGACGCTGTCTCTTTGACCATATCGATTACAAGAAGGGTAAGGTAGAGATTGACGGAAAAGAGTATGACATGACTTCCTGCCACTTCCCTACCATCGATCCGAACAATCCTGACAAACTATCTGAAGAAGAGGAAATTCTGATTCATAAACTGCATCATTCGTTTATGGTCTGCGAGAAGCTGCACAAGCATATCAAGGTTATGCTGCAGCATGGTTGCATGTATGCTATCTTCAACAACAACCTGCTTTTCCATGCTTCCTGTCCGCTCAACGAAGATGGTTCATTAAAAGAGGTAGAAATCTATCCAGGCAAGAAATTCAGCGGCAGAGCCCTGATGCATCATACAGGCATGCAGATACGCACAGCTTTCCAATCAGATTCTGATCCGAACGAAAAGGAATATGCCATCGATTATTTCATCTACCTATGGTGCGGTCCTGACAGTCCGCTCTTCGACAAGAGTAAGATGGCCACCTTCGAGCGCTATTTCATTACCGATAAGGAGACTCATAAAGAAGAGAAGGGATACTACTTCCTGTTGCGCGACAACGAACAGGTTATCGACCATATTATGGATGAGTTTGGGGTAACCGGTCCTAACCGCCATATCATCAATGGGCACGTGCCCGTTCGCACAACCAAGGGCGAGAACCCTATCAAGGCAAACGGCAAGCTGATGGTTATCGATGGAGGCTTCTCTAAAGCCTACCACAACGAGACTGGCATTGCCGGCTACACCTTAGTATATCACTCCCGCGGATTCCAGTTGGTTCAGCACGAACCATTTACGAGTATGGAAGATGCTATCAAGCGAGGTACCGACATCAAGAGTATTACACAGATTGTAGAAATGTCGAACCGCCGAATGCTGGTAGCCGACACAGATATAGGTTGCGAACTCCGTAAGCAGATAGAAGACCTGAAGGAGCTTCTCTATGCTTACCGACATGGTTTCATCAAGGAATCAGAAAGGAAGAAGTAAGAAACCGAGCATACAAAAAAGCCCCCGGTGCTACATGCATCGAGGGCTTTTTTCAAAATTTTCTGAACCGTAATCTCAGAGTTTTACTCTTCAGTTGCATCTTGCTTCCTGTCATTATCTCCTTGGCAAAATGTTCATTCAGATGATTGATGCCACAGGCACGCAAAGAATCACTCATTTGGGTTAGAAGTACATCGCCTCCATAATCTTCATGCCATTTATTACGATAAACAGATGTAATCAGCAAGCTGTCAGAGGTTTGCTCAAAACGGAGATAAAATCCTCTACCATCACTAAAATAATCATAATCAGAAACCTGAATCAGCTTATACTGGCAGCCCCAGAACACGCGCTTATCTGCAAAACTGCACGAACCGCCTGTAGCTAGAGTATCTACCTGCTCCAGATGCCAGAAACCATCCAAATCGCCATTCTGGCTTGTTTCTACCTCGCATGAACAGAGAGTGAACATCATCATAGCAAGGAAAAATATTCCTATTATCTTTTTCATATTTGCTACTCTATCCTATTATTATTTATTTTTTCGTCAGCAATCCACGTTTACTGATGGTTATCTGCATACCGGCATTATGTCCCAGCATCTTTTCGCTTCCGAAATCCATCGCATAGCCTGCCTTCAACTGCCATTGATGTGGAAAATCGTAATGACCCTCTACCAGAAAACTTACATTATGATGCTTTTTTGTAAACGGGTTGCTATATGTACCCCAACCTTTCTGATAGGTACCTAATATACGATAGCCCAACCGCTGAGCAGGCTGACCATCGAAGCCCAGATGATAAGCTATGAAACGGTTGTTTCTGATATCAATACATCCGTCATTATTATAAATAGGCGAACGATAGAGTGGATTTCCTATCACCTGTCCCCAATGCTGCCATCCAGGATAGATGCTGTGGTTATAATAATCATCAGTACCCGCTATATGGTCAGCGATACCCGATGTACGGTCATGATTGTACGGACCACTCTGATATTTAGTATAGAGATACTCCAGCACCACATTTTTCAGCCAGCGCGAATACTTCAGATTCAGTTCGAAGCCTAACATGATGTCCTTCAGCGAATACATGAAGAAACGGCGTTTTACTTTCTTATTCCAGTCTGCGCCCTCACCATATCCATTATAGTCGAGAAGAAACATCTGACTATGATCTTCGAAATAATGATCGGCATAGATGGCAGCCTTCCATCTGTCAGCATCATAATTGATACGCACCAGCCAACTGCCCAACTGGTTGCCGGCAACATTGGCATAAGCCCCTTCACCTGCATCAGAGCCCGTTGCAGTGAGCGCATGCCAGAAGCCTGCAAGATTACGTTCTGTAGGAATTCGCACCATATTGCCATTTATTAAATGATACGCATTGCCGCCAAACTGAGCAACCATCTCCAAGCCCATTTCTATGCTGAGCGGACAGAAAGCGTTCTCATTGCCGATACGCAAGAAACCAGCCTTGCTGTGATAGAGAATGTGGTCGCAATATTTAGTCTGCCGTTTCGTGAAATCGTGCTGCCAGCCATCATCTGTAGTCACACCATAAGCTAAATGACCTTTCAGCTGCAACCAGCCATTACCAAACGGAAGCGTCCAATATTCAGGAAGCGCCAGACGAACCTGAGGTATCGGGCGGGCATTAATACCCAGACACTGGCTTCCACTAGAAAGCGACTGATTTTTCATCTCCATCGGATATTCCTTAGCACCCGCTGTCAGCACACCATAAAGCCACCGAGCCTCTACATAAGCCTGCTGTACTACAACATCGCTTGTATAGTTTACCGGAATAGCCACATCCACTCCATAGCCAACTGCCCAGCGACGAGCAGAATCAACAGAGAGTGGACGAACCAAACTTCCCCTAAGATAACCGTTATTCTTCTCTAAAGAACTTAATCCATGTTTATTTGCGTTAAGCCACAGAGGCGTTTTACCATTCGAAAACGAACCTTGCATCTCAACACCATACTCTATACCTTTCCCAAGATCTGTTTTCTCTGAGTCATTACCCTCTTGCCACATATATTGAGCCATAGCAGGAATACTCCAAATACAGAGTGCGAAACATTGTACAATCCTTGTTTTGCTCATAATTAAATTGATTCTTTAAAGATAATAACGTAAATCTCTTCAAAATATTGCATCTCTTTCGGAAAATAAAAAGAGCAACACTTGCCTCTCTTTTTGGAAAACAAGCATTGCTCTTTGATTTTATTATCGTTTTATCCGAAGTTATCGTACATGATACTCTCTGGATCAACACCGAGAGAATCCAGATAATCTGTTACAGTCTTGATCAGCATTGGAGGTCCGCAGAGATAGTACTCGCAATCCTCTGGTGCCTCGTGATCCTTCAAGTAGGTGTCACGGATGCAGTTAACAGCAAATCCCTCGTAGTACTTCACGCCCTGAGCATCTGCCACTGGGTCCTTGCGGTCGAGTGAAAGATGGAAGTGGAAGTTAGGGAATTCCTTCTCAAGCTCCCAGAAGTCTTCCAGGAAGAATGCCTCACCCAATGCACGCGCTCCATAGAAGAAGTGCAGCTCACGATCTGTAGTGTGCAAAGTCTTGGTCATGTGCATAATCTGCGCACGCAATGGAGCCATACCGGCACCACCACCAATCCAGATCATCTCCTTGCCTGATGTGAAGTTAGGATGGAAGTCGCCGTAAGGACCACTCATCATTACCTTGTCGCCTGGCTTCAATGAGAAGATGTAAGAAGAAGCAATACCTGTTGGTACGTTCTGGAATCCTACCTGTGGACGTGGCAAGAATGGAGTTGTGGCGATACGTACGGTCAGGGTGATGATGTCACCCTCATCAGGATAGTTCGCCATAGAGTAAGCACGAACGGTAGGCTCTGGGTTGTGAGCCTTGAGAGAGAAGATGTTGAACTTCTTCCATGCTCCGATGTACTCCTCGCCAATGAGATCCTTGTCGAAGTCCTTGTCGTAATCGATGCAGTCGTATGCAGGAATCTTGATCTGAGCGTAAGAACCCGGAACGAAGTCCATGTGCTCGCCTGGAGGCAATGCAACCTTGAACTCCTTGATGAATGATGAAACGTTCTTGTTGGAGATAACCTCGCACTCCCACTCTTTCACGCCCATCACACTCTCAGGCACCTTGATCTTCAGGTCGCCCTTCACCTTGCACTGACATCCCAGACGCCAGTGGTCCTTAATCTGCTTGCGGGTGAAGTGAGGCTTCTCAGAATCGAGAATCTCGCCGCCGCCCTCGAGCACCTGAACCTTACACTGGCCGCAGCTTGCCTTACCGCCACAGGCAGAAGGCAGGAAGATGCCGTTCTCATTCAGCGTAGTCATCAAGCTGCTGCCCTGAGGCACGTTGATGGTCTTGTCGCCATTGATTTCGATATTTACATTTCCGCTAGGGCTCAGATACTTCTTAGCCACGAGCAGGATGATAACCAGCAGGAGAATCACCACGAGGAAAACTCCGATACTAGCCAATATAAATGATGTATTACCCATATCTATAGTCCTCCTATTTTAGATTTTCAAGCCTGAGAAGCAAAGCATAGCCATTGCCATGAGGCCTACTGTGATAAATGTGATGCCGAGTCCCTGCAATGGCTTTGGCACGTCGCAATACTGCATCTTCTCGCGGATGGCACCCATCAGGACGATGGCGAGTGTCCAACCGAGACCGGAACCTACTGCATATACAATGCTATCCCATACTGAGGTGATAGCCTGAGTATTGGTAGGATCCATCAGGATGCGCTGCTGCATGAAGAGAGAGGCACCCATGATGGCACAGTTTACGGCAATCAATGGCAGAAAGATACCCAAGGCTGCATAGAGCGATGGTGAGAACTTCTCTACAATCATCTCGACCAGCTGCACGATACCGGCGATGACAGCGATGAAGAGGATGAAGCTCAGGTAAGTGAGATCAACACCCAGAATGCCATCGGCGCTGAGCACCTTGGTCTGCAACAGGTAATCTACAGGCACGGTGATGAGCAACACGAAGGTTACTGCCAAGCCCAAGCCCAAAGAGGTCTTCACGTTCTTGGATACTGCCAAGTATGAACACATACCCAGGAAGTAGGCGAAGATCATGTTATCGACGAAAATCGAACGGAAAAACAAACTTATTGCGTGCTCCATCTTACTTCTCCTCCTTATAAATATAGGCACGATGTACCCAGATTACACATCCAACGAGAATCAATGCCATGGCTGGCATGGTCATCATACCGTTGTTAACATATCCGAAGTTGTAAGCTCCCTCTGGAATCAGCTGGAAACCGAGCAAAGAGCCGCGGCCCAGGAACTCACGAACAGCACCCACAATCACGAGGATGAGGGCGTAACCCAAACCATTACCTACACCATCGAGGAATGAAGGCCAAGGCTTGTTCATCATGGCGAACGCCTCCAAACGACCCATCAGGATACAGTTGGTGATGATCAAACCCACATACACAGAGAGCTGCACGCTCACGTCGTAGGCGAAAGCCTTCAACACCTGGCTCACGATGGTAACCAAGGCAGCAACTACCACCAGCTGGACGATGATACGGATGCGCTGAGGGATGGTGTTGCGGATGATGGAAATAATCACGTTAGAGAATGCCGTGATGATAGTAACGGCAAGTCCCATCACAATGGCTGGCTTCATCTGAGAAGTAACAGCCAGGGCACTACAGATACCAAGCACCTGGACGAGGATAGGGTTGTCGCCGTTCAGTGGCTTGATGAATGCCTCCTTATTTTGTTTACTAAATAATGCCATAATTTCGCTTAATTATTTAATGAATTTAGCAAGACCTTCCTTGAGCATTGCATCCACACCGTTGGATGTCAATGTAGCACCGGTAACGGCATCCACATTGTTAGGGTCGCTGGCAGGAGCGTCTTTCTCAACGCCCAGAGCGATGCCCTCTACTCCATCCTTGTGAATCTTCTTGCCCTGGAATTTCTGCTGCCACTTCAGGTTGTCCTTGATTTCAGCACCGAGTCCGGCTGTCTCGCCTTCGTGGTTGAAATATACGCCATAGATGGTGTTGTTGTCGGCATCCACGGCGATGAAGCCTGAAATGCCGCCCCAGAGACCCATACCCTTTACAGAGTAAACAGTCTTCTTCTGACCATCAATCTCGCACTCGTAATACTTCATGCCGTCTTTCTCCTTCTCGTCCTTCACCACCTCTTTATATTTGGCAGCCGCAGTAGCGTTGTCAAGGTCGCGCAGGTTCAGGGAGTTCAGAATCTGCTTCTGAGTATCAAGAGCCACGTTGGCATCCTGTGTTGCCTTCAGTGAAGAAGACACAAACGCGAGCAGGAATGCCACGATTACCACGATGATAACCGAATAGATAATAGTATAGCTATTTGAATTTGTCTTCATATCTACATTCCTCCTACATTATTTAATAGCACGTTTAGCACGGCGAGAAATGTTGCTCTGAACTACACAGTAGTCGATGAGTGGAGCAAACATATTGCCGAAGAAGATAGCGAGCATCATACCCTCTGGATAACCTGGGTTCATCACACGTACGATAACGGCGATGGCACCGATGAAGAATCCGTAGAAGTACTTACCTTTCTCTGTACGGGCAGAGGTTACAGGGTCGGTAGCCATGAACACGGCACCGAAGCAGAAACCACCCAGCACGATGTGCTCATACCAGGCGATAGGAGTCATACCGAGAGCCTGGAAGATAAGCGCCATCACGATACCGCCTGCGAATACAGAGCCCATGGTCTTCCAGGATGCGATGCCTGTCCAGAGAAGGATGATGGCACCGATGGCGATGGCGATGACTGAAGTCTCGCCGATACAGCCAGGAATGAAACCGATGATAGAGTCGCAGAGACTTGCTGAAGGCATGCTGCCCTGAGCCAGCTGACCGAGAGGAGTAGCAGCAGTAAAGCCATCAGGCAAGGTGTTACCCAGACCGAAGATAGCATCCTTAGCCACCCAAACCTTATCACCACTCATAGCCAATGGATATGAGAAGAAGAGGAACATACGGGCACCCACAGCCACATTGAAGATGTTCATACCTGTGCCACCGAAGATTTCCTTGCAGAAGATAACTGCGAAGGCGCACGCCAGAGCGAGCATCCACAACGGTGTAGAGATAGGAATGATCAATGGGATGATGATACCGCTGACGAGGTAACCCTCCTGGATTTCCTCGTGCTTCCACTGAGCCCAGGCAAACTCGATGCCGAGACCCACGATGTAGCTAACCAGCAACTTAGGGAGGACAGCCAGGAATCCGAAGCCGAAGACCTCGATAAAGCTGGCAGCATCCAGTGTACCTGCAGCCTTGAAATTCTGGTATCCCACATTATACATACCGAAGAGCAATGCAGGAATCAGGGCGATTACCACAAAGCTCATGATGCGCTTCGAGTCGATTGAATCGTGGATGCTGGCTCCGCTCTTCGCTGTCGTATTTGGCACGTACAGGAAGCTCTCAAAACCGTCAAACACGCTCTCGAAGGCGTGCAGCTTACCTCCCTTCTGGAAGTTAGGCTTTATCTTATTGAGATAATTTCTTAATGCACTCATTATTTAAATAATTAATAGAACTAAAACTAAGCGTTCTCCTTGCGCAGGGTGTTCAGACCATCGCGTACAATCTTCTGCAATTCGAGTTTGGATGAATCTACAAACTCAGCCACAGCAAAATCTTCAGGGCTTACCTCGTAAATACCGAGCTGCTCCTGCTTGTCGATGTCGCCGGCGATGATTGCCTTGATGAGATACTCACCATAGATGTCCATCGGAAGCACCTTGTCATACTCGCCGCTCATAATCATGTGGCGCTCACCGCCCTTGATACGGGCATCGAGATTGTACTCCTTCTTCTTGCCGAAGAGCCAGGAGAGATACGAACGCGAAGTAGAGAACTGATCGGTACGTGGAAGAATCCAACCCAGCATCTCGTCATTGTCATCACCCTCTGGGATAGCTGTAATCTCTGACGTATGACCACCTACGAAATCGACTACAGTTGTCTTTACACCTGTAAGAGGATTACCATTGATAAGTCGCACATGGTCAGTAGCTTTCAGCTGATTGGCTACAAAACTGCTTAAAGGTGCGCCCACCAGTACTTCTGCATAGCCAGGAGTCTTGATTTCACTACCAGCCACAGCCACAGTCTTATGCAGGTCAACCTTACCTGTAAGGAAGAGTCTTCCGAAGAAGATAACCGACGCAGGATCAACTGTCCAAACCACCTCGCCCTTGTTTACAGGGTCGATGTTGTTCACCTGTACGCCTACATTACCGGCTGGGCAAGGACCATCAAAGACATTGAGTTCTACGTTCTTAGCCTCGCCGAGCGCATTGCTGTGCTGGTCAACGCCAACGCCAAGATAAGTTTTCGCAATCTTGCTCAAGGCTGTCAAACCCGTCTGGAAAGCCTCTTCGTTGCCTTCGAGTTCAACCTCAAAGTCAGCAGCGAGCGGCATGTCGCGGAGAGCGGAAACGAAAATTGCCTTAGGCTTGGTGTCAGGAGTTGTGGACACGGCATAAGGCAACTGGTTGATGTATCCGAAGAGACCAGCCTCAAGCAGCGCCTGCTTGACAGCCTCACCATCTAATGCATCAACGTTTTTCTTACCAAAATCCGTAGAGGTCTGTACTGCGTCGGCTTTCACCTTCACGCAGAGCACCTTTCGGCGCTCCCCTCTCTCAATGGCGGTTACTTCACCGCTCACTGGCGAGGCAAACTTCACCTCTGGGCAAGCCTTGTTCACAAACAAGGCGTCTCCGGCATTAACATGATCGCCCTCGCGTACCACCACCTTAGGAGTCACGCCCATGAAAGCCGCAGGAACCAGCGCATATTCGCCAGCCTGAGCCACCTGGAGCGTTACATCCTTGGAAGCCTTACCCGTAAGGTTAATGTCCAAGCCTTTACGTAACTTAATTACATTTGCCATAACTACATTAAAAAATATTAAATATAAACTTATTAATCACTTCAAGATATATGCGTCAGCGCCCTCATCAAGACACTATACTGGCCATCTGCCATAAAACACATATTTTTTCTACTTCTATGCTGAAACTTCTAACGTGCTGCAAAAATAATGAAAAAAAGTGATATAAAAAAGAAAAATTGTGTGAATTATTCGATTTTATGCCGAATTTTCCGTAATTTTGTCGCAAAATTCAAATTAGTAACATTTTTGTAAACTAGAGAAAGCAACTCTGAAACATTTAAAACATATCATCAATAGCATTATATGGACGCTGGCAGCTGTCTATTTCTTGCTTGTCGTACTGTTGCACGTGCCACCAGTACAGGCCTTCATCGGCTCTGAAGTAGCCGGTGCACTGGCTCAGAAATTCGGCACTCAAGTAAGTATCGGAAAGGTGAACCTGGGCTTCTTCAACCGCATTATTATAGATGATGTCATGATGCTCGACCAGAAAGGCGACAGCATGATCTGTGCTTCGCGCGTATCAGCCAAGCTCGATTTCCTGCCGCTCAAGGATGGCAAGATTTCGGTTTCATCAGCCCAGCTCTTCGGTCTCAACGCCAACATCTACAAGCAGGATGCCAAGAGCCCGATGAACATCCAGTTCGTGCTCGATTCGCTGGCTTCGAAAGATACCACCCGTCACACTCCGCTCGACCTGCACATCGGAAGCCTGATTATCCGTCATGGTGCCGTTGCCTACAACCAGCGCAATATTGCGCCTAAGCCGGGCGTCTTCTCGCCGCAGCATCTGGGCATCAGAGACCTTTCTGCCCACATCATCCTGAGCCATCTTACCGATAAAGATATCCATCTGACAGTCAAGAAGATATCGCTGAAGGATAAATCAGGACTTCAACTCAAGAATCTGAGATTCAAACTCGATGCTGACCAGCAGCAAGCCTTGCTCAGAGACTTCAGCATCGAACTTCCCCACTCCCAGCTGCAGCTCAACGACCTGCGCGCAACCTACCGCATCGAGAACAAGCATATCGTGAAGCCTACGCTCCAGTTTCAGGGCGGCATCAAGCCGTCCACCATCACGCTTGCAGATATTGCCTGCTTCGTTCCTGAGTTCAGCAAGTTCAAGGACGCCCTGCAACTTCATCTCCAGTTCTCGGGCACCAGCACCTCAGCCCGCATCCATGCCCTCGAGTTCAAAACTCAGAGCGGCAGCTTGCTGCTCCGGGCAAACGGCCGTGTGAGCGATTGGGACCGTATGCTGCGCTGGAAGGCCAACATCTCAGCCCTCAAGATATCAGGCGATGGCATCGGAGAGGTTTCCAGGAATCTGGGCAAACGCATCAGCATTCCGAAAGAAGTGTTACGCTTAGGCGACATATATTATATAGGTGAAGTCTATGGTGCAGGCAAGAAAGCAGGCACCCGCGGCCAGCTGAAGACCGGTGTGGGCGAAGTAGCCATCAAGGCCGAAAAAGCTGGCAATGAGCTCAAGGCAAGCATCAATACCCAGGGAATCAACCTGGGCCGCATCCTCGACAACAGGCAGTTTGGCATCCTGGCAGCCTCACTTTCGGCTCACGGCAACAAGCAGCATTTCTACGCCAAGGGAAGCATTCCGCGCTTCGATTTCAACAAGTACAGCTACCGCAACATTCAGATAGACGGAAGCTATAAGCAGGGACTGGTAGAGGGACTCGCATCCATCGCCGACCCTAACGTCAACATCCAGGTAGAAGGCTCCTACTCCATTCCACGCAAGCAGTATGCCGCAACAGCCCATGTACAGCATCTGCTGCCAACCATCCTGGGACTGAAGGTTTCTGACAAGACCTACAGTCTCGATGACATCACCGTAAGTGCCAAGAACCAGGGCAAGGACAGCTATTTCGACCTCGAAGCCCCGTTCGCCAGCATCCATGTTGACGGAGAGTACGATTACGCCACCCTCGCCAAGAGTTTCACCAACCTGGTAGCCAGCAAACTGCCAACCCTTCCGGGCATTGGCAAGGTAGACAGGAGTGCGAAGAACCATTTCACCTTCCAGGCAGAAATCACCTCTACCGAGATTCTGCAGCGCATGCTGGGCATTCCGCTGCAGATAGAGCAGCCTGTCTTTGCAGACGGATTCATGAACGATGCTGAGAAAACCGTCAACATCTACGCCAACGTACCTGGCTTCAACTATGGAGGCAAAGACTATCATGGAGCCAAAGTGCGCCTGCACACCATCAACGATTCGCTCAAGGTAGATGCGCAGATCAGACAGGGCAAATGGGGCGATAACGGTCCGGCTATCCACGTAAAGGCAGCCGCTGCCGACAATCATCTCTTCGCCAAGCTCTTCTACAACAACCATTCGGCAAAACTCCCTATCCAGGGAAACATCGATGCGAGGGCGCAGTTCTTCAAGAACGAGGACAATGTTTCTACCGCCCACGTCAGCATACATCCGTCTGAAATCAGAATCGACGGCACACCTTGGGAGGTTCATCCTTCCGACATCATCTACAGTAAGAACCGTCTGCTGGTAGACCATTTTGCCGTAAGCCACGATCAGCAGCACGTCATCGTTTCGGGTCTCGCTACACCCGAGAAGACCGATTCTATCGTAGCTGATCTGAAGGATGTAGATGTAGCATACGTGCTGAATCTCATCAATTTCCATTCGGTAGATTTCACCGGCAAAGCTTCGGGCAAGGCGGTAGTAAAGAGCCTGTTCAACGACCCGGATGCCTACGCCCAGCTGGATGTAAAGGAGTTTACCTTCGAAAACGGTCTGCTCGGTGTGCTCCATGCTGGAGTTAACTTCAACAAAGAGCTCGAACAGATTGACATTCATGCAGTTGCCGATGATGGTCCTGAGCATCAGACACTCATCAACGGATACGTCTCGCCTAAGCGCAACTATATCGACCTGGGTATTGATGCTCAGGGCACCAGCATGAAATTCCTTGAGAATTTCTGCGGCAGTTTCATGAATCAGGTAGAAGCCTGGGGCGATGGTCATCTCAACGTGGTGGGCGATTTGAAAAACATCAATCTCGTGGGCGACCTTACCGCTCACGGCAAGGTGCACCTCAAGCAGCTCAACACCGATTACACCTTCGATGCGCTCCATGCCCACGCTATCCCAGATGATATCCTCATAGAGAATGACACCATCTTCGACCGCAACCGCAACATAGCCATCCTGAGCGGAGGCATCCACCACAAGCACCTCACCAAGCTGAGCTACGACCTCGATATCAAGGCGCACAACTTCCTGGGCTTCGACACCCGCGAGTTTGGCGACAACACCTTCTATGGCACTATCTATGCCACGGGCGATGTGGGCATTCACGGCAAGAGCGGCGAAACCGTCATCGACATCAAGGCAGAGCCGGAACCGGGCAGCATCTTTGTATATAATGTGGCAAGTCCGGACGCCATCAGCGACAAGAGTTTTATCCACTGGCATGAGATTGTGCCGGATATCATGGACAGTCTGCAGAACCCTTCAACCACCAAGCAGGTGGACGATGACATCGATTTCGAATCAGATATGCGCATCAATTTCCTGGTTAATACCAACCAGAACCTCACGCTCAAGCTGATGATGGATGAGCAGTCGGGCGATTACATCACCCTCAACGGTGATGGCGTGATTCGCGCCAACTACTTCAACAAGGGCTCATTCGATATGTTTGGGAACTATGTGGTTGATCATGGCACCTACAAGCTCACCATTCAGAATCTCATCAAGAAGGAGTTCGAGTTCATGCCTGGCGGAACCATTGCCTTCGGAGGCAACCCATACAATGCCCCACTCAACCTGCGGGCAAAATATACCGTCAACGGAGTGCCGCTGAGCGACCTTCGCATCGGCCGTTCGTTCTCGGGCAACAACATCCGCGTAGACTGTCTGATGGACATCACCGGCACGCCTCAATCGCCAAAGGTAGATTTCTCTATGGACCTGCCTACGGTTAACAGCGATGCGAAGCAGATGATATATTCGATCATCAATTCTCAGGAAGAAATGAACCAGCAGGTGCTCTATCTTCTGGGCATCGGCCGATTCTACGCTCAGACCAACAACAACCAGGTGAACGAGGATGGCGAACAGCAGAGTCAGACATCGCTTGCGATGCAGAGTCTGTTGAGCGGCACCATCTCGCAGCAGCTCAACACCGTACTTTCCAACGTGGTGAAGAGCAACAACTGGAATTTCGGAGCCAACATATCTACGGGTGATGAAGGTTTCAACAATGCCGAGTATGAGGGCATTCTGAGCGGCAAGCTGCTCAACAACCGTTTGCTCTTCAATGGTCAGTTCGGTTATCGTGACAATCCGAATGCCACGCAGAGTTTCATCGGCGATTTTGACCTCCGCTACCTCATCTTCCCTAACGGCAACCTCGCCATACGCATGTACAATCAGACCAACGACCGCTATTTTACGCGCAACAGTCTGAACACGCAAGGTTTAGGTTTGATCATGAAGAAGGACTTTAACGGCTGGCGCGATTTCTTCGGCATCAAAAAGAAGAAGAAAAAGAAATAAAAGACAAAAAAAGAGGGTGTGTCATAACCAGATGACTCACCCTCTTTTTATTTTCAGATAGCAGTCGCCTAATATGAGTCCAGTTAAGATTGTGTACGAACTCGTACACTTTTTCAAAATCAGGAAACAGAATATAGAAATTCCGATAATGTTAGAGATTGTTGAATGTTGAGTGGTCTATATGCCACGATGAAAAGGTGGCGTATAGACCCTTGATTATATGGTGATATTCGTAATCTACATCTCCGCTTTCTGTTTTTTATGAATTGCTCAGATTCTTAATGATTTCCAAAGACAGCTGGGTAGCTTCGGCAACCTGTTCGGCAGAAAGTCCCATTGCCAGCAAACGTTGTGCTGTTTCTGTGTTGGCCTCATGCTTGCCTTCTGCTCTACCTTTCTCCATGCCTTTTTCCATACCTTCCTTCATACCAATTTCCTTACCCTCAGCTATGCCTTCACGCTTAGCGGTGTCTACGGAATTCTTGATGTCGCGATATGCCATCTTGCTGGTCTCGTACTCCCTCATTTCCTGCGGAGTAAACTTGGCTATCTCAGCTTCCTCGAAGAGGCGGTCGAAAACCTTGTCGCACAGCTCCTTCGGACGCTGGGTAAGCTTATAGAGGTTCTTCAGTGCATAGAGCCACTTCTCGTAGAGCGTATCCAGTTCTTCCAGGGGTTTGTTGAACTTGGAAATCTCTACATAAATATATTCGAGCTTGTCGTAAAATACTTTGTGGGTAGCTGTGTCGCACAACTGCACATGATGGCGGATTTTCTCCTTGTCGAAGGCGTCCTCGTTCATGCTGAAGTTGAGCAGGGCTATGGTATAGACATGATTGAGTTTGAAATCCCAGTCATTCCCCTTAGGTGCCTGTTCACGGATAGGGAAGGTTGAGTAGAAAAGGGCGCGATCCTTGAAATACGTCTGGTAGGCATTCTGCATTTCTACGATGAACTTCTCGCCGTTTTCGCCCTCGCAATATACATCAAAGATGGCTCTGCGGTCGGTATAGACATCTCCTACGTGCTCTGGATTCAGATACGATACGTCCTTCACAACCTGTTTGCCATTAAACAAGCTGTTGAGGAAGCAAATGAGCAAATCCTTGTTCATCGCTGTTCCGAAAATTCGCTTGAAACCGAAGTCGGTCAGCAAGCTGATATATCTTTCTTCTACCTGCTTCATAATCATCTGTATTAAAAATCCATGCCGCAAAGTTACGACTTTATTTTCATATCTGCAAGGGATTTCTGGGAAAAGTTACGGAAAAAGTTAGGAACCCACATATTTTATGTTATAAGGTAAATATATGTGTAAATCTGTGACAAGGGTCTATATGCCACGATGACAAGGTGGCGTATAGACCCTTGATTATATGGTGATAATCATAATCTACCTGGCATCAAACCAAAGTAGTCATTTTCAGAAAATCTCGCAGATGAATGTGCTTAATGCCATCAATATTGGTTTGACCATAAAGCCTATCCATAGAAATCACGTATTTGGGATGACTGTCTTTTATCAATTTCAAATTGCCGAATTCACGCTCTACCGTTTCCTCAGAAGCCAGCAGATAGGTAACTTGCACATACGCCACACTATCCGCTTTCTCGGCAACAAAATCAATCTCAGCCTTATACATCTGACCAACATATACTTTATACCCCATCCTGCACAAATGGATATATACAGCGTTCTCCATCACCTTTTCGATATCAAAACGCCTGTTGCCACCTATAATATGATTCCTGATTCCCAGGTCTTCGAAATAGAACTTGTCGCCTAACTCGAAAAGTCGCTTGCCATGAATGTCGTATCTGTTAACTCGATCGATAATAAAAGCATTGCTTAAATACTCCAAATACGTGAGAATCATCTTGGCAGACGTTTCGGTGTTCTGGCTTTTCAGAAATTTTACAATACTCGTTGCTGAGAATTGTTTACCGATATTATCGCTCACAAACTTCAGCAGCGTTCGCAACAATGGTATGTTTCTGATGTTTTCTCGCTCTATGATATCACGAAGTACTATCGTATTATACACATTGTCAAGATAATCTTCTACCAAATCCGTATTTTCCAATCCTAAACTGCGCAACTGAGGGAGCCCGCCATACTGCAGATACAGGTTCAAGGAAGCATCATCATCCTTCAGTTCATGGAACGTCAGGAACTCTTCATAGCAGAGTCCTCTAATGCGATAAGCAATATATCTGCCTCTCAGGCGAGTTGCCAGTTCGCCCGATAGCATCTTGGCGTTGCTGCCGGTAATCATAATCTGGCAGGTATCATCCGATTGGATACTGAGGAGTGCTTTCTCGAAATCAGAAATCTCCTGCACCTCATCAATAAACAGATAGTTTTCCTTACCCTCAACGATGTTGGCTGCTACATAAGCCTCCAGATCCTGATAGTTGGCTATCATATCAAATGAGGTTTTCTCCTTATCTATATAGATAACGTGATTTTCTTCATTCTCAGCGATGTGATTATAAATTCGCCGCATCACACAACTCTTGCCGACACGCCTCTGGCCCGTCAATGCAATCATCATTCCACGTCCAAACATGCGTTCGATACGATTGGAATACCCTAGTCTTTCTAATATTTTTTGTTTCATACGAGTAAAACTTTTCGCAA
>ERZ506523.4-NODE-4-length-63068-cov-8.945154_pt1 | contig 63068 bp, 58 predicted proteins | sample MGYA00512392_ERZ506523 | MGnify/ENA metagenome assembly ERZ506523
TGGGCTAGGAGCTTCTGCCCTTTCAGGGCGTGTGGGGCTTACTTGCGAAACTTGAGTAAACTATAAACTAAATTTAAAGATCATCGAAGTTGACAGGCTGCTCGGTTGGCTTGGCCTTCTTCTTCTCTTTCTTTTCTTCTGTGGTGGCTGTACCGTTGGCAGATTCGCCTTCAGCCTTCTTGGCAGGAACCTCGCGGATGATAGGGTTGCCTTCGTCATCGAGAACGATCTCTTCCTGGAAGGCGGTACTGTCTACCTTGGTGGTATCTACCTTTGGCTTTGGTGCATAGCTTGCACAGATGTACATATCGCGGGTGATATCGCTGTCCTCTGGCTTGTCAAACTTGCCGTGATACTGCTGGAAGGCTGGGTCGCCAAAGACACTCTGGAGGAAGTAACCGCACACAGGAAGAGCGGTTCTCGAACCCTGACCCAAGGCTCCGGTGCGGAAGTGAAGACAGCGGTATTCGCCTCCTACCCAGGCACCAACTACGAGCTTAGGGCTTACACACATGAACCAGGCATCGGAGTGGTTGTTGGTGGTACCAGTCTTGCCACCGAACTCGGTATCACGGTAGTTGCCTACATAGCCCCAGAGACTCTGGGATGTACCTCCCGGCTCCTTCATACCGCCCTGTAAGAGCTGTTGCATGAGGAAGGCACTCTTGTAAGGTATTACCTGCTCTTCTGTAGAAGGACCCTCGTAAACCACCTTACCATCGTGGTCTACAATCTTGGTAACCAATACCGGATCGTGGTGCTTGCCATTGTTGGCAATGGTGCTGTAGGCGCATGCCATCTCCAGGAGGTTGACATCGCTGGAACCGAGGGCGAGAGATGGGGTGTCATCCAACGGACTGTTGATACCCATCTTTTGGGCTGTCTCGATGATACGCTTGATACCCATCTCCTGTCCTAATCTTACTGCCACAGAGTTGATACTCTTGGCAAAGGCACTCTTCAATGGGATGCTGTCGCCCGAGAACGAACCGTTGGCATTGGATGGACGCCAGATGGTCATTTCGTGCTTCTTCTTATCGTATACCTCCATAGAGATATATTCGTCGCGGCGCTTGTCACAAGGGGTCAAACCCTGATTCATCGCCTCGGTATAAACAAAGAGCTTGAAGGTAGAACCAGGCTGGCGCTCGGCTGTTACCTTGTCATACTTCCAGTGGTCGAAGTCGATATCGCCCACCCATGCCTTTACTGCTCCGGTCTGTGGCTCCATGGCTACAAAGGCACAGTGCATGAAGGTGGTCATATACTTGATGGAGTCTTCTGATGTCATGTTCAACGTGATGCTGCCCTTGTCATAATCGAATACCTTAACCGGGTGAACCCACTCCTTATAGTAATAGTTTACTGAGTCGGGATTATCAGGGAAGCGGGCTACCAATGCCTTGTAGAAAGGCTGGCGCTCTGCGATGCCCTGGATGAAGTTTGGTATCACGTTGTGGTTCTCATCCTGCCAAGGGTCCTGACCCATCCAGTTGCCTTTGCCTGCCTGGGTGCGGCGGATGTTCCAGTGGTTGTTGAAGTTCTGCTGTACCTGCTTCATCTGCTTGCGGGCTGCATCTTCTGCATACTTCTGCATGCGGGTATCGATGGTGGTATAAATCTTCAAACCGCTGGTATAGAGGTCGTAACCTTCGTCTTTACACCAGTCTTTCAGGTAGTTGGCTACAGCCTCACGGAAGTATTTTGCCTGTCCGTCGTAGTTTTCCTCTACCTTGAAATCGAGCTTGATAGGCTCATCTTTCAGTTCATTGTATCTGTCTTTTGAAAGATCGCCATGTGTCACCATATTATATAATACGGTGTTGCGTCGTGCAAGACTGTTCTCCGGGTTGGTGCGTGGGTTGTAGTAGGTGGTAGCCTTGAGCATACCTACGAGCACGGCAGCCTGGTCGGTGGTCAACTCCTTAGGGGTGGTGTTGAAGTAGGTCTTCGCAGCGGTTTTGATACCATAGGAATTGCTACCGAAATCAACCGTGTTGGCATACATGGTGATGATTTCCTTCTTGCTGAACACCGTTTCGAGTTTTACCGCGATGATCCACTCCTTGCTCTTGATGATGAGCAGGCGGAGCACAGGAATCTTGCCCAGCAAACCGGTAGAATATTGCGAACGTACACGGAACATGTTCTTAGCCAGCTGCTGTGTGATGGTAGAAGCACCGCGCCCGTTATGATGGAGGAGTGCATCCTTGGCAGCAGCAAACACGCCGATAGGATCGATACCGATATGCTTGTAGAATCGTTCATCCTCGGTATCTACCAGTGCCTTGAAGAAATCGGGTGTTACCTCACCATATTCTACCGGAGTACGGTTTTCGTTGAAATACTTGCCGATGAGTTTTCCATCAGCCGAATAGATTTCAGAGGCCTCAGAGGTCTGTGGATCCAGAATGCCTGAGAAATAGCCAGGCGACTTGCCGAAGAGCCATAAGAAGTTGATATCTACTGCGCCCAGATACAGAATGAAGGCGACTATACAACTTGCCAAGGCAACGAGGGTCTTGGTATACCACGCCTTGCCCTGATACAATCCCTTGTACCAAGGCCAGAATGCGCGAAACTTTTGCCATAACCAGGCAAAGAGAGCTTTAATTTTATTCATATATGATGATATAATGATTTCGTTGTTTTTGACTCAGAATTTCTTGAACAGTATATGCGATAGAATGCTTTACTCTTCGTTCTTCACTTCCTCTACATCCACATAAGTCTCCTTAGAATCCAGTTTCTGCTGGTTCTTCAGCCAGATTCTCTTGTTGTTGGAGATTTTAAAGGCGTTGAGAAGCTCTACAACACCATAGATGAGCATACCCCAACCGATGATGAGAAGAGGGGCAGAGGCGATGGCTGAAGGCTTGATGATGGTGAGCAGACCCAACAGAAGAAGGACTGAAGGGAAGAGCCAGAAGAGGATGCCTACGCGTCCCATCTTAGCTGCTGAAGCCAGATTGACAAACTGGGTCAGAGCACCCAGAATCAGGATGAATGCCAGGATGAACATCAGCCAGGCGATAAACACCTGAGGCATCAGTGCAAGCAGTAATCCCAGGATAAGACTGCCTACGCTCACAAGCGGGAATTTAGGCATCATGCCCATGATAGGCTTACCGTTGGAATCTGACAGAATCTGGCCCTGCATCTTCTCTGCATTGCGCTTGGCTGCCCAATAACTGGCAAGGGAGATGACACCTGAAAGGAAAAACAAGACACCGATGGCGACGGTTATCCAGGTGACGGTCTGCTCACGATATTGGATGAGCAGGACTCCTACGATGATGGCGCATACTGCGCGGAATATTGAACTGTGTATAACCTTCATACTAAAACTGATATTTGTTATTTCGGGGCAAAGTTACGAAAGAAATCCGAAACTAGCAAGAAGTTTTTTATATAAACTTAAATTATTGCTATATTTAACGCTAATTATTGCTATATTTAACGCAAATTATTTGTTGGTCTCGATAGAAAGCCGTAATTTTGTAAGCAAAATCAAAATACTGATGTCTTGAACAGAGACTTGGTGAAAGCAAAAACTATGTCTTGAGTAAAGATTTCGGAAAAAGTTAAAACTCATTTTTTGTATAGACGGAAAAAGTAAAGACAATGACAAAATTATATTTGGTGCGCCATGGTGAAACGGTGGATAACAAGGCGCAAATTATGCAGGGACAAACACCGGGAAAGCTCAATATGAAAGGTATTGAGCAGGCTGAGGAAGTGGCCAGGAAAATGGCGGGTACACCTATTGATGTCTTCGTATCGAGCGATCTCTATCGCAGTATGCAGACCTGTGAGATTATCGCCGGCTCGCATCCTGTTGTCACCACTCCCTTGCTCAGAGAGCGCGATTGGGGCGATTTCACGGGCAAATTCATCCCTGACCTGCCGAAGGACCCAAAGGATTGGCCGGACAACATAGAGACGTTGGAAAAGATGAAGTCAAGAGCCCAGAATTTCCTTACCTGGCTCAAGGTTACTTATCCTGACAAGACCGTTCTTGCTGTGGGGCATGGCATCATCAACAAAGCTATCCAGAGCGTTTATTATAAACGTCCGATGAACCAGATAGAGAAAATGGCGAATGCTGAGGTGAGAGTTCTGATACTCTAAGATAGAAGAACCCTCAAAAAAACAAAGACTAATCATAAAGTTCAAAGTATCAAAGAATATGAATAAAATTGCTCTTATTACAGGCGCAACAAGCGGTATAGGCGAAGGTTGTGCACGTCGTTTTGCCCGTGGCGGCTATAACCTGATTCTTACAGGTAGAAATACGGGAAAGTTGGAAATCCTGAAGAAAGAACTCGAGGCTGAGGGCGTTGAGGTGCTTGCCTTGGCTTTCGATGTACGTAACCGTGAAGCTGCCAAGAAAGCGGTGGATTACATCCCTGAGGAGTGGCGCAATGTGGATGTGCTTATCAATAATGCAGGACTCGCACGTGGATTGGAACCTGAATATGAGGGCGATTTTGAAGATTGGGACCAGATGATTGATACCAATATCAAGGGACTCTTAACCATGACGCGCCTGATTGTACCTGGTATGGTTGAGCGTAATCATGGTCATGTAATCAATATAGGTAGTGTGGCGGGTGATGCTGCTTATGCGGGTGGTAATGTATATTGTGCTACAAAAGCGGCTGTAAAGGCTATTACTGATGGTTTGCGCATTGATGTGGCACATACGAAAGTGCGTGTTACCAATGTGAAACCGGGCTTGGTTGAAACCAACTTCTCCAACATCCGTTTCCATGGTGACCAGAACCGCGCAGACAACGTTTACCGCGGCATAGAGCCTCTGAATGGCGATGACATAGCTGATGTAGCCTTCTATGCTGCAAGTGCTCCAGAACACGTGCAAATAGCTGAGGTGCTGGTTCTTGCTACACATCAGGCTAACGGAACCGTGATACACCGTGACTAGTTTATAGTTGATAGTTTACAGTTAATAGTTTATAGTTTATAGAGGCTACGCCGTTGAGCAAGATTGTCAAAGCGGTTTATGCTATAAACTATAAACTATTAATTATTAACTATTATTAATGATGTGGCAAAGCTGATTGATATCAGATTCGAATGAATCGCGATTGATTGCTTTTGCCCGCATTCCAGACTTGTAGTTATAGATGGTCTGGGTGGAGTAATGCAGCAGGGTGGCTATCTCCTGGCTGTCGGTTACACCCAGTCGCATCAGGGCAAAGATGCGAATCTCCGTGGTCAGGTCGTGCGTAGTAGGAACTTCCAGTTGGCATTCTGGCAGCAGGAGCTTGTTCAACTCAGTAACGAAACCCGGATACAATTCCATGAATGCCTTGTCGAACCGGTTGTAGAACATCTGCGATTCCTCTTCTTCCAATTTATGGGTGTTGAGAGTCTTCAGTAAATCGGCAGTCTGGTTTGCCTTGATTTTTCGGCTTACCAGTTTGCGGTAATCTGATAACTTGCTGATATAAGCCGCACTGATGTCCATGAAGAGGCGCATATAGGTCTCTCGCTTGATATTGGTCTCTATCAGCTGCTGGTTCAGTTCTGTGAGTTGTGTATTCATCTCTTTCTGCTTCCTGTTCTGTTCTTCAATCTCTGCCTTGTTTTTCTTCAGCTTGTTCTTCTGTCGGTTGTTGACTAAGGAGAGGATGATGATGATGACCAGCGCTACGCTTACACCAATGAACCCCCAAAGAAAGCGGGTACGCGAGCGCTCGGCAGCCTGCTGGTTGGCTGAAGCGATGACTGGAAGGATGTTGGAAATCTCCATCATGCGCAGTTGGTTGTTGAAGAACTGGGCATCTTCCATCGTATGCTGGATATATTTGGCAGCTCTCTTACTGTTGCTCGCATCCTTTTTAAAGAGGTAGTAGGCTAGTTTTTGAAGCGCAACAGTTTCTTTGAGTTGGCACAATCCATCGCTCACGGATGCCTCTACGAGATATTCCTCGTAAAGGTCGAATTTGCCGGTATTTTTGTAATATCTGGCTATACCATAAGCTGACATGGCATGGATGCGGGATTTGGCTGGCGACATCTTCAGTGCTTTCAGATAATGGTTGAGCGATTCCTTGCTGATAGGGCTGTTGATATAGGCATATTCGCCCATGAGATAGCTATAGTAGGCAGATTTCTTACTGTTTTCGTTGAAATTCTGTATCAGAAGGCTCATATAATGCTTCTTCTTGGCACAGAATTCTTCGGCGTAATCTGAGTTCTTGGCGTATGATTCCCAATAGCTGTAGAGCCAGGCGTATGTGAAGTAATAGTATAGCTTCAGCTGGTATGGCATCTCATCAGGATTGAGCGATTGGAGTAAGTTTTCTGCTTTGCTATAAAATCCCCTTACCGAGAGTATCGATGCCTGGTTTATCTTGTTGCGTAAGATATAAGAGGTGTTATGACATTTCTCAGCCAATTCAAGACCTTGTTTCATATATGCGTATGCTGAATCGTAGCGGTAAGCGCTATAGGCATGATATATGCTGTCAAGAAACAGTAGTCGGGTTTGGTTGTCTTCAGCTTCATAAGCTTGCCGCTTCAGATGTTTTAATTCCCTTTCCTTGATTCCCTGATAATATTGATCGTTTTCTATCATCTTGTCAATTCGATCCAATAAAGTCTTCTCGTCCGTTTTGCCTTGAGCAGTCAATGGCATAGTAAGCAAAAGAAGTAAATATATAAGTAGTTTCATCTTTAATGTTTCTTTATGATTATAACAAAATTGTCTTTATAATGTTATTTTCGTCCTTTTGTCCGTTTTGTGGTGCAAAGATACAAATTTCCTTTCATATAATGTTGTTTACTTTAGATAAAAATAGTTAATGTGTTAAATTTACTGATTTATAAGGAGTTATCAATTTCTTTAATAGACTATTTTTTTTACCGAAACGCTACTCAGACATACAACTTTCAAAAAAATGATATACCTTTGCAACCGAAATCAGAAAACAGTAGTTTTGATGGTTTAATTACCACTTCAAGTCTTCTAAAAGTATTTAATGATAATGAAAATTCCTTTTGTTGATTTAGTATGTTGATTTAAATAGGAAACAGGTTTAGTTTATATTAGGGAAAAAAGGATTGGTAATAGACTAGGCTACTTGATGATTCAAGTTTGTCTGTAAAGGCAAAGCTTATCTATTATGTTTTAGGGAAAACCGCCACGCTTTTGGGAAAAAGTGTGGCGGTCTTTGTTTAATATATGTTAGTTTCTTATCTTTTTCTCTTTTTTCTTTGGTCAGCTCAAATTATTTTTTTATCTTTGCCACATATTTATATATAGAAGAACTTAATTGGAGGAACAATCAATTTTCCTTCATAAGTAGAGGGAAATCGGGTAAGTGAACTTTAAAGTATTGTGTTGTATTAAATATTATAACAATGAATATATTAGTAACAGGCGCTAATGGTCAGTTGGGCCATGAAATGCAGATTTGCGCCAAAAAGAGTAATCACAAGTTTGTCTTCACTGATGTTGCTGAAGGCTATGAGAAACTGGATATCACTAACCTTGACGCAATCCGCGAAAAGGTGAAGGAAAACGATATTCAGGTAATTGTTAACTGTGCTGCTTATACCAATGTAGATAAGGCAGAGACTGATTTCGATCTGGCTAATCTGCTGAACAATACTGCTGCAGGTAACTTGGCTCAGGCAATGAAGGAGGTAGATGGTACTTTGATTCATGTATCTACCGACTATGTGTTCCAGGGCGATAAGAATATCCCTTGCCGTGAAGATTGGGAAACGAATCCATTGGGTGTGTATGGTAAAACGAAGCTTGCAGGTGAGAAGAGTATTGAAGCTACCGGCTGCAAGCATATCATCATCCGTACTGCATGGCTTTACTCTCAGTGGGGTAAAAACTTTGTTAAGACTATGCAGAACTTAACTGCAAGTCATGACACCTTGAAGGTGGTTTTCGACCAGGTGGGTACTCCTACTTACGCAGGCGACCTGGCTGCTGTCATCTCGCATATCATCGAAACTGATCAGCTGGATAAGACGGGTATCTACCACTTCTCTAATGAGGGCGTATGCTCTTGGTTTGATTTCGCTAAGATTATCTGCGAACTGAGCGGAAATACTTGCGATATACAGCCTTGTTACAGCGAGGAGTTCCCAAGCCCTGTGAAGCGTCCTCACTTCTCTGTACTTGATAAGAGCAAGCTGAAGCAGACCTTCGGGTTCAAGGTGCCATACTGGACTGACAGTTTGAAGAAGTGTATCGCTGAATTGGCGGAAGCAAAATAATTATTAATTCTTAATTATAAATTATTAATTGAAATGAAGAATATCATTATCACGGGCGGTGCTGGTTTCATCGGCTCACACGTAGTAAGACTTTTCGTGAACAAATATCCTGAGTATCACATCATCAACCTCGATAAGTTGACTTACGCTGGTAACCTGGCTAACCTCAAGGACATCGAGGATAAGCCTAACTATACTTTCGTAAAGGGTGATATCTGTGATTTCGACCTGATGTTGAAGCTGATGCAGGACTACAAGGTGGATGGCATCATCCATCTCGCTGCCGAGAGCCACGTAGATAGAAGTATCAAGGATCCATTCACTTTCGCTCATACCAACGTGATGGGTACCCTGTCTCTGCTCCAGGCAGCCAAGATTTACTGGGAGAGTCTTCCTGAGGGATATGAGGGCAAGCGTTTCTACCACATCTCTACCGATGAGGTGTATGGTGCATTGCAGATGACTCATCCAGAGGGCATTCCTGCTCCTTTCACCACCAAGGCATCCAGCGATAAGAATCACGAGGCTTACGGCGAGGAGTTCTTCCTGGAGACTACCAAGTATAATCCTCACTCTCCATACTCAGCATCTAAGGCAAGCTCAGACCACTTCGTTCGTGCTTTCCACGATACATACGGTATGCCAACCATCGTGACCAACTGCTCTAACAACTATGGTCCATACCAGTTCCCAGAGAAGTTGATTCCGTTGTTCATCAACAACATCCGTCATCGCAAGCCATTGCCAGTATATGGTAAGGGTGAGAATGTGCGCGACTGGTTGTATGTAGTGGATCATGCCCGTGCCATCGATATGATTTTCCACAAGGGTAAGATTGCCGAGACTTACAACATCGGCGGTTTCAACGAGTGGAAGAACATCGATATCATCAAGGTGGTTATCAAGACCGTGGATAGATTGCTCGGCAGAAAGGAAGGCGAGGATATGGATCTCATCACTTATGTAACAGACCGAAAGGGTCACGATATGCGTTACGCCATCGACTCTAGAAAGTTGCAGAAGGAATTGGGTTGGGAGCCATCTCTCCAGTTTGAGGAGGGAATCGAGGAGACCGTGAAGTGGTATCTCGAGAACCAGGAATGGATGGACAATGTAACCTCTGGTGATTATCAGAAGTATTACGATAATATGTATTTCAATCGATAATAGCTTTTGTTTTACTGAGAAATATATATTTAGTAGGCGAAAATGCCTGGAATTATTTATGAGCTGTTTTTCTGCTCTTGGCATGGAGTCTATCTTTTGTTATGATTATTTAAATATGTAATATGGGTGTAGATTTTTTTATAGTTAGTGAAGGTGCATATAATCATGATGGTAGTTTTACTATTGTCAATACGTTTGACATTTTAAAAGCAGATAAATTTCCTTTTAAAACTAATCTTGGTGTTTCTTTAAAACTATCCTTTAATAAGAATAGTGTATGGGAAAAGAATTTTAAACTCAAATTGTATAAAATAGAAGATAATCAAGAACTTTATAATTTGGGTGGTAATATGCCTGAGAAGCAGGAGGATGAAGGAAAACTAGCTATGGCTGCAAATGTACAAGGTCTAGTTATACCTTCTGCGGGAGAATATAAAATGATACTGTTTTTAGGTGAAACTCCTAAAGCAGAATATTCTTTCAAAGTGGTAGAAAATGGTAAATAAAATTTTGAAAATATCCTCTTCTTCTAACGACCGACTGACTTCTGAGATTAAGGTTTCATTTGATAATGCTCCTAAAGAAAGCTGCAAGGATTTTATTCAAATGGGAAATAAAAGTTTCTGTTTTATGTCATTTGGGGTTTCCGTCTCCTCAGATGTAAAATGTAATCAGATTGATATGCAGAAATCTGAAAATCTGAACAATTTCAAATTGAATAACCGGATGTGGAACGATGAGAAACAATTTGACTCGTTCAATAATTATGATAGTGGCTATTTTGATGAGATTGTAAAGATGGGCAAGGATGCAGTTCCTTATATCTTAGCAGAGTTAGAAAAAGGACCATCTCCAATAGTTCATGCTTTGGATCTGATATTTCCAGGTAAGGTTAAATATAATGGTTTTGTTCCATTAAAAGTTGCATGTGAAACATGGATTTCAATAATAAAGAAAACAGAGAATTTTTGATGGGAGCATTCCCAAATCTTAGGAATGATTCCAATTTTATCGTTAACAGTCCTAATACTGCTGTTTATAATTGCATAGCTTTTGCTATGAGGTTACAAGATCGTTGGGTAGACCATAATATTTCTTGTCCAGGACATTGGTGGCCTCCGATTTCAGATTGTTCTATGAAAAAAGAGTCTTTGGTTAGGGCATTTGAATACCTTGGCTTTACAGTATGCGCAAATGCGGATATGGAAGAGGGATTTGATAAAGTAGTTTTGTTTTGTGATGATAATGACAATTGGACACATGCTGCCCGTATTGTTGCAAAAGGAATTGAGCATAGTAAATTTGGTCAAAAATGGGATGCCTTTCATAGTGGAAATGATATATTTATAGGATCTTGTTATGGTCATGAGTTTGCCTATATGAAAAGACTAATTGCTGATAGAGTTTTATCTGAAAGATTACTAACTAATATAGGAAGTATACAAATAGTTGCCTAAAGATTTAACAAATATTATCTTCTCTTTTATACACAATACTGTTTTGAAATATTATTTTTCAGTGTCGTATGTTATTGATTTTTTAAAGAACTATTGAGGTAAAAAGTTATGCAAAATAGAATGTTATTACCAGATATTGCCAAAAGTTTATGTGTCTTGTATATTGTTGCTTTTTGGCATATCTTGGATTATGTAGAACCTGTGGCTTGGAAAGAAAATTTTGCTTCCATTACGAATGGAGTGCTTGCTACATTTACATTTTTTTCAGGTTTGTTCCTTGGAAAAAAGGAATGTAGTTTTATTGATTTCTATAAGGATAGGATAAGAAGGTTCGTCCCGTTACTGCTTGTGGCTGTTATAAGTTTTTATTTCATTAATTTTATAGGGATAAAAAATGGATTATTTATATTGTGTGGTTTAAGCAGTTTTGTTCCTCCATATCCACCTACTCTATGGTATTTTGGTATGATGATTGTTTTCTATATAGTCACACCTTTTTTATTGTATAAATTAAATATAGCAACGTCAAGGGATAAAAAAATATTAATTATAAAGGGGCTAATACTTGAGTTGGCTTTTCTTACATTGCATATGTATTTCCCAACTGACATTAGGTTGGTTTTATTCTTTCCTTATTATTTATTAGGAATGGTATGCCCAATTGATATATTTTCAAAACAAAAAGCTTTAGCTAAGCTGTTCATGGTATGTATTGTTTTGGCTTTTGTGGGGGGGCAAATAGATACATTTAATATTATAAAAACTTATAGTATTTTCGGATTAATACTTTTTGTTTGTAAAATTATCGAGCCAATTGTGATAAAATTTAATTCTTCAAAGGTGTTTATCTTGCTTTCTTACTCGAGTATGTCAGCATATTTATTTCATAGACCAATTTATAAGCTTTTGGTCAAGGTATATGATGCAGAATTTGTAAATATTTTCCAAATAGTCGGAATGATTTCCATATTATTTATTGGTTCTTATTTCATTCAAAAAGCTTATGATTCTTTCTTAAAAAAATAATTAGAAAATATGAATTTAAATGAATTAGAGTCAAAAACGATAGATTTTGTCCGTTTCCCGCTTGCCATTTTTATTGTATTTTGGCATATGAATCCCAAAGGAACTCCTTTAGTGGATAATTTACATCTATTTTCAGCTGAAAGTTTGCGATACATACTGGAAGTTGGAATATCATCGCAATTAGTCCAAATTGCCGTTCCTGTATTTTTTATGATTAGTGGTTATCTCTTTTTTAAAAATATAAATAGCAAAAATCTATTGGGGGGGGTAAAAATAAAAATAAGAAAACGTACTTTTTCTCTTTTCATTCCATATATGCTTTGGAATACAATAGCAATTATCGTAACTATTGGATTTATGGTATTAAGGACTATGTTGAAAAGTCATAATTGGAATGAAATTCTTGATTATATATATTCCGTTATTCCATTGGGGTATTGGGTGTTTTCTGCAAGAGAATTGTCAGCTACAAATATCGTAGGAATTCACTATATGGAATTTACTCCTGTTGATGCTCCCTTATGGTTTGTTAGGGATTTGATGGTTATGGTATTGATTAGTCCTTTGATATATCATCTTATTAAGAGATTCTCTAAAATGGCATTGATAGTTCTTTCTATATGTTTTATAACAGGTTTATCAGTTCATATCCCAGGTTTAGAGATAAGAGCCATATTGTTCTTTTCTTTGGGAGCGTATTTTGCCATACATACTGAGAATATGGTTCTTTGTGTAAGCAAAATATCTATCTGGTGCTATATAATTACAATTATATACTTTGTGCTGGCCTTGTATTATGGCAAGAATTATGCTATAGGAATGGTATTTCATAATATCTATGTCTTATTTGGCAGTTTATCTATCTTACCTTTAATTTCTATTTTGACAAGAAGAAAAAATTACAAAATGCCTGGATTCTTAACACGAAGTTGCTTTTTTGTGTATTCTATGCATACTATTTGTATTTTGGGGTATATGAAAGCGATAATGAATAAGATTCTTCCATGGGATAATACAGTGATAGATATTTTGCGCTTTTATACCACTCCGTTGTTGACGGTCTCGTTTATAGTAATTATTTATTGGATAGTTGAAAAAAAGTTTCCTAAGATAGCGTCTGTGTTATCTGGAGGTAGATAGTAAAAATATAAAGTTTTATGGTTTCAAGAAATAAACGTATTGCGACAAATACAGCATTTCTTTATATTAGAATGTTGCTGATAATGACAATACAGTTTTTTACAGTTAGAATCACACTTAAATATTTAGGTGTAGTAGATTATGGTATATATAATGTAGTGTGTGGCGTAACTAATGTATTCACATTCTTAACACATACGATGACATCTGCATCTCAGCGATTCCTTGCTTATGATTTAGGAATAGGTGATAAGGTACAGTTAAAACGCACATTTGATACTCTTGTTTCATTGTTTTGTATTTGTGCACTTGTAGGTGTATTATTACTTGGTATAATAGGTACTTGGTTTATTCATTCATATTTAGTAATACCCCCAGAACGATTGGACGCAGCATTATTTGCATTCTATTTTACCTTGTTTGCATTGTTCGTTTCTATTTATGTCTTACCTTATAATTCCTTGATTATCGCACATGAAGAAATGAAAGCTTTTGCATATATAAGTATATTAGATGCTTTGTTGAAACTTGGCGTTGTTTATTGTTTAGTAATAGTTTCAGTAGATAAGTTAAAACTTTATTCAGCGTTGACATTTGTTGCTTATTTGATACCTTCCATCCTTTATATTGGATATTGTTATAAAAAGTATGATGAAGTAACGTTGAAAAGCGACGTAGAATGGTCACTTTCAAAAAAAATAGTTCCTTTTATGTCATGGAACTTATTGGGTGGTTTATCATGGATGCTCTGTACTCAAGGTTTGTCTATATTAATAAATATGTTTTTTGGTCCAGTTGCCAATGCAGCCAAAGCTATTGCTGATAAGGTAAATGGTTCTATCAATGGATTTTCTAATAATTTTATGATGGCTGTACAGCCCCAAGTTGTTAAAACGTACGCAGTTGGAGATTACGATGCAATGCATAAAGTTATATATTTGGCATCACGTATGTCTTTCTTTTTGATGATGGTGTTAACATTACCTATATTTTTTAATGCTGACGGCATACTTTCTTTGTGGTTGGAGAAACATGATAACTTGACTACAATTATGCTTCAAACCGTTTTATCTTTTTCACTGATTAGTGCATTGGAAGTTCCCATAAACCAAGCGATCAGGGCAACTGGAAATATTCGGAATTATCAATTATATATCGGATTTGTAACGTTATTGGTAATACCATTGGCGGCTTTGCTGTTTTACATGAAAATGCCGGCATATTATGGCTATGTGGCGCTTATTGTAATTTATGGTATTGCTTATATTTTTAGGTTGTATTATTTGAAGAAACAGATAAAAGTTTCATATAAACAATATTTTGGAAAAGTTTTAAGACCTTGCATATTAAGTATTCTAATTGCTGTTGGGGTATGTTGGATATTTAAACTATGTCCTTATTTAAAAGATATTCCTGTCTTAGTTGGATATTTTGGTGAGCTGCTAATGGTATTTGTTATTATTGTTTTAGTAGGTCTAAATAAAGAAGAAAGAACATTGATTAAAAAAATTATTAAACAAAAAATAAGATGAGAACTAAAATAGTATTTACAGTTGTAGGAGGTGAAAAGGACATTTATGTTCCTCAAGCTTTAGTAGCAATTTATTCTGCTCGTTTGTTTAATCCTGATGCAAACATAGTGTTAGTAGTAGATCAAGATACGGCATTAGTAATAGAAAAGTATTTGCCAAAGATTAATAATTATGTATCAGATCTAATTGTTGTAAATGTTCCTTCAGAATTGTCAAAAATGCATAGGTCAAGATTTCTTAAAACTAAATTACGAGAAATTATTGAAGGGGATTTTTTGTACATTGATACTGATACTGTTATCTCTGAAAGTTTAAAAGAAATAGATCTTATTGAAGCGAATGTAGCTGCAGTCATTGATAGACATTCAGTTGTAAACGAACATGAATATCTAGATAAGATAAAATCTGATACAAGTACTATAGGGTTGACTTTAGAGGATTTAAAAAATAAATATTTTAATGGAGGAGTTATGTTCGTCAAAGATACTCTTGTCGCCCACAATTTATATAAAAAATGGCATGATAATTGGAAAGTTTCTATAACGTATACTAGAGGTATTGATCAACCCCCATTAGCATTAGCCAACAAACAATGTGGATACCCTATTGTTGAACTCGACGGCATTTGGAACTGTCAATTAGCAGACAATTTTTTGAACTATCTAGCAGATGCAAAAGTTCTTCATTATTTTGCATCAAATAGTAGAAGTCCATATAAACTGTACAGTAATGCCATATTTAGAGAGGTAATGAAAGAAGGAGATGTTCCACTGTGGTTGAAGGAAAGATTAAAGCATCCAAAAAGTTTTTTTAAGCCGAAGCACACTTTAGCTTATGATGATGATGTTCGTTTTATGATGACGTCTTTACATCAAATTTACACATATCATAAACGAATATTTAAAGTATTTGAAACAATGTCAAAATTATTAATTAAAAAGCATTTGTAATGATAGCTAAATATCAAAAAAATGTCTCTTGGTTTTTGGTAATATTTGTAATACTTCTATATAGATGTTACAATTATGTTCCATTATTGCCATATACACAGTTAATGTCTTTTATAACATTGCTTCTGTATGCGTACATAATTTTTATAGGAAAGAAAGCTTTCTCAAATTCTGTATTTAAAATCGAAAAATATATATTTTGGAGCCTTGTCATTACAATGATAGTTTCATTGCTATATTGGAATACCTCGATTTTTAATGTAATTTCGCGTTACTATCTTCCAGCTTCAATTCTAATTGTTTTTTTTCTGAAAAGTAAAAAAATTGACTGTAGCAAAGTAGAAAACTCGATAGTTGTGTTGACATGGATATATATCGCATGTTGGCTTCTTCAAGTATTTGAGGTACCTAATATCATTTTTGGAACTCGAGATGAAGTAGATGATTTATCTAGAGGATTTGTGAGATTTTATATTAATACAAAAGAAAACCTTCCTTTCCTCATTTTCTACTATTTATCTTTATACAATAAAGATAGGAATAAAATATATATAGTAATAGCTTTTGTTATATTTGTAATTGTTGTGTTACATGTAACACGGCAGATGATTTTTTGGAGTGCTTTGTTTGCGGTATTATATTTAATATCACAAAATATGAAACACTTAAAATCTATATTACTATTAGCTGGTATGATATCTATCATGGGACATTATTTTATTAGCAATTCAGAAGTTGTTTCTTCTTTAATTTCTGTAACAGAAAATTCTGGTGGAGGAGTTAATAGCTTAAGCACTGATAATATTAGGTTTGAGGCTATTATGTATTTTATACAGAATTATTCTAATAATTTTTTGACGATTTTATTCGGAAATGGCTTCCCCTCTATGGCTGATTCATTAGCAAAATATGAAGATTCTTTCAAAATGTTGGGGTATTATAAGGCCGATGTCGGATTTGTCGGAATGTATTGTGATACAGGCTTAATGTCTGTTATCCTTTATATTATATTGGTAATAAAAACTTTGTTTTTTACAAAAACTGATAAACGTTATAGCTATCTTAAATATTATATAGCTTATATGGTGTGTTCTTATTTTGGTTCACACACATTGACATCAGATGTGGTTTTCGTTATTTTATCTATGTATATATTGAAAATAAATGAAGTTAATCTTATTGAAAAATGAAAGTATTATATTATAGTACATTAGCATTTACGGATTGTGATTTTCCACTTATTCGTGAATTTCAAAATCAAGGAGTACAGTGTAAATATATGGTTTCTTTACCTTGTACAAAACTTTCGGGTGCACTGTTTAAAATAAACAAACAAAAAAGGACATCAACGATTCTGAATGGAAAAGAATATGCAGAATTTAACGCATATAAAAATTATCTTGATTTGTCAGATGTGTTTATAGTAAATAGAACAAAAAAAGGTATTCATCCATTGAATATATTATTATACATAAAGTTGATATTTTTTATACTTCGATTTAATCCTGATGTTATTCATGTAACACATCCGTTATGGGGACCAGAATTATTACTTTATCTATTTGCATCCAAGATGACCCTAACTGTTCATGATCCTTTTTTACATTCAGGAGAAGGAGATAAAACAGAACATCGAGCAAGAAAATTAGCATTCTTACTATGCAAAAAGCTTGTTTTACTTAATGATAAACAAAAAGATGAATTTATTTCTAAATACAGAATAAATAAAAACAAAATTTTTGTTAATAGCTTAGGTATATATGATTGTTTAAGAGTTTCTTTAAAGAACAAGAAAATTCTATTCCAAGAACATAATTATATTTTGATGTTTGGACGGATTTCTCCCTATAAAGGTATTGATGTTCTTTGTGAAGCAATGCAAATAGTCCAAAAGCAATGTCCAAATGTAAATTGCTTAATTGTGGGAAGTGGTAAAATGTATTTTGATTTTTCACCTTATTGTAACAATAAGAATATTAAATTGATTAATAGATATATACCGACAGAGGAATTGGTTGAGATGATTAAAGGCTCTATATTTACTGTTTGTCCTTATAAGGATGCGACTCAAAGTGGTGTTATCTATTCTTCTTTTGCTCTTTATAAGCCTGTTGTAGCTTCTAATGTAGGTGCGTTAGGGGATGCTGTAAAAAATGGTGTCACAGGTTTGCTCATTCAGCCCAATAATCCGATAGATTTAGCAAATGCAATTATTAAGATGATAAAAAAGCCAAGTATGGTTTCTTTAATGGAAAAAAACATCCAAGATTTTTACGAAAATGGAAATAATTCTTGGAAATCAATAACAAATAAATATATAAAAATTTACAATGCATAAATATAATGTATCCATAGTTATTGTCTGTATGAATAATATCAGACAATTGTCAGATTGCTTAGATTCAATCAAAAAACATACGAAGAAAGTAACGTATGAAGTCCTTTTGGTCGCTTACTTTTTCAATGATGATAATCTAAAGAAATTAAAGGATAATTATCCTTGGGTTAGAATTATAGTTTCAAATGAAATAAGAGGTTTTTCTGCAAATAATAACCTTGCATTAAAACAGGCGCAAGGAGAGTATTGTTTTGTTTTAAATGATGATACATATATCAAACAGCCTGTTGTTGACCAACTTTATGAACGTGCCAAAACTGATGAAAACATTACCTGTCTTACTCCTCAAATAATTAAACCTTCTGGCGAGATTCAATACAATGGTATGACCCCAATTACATGGAAAGATTGGATACTTATTCTTTTCAAATTGAAAAAAGATAATGCAGACCCCAAACATAAGTGGACACATAATGAAGGTTTTTTTCAAACTTATAATATACTTGGAGCAGCTTTTCTTATAAAAACTGATGTATTTAGAAACATTGGTTTTTTAGATGAAACGTATTTTTATGGTCCTGAAGATCGTGTACTTTCTACTCTTCTAAATAAAAAGGGCTATAAAATATATGTGGATTCGGAAATTAAGCTATATCATTTAGGTGGTGGTACAGCTGGACCTAAATCGAGAACCGCATGTGCTACTCGACCTGCCAATAGAAAAGGATGGGTGATATATCTTGCAGAAGGGAATAGGATAATATATTTATTACTCTGTTGTGTTGTTTGGCTTAATAGTGCTATATGGGCTTTGGGATGGCTTATAAAGAGACTGTTGGGAAATCAATATGCAATGATTTCTTACCAAGCTAATATAAATGTGTGCCGTACGATTTTTTCTGATTTAAGCACATTAGAAATCTTTGAAAAATTTTACAAAAAGTAATATATTTAATGAATATGCAAACAAAAGATTTTTTACGTAATATTTTGTTCTGTTTAAAGAAAAAGGGATATGATTTAAAAATCAATGATGATGTTTGTTCTTTGTCCCACATTAGAAATAGGAGCAATTATGAATTCTTTTATGGCTATTACGACCACTCTCCAGAGAACGATGGTAAATTATTATTCCATGAAATGCAGTCTGACGAGAAAAGTGTAAAGATAATAGTCAAGAACACTATAAATGGTGAAGAAAAGGTAATAGCTCAAACATCTGCATTCAACTGGCAGATGGGAGCACGTGCTATATGGATAGATGGCGACATTGTCTCATATAACGATTTTGATGGTGAAAAATATGTTTGTAAATGGTTTTCGCTTTCTAAAAATCATGTTATAAAGGAATTTGCCAAGCCTTTACAGGATTATAAAGGTGGAAATTATTATTTAGGTGTCAATTATCAGCGCCTCCGCTCTTATGCAAAAGAATATGCATATTATTGTCTTCCAGAAATGACGAAGTCTGAATATGATGATTATGAGCATGATGGTATATGGAAAGTTGATGTAAATACAGGGGAGATAAATCTTCTTTTATCTATTGCAGAAATATTGAAATACGAGCATATTGATAGATTTGATAAAGGTAAGCATTTCTTGAATCATATTATGATATCTCCTAATGGTAGTTCCTTTATCTTTATTCATCGTTATTATGTGAATGGAGTTCGCTATGATCGATTGATGTATTATGACTTTAAACAATTGAAGGTTTTAATGAATGAACGAATTCAAAGTCATTATTGTTGGCTTGACAATGAGAACATCTTTGGATATGGAGAGTATGAAGGTAAGAGAAGCTTCAATGCAATCAATGTCAAAACAGGAGTTGTAACTAAACATGAGAAGTTAACTGCTAAACATCCACGTGACGGACATCCTACAGTTTATGAAGATTGGATTGTAATTGATGATTATCCTGATTTGAGCCGGATGCAGCCTTTTATAGCATATAATCATAAAACTAAAGAGATAATATGGCTTGGAGAATTCTATCATGATCTTAAACATAAAGAATATAATAGATGTGATCTTCATCCACGTTTTTCTGTAGACGGGAGTAAAATTTATATTGATACAATCTATTCTGGGAAACGCGAACTTGCCATGTTGAATGTTAAACTTTAAATGATGGATAAATATAATTATTCAATAACTATAACTCATTACAATAGTCCAGCCTTCTTATCTCGCATGCTAAAATCAATTCCAGAGCGTGATGATATCCAGATTATTGTAGTAGATGATGCGAGTACAGAAGAAAATAAGAAGAAAATATCCAAGTTATCTCACCGAAACCTGGAATTGATTTTTACTCCAGAAAACCATGGTGCCGGTTACGAGAGAAATGTGGGATTTTCTTATGTAAAAGGAAAATGGTTAATTGCATGTGATTGTGATGACCTGTTTGCAAAAAATGCTTTTGATGTCTTGGACCGATACATTGATTCAAGTTATGATTATATCTGCTATTGCGTAACGTGTTTAGATGAAAAACTTAACCCAACAGGACATAAACTTAAAGCGGATACAGCTGTACGCAATTATATAGCAGATAAAAGCAATAAAGAACATATTAAATATTTTAAGTTTCATAATGGAGAACCATGGAACAAAATGATTTCAGTTAAGTTCCTTCGTGATAATAATATTCATTGGGAAAATTGCAAGATAAATGTTGATGTTCTTTTTAGTTATCAGTTAGTGCTTAAAGCGAAGAAATATCTAGCCATACCTGATGAATTGTATCATTTTGTGGGAGATAGTAATAGCATTACTAGAAAAAAACGTTCGATAGAACGAGAATTTGGTTTTTACCTTGCAGCTCAAAAGCGCAATGGATTCTTTAAAATCCTTGGATATGGTTATCCTTTTTATCGACCGGATATTTTGTATCTACCATATCTTCTAAAAAAACGAGGGGTGAAAGATACAATAGAATTTTATAAGTATCGTAAATTGCATTGGGATGAAGTTCTTGAAGCTCGTAAAAAGTTTGTCCATTACCTTGACGGGATTGATTTAAATCATATTTTAGATTAAACAGAATCTATGATTACAATTCAAAATAAAAAGGACTGCTGTGGCTGTTGGGCATGTGAAAACGCATGTCCAAAGCAATGTATTTCAATGATTGAAGATGAAGAAGGTTTCCTTTATCCTCATGTAGATGTTGAACATTGTATAGACTGTCATTTATGTGAGAAAGTATGTCCTGTTGCCAATGTAAAACCTGAAAAGAAGAAAGAACAACATGGCTTTCTTTTGCAAATAAAAGATGAATCCATTCGAAAAGAAAGTACATCCGGAGGCTCCTTTACAGCTATTGCTTCATGGGTGATTAATCAAGGTGGTATCGTTTATGGTGCGGCTGTGGATTATTCTGACTTTAAGGTCAAGCATTCTGCTGCTACTTCTTTGGATGAGTTGGGTAAGTTTCGTAATAGTAAGTATGTACAGAGTGAAATAGGTGATACTTTCAAGGAAATCAAGAAACACCTACAGGAAGGCAAATGGGTGGCTATGAGCGGTACTCCATGCCAGATAGAAGGTTTGGTTCATTACTTGCGCAAGCCATACGATAAACTCCTTTTGATTGATGTTGTGTGTTATGGTATTCCTAGTCCTGGAATCTTTGCGGATTACTTAACCTACATGCATAGTAAGATTGGTGGTAAGTTTAATAAAATTCTCTTCAGAGAAAAAAGATTATGCTATAACTATACATCATTCTCTCTTTTCAATGAAAAGCCGGAACTTGATTATCACAAAGGTGTAGAAAGTGACCAGTTTATGCGTTCTTTCTTTAGTGATATGAATGTTCGTCCTTCTTGTTATGATTGCAGGTTTAAGAAGCGCTATCGTGTTTCTGACTTTACGATTTGGGATTGCTATGATGTCAAGATGTTCTCGAAGAACTTTGATGATAATGGTACTAATCGCATCTTGGTTCATACCGGTAAAGGTATGAGCATTTTGGATGCTATTAAGGATTCTGTCAGATTGGAAGAATATAAGAATCTGGATTATTTTATTGCTGATGAAATAGCAATGGTTAAATCTGTTCCTATGAATCCAAAGCGAGCAGATTTCTTTAAGGACTACCAAAATATGGAATTTGGTGCATTCATTAATAAATGGTTTCCTACGACATTCAAAGTCCGTCTCAATTCTTTCTTGCGCAAAACTGCTTTCAGATTGGGAATTTATAATGAATCCAAAAGATTCGTGAAGAAAATATTAGGTAAGAATTAAAAAGATAGATATGAAAGTTGCATTAGCGATTAATTATGACTACCATGATTATGGTGGTATGTTGCAAGCGTTTGCTACCCAAAGATTTCTTTCGAAAAATGGCATTGATTCTGATGCTATCAACTTTGATAAATTGAAGGGTGATATCAACAAACGCAAATGGCGTTACTTTTTGAGCAATATCTTCGATCTTTCTATCGTGAAAGAAAAGAGCAAGCTGATAGAAAAGAAACTCAAACAGAAATCAAATGAGAAGTTGAAGTCTGGTATGGCGGAAAGAGATGCTGCATTTGATGAGTTCTGCAAGAGCCATTTCAAGGTAAGTAGAGCTTTTGAATCTTGGGAGGATATGGCTAAGGCTAGTAGAAATGAATATGATGCCGTTGTTGTAGGAAGTGATCAGTTATGGTTACCTTCTAATATAATGGCTGATTATTATACCTTGAACTGGGTACCGCAAGAGGTTAAAAAGATAGCTTATGCTACTAGTTTTGGCATCGGAAGTATTCCTGCAAAATATTCAAAGATATATAGTCATTACCTGAAGCGCATTAATTATCTGAGTGCTCGTGAAACATCAGGACAGGATATTATCAAAAAGCTTGCAGGAAGAGACGTACAGTTGGTAAACGACCCTGCGTTGTTGTTGGATGCAGATGGTTGGAACGAAGTAATTAGTAACGAACCTTTGATAAAGGAAAAATATGTGTTTTGTTACTTCATGGGTAATAATCCGGAACAAAGAGATTTTGTAAGGCGACTTGCAAATGAAAAAGGATTAAAGGTTGTTGCCTTGCTGCATCTGGATCAATACATTGCTACTGATGAGTATTATGTTGATATGGCTCCTTGGCATGTTTCACCTGCTGATTTCGTGAATTTGGTCAAGAATGCAGAATGTGTATGTACGGATTCCTTCCATGGCACAGTATTCAGCATTATTTATTCCCGTCCTTTCTTTACGTTCAAGCGTTTCAACAAAAAGGCTTCTCTTTCTACGAATACTCGAATTACATCCTTGCTTACCCGATTGGGACTGATGGATAGATTGGTATTGGATATGGATAGTAAGCAGGCTTTTGATGTTGATTGGAAAAAAATACAGAGCGGAGTTTCTCAGTTTAGAAAAGCTTCGAGTGAATATTTACTCAATGCCATTCGTTCATAGAGAAAAATCAAAAAACAATTATGATTAAAGTAGCAGTTATAGGTGGCCCTATCCTGTCTGGCGGTAAGAAGAATCTCATTATGGAGTACTTCCGTCATATAGATAAGACCCAAGTACAGATGGATATCGTATGCAACGATGACTCTAATGCCATTCCGCAGGAGGAGATAGAAGCATTAGGTGGTCGTGTGTTTATTGTTCCATCTTTCAAGAAACTCAAGGGACATACTGATGCCTTGTATGAACTCTTCAAGAAAGAAAAGTATGATGTGGTTCATGCTTACAACAGTATGATGAATTTCTTCCCAATGTATGCAGCCAAGAAAGCTGGCGTAAAGGTTCGTATCTCCGAGTCTTTATCAATGGCAGCTCCTGGTGAGTGGAAGACATACGTAAAGTATATGCTTCGTCCACTTTCTCATCTCTATGCCACTCATTACATGGCATGTGGAGAGGATTGTGGTATCTTCCAGTTCGGTAAGAAGGCTTTTGATGAAGGAAAGATTGCAATTTTCAAAACGGCTATCAATACTGAGTTTAATTCTTATCAGCCAGAACTTCGTAACGAGACCCGCAAGAAGTTTGGTTGGGAGGATAAGGTGGTATATGGCTTTATCGGAAGATTTGAGCATCAGAAGAATCCTCTGTTCCTGATAGATGTGATGAGTGAAATCTATAAGCGTCAGAAAAAAGCCCAGTTTGTTATCATTGGTGCTGGCATCCTGGAGGAGAAGATGAAAGAGCGTATCAAGGAAACTGGTATTGAACCTGCAATGTCCTGGCTTGGAAGAAGAGAGGATATCCAGCAGTTTTATAATGCTTTTGATGCCTTCCTGTTGCCTTCCCGCTATGAGGGATTGCCTGTTGTGGGATTGGAAAGCCAAAGTTGTGGTTTGCCTATGTTCTTTTCAACGGCTGTAACTCCAGAAGCTAGTGCTTGTGAATTGGGACATTTCATCAACTTGGATGATGGTGCAGCAGCGTGGGCTGAGAAGATTATCCCTATTGTTGAGAAGAATATTCCTGTTCGAAGAAGTTATGCCAAGGAAGTGGCTGATGCTGGATTTGATTCAAAGACTGAAGCCGAAAAGATGCTTCAATATTATTTGAAGGCATTAAAGGGCTAGAGTTCTTTCTGACCGGTTATACGAAAATATATGGAGAGAATAAAGGCAAGAGACTTCGCAAACACATCTTGGATGTGTTCGGATAAGTTCTTCTTTATGTCTTTGTTTTGCTTCATATTTGATAAACGCAATATCTTTCAAAATATTGTATTCACGTGCAATTTGTAAATAACATTAAATTTTATAAGTTATGATTCCATTTAATAAACCCTATTTCTCTGGAAGAGAATTGAAGTATTTGGAGGAAGTTTGTCATTCAACAACCATGAGTGGCAATGGTGATTTTACTAAGAAGTGTCATACCTTCTTTGAGCAGAAGTATGGCTTCAAGAAATGTCTTCTTGCTACATCTGGTACTGATGCCTTGGAGATGTGCGCTATGCTTTGCAATTTGAAGCCTGGCGATGAGGTGATTGTACCTTCTTATACATTCGTATCAACAGCATTGGCATTCCTTCGTGAAGGTGCAAAGGTTGTATTTGCAGACAGTTCTGCAGAAAATCCTAATATGGAGGTTGAGCAGATTGAGCCATTGATCAATGAGAAGACCAAGGTGATTGCTGTGGTTCACTATGCAGGTGTTGCTTGTGACATGGATGCTATTATGGCTCTTGCAGAGAAGCATAATTTGCTGGTAGTTGAGGATGCTGCTCATTGCATAGATTCATTCTATAAAGGCCGTCCATTGGGTAGCATCGGTCATTTGGGTGCTTTCTCTTTCCATGAGACCAAAAACATCAGTAGTGGTGAAGGTGGTATGTGTGTTATCAATGACGAGCGCTTTGTTCGTCGTGCTGAGATCATCTGGGAGAAGGGTACCAACCGTGCCGAGTTCTATCGTGGAATGGTCAACAAGTATGGTTGGGTAGATATGGGTTCTTCATTCTTGCCATCAGAGTTCAATGCTGCATATCTTTGGGCACAGTTGGAGCAGCTTGATGATATTCAGGGTAAGCGCAAGCATATCTGGAATCGTTATTTCGAGGGCTTGAATGGTAAGATTGGCAATGAAGTGAAGTTGCCTTATATCCCAGAGTATGCTACAAACAATGCTCACATGTTCTATCTGCTCTGCCCAAGTTTGGAGTATCGTACTGCTTTGATGAAGTTCTTGAAGGAGAATGATGTACAGACCACATTCCATTACCTGCCATTACATAGCAGCAAGTTCTATGAGAACAAGCATGATGGCCGAGAGTTGCCGAATTGTGACAGATATGGTGACACCTTGGTAAGATTGCCATTGTTCTATGAATTGTCTGATATGGAAATCGACAAGATTGTGAAACTGATTATTGAATTCTGCAATAAATGATTCTTTGCATATCATTGATATGCGACAAAACTTCCTTCATTGAGGGAGAACATGATAATGACGGAAACTTATTTTAAATTTATTCGTTATTCTCTTGATGAGGGAATGGCATGGGATAGCTCGTTCCAAAATATCGATTGGAACGAACTGTTCCATTTTGCTAAGAAACAAACGATTGCAGGTGTATTATTCGAGGGAATTAAAAGGATTCCCAAAGAATATGCTCCTCCTTTTAAGACTTTGATGACATGGATGGGATATAGTGAGCAGATTCGTAAACGAAATCTGATGATAAATGAAGCGGCCCATTCCATTTATGAGATCTTATCAAAAGATGGTTTTAGATGTTTCGTGCTTAAAGGACAAGGGAATACGTTGATTTATCCTAACCCTTATTCTCGTACGCCTGGAGATATTGATCTGTTGCTTTGTGCAGATAGGAATACTATAGATGTTTATTTAGAGTCTCATTTTAAGATTGAGTCAAAGAATTTGCAACATGTAGAGTTCGAATATCATGGAGCTTGTGTGGAAGCGCATTATTTCCCTGCATATATGAATAATGTGTTTTATAATAGAAGATTGCAGCGATGGTTCAAAAAGAATAATGATTTGCAGTGTTCTAATATAGTAGAGTTACCTAATGGGGCTGGAAATATAGCTATTCCGACTTCTTCGTATAATCTGATATTCCAACTGTGTCATTTGTATGAGCATTTCTTCGATGAAGGGATTGGAATGAGACAAATCATTGATTACTACTATGTGGTATCAATGTTAAATGTTAATTGTGAAATGTTAACTTGGTTGCCGAAGGAATTGAAACATCTAGGATTGTGGAAGTTTGCTGGGGCCGTTATGTATGTGTTACATGAGGTACTTGCACTTGCAGAGGAGAAGATGATAGTTCCGATGGATAGGAAACGAGGTCAATTGTTGCTTGCAGAGATTGTTGATGGGGGCAATTTTGGCAAATATTTTACGAAATATGGTAGTTTCACCCATCAAAAAATGGAGAAAAAGTATTTCCTTAAGATTTGGAGGAATTTGCATTTTGTTAGGTTCTATCCTGCAGAGGCTTTGGCTGAGCCTCTATTTAGAACTTGGCATTTCTTATGGAGAAAGACAAGATAATCTAGTTTGATTAGGGATTCTCTAAATATGATAGCATTGATTTTAACTATATTATTTTCAACAATATGAATACTTTTAAGAACATTAAAGTTGCCGTGGCCGGAACGGGCTACGTGGGATTGAGTATTGCCACTTTGTTGGCACAACATCATCAGGTGACTGCTGTAGATGTGGTATCTGAGAAGGTGGAGAAACTGAATAAGAGGGTTTCTCCTATCCAGGATGATTATATCGAGAAGTATCTGGCGGAGAAGCCACTGAATCTGACGGCTACGTTGGATGGCAAGGCGGCTTACAAGGATGCAGACTTTGTGGTGATTGCTGCACCTACCAATTACGACCCAGTGAAGAATTACTTTGATACTTCGCACGTAGAGGAGGTTATCGACCTGGTATTGGAGGTGAATCCAAATGCAGTGATGGTTATCAAGAGTACCATCCCTGTGGGGTATACCCGTAGTCTCTATCTGAAGTATGCCAAGAAGGGGGTGAAGAAATTCAACCTGCTCTTCTCTCCGGAGTTCCTTCGTGAGAGCAAGGCGCTCTATGATAATCTCTATCCTAGCCGCATCATTGTGGGCTATCCTAAGATTATCGATCGCCCTGAATTTGCTGAGGAGAATGAGGCTATCAAGAGTGTAACGGATGTGGAGAAGCTGAAGGAGGCTGCCAAGACCTTTGCGGCTTTGCTGCAGGAGGGTGCCATCAAGGAGAACATCGATACACTGTTTATGGGTATGAAGGAGGCTGAAGCCGTGAAGCTCTTTGCCAATACTTATCTGGCACTTCGTGTAAGCTATTTCAACGAGTTGGATACCTACGCTGAGATGAAGGGCTTGGATTCTGAGGCTATCATTGACGGAGTAGGTCTGGATCCTCGCATCGGTACACATTACAACAATCCTAGTTTCGGTTATGGCGGTTACTGTCTGCCTAAGGATACCAAGCAGCTGTTGGCAAACTATGCTGATGTGCCTGAGAACTTGATTGAGGCGATTGTGGAGAGTAACCGTACCCGTAAGGATTATATCGCTGATGCGGTGTTGAGAAAAGCTGGATATTATAACGAAAACAGCAGTTATGATGCTGGCAAGGAGCATGAGTGTGTGATTGGTGTGTATCGCCTGACGATGAAGAGTAACAGCGATAACTTCCGCCAGAGTGCCATCCAGGGCATCATGAAGCGCATCAAGGCAAAGGGTGCTGAGGTGATAATCTATGAGCCAACCTTGGAAGATGGCAGTACCTTCTTCGGCAGTAAGGTGGTGAATGACTTGGAGCAGTTCAAGAAGCAGAGTCAGGCGATTATTGCCAACAGATATGATGCCTGTCTGGATGATGCCAAGGAGAAGGTTTATACACGTGATATTTTTAGAAGAGACTAGTTATGGTACAATATAATGTTGATTTAACGGGGAAGACGATCCTCGTGACAGGTGCTGCCGGCTTTATCGGCAGCAACCTGGCTTTAAGACTGTTGAAGGAAGTGAAGGACGTCAAGGTAGTGGGCATCGACAACATGAACGACTACTATGATGTGCATATCAAGGAGGAGAGACTTCGCAAGTTGCAGGAGTTCGATGGCTTTACCATGGTATATGGCAGTATCGCTGACAAGGCGGTGATGGACAAGCTCTTTGAGGAGCATCAGCCAAAGGTGGTAGTGAATCTGGCTGCCCAAGCTGGCGTGAGATACTCTATCACGAATCCGGATGCTTATGTCCAGAGTAACCTGATAGGTTTCTACAATATCCTGGAGGCATGCCGTCATCATGAGGTGGAGCATCTGGTTTATGCTTCATCATCTTCTGTTTACGGTTCAAACAAGAAGGTGCCTTATTCTACCGATGATAAGGTGGATAACCCTGTGAGCCTTTATGCTGCTACGAAGAAGAGCAACGAGCTGATGGCTCATGCCTATTCAAAGCTTTACAATATTCCAAGTACAGGTTTGAGGTTCTTTACGGTGTATGGTCCTGCAGGAAGACCGGACATGGCTTACTTTGGATTTACCAACAAACTGGTGAAGGGTGACACCATCAAGATTTTCAACTATGGTAACTGTAAGCGTGACTTCACTTACGTGGATGACATCGTAGAGGGTATCATGAGAGTGATGCAGCATGCGCCTGAGAAGCAGAATGGTGAGGACGGTTTGCCTATCCCTCCATACAAGGTTTACAATATAGGCAACTCGCATCCCGAGAACCTTCTGGAGTTTGTAAGCATCTTGCAGGAGGAACTGATTCGTGCTGGTGTGCTGCCAGAGGACTATGACTTTGAGGCGCACAAGGAACTGGTGGCGATGCAGCCGGGCGATGTGCCTGTGACTTATGCTGATACAACTCCGCTGGAGGAGGACTTCGGTTATAAGCCAGCTACTCCGCTGAGAGAGGGACTGAGAGCCTTCGCAGAGTGGTACAAGGAATACTACTGTTAATAGTTGACAGTTATTAGTTTATAGTTAACAGGCTACTTAAGGCTAATCTATTAAATAAATATCGTATGGAATTTCAATATCATATTTTTTCGCCTTATCGGGTTTGTCCGTTGGGCGCTCATGTGGATCATCAGCATGGTATCGTGACAGGTTTTGCTATCAACAAGGGTGTGGATCTGTGGTTTACACCGAATGAGGATGGCAAGGTACACTTGGAGTCACGCACCTTTGATGGTGTTGTTGATTTTGACATCACTAAAGGAACGCTGGTAAGAGAGATGCACTGGGGCGACTATGCCAGAGGTGCCAAATACGCACTGAAGAAACGCTTTGACTTGAAGAAGGGTATCAATGGCGTGGTACAGGGTTCGTTGCCTGTGGGAGGATTGTCATCCAGTGCAGCCGTACTTATCGCCTATGTAATGGCTTTTGCCAAGGCTAATGATATCATGCTCCAACCTTTCGAGGTGGTGAAGATTGCTTCGGAGGCGGAGCGAGAGTATATCGGACTGAACAATGGTCTGCTCGACCAGGCATGTATCGCCCTGGGAAAGAAGGATGGTCTACTGTTCCTGGATTGTGATTCGGACGATTATCGCATCATCAGAAAAAATCCAGAGATGAAGGATTTCGAGATCGGTATCTTCTTCTCGGGACTGACGAGAAGTCTGGTGAATAGTGATTATAATCTTCGTGTATATGAGTGCAAGACTGCAGCATGGAATGTGCTGGCGTATCAGAACCAGCCATTGAAGGAGTTTAACAAGACTTTCCTGAGAGATATTCCTAAGGAGTCGTATGAGGCATGTAAAGACAGAATGCCTGCCCGCTTTGCCCGCAGAGCCGAGCATTTCTATTCGGAGTATCGCAGGGTAAGACAGGGTGTGACGGCTTGGGAGACTGGTAATCTGGAACTCTTTGGAAAGTTGTGCTTTGATTCTTGCGAGTCTTCTATCCATAACTATGAGTGTGGTTCGCCTGAGTTGATAGCCATCTATGAGATTATGCGCAGTTTGGAGGGCGTATATGGTGGCAGATTCTCGGGTGCAGGATTCAAGGGTGCATGCATTGCCTTAGTGGATCCTACTTGTAAGGAGAATGTTGAGAAGGAGTTGACCCGTCAATATCTGGAAAAGTTCCCTGAGTATGAGAAGACATTCAAGGTGTTCTGGGTGAAGCCGGATGACGGAGCGAGATTTTTGTAGTGATTAGTTATTATTTATTAGTGATTATTGCATAGATTATGAAGAATATTGTGATAGCGGCAGGATATGCCACAAGATTGGGGGAGTTGACAAAGAACTTTCCGAAGCCATTGTTGAAGATTGGTGAGAATACGATATTGGGAAGAATGCTTGATGATATTGATAAGATTCCGGAGATTGATGAGCACATCATCATTACGAACCATAAGTTTGCCGGTATCTTTGAGGAGTGGGCATCAAAACAGAGTTATACGAAGCCTGTTACGATAGTGGATGATGGCACAGAAACGAATGACACAAGACTGGGTGCTGTGTGTGATTTACTGTTTGCGATGGACAAGTTGAAGATTGATGATGACATGTTGGTGGTAGCAGCCGATAACATCCTCTTCTTCAGTTTCCAGGAGTTTGTGGATTTCGCCAAGGAAAAGGGTACTTCTTGCATCATGTGTCATGAGCAGCCAAGTATCGAGAAGTTGCAGCGAACAGGTGTGATTGTTCTGGATGATAGCGACAAGGTATTGAATATGGAAGAGAAGCCTCAGGAGCCAAAGAGTCATTGGGCTGTTCCACCATTCTATATCTACCTAAAGAAGGATTTGGATAAGGTAAGACATTCTGTAGAGAATGGTTGTGGCAAGGATGCCCCAGGTAATCTTGCGCATTACATGGTGGAACAGGTAGAGATGCATGCGTGGAAAATGACTGCAGGTAGATTTGATATCGGAAGTCTCGATACGTATAAGGAGGCGTGCGAAAAGTTTGAGAAATAGAATTTTTAATGATTTTTGCATTTCTAAAATATTGCCTTGGAAACAAGGTGGATATGAATAATATTGTTGTCGATATAAATTGGCGACGACTATACACCTTTGCTTCCAAGCAATCTCTTCTTGGCTTTTGTTTTGATGGCATCAAGAGACTGGGGAATGAATATTCGGAAGAGTTAAAGAAGAATCCGATAGAAAGGGACTTGCTGATAACTTCTATCACCCTGAGGCTGATGGGGGTATCTCTATCCTGGATGAATCTCTTGGGATTGATTGGCGCATTCCTACGGAACATGCTAATCTTTCGAAAAAGGATACAAAGCATGAGGTACTGAAGGACTTTGATAGTCCTTTCGAGTACTAAAGGTAGATTTGTCTCAGCATCGAGGAGAAGCCAGAGCATCCAAAGAGTAACTATGCTGTGGTAGGCTTGTACTTCTATCCTAACAAGGTGGTGGAAGTAGCCAAGCATATCAAGCCTTCTGCTCGTGGTGAGTTGGAAATCACAACGGTGAACCAGAAGTTCCTGAAGGATAAGCAGCTGAAGGTTCAGACCATGGCAAGAGAATTTGCCTGGCTTGATACCGGAACCCATGATTCCCTTTCAGAGGCATCTACCTTTATCGAAGTCTTGGAGAAGCGCCAGGGCTTGAAGGTAGCTTGCTTGGAAGGAATCGCATACCGACAGGGTTGGATTACGGCTGAAAAACTGCGTGAGGTGGCACAGCCTATGCTCAAAAATGATTATGGAAGATATCTGCTTTCGATATTGGATGAAGGCAATCAAACATTAAAGAAGAATTTAGAATACTAGGTCATGAATATTTTAGTAACAGGAGCTAACGGTCAGCTTGGAAATGAAATGCGCATCGTTAGCCAAAATACAACAGATCATTATATCTTTACCGATGTTAATCAGGTGGAAGGTTTGGAAACTACTTTCCTTGACATCACCGATATGGATGCCATCCGTAAGATGGTGAAGGAGAATGATGTGAAAGCCATCGTGAATTGTGCGGCATGGACCAATGTGGATGCCTGCGAGACAGATGAGAAGCTGGCTGCATTGGCAGAAAAGCTCAATGCGGAGGCTCCTGAGAATCTGGCTAAGGCGATGAAGGAGGTTGATGGTCTGCTCATCCAAATCTCTACAGATTATGTCTTTGGTAAGGAACCTTATAATGTGCCATGTAATCCAGACCAGAAGGGAACTCCTACTGGCGTATATGGAACAACGAAACTTCATGGTGAGCAGAAGATTATGGCAACTGGCTGTGATTATGTGATTATCCGCACGGCTTGGCTGTATTCTGAGTTTGGCAAGAACTTCTGCAAGACGATGCTCAACTTGACGGCAACCAAGCCACAGTTGAAGGTTGTCTTCGATCAGTGTGGTACTCCTACATACGCACTCGACTTGGCTAATGCCATCATCACCATATTGGATAAGGTAAAGGCAGCCCAGAGCAAGGATGAATATGTTGGAGTTTATCATTTCTCAAACGAGGGCGTCTGCTCCTGGTATGATTTCACCCAGATGATTGCAAGAATAGCCGGTCATATGGAATGCAATATCCAGCCATGTTATAGCTCGGAGTATCCTTCTCCTGTAACTCGTCCTGCTTATTCCGTATTGGATAAGCGAACCATCAAGGAGACCTTTGGTGTAAAGGTTCCTTATTGGGTGGATTCCTTAGAGAAGTGTATAGCTAATCTTAAGCAGGATTGTTAGGAGTCTGCTCAAAAATACTAATCATAAAGTTCAATGTTCAAATCTCAAAGTTCAAAGTAAATGAAGAATATCGTTATCACGGGCGGTGCTGGTTTCATCGGCTCACACGTAGTACGCCTTTTTGTAAATAAGTACCCAGAATACAATATCATCTGTCTTGATAAGTTGACATACGCAGGTAATTTGGCAAACCTCAAAGATATTGAAGATAAGCCAAACTACAAGTTCGTTAAGATGGATATTTGCGACTTCGATAGTTTCTTGAAGTTGATGCAAGATGAGCATGTTGATGGCATCATCCATCTCGCTGCCGAGAGCCATGTAGATAGAAGTATTAAGGATCCATTCACTTTCGCTCAGACCAACGTGATGGGTACCTTGTCTCTGCTTCAGGCTGCCAAAATTTACTGGGAGAGTCTTCCTGAGGGATACGAGGGCAAGCGCTTCTATCACATCTCTACCGATGAGGTTTACGGTGCATTGCAGATGACTCATCCAGAGGGCATTCCTGCTCCTTTCACCACCAAGGCATCCAGCGATAAGAATCACGAGGCTTACGGCGAGGAGTTCTTCCTGGAGACTACCAAGTATAATCCTCACTCTCCATACTCAGCATCTAAGGCAAGCTCAGACCACTTCGTTCGTGCTTTCCACGATACATACGGTATGCCAACCATCGTGACCAACTGCTCTAACAACTATGGTCCATACCAGTTCCCAGAGAAGTTGATTCCGTTGTTCATCAACAACATCCGTCATCGCAAGCCATTGCCAGTATATGGTAAGGGTGAGAATGTGCGCGACTGGTTGTATGTAGTGGATCATGCCCGTGCCATCGATATGATTTTCCACAAGGGTAAGATTGCCGAGACTTACAACATCGGCGGTTTCAACGAGTGGAAGAACATCGATATCATCAAGGTGGTTATCAAGACCGTGGATAGATTGCTCGGCAGAAAGGAAGGCGAGGATATGGATCTCATCACTTATGTAACAGACCGAAAGGGTCACGATATGCGTTACGCCATCGACTCTAGAAAGTTGCAGAAGGAATTGGGTTGGGAGCCATCTCTCCAGTTTGAGGAGGGAATCGAGGAGACCGTGAAGTGGTATCTCGAGAACCAGGAATGGATGGACAATGTAACCTCTGGTGATTATCAGAAGTATTACGATAATATGTATTCAAACCGATAATAGCTTTTGGAGTAATCGGAACATGTTTCTATTGTAACCGGTGCATGTCTCTATTGTAATTGGTGCAAGAGATTCTGTTTTGTATATTGAATCAGGAAGTCCTGTATTTGTTTATAACAGCAAATGCAGGACTTTTTTGTTTTATGGCAATTAAAATGCACTAAATATATTATTATTTCTTAATATTTTATGCTTTATGTCAAGGGAAACTGAAAACTAGAAAATATTTTTCTATCTTTGCAGCCTTAATGATATATAAAAGAAACAGATATGAAGAAAATAATAATTTCAGGCATCGTTATGGCGGTTGCTGCCATGTCGTGCCTTCCCGTTAAGGGACAGGAAAAAGTGGTTCTTTTTAAATATGGTAATATGGACCACTGGGTAATCAGGAATATCAAAGAATCAGGCATTATTGGAGGAAATCAGAAAACAGTTTATGCCGTTGGACCTAATATGACCATCAATGGTAATATTCCTTATACCAATAAGGGTGGTTCGCCTTGGGGTTCCTCCAATGTCCTGGCACATGTATCGGGCATCTATAAGACGAATAACTCTGTGTTTCGTGATAAACATGGTAGTGGATATTGTGCCAAACTGGTAACCCATATTGAGAAAGTAAAAGTGCTGGGACTCATCAATATCAAGGTCTTGGCTGCCGGTTCTCTCTTTCTGGGTGATGTTCGTGAACCGATAACAAGTACCAAGGATGGTCCTAAAGCCATCAACTGGGGTATACCATTCACCGCACGTCCTAAGGCTTTGCGCTTTGATTATAAGACTTCTTTTCCTAATGCAGCCAATCGTATCAAGCAGAATGGATTTAGCGGAGCCTCTACGGTTGCAGGTCGAGATCATGCTATAGCTGTGCTCTATCTGCAGAAACGGCATGAAGATGCTAAGGGAAATATAACAGCTAAACGTGTGGGTACGATGGTAGTCAGATTCGGAAAGAGTACCGATAGATGGGTGGAAGATGCTACCTATACAATCCATTATGGCGATATCCGCCACATGGCAGGTTATCAGGCTGCTACTATGGGACTGCGATCCACTGACTATGCCCGTAACAGCAAGGGTAAGAGTGTGCCGGTAAAAGAAGTAGGATGGGCGAATGCTAACGAAAAGCCTACTCATCTGATTCTTCAGTTCTCCTCATCCGATGGTGGAGCCTATATCGGAACTCCAGGCAATACCTTGTGGATTGATAATGTAGCATTGGTGTATTAAAATAATAAAATCGACAAAATGAAGCATATTCTGACAATACTTATTATGATGTTGGCATTGGGCAGTTATGCCTCTGAGCCTTCTGTAACCGATAGTATCTCATCTGCAGAGAAGGTGGATACGACGGCTTTACATGCCGGGAAATCATGGGTGAACCGGATTCTTGACTACTTTAATGATTCCAACAAAAACAAGAAGCATAAGCGTTTCGATTTTAGTGTGATAGGTGGCCCTCATTATGCCTCTGATACCAAGTTTGGATTGGGATTGGTGGCAGCAGGACTATACCGTACTGATCCGAATGACAGTATTCTTCCTCCTTCTAATGTCTCGCTTTATGGTGATGTCAGTTCTGTAGGTTTCTACATGTTGGGTGTCCGTGGTAACCATATTGCTCCTAAAGGAAGATATCGCATCGATTATCACCTTTATTTCTATTCTTTTCCCTCTGAATTTTGGGGAATAGGCTATGAGATGGGCGATAACGATGCCAATAAGAGTGACATGAAGCGTTGGCAGGCTCAGGCTGAAGTTAGCTTCCTGTTTCGTGTAGCTGATAATTTCTATATCGGACCGATGGCGAGTTATGACTATGTAATAGGTAAACATATTGAGCGTCCGGAATTACTGCAAGGCATGGATCAGCATACTTGGAATGTAGGAGCTGGCGTTTCTCTGGTATATGATAACAGAGATAATCTTACGAATCCACATCGTGGTATCTATCTGAATATCAATCAGATGTTCAGACCTGGATTTATGGGAAATGATTATGCTTTCAGTACGACGGCATTTCGTTTTGATGCCTATCAGCGACTGGGTAAGGGAACGGTTCTTGCCGAGGACATTGGGGCTAACTTCAACTTTGGTAATCCTTCGTGGGGAATGATGGCTGAATTGGGTGGTACTCGTTCCATGCGTGGCTATTATGAAGGCCGTTATCGCGATAAACATTCTCTGGAAGCTACGGTTGAGTTGCGCCAACATGTATGGAAGCGTAATGGCATCGTAGTGTGGGTTGGAGCAGGAACCATCTTCCCGAAATTTTCGGCATTGCGCTCTAAACAGATTTTGCCGAATGCCGGTGTAGGTTATCGCTGGGAATTTAAGAAGAATGTGAATGTACGTCTGGATTATGGATTCGGTAAGTCGGGGCAGTCTGGCTTCCTGTTTAATATCAATGAAGCGTTTTAATACAAGAGAAGAATGAATCGTTTATCTTATATATATAATAAGGTGTCATCGGGGCAATTCCTGTATGTTTATGCTGTGGTGGCATTGCTGTTGCCTAATATAGCCTTGTGTTATACCGAGTGCTTGGCTCCGTGGGCATGTGGTGTCAACGTGTTGCTGCCTTTGTCGCTGTATATGTTGTTCTTTTCTGTGGCTAAGCGTCCTGGTAAGATGATATGGTGGGCATTTATCTTTGTCTTTTTCGCTGCGTTCCAGCTGGTATTGCTTTATCTTTTCGGAACGGGAGTGATAGCAGTAGATATGTTTCTGAATCTCGTAACTACCAATCCCGGTGAGGCGATGGAGCTGCTCGATAATCTGGCACCAGCCGTGGTAGGTGTGTTTGTGGTTTATTTGCCTTTGCTTATCCTGGGGGGTGTCAATATCAGAAGAGATAGCCCGTTGTCGGTTTCTTTCCAGCAGAGAGTTCGCCATTGGGCAATGCAGATTGGGGCTATAGGACTGTTCTGTCTGCTGGCAAGCTATCTGGTGGTGGATGGTTACCGTATGCGCAATCAGCTTTATCCTGTTAACGTTTGCTATAATCTCTATCTTGCTTTCGAGCGTAATGCGGCTTCAGAGAATTACAGGGAAGCAAGCCGGGATTTTAAGTTTGATGCCAGGAGTGAGCATTCTGCCACGGCTCCCGAGGTGTATGTGATGGTAGTAGGAGAGACGGCACGAGCTCATAATTTCAGTCTTTACGGCTATCCTCGGAATACCAATCCTCTGCTTTCCAAGACACCGGGTATCAAAGCTTTCCCGAATGTGACAACGCAGAGCAATACCACTCATAAGAGTGTACCGATGCTCTTGTCTGCTGCATCAGCCGAGGATTTTGAGCGACTTTTTCATGAGAAAGGCATCCTGGCGGCCTTTAAGGAAGCCGGATTCCATACTGTGTTTATCAGCAACCAGTTGCCCAATCATTCGTTTATCGATTTTCTGGGAGAACAGGCTGATGAGCATTATTTTCTGAAGAAAGAGGATGCTTCGCAAGGCAACCATTATGATGAGGATCTGTTGCAGAAACTGGATGAGATATTGCCATTGGCTGATGCTTCCTCGTCTGCCCATTACCATTACCGTTATCGCAAACTCTTCGTGGTTCTTCATTCCTATGGTTCTCACTTCAATTATCAGGAGCGTTATCCTCGTAGTTTCGCTTACTTCAAGCCTGATAGCAGGAGTGAGGCAAAACCGGAGAATCGGCGTGATTTGTTGAATGCTTACGATAATACCATCCGATATACCGATTATATCCTGCATGGTATCATTGAACGTTTGCAGAAATGGGAGGGGGTACAGACTAAGACGGATGGGGTATATGATCAGCCAACATCAGCAATGCTCTATACCAGCGATCATGGAGAGAATATCTTTGATGATGAGCGCAGCCTCTTCCTTCATGCAGCACCGAAGGCTTCGGATTACGAACTGCATGTGCCTTTCATCATCTGGACTTCTGCTGGATTCAGTAAACAATATCCGGATATATTGAAGGCATTGGGAGAAAATCGGTCAAAACAGGTGCAGAGTAGTCTTTCGGCTTTTCATACTATGTTGGGCATCGGTGGCATTCAGACCCGTTATCGTCTGGATGAATACTCGGTGGCAAGTGGTAAATATCATCCAACGAAATTGCTCTATCTCGATGATCATGATGAGGCAATACCGCAGGAAGATGCCAAGTTTTAGTGTTAATTTATAAGCCAAAAGGCTTTCTTGCTGTAAAATACATGAAAAGAGTTTTCGTAAATGTCAATTATTTGCGAAAACTCTTTGTCGTATCTATAATTTGCTGTATCTTTGCACCCGGATTTAGATAATAATAAAAATACAGTTGTTATGGAACCAACTCGAAAAATCGAAAAGGTAGGCATGCGCAACCTTCGCATGGAGGATTATGATCAGCTTGCCAAGTCGTTTAAGCGTATTTACGCAGACTCAGATGTATTCTGGACAAAAGAACAGATTAAGAAACTCATTACTATCTTCCCTGAGGGACAGGTGGTTATTATCGTTGATGATAAGATTGTGGGCTGTGCGCTCTCTATCATCGTCAATTATAATATGGTGAAGGGCGATCATACTTATGCTCAGGTTACGGGTAATGAAACCTTCAATACCCACGATCCTAAGGGAAACATTCTTTACGGCATCGAGGTATTTATCCACCCTGATTATCGTGGTTTGCGTCTGGCTCGCCGTATGTATGAGTATCGCAAGGAACTCTGCGAGAAGCTCAATCTGAAGGCTATCATGTTTGGCGGTCGTATACCAAACTATCACAAGTATGCCGATAAGATGCGCCCTAAGGAGTATATCGAGCATGTAAGAAGCCGTGAAATCTATGACCCGGTTCTTACCTTCCAGCTTTCCAATGATTTCCACGTGCGCCGCGTGATTCGCAATTATCTTCCTAGTGATGAGGAGAGCGAACACTGCGCCACCCTCTTGCAGTGGGATAACATCTATTATCAGCCACCTACGGATTCTTATGTAGACCGCAAGCCTACCGTAAGAATCGGATTGGTACAGTGGCAGATGCGCCCATACGCTTCGGTGGATGACCTCTTCGAACAGGTTGAGTTCTTCGTTGATTCTGTGAGCGATTACAAGAGCGATTTCATCCTCTTCCCTGAGTATTTCAATGCGCCTTTGATGGCTCGTTTCAACGACTTGGGTGAGGCGCAGAGCATCCGAAAGATGGCGCAGTATACCGAAGAAATCCGTGACCGTTTCCGCGAGTTGGCCATCAGCTACAACATCAATATCATCACGGGTAGTATGCCTTATCTTAAGGACGATTCCCTCTATAATGTGGGCTTTCTCTGCCGTAGAGATGGTAGCGTGGATATGTACGAGAAGATTCATGTTACCCCAGATGAGCAGAAGTGCTGGGGATTGAGTGGCGGTAGCCATATCCAGACCTTCGATACCGATTGCGGTAAGATTGGTATCGTGATCTGCTATGACGTGGAGTTCCCTGAGTTGTCAAGATTAATGGCGGATGATGGCATGCAGATTCTCTTCGTTCCATTCATGACCGATACGCAGAACGCTTACTCCCGAGTAAGAGTATGTGCCCAGGCGCGTGCCATCGAGAACGAGTGCTATGTAGCCATTGCGGGTAGTGTGGGCAACTTGCCTCGTGTTCATAATATGGATATCCAGTATGCCCAGAGCGCCGTGTTCACCCCTTGCGACTTTGCTTTCCCTAACGATGGCAAGCGTTCAGAGGCAACACCTAATACCGAGATGATTCTCGTATCAGATGTTGACCTGAATCTCTTGAATGAGCTTCATACCTACGGTGCTGTAAGAAATCTTCGCGACCGCCGCAAGGATCTGTATGAATTGAAACAGAAGAAGTAAGTGGCAAGAAAAATTTAACATTTAACATTCAACCCTTAACATTTAAATAAAGTGTATAAGATAGAAATCTCGGAGCGCACGCTCCACTTCAAGCAGCCGGCAGGCACGTCTCGTGGCGTCTATACCACGAGACACAGTTATTATCTCACTCTCACCTCGGATGAAATGCCGGGGGTAGAGGGAATGGGAGAGTGTGCTACGCTCCCTGATCTCAGTTGCGATGCCAAACCGGAATACGAGATGACCCTGCGACAGGTTTGTCAGATGGTAGAGCAGATGGGGCGCATCCCTTACGATATGATTCGTGCTTATCCAAGCATTACTTTCGGTCTCGAAACCGCCTTTGCTTCGTTCTTTGATGAAGCGAAGAAGAAGCTGGGGGCAATGAATCTGTCTGAGGGAAAGACTTCTGTCGAAATACTGAAGGAGGCGGGAGTCTCTGTTCCTATGGGAATGGAGAATCTTGTCAATCTCTTCGATTCTCCTTTCGGAAGAGGTGAAGAAGGTATCACAATCAACGGATTGGTGTGGATGGGAACCTATGAGGAGATGCTGGCCCGGTTGGAGGAGAAACTCCAGGCGGGTTTTCATTGCGTGAAACTGAAAATCGGTGCCATCGATTTCTTCAAGGAACTCGATCTCATCAAGCGCATCCGTGATGTTTATACCAAGGAGCAGGTTGAGTTGCGTGTAGATGCCAATGGTGGCTTTTTGCCGGAGAATGCAATGAGTCAGCTGGAGGCTTTGGCTAAATATGACATTCATTCGATAGAGCAGCCTATCAAACAGCATCAGTGGCCTAAGATGGCTCAGCTCTGTAGGGAAACTCCGCTCCCTATCGCCCTGGATGAGGAGTTGATTGGTGTGAATGTGAGAAGCATGAAAGAGGCTCTGCTTGATACCATTCGTCCGCAATATATCATCTTGAAGCCTTCGCTCCATGGGGGTATCTATGGTTGCAACGAGTGGATTCAGTTGGCTAGCCAGCGAGGTATCGGCAGCTGGATTACCTCTGCTCTTGAGAGTAATATCGGTCTGAATGCTATTGCTCATTATGCAGCTAAAGTATATGGTCCTAATGTCAAGATGCCGCAAGGCTTGGGCACCGGACAGCTCTTTACTGATAATATACCGATGCCTTTGGAGATTCGTGGTGACAAACTGTTTGTAGTAAAATGACTTTAGAAGATTTCCTTTCTGAATGGAATAACGATAGCGACCGGGTGCTGGTGCATACCAGTGGTTCCACGGGAAAGCCCAAGCCGATGATGGTTGAGAAGAAGCGAATGCTCAACTCAGCCCGCATCACCTGTGATTTCCTGGGATTGAAGCCTGGTGACAGTGCTTTGCTCTGTATGTCGCTCGATTATATTGCAGGTAAGATGGTGGTGGTGCGGAGTATAGAGCGCCATCTCCATCTTATTTCTGTATCCCCAAGTGGGCATCCTTTGAAAGATGTAAATAAAGAGATTACCTTCGCTGCGATGGTCCCGATGCAGGTTTATAATACCCTGCAGGTTCCTGAAGAGCGGGCTCGACTCTGCCGCATCAGTCATCTTATTATCGGTGGCGGGGCTATAGATGAGGCTCTCGAACAGAAACTGAAGGCTCTTCCCGGCGATATTGCCATCTGGAGTACCTACGGAATGACCGAAACGCTCTCGCATATTGCCCTGAGAAGAATTAACGGTGCTGAGGCTAGCGAATGGTACCAGCCTTTCGATAGTGTCAGAATCAGTCAGACCGATGAAGGTTGTCTGGTGATAGATGCTCCGCAGGTCTGTGCAGAGCCCCTGGTAACGAATGATATAGTGGAAATAGAATCCTATATATATAATAAGGTGAAAAAACTCCGTTTTCGCATCAAAGGCAGAAAAGACAATGTGATTTGCAGCGGAGGCATCAAGATTCAGATAGAAGAGGTTGAGGCTCTGTTGAAGCCTTATCTCGATAAACCTTTCATGATTGTCAAGAAGAAAGACGGGAAGTTTGGAGAAATTGCTGTCCTCTTGACGGAAGATGAGGATATGAAAAAAATAGAGGCGACTGTTCGCCGCCTCTTATCTGATCATAAATATTGGATTCCTAGAGAATACCTTCATGTAAATCAACTCCCGCTTACCGAAACCGGAAAGCCGAAGCGCTCTATCTTTCTTTAAAGGGATTCTCTGAAGAAATATTCTTTAGCTGAATTATCCTTCTCTGAAGAAATCGAGTGCTTCCTTGATTTCTTCTGTCGTAGCAGTCTGGTTGATACGGATATCGCCTATGCCGCCCAGCATCGTGAAGTTGATGATACCATTCTGGTTCTTCTTGTCATGGTGCATCAGTTCTATCAGTTCGTCATAGTCATCGCAGGTAATATCCAGTGTACCATAGAATTCCTTGATGAAGTTTACGGTCTGGCGCATCTTCTCTGTAGGGAATCCGGTCTTGGCAACACTCAGATAGAGTTCTGGAATCAGACCGAATGCCACTGCGTAACCATGCAGGATAGGCTTGCGCTTCAATGCCCAACTCTCGAATGCATGACCGAAAGTATGACCCAGGTTCAGCGCCTTGCGGATGCCCTGCTCGTGCGGATCCTGCTCTACAATGCGCTCCTTTACCTTCACGCTGTCGCCTACCATGCGCTGCAGCTGTTTCAAATCAGGCTTGTCGAGGTCAAAGCTGACCAGTTCTTCCCACATGGCTTCTGTAGAAATCAGACCGTGTTTCAGCATTTCTGCATAGCCCGAACAGATGTTTTCTGCATCGAGCGTCTTCAGGAACTCTGTATCTAGAATAACAAATTTCGAATCATTGAACACACCTACTTCGTTCTTCAGTCCGCCGAAGTTGATGCCTGTCTTTCCACCTACCGATGCATCTACCATAGCCAGCAGGGTGGTAGGAATATTGATAAAGTTGATGCCTCTCTTAAAAGTGCTGGCAGCAAAGCCACCCAGGTCGGTTACCATGCCGCCGCCCAGATTAATCATACAGGAGTGGCGTGAAGCTCCTCCCTCCTGCAGTCCTTTCCATACCATCATCAGACTTTCGATGTCTTTATGGCTGTCTGTAGCCGGAATAGTGATGATATGGGCTTTCTTCATGCAGTAAAAATTCTGCAATACAGGCATGCATAGTTCCAATGTCGTAGTATCAGTAAGCACAAAAAGCTTGTCGTGCTCACATTCTGAAAGTGCACTTACCAGTTCGCTTTCCAGTTGGGTTGATATGATTACTCTTTGTTCCATAACATTCTAACGTATTAATTTTTGTGCAAAGATACACTAAAATGGAGACAATACAAAAAAAAAGTTGCTAAATTAGCGTTTTTTTTCTCATAATGCATTAAACCTTGGCGTTTTTAACGCGTCAAAACAATCGAGTAACAAAAATGATAATAGAATATCATAGCGATTATGTGTGAAAACACTCATAGTTGGAAATAATAACAAATTAAAAATAAGAATGAAAAAATCAATTCTGACGATGCTGCTGCTGTTGATGGCAATGGCATCCTTTGCTCAACAGCGACTGATATCCGGTCAGATTACCGACCGCGATACCAAGGAAGCCATTGAGCAGGTAACGATTCAATTGCTTAAGAGCGACAGCACGTATGTAGCTGGTGCCATCAGTAATGAGAATGGACTCTTTCATGTCACCGCTCCGGCAAATGGCAAATATCTGCTCAAGATTTCGAGTGTAGGATATAAGTCTACTGTGAAGCGTATCCAAATTTCTGATAACAAGGATCTGGCTATGGGTAAGATTGTGCTGGGTGCTGAGACTATCATGCTGAAAGGCGCAGTGGTAACAGCTATGGCTCAGAAGGTAACTCTGAAGGAGGATACTTTCGTGTACAATTCTTCTGCCTATCGCACACCGGAAGGCTCGGTAGTTGAGGAACTCGTAAAGCGTCTGCCGGGTGCAGAGGTGAGCGATGACGGTACTATCAAGATTAATGGTAAGGAGGTAAAGAAGATTCTGGTAGACGGTAAGGAGTTTATGACGGGCGATACCAAGACAGCCCTGAAGAACCTGCCTACCAGCATCATCGAGAAAATCAAGGCATACGATGAGAAGAGTGATCTCTCTAAGGTGACTGGTATTGATGATGGTGAGGAGCAGACCGTGCTCGACTTCGGTATCAAGAAGGGTATGAACAGGGGTCTGATTTCCAATATCGACCTGGGCGTGGGCAACAAGAGCCGCTACAATATGCGTGGCATGGGAGGTTATTTCAGTGATAACAACCGATTCATGCTCTTTGCCAATGCCAATAACACCAGCGACCGTGGTTTCGGAGGCGGTGGCCCCGGCAGAGGTTTCGGAGGTGCTAACGGTTTGAATGCCAGTAAGATGATTGCTGCCAACTACAATTACGAACTGAAAGATAAATTCAAGTTCAATACTTCACTTCGCTGGAATCACAGCGATGGCGATATTTGGAGCCGTCGTTCCAGCGAGAACTTCATGGGTAGCAGCAGCTCTTTCAGCAATAGCCTGAGCCAGAGTTTCTCCCGCAGCAACAGCTGGAATGGTAACATCCGATTGGAGTGGATGCCTGATTCCATGACCAATATCCTCTTCCGTCCTTCCATCTCCTGGAGTACCAGCGATGGATTGAGTGGCAGCCAGTCGGCTTCCTATAACAAGGATCCTTATACCATTACCACCAAAGACCCTCTTTCTGAGGAAGGTATTGATGAGTTGGAGAAGGCTGAGGCTATGGTGAACAGTCAGTTGACTAACGGAATCACCTATTCTGATAATAACAATATCAGGGGTATGCTGCAGGTGAACCGCAAGTTGGGCAACAAGGGACGTAACATCACCTTCCGTGTGGATGCCAAATATACGGATAATGACAGCAAGAGCATCTCGCTCAACAATGCCAAGCTCTATCTTGTGCAGACAGCGGAGGGCAAGGATTCTACTTATCAGACCAACCGCTATAACCTGACTCCTTCGAAGAATTACAGTTATGCGGGGCAGTTGACCTATAGTGAGCCGCTCTGGAAGGCTACCTTCCTGCAGTTCAGCTATAAGTTTACTTACAGCTACTCCAAGAGTGACCGCAGCACCTACGATTTCAGCAAGTATGCGATGAATGGCGATCATGAATATCGTAGTTGGGATAGCTACCTGAATCCGTTTGCCGGTCAGCTTGATAATTACAGAAATGATGAATTGAGCCGGTTCTCTGAGTATCGCAACTACAATCACGATATCCAGGTGATGATGCGATTCGTCCGTCAGAAGTATAACTTGAACTTCGGTGTGATGATTCAGCCACAACAGTCTAAGTATATCCAGGAATATCAGGGAGTGCATGTAGATACCGTTCGCAACGTAACGAATTTCAGTCCAACCCTCGATTTCCGTTATCGCTTCTCAAAGATGAGCAACCTGCGCGTGAACTACCGTGGTACTACCTCTCAGCCAAGCATCTCTCAGTTGCTTGACATCACAGATAACAGCGACCCGCTGAACATATCGAAGGGTAACCCTGGCTTGAAGCCATCGTTCACCCAGAACTTCCGATTGTTCTACAACAACTTCGTGCAGAACCACAACAAGGGTGTCATGACCTTCATCAACTTCTCAACCACCAACAATAGCATCAGCAATAAGGTGACCTACAATGAGGCGACTGGTGGAAGAATCACCCGACCTGAGAATATCAATGGCAACTGGAATGTGATGGGAGCCTTTATGTTCAACTGCTCTATCGATAGTGCTGGTGTATGGAACTTGAATACCGACACCTACTTGGGTTATAACAACTATGTGAGCTATCTGAGCCTCGACAAGCAGTCTGATTCCCAGAAGAATACCACCCGCAGTACTACCTGGAGAGAACGCCTCTCTTTCAGCTATCGCAACAACTGGCTGGAGCTTTCGCTCGATGGAACATTGAATTATAACCATGCTACAAACAAGTTGCAGCCTAACAGCAACCTCGATACCTGGCAGTTCTCTTATGGACCAAGCATGACGCTTACAGCGCCTTGGGGCACCAGTCTGAACTCAAGCCTCTCTATCAGCAGCCGCCGCGGTTATAGCGACAGCAGCATGAATACGGATGAGTTTGTATGGAATGCGCAGCTCTCTCAGGGTTTCCTGAAGGGCAAGCCTCTTACCATCATGCTGCAGTTCTACGATATTCTCCGCCAGCAGAGCACCTTCTCTCGTGCCATTTCTGCTACATCCCGTACGGATACGGAGTATAATGCCATCAACAGCTATGCGATGCTGCATGTGATTTACCGCCTGAATCTCTTCGGAGGCAAGGATGCCCGTAGGGGTGGACCTGAAGGTCCTGGTGGTCCTGGTGGTCCTGGTGGTCGTCCAAACTTCCATGGCCGTCCTTTCAATGGCGGTTTTGGCGGTGGTCGTCCAGGCGGCAGAATGTTCTAAAAAACTTCTCTTGAAAACGAAGTAAGCTTCATTGGGCATTGAAGTAAGCTTCATCTGCGTATGAAACAGGCTTCATTTGCCTTTAAAGTAAGTTTCATTTAAAACGATAGTAAGCCTCACTCAATGTTTACGTGAGGCTTATTTCAAATAGGTATGACGAGAAAAAAAGAAATCCCCGCTTTTCGTAATGAAGAACGGGGATTGTTTTATTTGGGATTACTAAAAGTTCATTGATTAGAGAGAGAACTTGTAACCTACAGTAATCTGAATTACGTTGTTGTAGTGATCAACGTTATCTGCAATCTTAGTTACACCGATGTTGTAACGAGCATCGAATACAATGCCCTGATACTCGTAAGAGAGACCTACTGGGATAGAGAGATCTACAGTCTTAGCATCGTCCATATCGTCCTTATTTACCAAGAAACCTGGCTGCAAACCTGCCTTGAGAGCAAGACCAGCTACTGGGTAGTAGTTCAAAGTGATAGGCACATTGATATAGCCTGGATTCCACTTATAGTCATTCTTTATAGTTCCGCCTCCGATTGGAGTATCGATTTCAACATCCTTGCCCTTGAAGCCCTGTACAGAGTAGAGAGCGCCTACAGCAACACCAAAGTTGCTTGATGCCTGATACTGCAATTCTGCACCAGCAGCGAAACCAGCCTTCCAGTCGTTATCACCAATTGTAGCAACGTTCAAACCTACCTTAGGCTGAATAGTTGTTGTACCTGCAGCCTGCTGTGCGAAAGCACCTACTGAAGACAGCACCATAGCTGCCATAACGAATAATTTTTTCATAACTCTTTCAATTTATAAATTTAAAACTGTTAATATTCTCGTCGCTTTTGAAATAGTATGTTACTATAAAGCTGAAAATGAGGTAGCCATTTATCATGCCTTACCATCATCTTTCGGGTGCAAAGATATAGGTTTTTACAATAGAGTCCAAACAAATTAATGATTATTTTCTAAAATCGGGCGAAAAAATACGAATTTGTTACCAAATAGAATGTTTTTAGATTTTTTTTATCCCCGTTTTCTTGCATTGTTTCATAAAAAGTTGTATCTTTGCAAAGTAAAAAAGAAAGGAAAATAAATATGGATGCTCATGAACTTAATACTTGGCTTATATTAGGAACCCTTTTCTTGCTTTGTTTGGTAGGATTAGGAATCGGTATCTATGATACAATGAAGCAAAAGAAAGAAAAAAGCCTTTCGGCTTAAAGGAAAATAATTATGACTACACAAGAAAACTCCCCCTATACTCTTTGAAGTGTAGGGGGAGTTTTATTTTATTCTTCATCCTCGTCCCAGTCTTCTTCGTCAAATCCAAACATGGCGGGATCTACGAAGGCGTCCAGGGCTCGGCGTTCCTTCTTAGTTGGGCGACCAGTGCCTCTTGCTCTATCTACGAATCCGCTGATGCGACTCATCTCCAGCAATTCATATTGCTTAGGATCGGTCACGTTCTTATAGACTCCGAAGAGCATTTTGGCTCCTACACGCTGCTCTATGCAATCGAGAACCTCGAAAGAATAGGTGATAGGGGCTTTCTTGACGCTTACCACATCGCCACGCTTGATGATAAAGGAAGGCTTTCTGTTTACGCCTCCTACCATGACACGACCATTCTTACAGGCGTCGGCAGCAATGCTGCGAGTCTTGTAAATGCGGGCTGCCCAGAGCCACTTGTCTATTCTTGCTGATTCTTTCATGATTATTTCTTCCCTAGCTTGTTAAACTGGTTCATTGTAATATCGATACCGGCAAGGACGAAGCTCTTGATGATCTCTACACCCAGGTCGATGGCTGGCTGCAGCTGCTTCATGTCTTCCTCAGTATATTTGCCCAGTACCCAGTCTATCTGGCCGCCACGCGGATAATCGTTGCCGATGCCCATGCGCAGGCGGGCATAATTCTGACCGATAAGCTGCTGGATATGTCCCAATCCGTTATGGCCGCCGTTGCTGCCGTTTGCCTTCAGTCGGAAGGCACCCAGTGGCAGGGCGAGTTCATCGCTGATAACCAGAAGTCGGCTCTGGTCAATCTTTTCCTGATTCAGCCAATATCTTACCGCATTACCACTCAGGTTCATGAATGTGGTAGGTTTGAGCAGGAAAATCTTTCTTCCCTTGAGCGTAGTCTCGGCTACGAAGCCATATCGCTTATCCTCAAAATGAATATTGGACGCTTTAGCAAAAGCGTCCAATACCATAAATCCTGTGTTGTGCCTGGTGCCGGCGTATTCATCGCCAGGGTTACCAAGCCCACAAATCAAATATTTATCCAATGTTTGATAATGCTTTACTCAGGTTCGTAAAATCTTGATGACTCCGCGATTAAGCCTCTGCATCATCAGCAGCCTGAGCTGCGAGCTGAGCGTTACGTGTCATCTTGATAGAGCAAACTACGACAGCCTTGCTTGTAGCCAACTCGAGACCCTCGAATGAGAGGTCACCTACCTTGATGCTCTTACCGATCTTCAACTCTGTAACATCGATATCGAGGTGCTCAGGGATAACCTGGTAAGGAGCTGTAACGTTGATCTTACGGATAGAGAGGTTCATACGACCACCATCACGTACACCCTGTGCAAGACCTGTCAACTTAACAGGAATACCGATAGTGATAGGCTTCTTGTCGTTAACCTCGTAGAAGTCAACGTGCAGAGGAGCGTCTGTTGTTGGGTGGAACTGAATCTCCTTCATGATAGCTGTGTGGCTCTCACCGTCGATGATGAGGTTGATAACGTATACATGAGGAGTGTAGATGATTTTACGCAACTCAGCGAATGGAACTGCGAATGACAAAGCCTCAGGAGCACCGTTCTCGCCCTTCTTCTCACCATAAAGGTTACATGGAATCAAACCTTCCTTACGCAATGTCTTAGAAGCTTTCTTGCCAAGGTCTGTACGCTTCTGACCTGTTACATTAATCTCTTTCATTTTGTGTTACTCTAAATTAAGTTATTAATAAAAAATGTGCCTTAACTCGCCATCACACGGATTAGCTTTGCTTAAAGCGGGTGCAAAATTACGAAAATTATTTGGAATGAGCAAACTTTTTACTGAAAAACATGTTCTACATGCAGAAAAATTAAGGAAAATACACTTTTTTGCTTAAATAAACTGAAATTTTTGCCCGTTTTCTTGTCTATTACCTATTTAATGTGTATTTTTGCAAGCGTATTAGGTAATTTGATATATAAATCTTTTAAAAACATTAGAGAATGATTAATAGGGATTTGATAAGACGTAAGATTGTGCAGTTAACCTACGCATACTATCAAAACAGCGATCATAACATGGATAACGCTGAGAAGGAGCTGATGTTTAGTCTCTCCAAGTCATACGATTTGTACAACTACATGTTGCAGCTTATCGTTGCCGTCACCCAGGAGGCACGCAAGCGCTACGATGTAGAAGTAGCTCGTGCCAAGAGAGAGGGTGAGCAGGAGCCTTCACCACGTTTCGCATTCAATAAGTTCGCTCTGCAGCTCGAAGAGAACAAGATGCTGCTCGAATGGATAGATGTAAAGCATTCCAACTGGGATGAGGATATCGAGATGGTGCGCAAAGTGTATACTGCGATTACGTCCAGCGATCTCTATGCTGATTATATCAGCGGAGCTATTGATGAGGAACTCGCCGATCTCGACGAGTACAACCGCGACCGTGAGGTATGGCGCCGCATCTACAAGCAGTTCATTCAGAACAATGAAGATCTTGATGCATTCCTCGAGGAAAAGAGCCTCTACTGGAACGATGACAAGGATATCGTAGATACTTTCGTATTGAAGACCATCAAGCGTTTCGACCCAGAGGCTAAGGCCAAGCAGGAATTGCTGCCAGAATACAAGGATGCTGAAGACAGAGAGTTTGCACGCAAGCTCTTCCGTGCTACCATCCTCAACTGCGATACCTACCAGCGCTATATGAGCGAGGCTTTGCGCAACTGGGATTTCTCACGTCTTGCCTATATGGATGTGATTATCATGCAGATTGCCATCGCCGAGGTGATGAACTTCCCTGGCATCCCGGCTACCGTCACTATCAACGAGTATGTAGAACTTGCCAAGGCATACAGCACTCCTCGAAGCGGCGGTTATGTTAACGGTATGCTCGACAATATCTGCCGCGAGCTCATCAGCCGCAACCTCATCCAGAAGGAGATGCCTGAGCGTAAGCAACATCAGCATGCACAGCACGGTGAACATGCCGGCAAACAGCGCCCAGACAACCAGCACCCAGCCGGCCGTCGTCCGCGCATTCATCGCGCTCCGGGCGAGGGTGAGTAAATAACGGAGGCCTTCCTTGCTGGCCACACCTTATTTATATATATAGAACATAAATAATAATAGATAATACTTTAACGACATGACAAATTTAGTATTGCAAGCTGCTGCCGGTGGTAGCAGCATGACTTTTCTCATCATGATGGTAGCCATCTTCGCTATCATGTGGTTCTTTATGATCCGTCCTCAGCAGAAGAAGCAGAAGGAAATCCGCAAGTTCCAGAATGCTTTGGCAGAGGGTACTAAGGTAGTTACAGGTGGCGGTGTTTACGGCACAGTTAAGCGTGTTAACCTCGAGGCTAACACCGTTGATGTTGAGATAGCTCGTGGCGTGGTAATCACTGTAGCTAAGGGCTACGTGTTTGCTGATGCAGCTAGTCAGACACCTAATGCATAGTATCAAGAGCATATTAAAAGCTGTCAGAAACTTCCTGTTCAGTGGTCTGAATAAGGAGTTTCTGATTTTTTTGTTCTTTCTCGCTCTCAGCGGCATCTTCTGGCTGATGATGACGCTCAATGAGACTACCGAGAGAGAATTCAATATTCCTGTGCAGTTGACCGGCGTGCCCCGCAATGCGGTGATAACGGGCGATCTCCCTGATACCGTGCATATTACGGTGCGCGATAAGGGATTCACCCTCGTTACCTATGCTTACGGAGGCAAGATACATCCGCTCACATTCCGTTTTGCCAATTATGCCGACGAGGATACGGGAACGGGACAGATTCCGATGGCTGATGTGCAGAAACAGGTGGCATCCCAGCTCTATGGCTCTACCAAACTGATCTCCATCAAGCCGGCAAAATTCGATTTCTTCTTCACCTACGGCTCTTCCAAGCGGGTACCTGTGGTGTTCAGAGGAAAGATTACAACCAGCAAGAGCTATTATCTGGCGCATACCGAATTCCTGCCGTCTACGGTGATGGTTTACGCCAACAAGAAGATGCTCGACCAGTTGGAATCGGTAGAAATCGAGCCTTTCAACATGCGCAACCTGCAGGATACCATTCATCGCAGCGTGCTTATCAAGAAGATACGCGGCATGAAGATTGTGCCTCAGATGGTGCGTCTGGCGGTATATCCTGATGTGCTTACCGAAGAGGCGGTCGAGGTGCCTGTTACGGCCATCAACATGCCGGATAACATGGTGCTCCGTACCTTCCCGTCTAAGGTTTCGGTAAGATTCACCATCGGAGCCAGCCTCTTCAGAACCATCAAGCCGAGCCAGTTTAAGGTGGTAGTAGATTATAATGATCTGGCTAACAACCCTTCAGACAAGTGCCACCTCCAGTTGCGCAGCGTGCCGCGCTCGGTGAGCAAGGCGCATCTAGAACTGGAAACGGTAGATTATCTGCTGGAACAGCAATGATAGTTGATAATTGATAGTTTATAGTTGATAGTTTTTCTACTATGATGAAGATAGCGATAACGGGTGGCATAGGTAGCGGAAAGAGCTATGTGTGCCGGATATTGGAGAAACAGGGCATCAGGGTCTACGACTGTGATGCCGAGGCTAAGCGGCTCATGCGTACCGATGCCCGCTTGCAGGCTGGCTTGAAGAAGTTGGTGGGCGAGCAGGTTTACAGCGCAGAGGGTGTTTTGCAGAAGCCCGTGCTGGCTCAGTTTCTGCTTGCCAGCGAGGCTAACAAGCAGGCTGTCAACGATGTGGTTCATCCGGCTGTGGCGCGCGATTTCGAGCAGAGCAGCTATGAGTGGATGGAGAGTGCCATCCTCTTCGATAGCGGTTTCTACCGCCGTGTCCACCTCGATTTCGTGGTCTGCGTAACGGCTCCCATACCGGTCCGCATCCAGCGCATCATGCAGCGCGACCATATCTCGGCCGAGAAGGCGCAGCGGTGGATAGATGCCGTCATGCCGCAGGAAGAGCTTGCTGCCCGCTCCGATTTCGAAATCGTGAACGATGGCGAGCAGGATATCGATGCACAGGTAAGAAAATTATTGGATATCATTAATAATAAAGAATAATAGAAAAGACAATGGAAACAATCCTTTCAATTGCAGGCAAACCAGGCCTTTATAAATTGGTATCAAGAGGCAACAGAAACCTCATCGTAGAAACGCTCGATGAGACTCACAAGCGTGTCCCAGCTTTCGCTACAGACCGTGTAACAAGTCTTGGTGACATCGCTATGTATACAGACGCTGATGAGGTGCCACTTTGGGAAGTGCTCGACAGCGTAAGCAAGAAGGAAGAGGGCAAGCCTAGCACTTTCAACTACAAGAAGGCGCCTGTTGCTGAGCTCCACGCTTATTTTGCTGAGGTTCTTCCTAACTACGATCGCGACCGTGTTCACGACAGCGATATCAAGAAGCTCCTCCAATGGTACAACATTCTTGCTAAGTACGGCATCACCGATTTCAAGGCTACTCTCGCTCCTACAGAGGGTGAGAACGTAGATGATCGTGCTGAGCAGGCTGCTGAGTAAAGGAAATTGCAGTTAGTTTATATTTAAGGGTGTTCATATTTAAATATGAACACCCTTTTTTCTTATTTTTAATAGATGCAGTTTTTCAATCCCGTTAGGCGTTATGGTCCGTCAGGCGTTATGATCCGTCAGGCGTTCCTGCGTATCCTTTTATTCCTCAATCTTTTTCAATTCCTTTTCAAATCTCCTGCGATACATCTCTCCCGCTATGGTCAGACCGAAGGGGAAGGCGATCCAGATGCCCAGAATGCCCAGGCCGCATGGGAAACCCAGGGTGTAGCCCAGCGGCAAGGAGATGACGAAATAGGCGATGAAGGCATAGAGCACCATCGGCTTTACACAGGCGATGCCACGCAGCGCATTGGCAAACGTATACTGCAGTCCGTCGCCAAACTGATATACCATCATCAGGATAATCAGCGTAGCCACATACGCCTGCACCTCCACATTATCATTAAACCAGCCACCTATCTGATGGCGAAGCAGGAACACCGGCAAACCCATACACAGCGAGAACAGCAGGTTCAGCCGGAACCCGTCGTAGGCATTTCGGCGAACAGCAGCGTAGTCCTTCTGACCCATAAAATGACTCACGCGGATAGCCAGTGCAGCAGCCATGCCCGAAAGCACGAGATAGAAGAGCTGCGAGAGGGTAATCATCACCTGATGAGCCGCCAGCGGAATGGTTCCCAGCCAGCCCACCATCACACAGCTCAGCGTGAAGGCAGCTGACTCCATGCCCAGCTGCAGCGCCACAGGCCAGCCCAACCGGTTCATCTCCCTGAAGTCAGCCTTGGTCAGAGAACTGTGCAGAATATCGCGTCTGTATTCCCCGAAATTCTTGCCCGTCATCAGCATGCCCACCATCGCCAGCGCCATCAGAATGCGGCTCACCAGCGTCGAAATACCGGCTCCCAGCAAACCCAGTTCCGGGAAGCCCGCCACACCATAAATCAGTACCCAGTTGCCCAGAATATTGATTACGTTGCCGCCAATCATCGCCCACATCGCCACCTTGGTCTGTCCGAGTCCGTCAAGAAATTGCTTCATCGTGAAGAAAATGCCCATGAAGAGCACCGAGGCGAGATTTACCAGAAAGTAAGGGCGGATGAGCGAGAGCAGCTCTTCAGGCTGTCCGATGCGCCCCAGATTCAGGTAGAGCACAACGAGGGCGAGGGTGAAGATGCAGCCCGTCAACATGTTGGCACAGAAGGCATTGCGCACTTTCTGTCCGATGCAGTCGGTCCGTTCCTCGCCGTAGAGCCGTCCGATGATAGGAGTGAGGCCGTAGGTGAATCCCATATAGGAAACGAAAACGAGACCGAAGATATTGTTCACCAGTCCGGCAGCTGCCAGTTCCGGTGTACTGTGATGGCCAATCATCAGCGTATCGGCAAATCCCAGGATGATGGTACCCAGCTGTCCGATGATGATAGGAATGCCGATAGCTAGCAGTTCCCGGTAGTGATGTTTCCTGTTCGTCGTTATTGATGTTGTATGATTATTCATATTTGCTTTTAATTACTAATCTATTTCCTTTATTCTGCTCTAAGAGCATGCAAAGTTACGGCTTTATTCACTAACTACCAAATTTTTCTTTCTTTTTTTTAGGGGACCAGCGATGGAATCGCTGGGAACGGGGCGCAAAGGGGCGCAAAGGGGCAGGAAGAAGCAGGAAGGGGCAGGAAGAGGCAGGAAGAGGCTTTCCCCCTTCCTGCCCCCGTCCCCAGCGATTCCATCGCTGGTCCCCCTAAAAAGGTAAAAAGAGCCCTAGCTAGCTTACCCCCGCTAGGCTCTTTTTACCTTTTTACCTTTTTACCTTTAAATGTATGAACTTCCTTCCTCTTTCGGTCCAAACGAGATAGGTGTGGGTGTAGGCGGTACCCAGCTTCTCCTGTGCCCCATCGCAGTGAGGGTCGGGGAGGGTAGAGTAGCGGGTGCGGCTCTTCGCCAGGCCCATGTGGGCATAATCGGCATAGAGCAGATACTGGCCGCTCTGGTAGTACTGGATATGAAGGGCACAGAGCTGGCGGTTCAACTCCTGCGCCGTGATACCCAGTTCCTTCGCTATCTGCGTGGTAGTGAAGCAGGAAACAGAGTTGAGCACATTGTCGGTGTAGAGCGCCTTCGGCAGAAGATGATCCACCTGATTCTCCAACTGGATGATGTTCTCACCGTTCTTGGCGATGCAAACCACCTGTTCATCCACCACACCGTTCAGCCGACGAATCTCCGTATCCTGTTCGCCGATGAGTTTCTTCTGCTGATCAATCTGCACTTGCTGGTTTTTCAGCAGTTTCTCCTTCTCCTTGAGTGTAGCTCTGAGAATCTCTTCAGCATGCCGAATCGTCTCCTCATCACTCTCTCCCTGCTGAACCGGAATATAACCGCCCGTCTTGCGAATCTGCGGCAGCACCTCGGAAGTAACCCAGTTTTTGAACTTCACCGCCGTTGGAAGCTTGGAGCCGAGAACCAAAGCATAGAATCCGCTCTCGTTGACGAAAAGCATCTGCTGTAGTCGTTTTGCAGCAACTCCATCCTTCTTTTTGCCAGTCACTACCCATACATCGCATTTCGCGATGTATGGGTCATCAACATGTCGCTGGATGGCAGCCCACAGGTTCTTATACCCCAGCGCATTGCAGACATCTTTCGCGCAGAACAAAGGCTCCCCGTTTTCATCGGTCTGAGTAAGAATCTTACCGAATTCTGGGTTTTCGAACACGACAGCATTACCCGCTGTCTTTTCATTCTTCATTTCTTCTTTTTTTGTTTTATAATTTTTTTCCATGATATAAAAATGTATTAAAAATTAATCACTAATAATTAATCACTACCCAATGGTAATCCAAATGCTTTCCTCCCTGTCTCTCGCAGCGGTGATGGCATTGATGAGGCGGTGGAGCCAGATGCGGGAGTTCACAACCATGCCTTTTACACGGTTCTCACCTACCAGGATGCAGCCCTGCGTATCGTCGGGATAATTGCCGGCATGGATGCGGATGCCCTCAAAATTAGGGACACCCAACAGCAGCGGCAACCACATCTTAAACTTCGGCGACTTACTGATCACCACTGGATAAGTGCCCTCAGGTATCGCCGTCTTGCCCCTCATCTTCTGCGCCTTCTTGCCCGATACACGCCCCAACCGCACATTCTCCTCGGCAGGACTTAGCTCCACACCCAGAAGGTTGCGCCAGCACGGCTCCAGCGTATCACAGAAATACGAGTCCGCATTCAGCTTCTCCGGGGGCACCTCGCACACCGTCTTCAGCCCCCTGCACTTGTTCACACTCTCAATCGTGCGCTTCTTCACATCCTCATCCTTCAGGATGTAAAGGCGACCTATCGTGTAGGTCTTCTTCTTCGCTATACGTTTTAAAACTATCTGCATAAGTAAAAATAAATTTAAGATTCAATAACCATACCGTCGTGGCGATACTTCAGCTTCTCAAAACTGTCACAACTGTCACAACTGTCACGCTTGCCCGTATACTGATACGCCCGCCTGATGTATTTCCGGTGCAGCCACTGCCTGATCATCATATCGGTACCCTTCGCATCCAAACCATGCTCCAGCCGGATGGCAAGCAACTGCGCAGCCGTAAAGTCATCGGGCAGTATCTGTAAAAGATTCTGAGGTCCACGCTTCGAACTCCTCTCTGCCGTGTAGTTCTCCTTCGCAATCATGTCGCCGAAGAACCGCATCTTGCAGTACAGGTCATACTGCTCGCTCCAGCGGATAAACTCGTCAATCTCCGGCTCCCACTTGCAACCATTGGCTACATACAGCACACACGCCTTCAAGTAAGCGATGACGTTGGCACGGAACGAGAGATTCTCAAATGTCCTGTCCTGCGACAGCCGGGCAAACTCAGCATTCTCATCCTTCAGTTTGAGGGCAAGCTGAAACGCCTCCTTACACTCAATCAGACCCGTTACTTTGTTCAGATTTTCGATGTAAGGCCGTAGCGCCTCACGGTACGATTCATCATAAGTTCCGTAAACAGGCATATCTTCGCCGATTTCCCTTTCGGGGATGGTACAGAAGTTGATACGGCTGATAGGACCATCGGTAAGAACCCTAGCGAAGTAACGCTGACCCTTCTGGATGGTAGTAGATGCATTCCAGTTGAACCGGATGGTAACACGCTCCGTAACACTCATCGTTCCTACGCGAGTTTGTCCATATTTGTTACCCGGGTCTGCTGCCAGACACATGATACGGAACTGCTGGTTCCCGCTACCCTTGAGCGCATCAAACTGGTCTAGCTCATTGAGCGAAGTATAGAGGAAATGTTCCTGCGCTTCAGCCGTTCTCATCACGAAAGCCGGGTTCGTCATATCCGCATCAATCTCCTGGATAATCAGGTTTTCAGGTCTCTTGCGCTTATCCTTGTTGGCACCCTTGCGCAGCATCTCATCCTTCCACGCCTTCTCGCGCTTCAGGTTTTCAGCATCCCTCAGTCTGATATCCTCCATAATGAAATCGATAGGCCTGTTCACGCTGCTCTTACCCGCTCCGGTACCTGCAAGCAGCAGCGTCATCAGTCTCGCCTCGTGCTCCACGTTGTCAATATACCGGAACCTCGTCTTCCAGAGATGCGTAGCCAGCGGCGGGAAGATAGCGTGCGCCACAGCCGGCTTATAAATTTCCGGCGTCCTCGATATCAGCAGCTCCACCAGCTTCGGCAGTTTTTTCGGCATCTCCGGCGGGTCAGGATAATCCTGCTCGGTACTTTGAACTTTGAGATTTGAACTTTGAACTGTATGATTACCATCAGCCCTATTAACTTTCAACTGTAAACTGTTTACTTGCTGGCTGGCCTTCTGCTCCGCCAGCGCATTTACCCTCATCACTTCCCTCGACATCGGCTTCGTATTGTCAGCATATTTCGCATAGAAGTCGTGAATCAGCTGATGGCAGTCGTTCTCCTGATAGTAGCTCGGCATTTTCACCCTCACCACCTTCATCAGTTCCTCTTCCTCCATCACCCTCGAAGCACCGGCGCTCATGATAGCCAGCAGCGAAGAGTGTCTCGACCCCACGGTATCAATCTCCATACCCCCGAGTCCGGCAGCCTGCGTAAAGAGGTCAAACGCAATCAGATTCTTCTCTCTGGCTTCCAGTCCGCCAGCATCCTGATTGCCTCCAGAATCCCCGATATGAGGAGCATCAGTACCATGGCTATCACCAGATTGGGCAGGCTGAACAGCAGAGCCAGCAGAAACAGCAGGATTGCCGTCGTTGCCCGATAGTCTATTATTTTCATTATTCTTCCCATTGCTATTAACTTTAAACTGTAAACTATTAACTTTCCCTCTTCCGTCCACGGTCAGTCCGCGGTCCAGATACGCCTGCCTTCTCATCAGAATCTCCTTCTCGCTCAGCACGGCGCACCACATCTTCGACCTGTAGATTTCCGAGTCCTTATCCGTAAGATAAATCATTCTCTCGGGTGTGATGCAGCTCTCGTCATACGGCACCCCCAGTGCCTCGCAATACGCCTTCTGCGTCTCCTCGATGGTCATTCCCACCGGCAGTCTGATACCGATGTGCAGCTTCTTCCGGGCACTGTAGCAGAGGTGCAGCAGCGAGCCGTTCCAGATGCTGTCAGAGCAGTTCAGTTCCCTTGCCTTCTCGATAGCCTTGTCTACATACTCCCTGTCATCCACGTCGATGATAGTCTGGAACATGAAGCTCTCGGGCTGGGCATTCTCCTGTCTGCGCACATTGTTCTTGAAAATGCCGTAGTGGGGACAGAAGAAAGGCAGTTCGCTCTTCAGCCTGTCCTGCGCCTTCTTCACCGCCTTCTCGTCGTTGGCATTCACCTTCGGGATAGGCAGTTCGCCCCTGATCTGCTGGATCATCTTCCTGATTTCCGGCGATGCAATCACCTTGTCATACACCGCCATACTGTTGGAAAATACCTTCCCCTTATTGCCCTTGCGATAAGGGTTCAGTGCAATTACATGTTGTGTTTCTGTCATGTTATTTCGTTAATAAAAGATTGGTTTGTGGGGTAATCCCCTCTTCCGTTTTTACTACTCTCAGTCGTCTGTAAGAAGGATGACTGAACACATACGCTTTCACTTCCATCATTTTAAATAATTTAGAAGATTGGGGACTCCCACCATGGTTGATGTGCAGATACACAAAAGCCCCCGAAACTCAGACCGCATTGGTTCTGAATTCCGGGGGCAAAGATAGGGGGAAATCCCCTTTGTGCATATTGTGCAAAATATGCATAATAATTATGCACACAAAAAACTATCTGTTTTCTATGAAATTCTCTATTTCCTTCATCTTCTTGTCATCACAGTAGTCGCTTCGGAACCAGTCTCTCAACCCGTTTCCATACGTGGCGATCTCCACATCTGTCTTAATTTTGCAATCTTCATTCAGGAATCTGTATGTAGCTCTTACACTTACATTTTTCAGGCAGAGTTCCTTTCTCTTATCCCAAACTTTCATGAAGAGAAAGATGCTGATATTGATAGGCGAAGATTTGCTGGATGTTATTTTAAGCGCCGAGAGATGTTCTTTTTCCAAAAATTGTTTAAATAGATTAGCCATGCGTTTTGTACGTTCCATGTCTTTTTCACCTTCTTCTGTGTAGAACAAGCATTCTGTAGGTCTTCCCTTTGATGTTGACCTATTACTGGGAGGATTCTCTTTCCTTACCTCATCAATCACCTCCTCGAAGTCTGCATCTGTAACTTCAGTAACCTCCTCTGTGTTAGATGGATAGAAGTTTATATTGTCACCAAATATGGCACCATTACCAAGACTAATCTTTAAGTCTCTGTTTACTTTAATATCAAAATTAAACTCCATATTTCATTAGTTTTGAAATGTATCCGACATTTGTAGTACCCTTAAACACACATTGCCCGTCCAGGTGTACTACGATATTAACCCTCAAACTGATATTTCCTATAGTACATATAGCAATCAGCATTCTTAAAATGAATCTAGTCATAATCTTATTGTTTTGAAGATAGACTGTAATAATACTTACCTCGATTTGTAGACGAGATGGGCCCTTGTCGATTTTTCCCAAGGTGAAGCCTGACTATGGAGACATTGAGCTGCAGAGCAGTATGAGGAATGCCTCCCAGAGCTAAGATGAATAATTCATAGATTTTTTTAAAAAGTTAGACGTTAAGTTAACAATCTCTCAAAGAGTTACTATTTTATGTAACTCTTTCTACAATATTTCTGTTGGTAAACATTGATGTTTTCTTCAAGAGTGTTGAAATCCTTCATCAGATAAACAATATCCGAAAAATTATGAAAGGCCTGATCGAAATCCTCTTGGAATTGTTTCTTATCAAATTTCAGGTGGATAGCCCTGTGTTTTTTATCCAATTCTTCAACTATCTTATCCCAGTTATTCCAGATGCAATAGCACCATCTCAACTGCTGTTCTGGTCGCAAGTGGGATGTATTTAGAGTTCTGGAAATAGAATGTTCCGAGATTCCTGTAATTTCGGAGAAAGTTTTGGGCCTTATTAAGTCTCCTTGTTGACCAATAAAGGACTTAATATACGAGAGGATGTTTTTCTCTCGTATTTCATTAATCCTTTCGATAGACATCAGCTTATCCTCTTGGATTAACTTTCCTTTTAAGTCTTTAATTGTCGTCATTTTAATTTAACAATGTTCTGCAAAAATACAATTTATGTATTAAACGGCAAAATGCGAATGTATGCTAGTATAGAATAGCATACATTGATTTTATGGAATTTTAGTGGTTAAATGGCGATTCTTGCTTGAATGCAACTAAAAAGAAGGGAAAATAAGCAAAAATGCCTTCATTGAATCCATCCCCAGGCGAATCGTAACGAACCTCTTCTTTGCCTTAAATCTGCCTGCAATTCCCCCTCACACATCCCTGCCATTCCCCTCACGCCCTGAAGGGGCAGAAGCTCCTAGCCCAGGGCATCGCCCTGGGTATTCATGTCCGTACGCCTGGCGCCCTGTAGGGGCAAAAGCTTTGTATGGCGACCGAACCTCAGGCTTCGCTTCTCAATCCATCCTTGAACTGGTTATGGAATTCTGCTAATTATGTTAAAATGTAGTCTTTTTGGGGATAAAATACTTTTAGCCTTATTTGGGCTAACCGATTTTGGGTTATATATTTGCACTAAAATAAGTGAATTATGAACAAAAGTATACATACAAAATTATACCAACGCATGATAGCTCGCTTGCGTGCCAAGCGGGAAGAAAAGGGCGTTACGCAGATGCAACTGGCTGAAAAATTGGGAGTTAACCAAACTTTCGTTAGCAAAGTTGAAATTTGCGAGCGTCGTTTAGATATAGTTGAACTTCTAACGATTTGCGAAATCCTAGAAATTCCTTTCGTTGATTTTATCAAAGAAATCGACGAAGATATTATTTCAAAGTTTAAACAATCTAAAAATAATAGGAAGGAATAGCAAATTGAAAAAGTCATATACATTTATAGATTTATTCGCTGGCATAGGAGGTTTTCATACAGCTATGCATAGCGTAGGAGCTCATTGCGTTTTTGCAAGTGAATGGGATAAATATGCTCGTATATCATATGAAGCAAATTATAAGGATATTGAGCCTGGTCTTTTCGAAAAAGATTCGTCTGGAAATTACAAATATTTTAATGAGGATGTAACCAAGGCTAATCCTGCAGACATACCTGATTTTGATGTTTGTTGTGGTGGCTTTCCTTGTCAGCCCTTTTCTGTGGCTGGACTTAAAAGAGGTTTCGAAGACACAAGAGGTACTTTGTTTTTCAATATAGCAAATATTGTAAAGTACAAGATAGAGAATGGATGCCCTCCAAAGGTCTTGTTTCTAGAAAATGTTAGAGGTCTAAAGAGCCATGATAAAGGTAATACGTTAAAGGTAATTCTTGCTACATTGGAAGAGTTAGGCTACGGCGTTTCATATACAGTACTTAATGCTAAATATTTCGGCGTACCTCAGAACAGGGAGAGATTATTTATCATAGCATGGTACAAGAAAGCTATCAATGTAGAAACGTTCAAGTTCCCATACGGTATTGATGCAGATGGTAATACGATATATGACAAATCAAAGTTAAAGGAAGGAACAATGCCTACTAAGGTTTCTGATATATTCGAACCAGATGATGCTGTGGCAGACTTTACTATTTCTGATAGAATGTGGGAAGGTCACCAGAGACGTAAGGAACGCAATATGGCTAACGGCAAAGGTTTTGGTTATCGTAAATTCTTCGGTGACAGTGAGTACTGTAGTACGATTTCTGCAAGATATTGGAAAGATGGAAGTGAAATCTTAATAGATCAAGCTGATAAAAACCCTCGTACATTATCACCTGTAGAAGCAGGAAGATTACAGGGATATAGAATTATTGGAAATGGATGGAAATATCCGGAATGTGCTGATAACCAGAATTACAATTCTGCTAACCCTGAATTCCGAATAGTAGTTTCAAAGAAAGAAGCATATCATCAATTTGGAAATAGTGTAGCTGTACCTGTGATAAAAAGGTTAGCACAAGAAATAGTCAATCAATTATTAAATAAGTCATAGTATGGAGGAGTTGTTAGATTTAGGAGTATTGAAAGCAAGTTTGAGTGAGCTCATTGCTCATTCAAACATGGATGACTGTGTTTTGCCTGATAAGTTTAAAGCAAAATTTCGGTCCTTTGGTGATTATAAGATAGAACAGTATAACTTGTACACATTGCAAGTAAGTTCCAGAAAGTCTTTGCTGATAATACCGAACCAATGGGTATATATAGCTGCATGCTGTTGTCAGTATTATAAGTAAGTGAGCAAAATTAGTTTACATAAAATATTTATTGTCTTTTTCCGTTTT
>ERZ506523.64-NODE-64-length-19537-cov-10.979366_pt1 | contig 19537 bp, 18 predicted proteins | sample MGYA00512392_ERZ506523 | MGnify/ENA metagenome assembly ERZ506523
GCGCTTCTTCCACCCTCATCCGTTCTACCATTTCGGGAATTATCCTCGATATTCCGGTCAAGGTGGGTAACTCGGTGATTCTTGCCAACACTTTCAACGATGGTACTACCATCGCCAGTGTGGCCAACATGAACGACCTCATCTTCCGTGGCAATATAGATGAAACCGAAGTGGGAAGTCTCGTTACAGGAATGCCGATGAAGATTACCATCGGAGCCTTACAGAACCTCAACTTCGAGGCTAACCTGGAATATATCTCTCCTAAGGCTGTAGAAAACAATGGTGCCAACCAGTTTGAGGTAAAGGCAGCCATCCGCTCTACCAAGGGAGGCAAAATCCGTTCTGGTTACAGCGCCAATGCCGAGATTGTACTGGCAAAGGCTACCCATGTACTCACCGTTCCGGAGAGTGCCATTGAGTTTAGCGGCGATTCTACCTTTGTATATATCATAAAAGGTAGCGGCGAGAAGAAGACTTATGAGCGCAAACAGGTAACCACCGGTTTGAGCGATGGAGTAAATATAGAAATCAAGAAAGGTCTGGGACTCAAGGACAAGGTTCGCGGTCCTCAGGTAATAGCAGAAAATAAGGATGATGACGAATAGTCATCATCCTTATTCTTTTTTATAGGCATCAGATAACTTAGATGTTATCCTTTTCGATATCCTTGAAGTAGCGGTAAGTACCCACCTTCAGTTCATCGCAGGCAATCTCATCACAAACGATGATGCCATGCTGGTGCTGCTGCAGAGCGCTGATGGTCCAAGCCTGGGTAACAGGACCTTCGATGGCAGCCTGCAGGGCGCGGGCCTTGTTATGACCGTTGCAGAGAATCATTACCTCTCGGGCAGCCATCACAGTACCCACACCTACGGTCAGAGCCAGACTAGGTACCTTCTCAGGATCATTGTCGAAGAAACGGGAGTTGGCAATCTTTGTATCTGTAGTGAGCGTCTTTACTCGTGTGCGGGAGGTTAGAGAAGAGAATGGCTCGTTGAAAGCGATATGGCCATCAGGACCGATACCACCGATAAAGAGGTCGATGCCACCCGCTTCTTCTATCATCTGCTCATAATGACGGCACTCCTCTTCCAGATTCTCGGCATTACCGTTCAGAATATGAATATTCTCCTTAGGGCAGTCGATATGATTGAAGAGATTGGCAGCCATGAAAGAGTGATAGCTCTCAGGATGAGATTCCGGCAAACCTACATATTCATCCATATTGAAGGTGATGACATGCTTGAACGAAACCTTGCCTTCTTTTACCGCCTTTACCAGATTGGCATACATGCCCTGAGGTGAAGAACCGGTTGGCAAACCCAGAACAAAAGGACGTTCAGCAGTTGGTTGAAATCTGTTAATTGTTTCAATTACATGATCAGCTGCCCACTTTGACAGCTTCTCATAATCTTTTTCGATAATAACACGCATAATCTATTTCTTATTGTTTAGTTGTAAAATTCAGGAAACAAAAATAATAAAAATCTGTTTCATTACCGCTAAAAGATGGCAAAAATTATATTTTTTTACAGTTTGCGGTATCTACTTCTTCATAGCCCTCCTGCTCTACATATTCATCAAAACCGATGCTGATATCGGCGCCATTCTGCTCGAAGAGACGCAGTAATTTCTGCTGCATATCGGGTGCGATGAGGATGGCGCCGCGCTTCGCCTTGCAATAGGTGCTTTCGCTGATATAGGGCGAAAAGTGCCAGAAATGAGGCGTATTGGCAGAAGGTATCGTGCCGAACATGCGGCGGAATCCGCGTGCCATGCGTATGATCTTCTTCTGAAGCCGATAGGCGCAGCCCTGCTCGCTGCAGGCTATACGGTCCGGGTTCAGAATACAGAACACCTTCTCCGACTTACGCAACTTCTGATAACGCTCAAAACGAGCACAAAGGTGATGTACCGGGCACGCCTCCTTGAGACATACCGTATCAATGGAATGGATTGAAATATTGTTCATACTAATTACTTTTTTAGTTGGATAAATAATTTTTTCTTCGAAAGATTGAGGGGCTGTTATCGGCAAATAGCCAACTGGCGAACCACAGACAGCCAACTAGCCGCTATGAGAACAGTGGGCTGTTCTAGTCAGACAGCTATCGGAAAAGCGAGAGAAAGAATTTTAAGAAAGGAACTGCGAAAAACTCTTCACTCTTCACCTAACCCCCGGAAATGCCGATAAACAGAGGGGATTCGAGGGGTGAAGAGTTGTTTCTCACTCTTCACCCACTCTTCACCACTCTTCACCCGCCTGCCGCTTAGCTATATTTTCAGATTCTTACAAGCAGATAGGCCTGACCCTTCTTGGTATGCTTCATCTTGCAACCCAGGAGTTTGAGCGACTGGCCGATGCGAATCTTGGTACTCAGATTGCTTATCAGCATCGGAAATCTTTCGTGCAGAACCTCGAAAACATCCGAACAGATGAGCCATTCACCCGTTTCATTATCCTCAGGAACACGGAAGCAGCTCTTCAGCATCGACTCAAAATCATCTACCTTGAAGAAAGGAAGATTGCACTTCTGGATGCGATCCACCTCGGCATTGGTAAACCAGTAAGGAGTCTTCTTATGGCAAAGCTCATACATAACTTGTGCATAGAGCTGGTCATAAATGATGAGTGAACCGTTGTCGATATATTCACCTGCCGGAATGTGCAGACAGACGAATCGGCGGCTACCCGTAGGGTCGCAGAGCGGATGCTCATCATTGGTGGTTGCCAGGAAGGAAGCGTAACGCGGACGGTCATCCTGACTCTTGCCGAAGATAGGGCGCCCGTTCACTTTCACCTTTGAAAGCATCTGCTTCAGCTTGCCCTGCTGCGATGGTCCCATATTTGCAAACTCATCTATGTTGACATAGAGATTATGAGTGAGCGCCATCTCGGAGTCAAACTTATTGGCAAAGTTGATGTGGTCGAGGAAATACTGTCGCAGATGATCCGGCAGCAGGCGATAGGCGAAGGTACTCTTGCCGCAACCCTGCTTGCCGATAAGTACAGGAGTGGTTTCGTTGCCATGAAACATATCCATCTGCAACCAGTGAGCCACAGCTGAACGGAGCCAGGTGGCGCACCATCCCAACTGTTCACTTGTAAGCCCCGGAATCCTGCCAAATAGTTCAGCCACATGGTTCTTACCATCCCATTCCGGCAGGTTTTCGAGATATTCCCTGATAGGGTCAAACTCCGGAACCTCTTCAGAACGTACGAACTCCTCAATATCCTGTCGGGGCGACTTCTTGCCTCCTACACCCAACCGTTTGGCATGACGGACGATAGAATTGAAAGCCTCCGGAGTCAACACCTTCCAGGTTGAGTCAGAAGATTCCTCCTCTTCCCCACCGGTTTCCGGTTCCTCTTCTACGGCCTCCTCGGCTTCGTCCTCATTCTTTGAGAGAGTGAAATACTCGGTTTTACCACTTAGCACATTTCTGCGGAAGAGATAATACTCATCGAGAAAACTCTCAACAAGAGAGAGTGCTGAAATTTCGTTTGTCATCTTATCTGATGACGATAAGGTTTTTAAATTTTCCATTATGTGTAAATTTTAAGATTAATAATAATCATCCTTTTTGTCCTTATATATAATAAGGTGAAGAGTGGTGAAGAGTGGGTGAAGAGTGGTCTCTGACTCTTCACCCCTCGAACCCCCTCTGTTTATGGGCATTTCCGGGCTTCAGGTGAAGAGTGAAGAGTTTCAGCTCATTCATGGCTCAGCATTTCGCCGCTCTTTCGTTTTCGATGGCAAAGTTAATACTTCCCTTCACCGATTCCAAATTTTCCCCGCCACCTTCCCGCTACTTTTCTGAAATCAGGGAAGAAACATGGGGGCTACGGGGAAAAGTATGGGGAATTTCTCCAAAATCCTTGTCTTAATCTGGATAATTTGCTTCGAATTCGCTCATTTGTGTAGAAGATAATTTGCCTAAATAGTGACAACAATTGATACTTTGTAATTTGGGTGTATAACGTACTTTCTGCTTCAATTTAGCTAAGAGTCTAAATTGAAACCAATAAAAAAAGTACACAACAAAGTTTTCTAAGAGATCAAGGATTGAAAAACAATTTAAAAAATAGAACTTTTAGCAAACGTGTTACACGAATTGAGACACCTTAGCCGTAATTTTGCAGCCGAAATAAAAAATAATTGTATTATGACATTAAAAAAATTACTAGACTCGCTTTCGTTTGACGAAATTGCACCATACCTTATAAGGCATTATCATACGATTATGCGCCAGGAGATTTTTTTGTGGATCTGCTTCCTAAAATATTTTGTCCCAGACTTGACAATACTCTTAGTAAAGAAATAAGAATAGATGTGGCTTATTACGAATAAAGAAATGACTTCAAACAATATTGAAGAGTATAGAACGTTTTCCATATAAAAAGATTCAAAATATGACTGCATTGGAGAAATATATTTGGATAGTAAGAACACTCTATAACAAAGGAGATAGAGGGTTGTCGCTGAAAGAACTCAACGACAAGTGGATACATGACGAGAACATCAGCAATGGGGAGCCTTTGCCACGGCAAACCTTCGACCGATGGAAAGGAAACATTCTGATGATACTCGGCGTGAACATTGAATGCCGGTTAAAAGGCGGTTACTGCTATTACATCTCCAACCCAGAATGTTTGAGTAAAGGTGGGCTCATCCGTTGGCTACTTGATACATATTCTACAGCAAATACCCTGTCGCAAAGCACTCAGTTGAAAGACAGAATTCTTGTTGAAGAAATACCATCTAACCGTAACTACTTGACAGACATCATAGAGGCGATGAAGAGTAATAAAGTGGTAACGTTGACGTACAAGAGTTTTATACATGGCTCCTCTCATACGTTTTCTGTAGAACCTTACTGCCTAAAGATGTTCCAAAAAAGATGGTATTTATTGGCGAAGAATCTCATTGATAACAATCTGCGTATCTATGGGCTTGACCGTTTGGAAAATTTCGAGGAAACCAAAGAGCATTTCACGATGCCCAAGAATTTTGATGCAAACACCTATTTTTCCTCATTCTATGGAATAGTAACAGACGAGACCATCCCTATGCAACGCATTGTGGTTCGGGCAAATAGACAACATCAGCATTATCTTCGTTCCCTGCCACTACATCCTACCCAGAAAGAGATATTCACCTGTAAGGACTACGCAGACTTCGAACTGACATTGCGTCCTACCTATGATTTCATCATGGAACTGTTACATTTTGGAAATATGATAGAGGTATTGGAACCGCAGTCTCTACGTAAGACCATGAAAGGTTGGGTAAGTGACTTGTGGGAGTTATATGAAAACGACTAACAAAATATAGATTATGGAAAGATTTGATATTAACAAAGAGCTCAAAAACTTAGAAGGACTGTCTGTCAGAGCTAAATGCTCTGCATTGGATGACCTATGCTGTACACTAAGAGAAGCCATATCAGATATCAGTAATGCCAAAAATGAGATTTTGGAAGAATACGAGCGTTCTTGCCGAAAGAAATTCATCGATGAGATCAATTCGTATATTAAAGCAAACTACAAAGGCAGAATACCCTACGTGGACAATTACGGATACAAAGTTAGCTACGATGGGATTCCCACGTATATCAACTTCTCATGTATAGAAGGAGAATGGTATATCTATTTTACTATATTGGAAGGTAGCCTGAAGCCTGTAAAAGAACTTGTCAAAAGAATGGGAGGTGATTCCGAATCCCTGGAGCTACGTGTTTCAGAAGAAGAACTTATTTGGAAATTCCGGTACGCTTTTTCCTATACAGATGAAGATACCCGTTTAGTCCAGGAAAACCTGGCCATCGAAGAAGAAGTTATCTTCAAGTTCGGTGACCAGGCTAATACTGTCAATTCAGAAAACTGGAAAACAATACCATTAGAAAACATGGATTCAAGAACAGATTGGGTTGTAATTCTGACTGATGACGCAGAAGCTTATCTCAATGAAATAAATGCGATAGTTGCAAAAATGAAGCATCCCAAGACTTGCTTTGTGATAGATTTGCATCCATGTGCCAATTACAAGCATTTACAGAAACTATGGGACAATTATATCATGACAGACAAGGAATCTGTAGGAGTACTTCTTAATTTTATACATCATCACTTGGTGAATCCAAGTAGGATAACTTTCTTCATACAAGATTTCAGAGAATACAGCGTTCCATATCCACTTGTGAGAGCTGTCTCTACTGAAATCGGGAAGAATGTCACAATTGATTCTAACGCAAAAGCTATATATTATGGTCTATGCTTCGAACTGAATTGTGAATTTGCAGATTCTTACATGAATACGTTTAATGAAAATTTAGACGAAATGGGTGAAGATATTGGTTTGCAGTGGTCTATCCAAAACTCTACAGACAATGTTGTAGAGGTTCTATACTTGTACGAACCAAAAGTTTAATTATAAAACATATTAATTATGAACAATTTAACAAAACAACTGGCTAACTTATATGAGCCAAAGTGGAAGGAATTGAAACAACAGTTGGATGCTAAAGGCATCAAGGTGCAATCACCTTTTATGCTGGGTGTAGCATTGGAACGTAACAACCAAGGAGGTTATGTTGACGAGAGTTGGTGGACTGATGCCGACTTGAAGGTCATGGTGTTCGGGCAGGAACCTCTCAATTGGCCTATGCCAATATTGGATGATGGCTCCCAAGTACAGTCTGATGATTTCGTAGAACTATACCAACGTTTTTATTCTGACAACTATAAAGGGGAATATTTCCTTACAGATTCTGACAACCACTTGGCTAAGAATAAGTTCTTCAGCATGGGATTCAATGGTATCATGTCGGGTTTCAAAGACTTCGTTCTCGGCGAACAGTATTCCGACAAGAAAGTAGCATACCTTTGGAACAACATTTCAAAGTTGTCTGTAGGTGGACGCAAGGGTGTTGATTCTGGCATTCATGATTTGGAGATAGAATACTTCCATGTCATCCCTCAGGAGATAGAGATATTGAAGCCTGATGTTCTCATCTTCTTGACAGGTCCAGGTCAAAACGCATATTACAACTACATTAAAGAAAACTTCAAAGTAAAGGGCTCGCCAAAACCTTTGGCCGGAATTGATGTTGACGCAGTGGCAAAACTTGATATTGAAGGCATCAGCCTTGCTTACAAGACTTACCATCCTACAGCAACCAAGGATGGAGACAGAGGTATCACAGATGCGGAGAAGTGGAAGTATTATCATGCCATTTTAGATGACATGAAGGAACATATCCATGATATTTTTCTAAAAGGCAAATAAATCAACTTATGGGAATTGCGACATTTAATAGCATATTGCACCATATGCAGAATAATTCTGCGGATAGGAATGATGATGACATCTTTGAAGATGAACTCCATAATACTATACGTAGGCTGAATTTTGCTGAAGAACAGGATGAAGCTAAGACTCTCCTGTCCGACCTTCGGTCTATGGCAGAAAAACAAAAAATCTGCCTTGTTGAGTATGTGCTTTTGGATTTTGTCATAGGAAAGGGATGTACGGAATGTTCAAAAGCCATTTGTGAAGATGCTTTTGGCAAGCATCCTACGTTTGCCGACATGATGCGCCATCCTTGGTTCAAGCACCTGATGAGTCATCCTGTAGCAACAGAGCCCTACAGTCCGCTTCCTCCTATAGTACGTAATGATGCCTACTATTGGCATAGCTTTCATTTTCCTCTGTTCTACCATCTTCAGGAAGGTAACAGTTTGGCTTTGGAAGTATTGGATTATCTTGCGACAAAAGGCGACATTCCTTCCATGGAACGTGTGTCACTTTACTACTTCGATAAATGCCAATTTTCCAAGGCGTTTCTTTTATTTAAAGCTTTGCATGAGAAAATGCAGACAACCGAATGGTATGATTGGGCGATTAAGCAAGAAATCACTCACAAACTCGCTCATCTATATACCTATGGATTAGGTGTAGAGCAAAATCTCGACAAAGGGGCTCAATACTACAAAGAACTTGAAAATGACTACAACTGGGGAAACAGAGCCCAATACCAGTTGGGAAGGATGGCTGAGCGAAGGCATAACTATATAGAAGCGATGTGGTACTATAGGAAAAATATTGATAGCCACGAGTATGGCAAGTACAGCTTCTACAGGAGAGATGAGCCGAAAGATTTGTTTCCACTTCGATTGGAGATTGCTTTTAGACAGATGAAGAAGAAGCTCAACCCTATAGTTGACTGTCTGACACTTGCGACTTGCCAAAAATGTAACGACATGGTTCTTCAGTTGAAGGTCATGATGAATGCAATAGTCACAATTGAATGGGGTGATGGTGAAACTGAATCAGTAAAATGGAAAGTAGACGACTGGGGAGAGGTAAAGCATTCCTATCAATCGCCAGGCTATTACTGTATTACAATAAAAACAGACGAGGAGAACGTATTGACGGGATTCCATATTGTTTCTCACAAGGCAATATGCTCAATAGACGTTTCAGGCTGTAAGGGATTGACGCATCTATTGTGCCCAAATCAAATGTTGAAACAAATGTCTTTAAGCAAGACTGAATATCTCTCTGTGCTTGATGTACATGGAAATAGGCTGCAAAGAATCAACCTCAGAAAGAATCCGTTGCTTACAATCGTTGATTGTTCTAACAATCCGTTGCAAAAGATAGAAGCAGTGAAGCATCCTCCATTCAGTTTAATATGCATAAGAAAAACAAGGCTGGGAACTAAAGCAAAAAGGAGATTTCATGAAATCGTTCGTTTGAATGCAGGTCGATTATTGAGTGAGGGCTTTGTTAACCAATTGACAGAGCCGCTTTTGCCTACGTTGCTGTTTTATATAAAGAACAGCACTTGGGAAGATGTCTTGGCATGCTTGCAACAGAAAAACGAAGATTCAAAGGTAAATAATAACTTCACGGTATTGCACAAAGTCTATGCCTTGCTTAAAGCATATCGTCACGTCACTCCGTGCCCATACAAAAATGGTTTTATGTGGGCGTCAGGAACATGGGTAGTTATTGCACATAAGTTTAAAACCAAAAGGACGGGACAAATAGTAGAAAGTCAGGCTCTCGAAGAAGAGTTCTATTTGTATGAACGCCCTTGGAGTATGATTCTTGGAACACCAGTAAAAGCATGGGACAATCGTTTGCCATTCATGATGCTTCCACAACATCCCAATGCCTACTATGCAGCCATGTGTTTATATAATATGGTGGACAATAACACTGAAATGAAGAAACATAAAATTCCTAAGATTGCTTATGGAAAAGAAAGTTGCTAAAATAATTTTTCTTGACTTTGATGGTGTTCTGAATACAGAATACCATCAAAGACAATTACAGTTTGAAGGAAAAATATGGCAAGACAAGCACGGTACCAACTTTGATCCCGAAGCCGTAAAACAACTGCAAGCCATAGTCGATAAGACTCATGCAGACATAGTAATAGAATCCTCATGGAAATATCTTGGCTTGGAGGCTATGCAGGAAATGTGGCAAGACAGACAACTGCCAGGAAGAGTAATTGACATTACTCCTTCTGTTGTCAGTGATAGCCTGTTGCTTTCTGCAGATTTGGAGCAAATCTCCCCATCTGCACTTCATTGTAAAGGTGCAGAAATAGCTTCGTGGCTTCATGAGAATAATATGCAAGAGGTTCCGTATGTCATTATTGATGATGAGTATGTTATATTGGAATCTCAACTTCCTCATTTCATTTTAACCAATCCCTACGATGGTCTTATAGAAGAATTGGCAATGAGAGCCATTGGTATTCTGAATCGGCAATAAAAAGCAAAATAATTTAATCTTAGTCTCGACGTGTCATAATTTGTGGGACACCATCGCCATATCTTTGCACTCAGTTAAGCAATTAAAGTTTCAAAGATATGACTAATGATAAATCAAACAAAGAGTTGGATAAATCTACTTTGCGTATTCCTACATTTAATATGATACTTCGTAAGATTCTTGTTGTTAATGCTTACGGAGACAAAAGCCTTCGCGATGAAATACTCCTCCAAGATGAACTGTTCTACAACACCGTCAGTCAGTTGAACTTTTCAAAGGATTCAAGCGAAGTGAGACAGCTGTTGTCCTATCTTCTCGAATTGACAGGAGAGCCTGATAGTTATCTGGTGGAGGAGATTCTGCTGGACTTTGTGATAGGAAAGGGATGCACAGAATGTTCAAGGACTGTCTGCGAAAACATCTTTGGCAAGCATCCTACGTTTGCCGACATGATGCGCCATCCTTGGTTTGAACACTTGATGAATCATCCTGCACAAACTGAACCCTACAATCCGCGTCCTTCATTTGTTCGCAACGACGCTTTCTACTGGCGCAATTTCCATTTTCCTCTGTTTTACCATCTTCAGAAAGGTAACAGTTTGGCTTTGGAAGTGTTGGAGCATCTTGCGACTAAAGGCGACATTCTTTCCATGGAGCGTGTGTCACTTTACTACTTCGATAAATGTCAATTTTCCAAGGCGTTTCTTTTATTTAAAGCTTTGCATGAGAAAATGCAGACAACCGAATGGTATGATTGGGCGATTAAGCAAGAAATCACTCACAAACTCGCTCATCTATATACCTATGGATTAGGTGTAGAGCAAAATCTCGACAAAGGGGCTCAATACTACAAAGAACTTGAAAATGACTACAACTGGGGAAACAGAGCCCAATACCAGTTGGGAAGGATGGCTGAGCGAAGGCATAACTATATAGAAGCGATGTGGTACTATAGGAAAAATATTGATAGCCACGAGTATGGCAAGTACAGCTTCTACAGGAGAGATGAGCCGAAAGATTTGTTTCCACTTCGATTGGAGATTGCTTTTAGACAGATGAAGAAGAAGCTCAACCCTATAGTTGACTGTCTGACACTTGCGACTTGCCAAAAATGTAACGACATGGTTCTTCAGTTGAAGGTCATGATGAATGCAATAGTCACAATTGAATGGGGTGATGGTGAAACTGAATCAGTAAAATGGAAAGTAGACGACTGGGGAGAGGTAAAGCATTCCTATCAATCGCCAGGCTATTACTGTATTACAATAAAAACAGACGAGGAGAACGTATTGACGGGATTCCATATTGTTTCTCACAAGGCAATATGCTCAATAGACGTTTCAGGCTGTAAGGGATTGACGCATCTATTGTGCCCAAATCAAATGTTGAAACAAATGTCTTTAAGCAAGACTGAATATCTCTCTGTGCTTGATGTACATGGAAATAGGCTGCAAAGAATCAACCTCAGAAAGAATCCGTTGCTTACAATCGTTGATTGTTCTAACAATCCGTTGCAAAAGATAGAAGCAGTGAAGCATCCTCCATTCAGTTTAATATGCATAAGAAAAACAAGGCTGGGAACTAAAGCAAAAAGGAGATTTCATGAAATCGTTCGTTTGAATGCAGGTCGATTATTGAGTGAGGGCTTTGTTAACCAATTGACAGAGCCGCTTTTGCCTACGTTGCTGTTTTATATAAAGAACAGCACTTGGGAAGATGTCTTGGCATGCTTGCAACAGAAAAACGAAGATTCAAAGGTAAATAATAACTTCACGGTATTGCACAAAGTCTATGCCTTGCTTAAAGCATATCGTCACGTCACTCCGTGCCCATACAAAAATGGTTTTATGTGGGCGTCAGGAACATGGGTAGTTATTGCACATAAGTTTAAAACCAAAAGGACGGGACAAATAGTAGAAAGTCAGGCTCTCGAAGAAGAGTTCTATTTGTATGAACGCCCTTGGAGTATGATTCTTGGAACACCAGTAAAAGCATGGGACAATCGTTTGCCATTCATGATGCTTCCACAACATCCCAATGCCTACTATGCAGCCATGTGTTTATATAATATGGTGGACAATAACACTGAAATGAAGAAACATAAAATTCCTAAGATTGCTTATGGAAAAGAAAGTTGCTAAAATAATTTTTCTTGACTTTGATGGTGTTCTGAATACAGAATACCATCAAAGACAATTACAGTTTGAAGGAAAAATATGGCAAGACAGGCATGGTGCAATGAGAGTCATCAACATATTGAATCAACAATAAAACTTTCAAGGAATTTTAATTTAGTTCTAACCTGTCATAAATAATGGGGCACCATAGCCATACCTTTGCACCCAATAGCGTAATTAAATTTTCAAAGATATGGCAAATGATAAGTTAAACAAAGAGTTGGTTTCTCGTATGATGGACGATGCTGCATGGAAAGAACTCTCCAAAGACTTTCCATGGACAGAACAGTTGCTTGAGAAGTATATGAACTATGTGGACTGGAAAGAAATTTCAAGAAACTACAATGTAGTGTGGACCAAAAGCCTACTTGAAAAATTCAAGCACAGACTTGACTGGCACGAATTGACATCAAACAGTAGTACACTATTGTTTACAGAAGACAACATAGAGACATTTAAGGATTGTTGGGATTGGGAAGTGCTATCAGACAAGTCTTGTATCGACATGACCCACGAACTTTTAATCAAGTATGCTGACAGATGGAATTGGGCATACATAATAGATCGATATGGTGACGATTCTATTACCTACAATGAGGAATTTCTCGAAAAGTATGGTGAATATATCCCTGCCTCAGAGTTGGGCGGTTCAAAATTATGGGACAGTATTATAGAAAAACGAATAAAAGCACTGAAACAGGAAATACTGGCTTAAATTACTCTTTTATGGTACAGAACACTACTATTGTTAAATGATAGCATGCTGTGCATATGGTCTTAGTTGAAATACCTTTCATCTCTAAAGCTGTATGCATAGCTTTTGTCTTTACTATAATGCCACTTTTCCTGTAAAACCTAAATCAACAGTTACTACACCAAGAGCCTTGAATACTCTTCTCATAGTAGGTATAGTTATGCTGTAACATTTTGAAAGCTGATAAATTGCACATAAAGAATACACAATGGTTGAATTGGAGTAAAGAGAACATCAACTGAAAATAAAATCTAAAAAAAAGATATGATTTTCATTAATCCATTTAATTGTTGTACCTTTGCCATCGAAAAGAGTTGTTTGACAAGCAAACTTGTGTATAATGCAGAAGTTGAAACTATTGCCAAATCATCACCTATATTGAGGTGAAAAGCTCAAAAATAGCTCATTTTAAGCTATTCGGCAAATTTTAGTGTATTTAAGAAAATTGATATGATTGAGATTAGACATATTGAAGAGAAGGACCAGCAACAGTTGGCTCATGTCATCCGTTCTGTTTTTGAGGAATATGGCGCTCCGCTGGTCAACACCGTGTATGATGACCCAAGGACGGAGCATATCTTTGATGCAATGGCTGGGAAGAATGCCGGCTATTTGGTTGTAGCTGATGATGGGGGCGTTCAGGGAGGCTGCGGCTATTATCCCACGGAGGGATTGCCGGATGGATATGCAGAACTGGTAAAGTTCTACCTGTCTCCTTTAGTTCGTGGTCAAGGCAATGGATCTGTTTTGTTCTCGCAGGCCATTGAAGGAGCCCGAAGGGCTGGTTATAGTCATCTGTATATTGAGTCATTCCCACAATTCTCAGATGCAGTAGCCATGTATGAGCGTCATGGCTTCAGGCATATTCCTCAGCGCCTTGGTGACTCGGGACATACCGCCACCACCATTTTTATGGTAAAGGAGTTGTAGAGCAAAGCCTGTGAATATAGACTCTTTAAATGACAACTGCAAAATAGAAATAGAAAAAATTCCTCCAAAAGGAGTGAGTTTCTCAGATTTTATTTGTATTTTTGCCATGTCATTCAGAGTTTTATTTGTTTTAAAAAGCAACACTAAGATAAGTGAAATTTCTGACATGCCAAAATCTAGAGCAACTTATTGTTGCTCAGGTGCTTATAAAAATATTAAATTATAGTGTTGCGGAAATAAGGTTTTCTTAAAACAGACTGACAATGAATGAAGATAAAGATGAAATAGAATTCAGCTACGAAGTCTTCGACCGACAGCTCGACAACTTCTGCCGAATGCTCAGCATTCTGGTAGATGCATGGGAAGATTACAGTCCGCAGGAACTTACCTTCGATATCCGTTCGCTCTGCACCAAAGCCACCCGGCTCTGCTATATGGCAGAGAAAGATATGGTGCTGCAACACAACGACATAGCCAAGCAGCGAAAGGAGCAGAACGAAACCCATGAAGTAAGCATCAGCATCATCGTAATGCAGAAGTTTACACCCCTGATGGCGCATATCATGGAAGACATGAAAAAGGGAAAACAGATAGAAGGAAAACGGATGAAAGTGGCACCGCTGGATATGACCCGCATCCTGCCGAAACTCAACGAATTTTTTGAAACCGATGAACTGGGCAAAGGAAGTACTATTGATGTAAACGAAGTAACCAAACTCCAAAAAGAACTGTTACGCCAGGTAAAACCCACTCATATCCCCGGCGTAAAACCCGTAGAGCGCCTCTGGAATCTCTTCCAGCTATACAGCATGGCATGTTATCTGATGCTCCACTTCCGCCAGCTGAGCCATTTCACCAACCTCGCCATGAGCGAAGAGCAGACCACCCGCCTCTTCGAAATGTCGCTACAGGAATATCAGGAAGAACCAAAGGGCATCAGCGACATAGACCGATACTTTACAACCCTGGAATATGATAACAACGGAAAGCAACTCTCCGTCAGCCAATTGCTGGAAGTAAGAAAAACGCTAAAAGACGAGGTACCGGAAAATCTGCGCCTCGACTTTATGAAATATATAAGAGACACCCAACTGCTGGGCGCCCAGCTTGCCCACGTCAATTTTACAGCACAAGAATATCTCAAGCTGGTATCAGCCACCGTAAAATGGCACATCATCGAGCAGGAAATCTACAATTTGGAACATCCCGAAGGCATTCCGGAAACCCTTCCCAACGAGGTTTTCTACAAAGTAAAAGACGGCAAATACATCGACATGCAGAATCTGAAGGCTCAGATAGCCAATATGTTGAAATTTGTTACCCGCAAGAACCACTGGTTCTGCGTATGGTGTGTATTGAATCACAACTGCATGCTTCAGGACAACCAGAACTTCGAAGCCTTTGCCTCCCAGATGATGACTCCCGAATGGTTTGGCGACATCGACGATTATCTCCATTTCTCGGGCGACAATCTCCGCGACTACCGCCGTTATTTCTCAGAGATAGATTATCCGCAATGGGATGAAAAGAAGTTTAAGGAAATCAAGGACCTTTACAACATGACGAAATGGTCAGACAAGCTCCTCAGCAAGTTCCAGCATCTCTGCATCACGATGAATAGTGTGTTTGATAAGAAAAGCCTCTGATTCAGGCTTGTTTTATGCATAAAAAACAGCTTTTAAATACCTGATTTACAAAATAATATTAAAAGTTCACAAGTTTGTGGTCCACAACCTTGTGAACTTTCATTTTTATCCGAATATTGCAGATACGGAATATAATGGATAATTGGCAAGCCAATCCTGCTCTCTATAAGGTGACATGGATAGGCGCATACCTTTCAATCCCTGATTGCGCTCCACAAACACCCTCAGACTCTTAGCCTGCAAATTCTCCTCAGCCTTTACTTCTATCGGAATGATTCTTTCCTCATCCTGCACCAGGAAATCTATTTCACCACGTGAATTTTCTGCCGACCAATAATAGATAGACAAGGAAGATTTCTCCTTTAGCTGCTGCAGGACATACTGTTCTGTCAGCGCCCCCTTGAAATCAGAAAACAGCACATTTCCTTCCAGCAAGCTTTGGGCAGGAATATTGCTCATGGCTCCCATCAGTCCGACATCAGACAGGAATAACTTGAAAGCAGAGAAATCCTCGTATGCAGCCAATGGCAACAGGGCTTTCTTGCAGCGGTTTACCTTATAAATCAGCCCTGCATCTTTCAGCCATTCGATGGCGAGTTCAAAATCCTTTGCTCTGGCTCCTTCCTTCACGGCACCATAGATGAATTTCTTGTTTTCCTTGGCGAGTTGGGATGGGATGGATTTCCATACCATTCGGATACGTGGAACCTCTATAGCCGGGGCATGTTTGGAAAAATCACGCTCATACGCTTCAAGGATTCCTTTTTGAATGCTTCTGACTTTAGACAGATTCCCCTCACTGGCAAAAGACTGGACTACAGCCGGCATTCCCCCTACCAGATAATACTGTCGCAGGCATTCTTCGAATTTATTCCGGAACATGGTTATCATATTCCAATCCTTTGACATGAGCAGTTCCACCATACGGCTTTCACCGATTGCATCCAGGAACTCAAAGAATGTAAGGGGATATAAATGCATGAAATCTACTTTACCTACAGGAAAAGAGTCATTCTGATGCATTGCTATTCCGAGCAACGAACCTGCAGCTACGACATGATATTGAGGTGCTTTTTCCGCAAAATACTTTAATGCAGTGATACCCCTGGGCGCTTCTTGTATCTCATCAAGGATAATAAGCGTATCTTCGTCTATAGAAACGCCTGTACTCCATTGTATGCTATTAATAATGCGGGGGATATCAAAGTCATGAGCAAAAACTTCCCGGAGCATTTCATTGTCTTCGAAGTTTATATACGCACTACGGGTATAGGCCTCTTTGGCAAATTCCTGCATCAGCCAGGTTTTGCCAACCTGGCGGGCTCCAAGCATGATTAACGGCTTTCGGTCGTTGCTTGCTTTCCATTGATATAGGTATTTGATGGCATTTCTCTTCATAACTATCTGATTATTTGATATTTCTGAATGCAAAGATACATTTTTTATTTCAAAGAGCACAAAAAGTCGTCCTTAAAAATGTATAAAACTACAAAAAGTCGTCCTTAAAAGTGTAGAAAGTCACAAAAAGTCGTCCTTAAAAGTGTATTTTGATAAAGTATATCAAACATATAACAAACAGAATGTTTTTTCCATAACCAATCTCTATATCGACCTTTACTACATCCCCACTTACTCTTCCATATCGAAAAAAATATAATTTTTATTCAATACAACGATTATATTGAATATTTTTATTACCTTTGCGATGTAGAAAAGAAAGAGCCGGCAGGCTCCTAACCACATACCGGTGAAGAGTGGTGAAGAGTGGGTGAAGAGTGAACAAAAACTCTTCACCACGCCAAATGCCTTGTTTATAGGCATTTACAAAGGAAAGGTGAAGAGTGAAGAGTTTCTGGCTCTTCGCTGTAATAAAAAATATAAGGAATGATGGACATTAAAGGTATTTATCATGCTGACGCCAATCGCTATAGCGATGCAGAAGCGCTCTACAAGAGATGCGGCAAGAGTGGTATCTTGCTGCCTAAAATCAGTTTGGGATTCTGGCACAACTTCGGAGAGGTAGATCCTTACGAAAGAAGCCGTGCCATCACTCACTATGCCTTCGACCATGGTATTACCCACTTCGACCTGGCTAACAACTATGGACCTCCATACGGAAGTGCAGAGGAAACGATGGGCAGACTGATGAAAGATGATTTCAAACCTTATCGCGATGAACTCTTTATCTCAACCAAAGCAGGTTATGATATGTGGGAAGGTCCTTACGGCAACTGGGGTTCCCGTAAGTATCTGATGGCCAGTCTGAATCAGAGTCTCAAGAGAATGAATCTCGAGTATGTTGACCTCTTCTACAGCCACCGCTACGATCCGAACACACCGCTCGAAGAAACCCTTCAAGCCATGGTAGACATCGTGAAGCAAGGCAAGGCTCTTTATCTCGGCATCAGCCGCTGGCCACTGGAAGCCCTGAAGTTTGCTGACCAATATCTGAAGGAGCGCGACTGTCCGCTGCTCATTTTCCAGGACAGACTCAACATGCTCGACCATGCGCCACAAGAGAATGGAACCTTAGATTATTGCGCAGAAAACGGCATCGGTTTCATCTCGTTCTCACCTCTGGCACAGGGACTTCTCACCGACCGATATCTCAACGGAATACCGGCAGACAGCCGTATGGCAAAAGAGCATTTTCTGAAACACTCTGCTCTAACTCCAGAACTGCTGGAACAGCTCAAGAAATGGAACGCAGAAGCAGGAGAAAGAGACGAAACACTCGCCGAAATGGCACTTGCCTGGATATTGCAGCAGAAAGGTGTAACCAGCGTATTGGTAGGAGCCAGCTCTACCGCCCAACTGGAAAAGAACATGAAGTGTGTGCATGCTAAGACATTAAATTCATAAAAAACTTGCATTTTATTTTGTTATGTGCCAAAATAAATGTAATTTTGCACCTTGAATAGGGTTATACCTTATTATATTTAAGAAAAGAAACATAATTATTAGATAAAACAATGGAATACAACTTCAGAGAAATCGAGAAGAAATGGCACCAGAAATGGGTCGAGAACAAGACCTACAAGGTGACAGAGGATGAAAACAAGAAGAAATTCTATGTGCTCAACATGTTCCCTTATCCATCAGGAGCTGGTTTGCACGTAGGTCACCCACTTGGTTATATCGCTAGCGATATCTATGCACGCTACAAGCGTTTGAACGGATTTAATGTACTGAACCCTATGGGTTACGATGCTTACGGATTGCCTGCAGAGCAGTATGCTATCCAGACAGGTCAGCACCCAGAGGTTACTACCGTAGCCAACATCAACCGCTATCGTGAGCAGCTCGACAAGATTGGCTTCTCTTTCGACTGGGACCGTGAGGTTCGTACCTGCGACCCTAAGTATTACCATTGGACTCAGTGGGCTTTCCAGAAGATGTTCAACTCATTCTTCTGCAACAGCTGCCAGAAGGCTCAGCCTATCGAGAAGCTCATTAAGCGCTTCGAGGAGAAGGGTTCTGCTGACTTGAACGTAGCTCAGAACGAGCAGATTGACTTCACAGCCGAGGAGTGGAACAGCTATGACGACGTGAAGAAACAACAGATCCTGATGAACTACCGCATCGCTTACCTCGGTGAAACAATGGTTAACTGGTGCCCAGGCTTGGGTACTGTGCTTGCCAACGACGAGGTAGTAAACGGCGTAAGTGAGCGTGGCGGTTATCCTGTCATCCAGAAGAAGATGCAGCAGTGGTGCCTGAGAACATCAGCCTACTCTCAGCGTCTGCTCGATGGTTTGGAGACCATCCAGTGGAGCGACAGTATCAAGGAAACCCAGAAGAACTGGATTGGCCGTTCTGAGGGTACAGAGGTAGTATTCTCTGTAAAGGACAGCGACGTGAAGTTCACCATCTTCACCACCCGTGCCGATACTATGTTTGGTGTAACCTTCATGGTTCTGGCTCCAGAGAGCGAGTATGTTCAGCAGGTAACTACTGCCGAGCAGAAGGAAGAGGTGGAGAAATATCTCGACTACGTGAAGAAGCGTACCGAGTTGGACCGTATGGCTAACCATAGTGTAACCGGCGTATTCTCAGGAAGTTATGCCATCAATCCATTCACTGGCGAGGCAATCCCAGTATGGATTTCAGAATATGTATTGGCTGGATATGGTACAGGTGCCATCATGGCTGTGCCAGCTCACGATAGTCGTGACTACGCCTTCGCCAAGCACTTCAACCTGCCTATCATTCCTCTTATCGAGGGTGCTGATGTTTCAG
>ERZ506523.81-NODE-81-length-16638-cov-4.076826_pt1 | contig 16638 bp, 14 predicted proteins | sample MGYA00512392_ERZ506523 | MGnify/ENA metagenome assembly ERZ506523
CGCAGCCTCCGGTTCAAGAAGAACATCGTCGAGCAGGACGAGACGGAGCACGGGATGCGCAAGGCGCTGAACTTCGGCCACACCATCGGCCACGGCATCGAGGCCGTGAAGGGCATCAAGGGACGCCGCACCACCGGCCTGTTCCACGGCGAGTGCGTGGCGCTGGGTATGCTGCCCATGATCGAATCCAAGGCGCTGCAAAAGCGGGTGCGCGGCGTGTACCGCCGCTTAGGGTTGCCCACCCGCACCGCCTACGATAAGGAAAAGGTGCTGGCCGAGATGCTGCACGACAAAAAAGCGCAGGACGGGCAGATCACCATCATCAAGGTGCCCGGCCTTGGCTGCTGGCGCGCCGAGACCATCCCTGTGGAGGGGCTGCGCCCGCTGCTGGGCATGGAGGACTGACCCATGAAAAATACCTTTGGCAGCGACCTTTCGCTGACCATCTTCGGCGAGAGCCACGGCCGCGCCGTGGGTGCGGTGCTGGACGGCATGGCCGCCGGTGTGCCGGTGGACGAGAGCTTCCTCGCCGCCTGCATGGATAAGCGCCGCGCCCGGGGCGACGGCCTTTCCACCCCCCGTGTGGAGGCGGACGCGGTGCAGCTGCTTTCCGGTGTGGTAAACGGCCACACCACCGGCACCGCCATTGCCCTGATGATCGAAAACCAGAACACCCGCAGCGCGGACTACGCCAAGACCGCCGACCTGCTGCGCCCCGGTCACGCAGATTTTACCGCCTATGCCAAGTACCACGGCTTTCAGGACGCCCGGGGCGGCGGGCATTTTTCCGGCCGGGTGACCGCTGCTTTGGTGGCGGGCGGCAGCATCGTGCTTGCCGCATTGCAGCGGGCGGGCATTGATATCACCACCCACATCGCCCGGTGCGCTGGTCTTGCAGATACGCCCTTTGCACTGGACGACCCCGCCGCCCTTGCGGCACAGGTGGGGACGCTTACCACCAAGACCGAGGGCTTTGCGGTGCTGGACGTCGCCGTGGAAGAGCCCATGAAAGCCGCCATCCGCGCCGCCGGTGCTGAGGGCGACAGCGTGGGCGGCGTGCTGGAAACTGCCATTCTCGGCCTGCCCGCCGGTATCGGCGAGCCTTACTTTGACAGCGTGGAGAGCGAAATTGCCCACCTTGCCTTTTCCATCCCGGCGGTCAAGGGCATCGAGTTCGGCACCGGCTTTGGCTTTGCCGGGCTGCGCGGCTCGGAGGCGAACGACGCCTTCCGCATGACGGCAGAGGGCGCGGTGGTCACCGCCACCAACCACAACGCGGGCATCAACGGCGGCATCGCCAACGGTATGCCGGTAGTGTTCCGCACCGCCGTCAAGCCCACCCCCAGCATCTATAAGCAGCAGGACACGGTAGACTATATCGCCAAAAAGGACGCACAGCTGTCCATTCAGGGGCGGCACGACCCCTGCATCGTGCCCCGGGCCGCCATTGTGCAGACCTGCGCCGCCGCCCTTGCGGTGGGCGATCTGCTCACCGCCCGGTACGGTGCCCGGTGGATGACCGACCCCACCGGCTACCGGAAGGAGGACTGAGATGGAATACGGACTCATCGGCGGCAAGCTGGGACACTCCTACTCCAAGACGATCCATGAACTGCTCTGCGGGTACAGCTATGAGCTGTGCCCCCTGCCCACCGAGGCAGACGCCCGCGCCTTTTTGCAGCGGCGGCAGTTCAAGGCCATTAACGTGACCATCCCCTACAAAAAGCTGGTGATGGAGTACTGCTCCTTCATCGACCCCCGCGCCCGCGCCATCGGCGCGGTGAACACGGTGGTGAATAAAAACGGCCTGCTCTACGGCTACAACACCGATTATCTGGGCTTTGCCCACCTGTGCGAAGCCCACGGCGTGGAGCTTGCGGGCAAGACTGTGCTCATCTTGGGCACCGGGGGTACCCACAACACCACCCGCGCGGTGGCGCTGGACAAGGGCGCTGCCAAGGTGCTGACGGTCAGCCGCACTCCCGACCCGGAAAAGGGCGAGCTGAGCTACGCCGAAGCCGTGCGCAGCGGCGCACAGGTGGTGTTCAACACCACCCCCGCCGGAATGTACCCCAACGTGGGCGTGTGCAGTCTGGACGTGGCCGCCATGCCCGGGCTGGAAGCCGTGGTGGACGTGGTATATAATCCCAACAAGACCGAACTCATTCTCCGCGCCGAGGACGCCGGTGTGCCGGTAGCCGTAGGCGGGCTGGAGATGCTGGTGGCACAGGCGGTATACGCCGCCGAGTATTTCCTTGGCCGCAAGTTCGAGGATGCCCCGGGCGAGGTGCGGCGCATCACCGCTGCGCTGCGCCGCGAGACGCTGAACATCGCCCTTGTGGGGATGCCCTCCTGCGGCAAATCCACCCTTGGCCGCCTGCTGGCAAAGCAGCTGGGCAGACCGCTTGTGGATCTGGACGAGGAGATCGTCAAGGCAGACGGACGCAGCATCCCGGATATCTTTGCCGCCGAGGGCGAAGAGGGCTTCCGCGCAAAGGAAGCCGCGCAGATTGCCCGTTTCGGCAAGGAAAAAGGGCTTGTGCTCTCCTGCGGCGGCGGCGCGGTGAAGCGGGCAGAGAATGTCCGCGCCCTGCGCCAGAACGGCGTGGTGCTGTTCATCGACCGGCCGGTGGAAGCGCTGGCTGTGGGCGGCAACCGTCCGCTTTCCTCCAGCGCCGAGGCGCTGCGCACCATGGAGGCTCAGCGCCGCCCGCTGTACCTTGCCGCCGCAGATGCGGTGATTTCTAACACCGGCACGCTGGCCCAGACGCTGGCAGCTGCACAGGAGGCACTGGATGAAATTTTTGATTCTTAACGGGCCAAACATCAATCTGGCGCGCTGGTCTGAGCCAGGCGTGCCCGGCGAAGTGGACTACACCGGCCTGATGGACTATGTGCAGGCGGGCTGCGACCAGCTTGGCATCGAAACAGACATCTGCCAGTCCAACCACGAGGGCGACCTCATCGACGAGATCCAGTCTGCCCCGGGGCGGGTAGACGGCATCGTGCTGAACCCCGGCGGCTACGCCCATTACAGCGTGGCCATTCTGGACGCACTGCGGCTGTGCAGCGTGCCCGCCGTAGAGGTGATGCTGGACGCCCCGGACGAGCGCGAGCCCTTCCGCAAAACAGACGTGGTGTCCTTTGGCTGTCAGGGACATTTTATCGGGGAAGGCCCGCAGGGCTACCTGCACGCCTGCATCTATCTGGCCCAGCTGCTGCGCACCGACGGCTCCAGCAAGGCGCATATCGTGATGTAAAACAAACAGGAAAGGAACAACCTCCCATGATCATCTCCACCAAAAAAGGCACTCCTAAAGAGGAGCTGGAAAAGATCGTTGATAAATTCGAAAAGCAGGGTCTGGACGTGACCCTGATCACCGGCAAGGACTACAATGTGTTCGGTCTGGTGGGCGACACCACCAAGATCGACGAGCGGGACGTGCTGGCAAACCCGTGGATCGACAACGTTACCCGCGTGTCTGCGCCCTATAAGCGCGCAAACCGCCTGTTCCACCCCGCAGACTCAGTCATCGACTGCGGCGGCGTGAAGATCGGCAGCAAGGAAAAGATCGCCGTCATGGCAGGCCCGTGCAGCATCGAAAACGCCGAGCAGGCTCTGCGCATCGCGCAGGGGGTCAAGGCCGGCGGCGCAGCGCTGTTCCGCGGCGGCGCCTACAAGCCCCGCACCTCCCCCTACGCCTTTCAGGGTCTGGAGACCGAGGGCATTCTGGATATGGTAAAGGCCCGCGAAGCCACCGGCCTGCCCATCGTTTCCGAGCTGATGAGCGAGGACCGCATCCCGGAGTTTGAGGAGTATGTGGACGTGGTGCAGATCGGCGCACGCAATATGCAGAACTTCCAGCTGCTCAAGGCCGTGGGCAAGATGCACAAGCCCGTGCTGCTCAAGCGCGGTCTGTGCAACACCATCGAGGAGTGGATCATGAGCGCCGAGTACATCATGGCCGGCGGCAACGAGCAGGTCATCTTCTGCGAGCGCGGCATCCGCACCTTTGAAAAATACACCCGCAACACGCTGGATCTTTCCGCTGTGCCCATCATCCACGAAAAGACCCATCTGCCCATCGTGGTAGACCCCAGCCACGCCACCGGCAAGGCCAATCTGGTAGAGCCGATGATGATCGCCGCTGTGGCTGCCGGTGCGGACGGTCTGGAAGTAGAGGTGCACTACGACCCCCAGCACGCATGGAGCGACGGCGCACAGTGCCTGACCCCGGACGCCTTTGCACAGGCCATGGCAAAGTGCCGTCAGGTGGCTTGGGCTATCGGCCGGGATATGTAAACCGTTTACCCCCTCAGGCGCTGGCGCGCCAGCTCCCCCAAGGGGGCGCCTGAAGCGCTGCCCGGGGGAAATCTGCAAAAGGATAACACCGCTATGCTAGTAACCATCAGACCTGCCCCCGGCGGCATCGGGGGCGTGATCGCCGCGCCGCCCAGCAAAAGCATGGCGCACCGCGCCGTGCTGTGCGCCGCGCTGGCTGTGGGGCGCTCCCACATCACTCATCTGGAATTCAGCAAGGACATCTCTGCTACCCTGTCCGCTGCCGCGCAGCTGTGCGCCGCCGTGGACACCGGCGTGGACGATGCTACTGTGCAGGGTCTTGGGCATTTTCTGCCCCTGACCGCACCGGTGGACTGCTGCGAAAGCGGCAGCACCCTGCGGTTTTTGATCCCCATCGCCAGCCTGACCGGCCAGCCGGTCACCTTTACCGGACGCGGGCGGCTGATGGAGCGCCCGCAATCCGTATACGAAACGTTATATCGCGAGCAGAATCTACGGTTTGAGCAGTCCCCCGCCGGGCTGACCGTGGAGGGCGCACTGACCCCCGGGGACTACCGGCTGGCGGGCAACGTATCCAGCCAGTTCATCAGCGGGCTGCTGTTCGCGCTGCCGCTGCTGCCCGGGGACAGCCATCTGCACCTTATTCCCCCCGTGGAGAGCCGCAGCTACATCGACATGACCCGCGCCGTACAGGCCGCCTTTGGGGTGCACAGCCGCTGGCTGGACGAAACCACCCTGCTGCTGCCCGGCGGGCAGCAGTACCACCCCTGCAACTACAACGTGGAGGGCGATTACAGTCAGGCCGCCTTTCCGGCGGTGCTGGGCGCGGTGTGCGGCGGGGTGACCATCACCGGCCTTGCGCCGGACACCCTGCAGGGCGATGCTGCCATTCTGGACATCCTGCGCCGGTGCGGCGCGGTGTTCACCCGCAAAGGCGACAGCGTCACCTTTGCAAAAGCTCCCTTGCATGGGGTGGATATCGACCTTGCGGACTGCCCCGACCTTGGCCCCGTGCTGATGGTGCTGGGACTGCTGTGCGAGGGCACCACCGTCATCCGCAACGCGGAGCGGCTGCGCCTGAAGGAGAGCGACCGCATCGCGGCTATGGAGGCCGAGCTGCGTGCCTGCGGCGGCGTGCTGGAAAGCGACGGCGGCACCATCACGGTGCACGGCTGTGCGGAGCGTCTGCACGCTCCTGCCGCCCCGCTGCACAGCCACAACGACCATCGGGTTGTCATGAGCCTTGCGGTGCTGGCTGCTGCCGCCGCACTGCCCCTGACCGTGGACGATGCCGAAGCCATCCAGAAGAGCTGGCCCGGCTTTTTTGCAGATGCAGCGCCGCTTGGCGTGGAGGTAGAAGATGCTTGATAAAACAAAACGTTATCTCGTAGTGGGTCTGGGTCTGCTGGGCGGCAAGTACGCGCTGGAGCTGACCCGCGCCGGCTTCCATGTGGACGGTATCAACCGCAGCGAGGGACACTTGCAGTACGCGCTGGAGCACGGCTATATCGCCAGCGGTAAGACCCACGATTTTGAGGATCTTGTCCGGCAGGCCGACCATATCATCTTTGGCCTGTACCCCACCGCTCTGCTGGACTGGTTCCGTACCTACGGTTCCCTGCTCAAGCCCGGGTGCATCTTTACGGATGTTTCCGGCGTCAAGACCGGCCTTGTGGAGCCGGTGCAGGCCATATGTCCGGAGGGCGTGGAGTTCATTGCCAGCCACCCGATGGCAGGCCGTGAGACTTCCAGCGTGGAGCACGCCGCCGAGGTGAACTTTGCCCCGGCCAACTTCATCATCACCCCCACCGAAAAGAACACCCCGGCGGGCATCCAGTGGGCAAAGGAGCTTGCCGAGGTGCTGGGCTTCAAGCATATCTGCACCCTGACCGTGCAGGAGCACGACCGGATGATCGGCTATGTCAGCCAGCTATGCCACGCCATTGCCGTAAGCCTGATGTGCGCCAACGACAACTCCTCGCTGTGCGAATACACCGGCGACTCCTTCCGCGACCTGACCCGCATTGCGCGCATCAACGACAAAATGTGGGCAGAGCTGTTTTTGTGGAACAAGCAGAACCTGATCAGCGAGATCGACCAGTTCGATTCTGCTTTGCAGGAGATGCGCGCCGCCCTTGTGGCAGACGACCGGGACAAGCTGGAACAGATGTTCCGCCTTTCCACCCAGCGCCGCGCCGCCTTTGACAAAAAGCTGCCGGAATAAACCGTGACGGAGGTATTGCCCCATGCCCAAGCAGGAAGGACAGAAATCCAAGCTGGTAACGCTGCTGCGCATCCTTGAGCAGCGCACCGACGAGACCCACCGCCTGAACGTGCCCCAGCTGGTGCAGCTGCTGGAAAATCAGGGCATTCTGGCCGAGCGCAAGAGCATTTACAGCGATATCGACACCCTGCGCAGTCTGGGCTACGACATCCAGCTGCAACGGGGGCGCGGCGGCGGGTACTGGATGGCCAGCCGTGCGTTTGAGCTTTCGGAGCTGAAGCTGCTGGTGGATGCGGTACAGTCCAGCAGCGTCATCTCGGCACGCACCAGCAAGCGCATCATCCACAAGCTGGAAGCCCTCTGCTCCGACTACGAGGGCACCCAATTGCAGCGTCAGGTGTATGTGGACGGACGCCCCAAGACCGACAGCCAGACCCTTTTGTACAGCATCGACGCGCTGCACACCGCCATCAACCGGGGGTGTCTGGTGCAGTTCCGCTACAAGGGCAGCAGCGCCGTGCGCACCGTAAGCCCGTGGCAGCTTGCGTGGGAAAACGGCTGTTATTACCTGATTGCCTATCAGGACGAAAAAACACCCCCGGTGCGCCACTACCGGGTGGACCGGATGGCCGGGGTGCTGATGCTGGACGAGCCGCGCCGGGGCAAGGAGTTCTTCCGCACCTTCGACCTGCCCGCCTATCTGCGCAAGCACTTCAATATGTTCGGCGGCACCGAGTACCGGGTCACCCTGCGGTGCGCTGCCGACCTTGAGCCGGTCATGCGGGAGCGCTTTGGCCGGGAGCCGGTGTTCTGCCCGGAGGACGCGGAACACTTCCACTTTGACGTGCCCATCTGTGTCAGCCAGCAGTTTTTCGGCTGGGTGTGCGGCTTTGGCGGCAAGGTAGAGGTCACCGCCCCCGCCGCCGTCCGCACCCAGCTGCACGAGATGGTGCAGAGCCTTGCGGAGCAGCATGAATAAATAAAAAGGGTTTCGGAAACGCCTGCGGGCGTTTCCGGAACCCTTTTTCATAATAATTTTTCCTTATTCCTCAAATTCCAGATCGCTGGGCTGGATGAGGTCAAGGGGGGCGGCGGGCTCGGCGATAAGGCGGCGGCTCTGGTTGAAGATGGCCTTTTCCAGCGTGTTGCGCGCCAGACGGCCGTTGCCGGCGGTGCGGCTGTCCAGCGCCTGACGGCGCTTATAGTAGCCCAGCAGCGGGAAGGTGCAGCCCTCGGCAAGGCGGTAGCCCTTGCCCTTGGCCAGCACGGCGGTGATGTCCAGCAGCTCGTCTGCGGTGTAGTCCGGGAACTCGATTTTATTTGGGAAGCGGCTGGCAAGGCCGCTGTTGGCGGTGAGGAATACCTCCATCTCCTTGGTGTAGCCCGCAAGGATGACCACCAACTCGTCCCGGTGATCCTCCATGCCCTTTACAAGGGCGTCGATGGCTTCCAGCCCAAAGCTGTCCTGCTGGCCGCGGTACAGGCTGTACGCCTCGTCAATGAACAGCACGCCCCCCAGTGCGCTCTCGATGACGCTGTTGGTCAGCGGGGCGGTGTGGCCGGTGTAGCGCCCCACAAGGTCGGCGCGGGTCACCTCCACCAGCTGCCCGCCCCCCAGCGCACCGATGGCCTTGAGGTACTTTGCCACCAGCCGGGCAATGGTGGTCTTGCCGGTGCCGGGGTTGCCGGTAAAGATCATGTGCATGGACAGGCTTGCGGTCTTGAAGCCCGCCGCTGCGCGGCGCTGCTGCACCTGTAAATTGTCTGCCAGACCGAACACATACTCCTTGACCGGGGCAAGCCCCACCAGCGCATCCAGCTCGGCGCGGATCTGCTCCACCGCGCCGGTGTAGGCCGCCGGCAGCAGGCTGAACAGGTCTGCCGGGGCGGCACCGTTCAGCGCAAATTGCAGCCCTTCGGGCGCGGCGGTCAGCGCCACCGTGCCGGACAGTTTTGCATCGGTCTGTAAGCAGTACTCGCTCAGAGCCCGGAAGATCCGCTCGCAGCAGTCTGCCAGCCCCTCTGCGCCCTTTTCCTTGGAGCACTGCGCCGCCACATAGTCCCGCACCTCTGCCCCGGCGGTAAGGGTCAGGCCAAGGCGGCTGTGCACCCGCTGCGCCAGCGCGTTCAGCTGCTGCGCCGCCAGCGCAGCCAATGCTTCCGGGGTAAAGGGGGCGGTCTGGCACACATCCCCTACCGCCGCCACAAAGGACGCGCCGAATTTATCTGCCAGCGCCTCCCGCCCCTTGCGGGAGAAGAAGATCAGGTACTTGCCGCAGGGGTCGATGCGGCTCACTGCGCCGGGCGCAAGGGCCGTACCGGCTTCCACCAAAATGCCCTCTTTGTTCACCAGATACCGGCTGGACAATGGCGCACTGCCCTTGACCGCGAGGTCGGAGAGGATGCGCAAAAAGCCGGGGTGGCAGCTCTCGTAATGCTCAAACACCACGATCTCGCCCGGGGCGTGCAGGGCGGCGTATAGGTCCTGCAAAAACAGCTTTTCCGTGCCGGGGTCGGGGTAAAGTGCCAAGTCCATCACCGCCATCCGGTCGCTCTGCAAAAGCCCCCGCGCCGCCATGATGCGGGCGGTCTCGGTCAGTGCAAAGTGCCGCCCCGTGCCCGGAGCGCCCCACAGCAGGATCACATTGCGGGCGGCTGCGCCCTCGGTGCCCAGCACAAAGGGGCGGCGCATGGCCCGCACCACGCTGTCCACAAAGGCGTCCTGCCCAAGGACAGTCTTTTTCACCTCGGCGGCAAGGCCCTCAAAGCTGCCCAGCTGCTCCGGCTTTGTGTCTGCCGTGCCCTTTGCCAGCAGGCCGTCTGCTTCCATGTCCCGCAGCATCCGGCGGCTGTCCTCCAGCGCCGTCTGCACCCCGGCATCCTGCGCTTTCAGCCGGGCGTTCTGCTGTTTGAGTAAGGCGTCCAGCTGCTTTTGCTGTTCCAGCAGCGCTGCGTTCAGATCCGGCAGGCCGCTGCCCGCCGGTTTTTCGGGCTGCGGCTTTTCCGGCTGCGGCTGTGCGCCGCCGAACTTCAGTTTGCCGCCCGCGCCGAACACGCCGTTCATCAAGCTTTCCCAATCATCGGTGTATGCCATGGTGCTGCCCTCCATCGGTGTTTTTCTTCCAGTATAGTGAACTGCGCAGCATTTTGCAAGCACAAAAAAGCTCCCCCTTTCGGGGGAGCTGATATCCGCGTCTATACGGGGATCATGCTGTTTTCTCAGCCCTTGCAGCCCTGCTCTTCCCAGTCGCCGAAATCGTTGGCATCGGCGATCTTGGTGGCGTCGATCTTGCCGTTCTCGTCCCTGGGGGCAACGGCGGGGCCGGCCTCCACGGGGTTGGCGTTCGGGGCTTCGGGGTCGTACACAGGGCGCTCTTCGGCGGTCTCCGGCTGGGTCTGGGGTGCGTTCTCAGCAGGGGCGGGTGCTTCCGGTGCGGCTTCCTCGGCAGCTTCTGCGGCGGCATCGGCAGCCTTTGCCTCTTCCTTGGCCTCGGCCTCTTCGTAGGCTTCGGCGGTCTTTTCGGCCTCCTCGGCGTCCTTTTCGGCTTCCTCCGGGAACTCGACCTCCTCCACATGGAGCGGGTCTTTCTGGTTCAGGATCTTGTCCAGCACCACGATAGCAGCGCCGGTAACGGCCACGGCAGCAGCCGCGCCAAGAATACGGAACAGAGTTTTCATACCAGAACCTCCTTGTTATAAAGAAACGTTAAGAGAACGTTACGACCTCTTCCAGGGGCTTTTCGGCAGGCTCTACCGACACGGCGGTCAGCACCGGACCCTTGCCCCGGTAGATGTTGTGGAACTTGTAGCCCACCTTGGCGGTCACCCGCACCCATGCGCGCTGCTCCAGCGCCTTGTAGCCATCGTAGCTGCAGGGGAAGCCCACAAACTGGATGTCCTGCACGCAGCAGGTCATGGCAAAGCGGCCGGGCACAAAGCTGTTTTTGCCGGCGCGGTTGGTCTGGCAGACCTGTGCCAGAAAGCGCACCGTCTTGCCGGTGTACTTCTGGGGCTCGTCCTGACAGTCCATGTACCAGATGCCGAAATCGTCATCCGGGATGTCGATGGGGTCGGCGTTGATATCAAAGGGCAGCGGGTCGGGGATATCGTCGTAGGCTACGCTGCCGTCCTTGAACTCGTAGGCGATATCGCACTTACGGGAGGCCTGCCGCACCAGCTTGTGCAGCTCCTGCCGGGCGTCATCGTTGTTCACGGCTTCGGCGCGGTTGAACACGATCAGCTCACTGCGGGCGATCTTGTCCAGCAGCAGGCTGCGCATGGAGTTGTCGCGGGCGTAGGTCAGGGCGGTGGTGCCGTCGGCGGTGGCGATGCACTGGTACACCAGCCAGTTCTCGGGCAGGGCATCCGCTAAATCCTGCAGCAGCCACATGCCGTTGTACTCGATGACCACGCGGCCTGCGTCTGCTTCCTTGCCCAGCTTTGCAAGGTTCTGGGGGTTCAGCTCGGACTTATCCTCCAGCACCTTCACGGTCACGCCGGGGAAGGCGAACTTTTTCTCGTTGTACTCCTCTTCGCCCTCCTCGCAGATCAGCAGCAGGGTCTTGTCGCCAGAGTCGAAATTGGGGTCTTCAAAGGTCTCCTGAATAAACTTGGTCTTGCCGCTTTCCAGAAAGCCCACAAACAGGTAGACCGGGATCTCTTTTGCCATAATGAATGGTTGCTCCTTCTCTCAATGATTTCTGCCGGAAGGGGTTCTCAGCAGCCGAACAGCTGGGCGATGGCGGTCTCGTTCAGCTTGGAGCCGATGACCACCAGCTTGCCGCCCACGTCTGCGCTGCGGCTGCGCACTTCCCACTCGCCGGGCACATAGTCGAACTCCAGCCAGCCGTCTGCGCCGCCGTCCACGATGCCCTTGCTGCGCAGGATCATGCCGTAATTGCCGGTATCCAGCTCGGTGAGGGCGTGCTCCACCTCGGCCTTGGTGAACTTGCGGGCCGTCTCCACGCCCCAGCTGGTGAACACTTCATCGGCGTGGTGGTCGTGATGATGATGACCGCAGCAGCAATGACCGTCATGGTCATGGTGATGCTCGTGCTCCTCGTGATCATGATCGTGGTCATGCTCGTCATGGTCATGGTGATGATGCTCGTGCTCGTCATCATCTTCATCATGATCGTGGTGGTGACCGCAGCAGCAATGGTCATCATGATCGTGCTCATCGTGGTCGTGGTGATGATGCTCGTGCTCATCCTCGTCATCATCATCGTCATGGTCGTGATGATGGCCGCAGCTGCACACACCGTTCTCATCGTCGTGATGATGGTGATGCTCGTGCTCTTCTTCTTCGTCCTCGTGGGCGTGCTCTTCGTTGGCCTTGGCAGCCATGGCGATCAGCTCGGCCTTGAAGTCGTCCTTGGTGGACATGGCCTTCAGGATCTGCTCACCGGTCAGGTGATCCCATGCGGTGGTCACGATGGTGGCAGTGGGGTTCTTTTCCCGTAGCATTGCCACGGCAGCGGCGATCTTTTCCTCGCTGGCGGTCTGGGTGCGGCTGAGCAGGATGCAGCTTGCGTGGCTGATCTGGTCATCGTAGAACTCGCCGAAGTTCTTCATATACATCTTGACCTTGTTCACATCGGCCACGGTGACAAAGCTGTTCAGCTGCACGTCCAGATGCTCCGCCACGCCCTCCACGGCGCGGGTCACATCGCTCAGCTTGCCCACGCCGGACGGCTCGATGACGATGCGGTCGGGGTGGTACTGCTCCACCACCTGCTGCAGAGCGGTGCGGAAATCGCCCACCAGAGAGCAGCAGATGCAGCCTGCGTTCAGCTCGTTGATCTGGATGCCGCTTTCCTTCAGAAAGCCGCCGTCAATGCCGATCTCGCCGAACTCGTTTTCGATCAGCACGATCTTTTCGCCCGTGTAGGCCTCGGCGATCAGTTTTTTGATGAGCGTGGTCTTGCCGGCGCCGAGAAAACCGGAGAAAATATCAATTTTTGTCATAAAAGAAAGCACTTCCTGTCTGGGAGCACGCGCTCCCGAAATTTTGTCCATTATTATAGCACGAAATTGTGAACGAAACAAGTCCGCCGCGTCGATGGGATGTGGTTGCGTTTTCACCGCCGCTGCGGTAAACTGGAGACATGAGATGGAATGCATTTTGGAAAATTTTAAGGCGAAACTGGCGCGCAGCCATTTACCTGTTCGTGCTCGCGGCGCTGGCGGTGCTGCTCGTGGTCGTGTGTGTCCGCCGCGGGCAGACCGCCGCGCAGCCCGAGCCCACGCCCCGCACATCCGCTGCCGTCCAGAAGGATGCAGCGCAGACGCTGCTCGACGGCATGAGCACGTGCGAGAAGATCTGCCAGCTGCTGATCGTGCAGCCTGAGGCACTCACGGACGGCGGCGCCGTCACGGCCATGACGGATGACCTCGCCGCCGCGCTGCGCGACTATCCGGTCGGCGGCTTTCTGCTCTCGGCGGGCAATATGACCTCCGGCGAGCAGCTCCGGGCGCTCACGTCCGCACTCTCATCTGCCTGCGCCGCGGCCCCGCTCGTCACCGTCGACGAGGAGGGCGGCCGCGTCGCGCGCCTCATGAACACTGTCGGCACGACGAAGCTCAACAGCATGTACAGCTACCGCAGTCTCGGCACGCAGGGCGCGTATGACAACGCGCAGACCCTCGCGCACGACATCGCGGCCTACGGCTTCAACACCGACTTTGCGCCCGTGGCCGATGTCTGGACGAACAAGCGCAGCAACGCCATCGGCGACCGCGCCTACAGCGATGATTATGGCGAGGCGGCAGAGCTTGTCGCCGCTGCGTACTGCTTTGGCGAAGCCGACTGCACGCTGGCGGTAGTAGAGCTGCCGGACGCAGGTCTGGCTGCGGTGCTGCCCCAAATGCCGGTGTGCGCCGTCACTGCGGTGGGACCGGACGGCGTGAGCCGCTCGGTGGAACGTCTGGCTGCACTGGCAGGCGGCGTGATGCGCAAGGACAGCATCTGCGTCACCGCGCCGGAGCAGCCCAAGGCGGTGCTCAGTGAGCTGGTTGTGGCTGCGGGCAAGTGTGGCTGTGAGCTGGTAGTGCCCGACCCGGAGGATATCACCTTTCTGGAAGCAGAACAGTTTGCCAGCCGGGTGGACTACGGCGGCTATACAGTGCCGCTGGCCTTTCTGGGGCGTCACGCCGCGGGCAACGCCGCCATGGCGGTGGAGCTGGCACTGGCGCTCTGCCGCAAGGGGGTGGACATCTCCGATGAGGCGATTCTGGATGGCATCGCTGCCGTGGACAACCGTTGCAGCATCCGGGTGCTTTCTCAGCGCCCGCTGGTCATTCTGGACGCCTGCCGCACCCCGCAGCAGGCTGCTGCGCTGCTGCGCGTGCTGAACATGGCTAAAGTGCGCCACATGAGCGCCATCATCGGCCTGACCGAGGAGGAGGGCGCCGAAGCTTTCTTCTCCGCGCTGGAGACCGGCCTGAGTCCTGAGGAACAGAAAAAGGATAAATCCACCATGCCCGGCATGAGCGAGAGCCCCTTTGATAAGGTGTATCTCGTCACGCCCGCCGGTGTGGAGGAGCAGCTGACCCGGCGTCTGACCGAGAAAGCCAAATATCACTTTGATGCCCAGCTCTGCACCAGTCTGGACGAGGCGGTGCAGCTGGCGCACGCCAACACCCGCCGTGGTCTGCTGGTCTGCGGCAGCGAGGCGGCAGCGCTGGAAGCTGCCGAGCTGCTGGCAAAGGCGTAAGCTACCGACAGCTTTTTCTAAAAAATAACCCGAAGATCCTGTACACTGAAGCTATGTGTACGGGATCTTTTTTATTTTGCAAAAAGGAGATGGACAAGCAATGGCAACAGTGACCTTCAGCGCGGCAGGGGAGACCCTGTATGCCTATCTGGCGGGGGAGATCGACCACGATGCCGCCCAGAGCCTGCGGATGCAGCTGGACGATGCACTGGTCAGCCGCAGCCCTCGCACCTTGATCATAGACCTTGGCGGGGTGGGATTCATGGATTCCTCCGGCGTCGGGCTCATCCTTGGGCGGCAGCGCTGCGCCCGCGTTCTGGGCACGACCCTGCGGTTGCAGCACGCCCCTGCACAGCTTCAAAAAGTCCTGCGGCTGGCGGGCATCCCCTGTATGGAGAACATAGAAAAGGAGAATGCACAATGAAAGCAGAAAACAGTACCCGTATCCAGTTTGATTCCCTCAGCAGCAACGAGGCCTACGCCCGCGGCGTTACGGCAGCCTTTCTGGCGCGGTACGACCCCACCGTGCCCCAGCTTGCCGACCTGAAAACGGCAGTGTCCGAGGCGGTGACCAACTGCATCGTCCACGCCTACCCGGAGCGTATCGGGCCGGTGTGTATGACCATAGCGGTCTACCCCGACCGGGAAGTGCACATCACCATTACAGATAAGGGCATCGGCATCCCCAATGTGGAGCAGGCCATGCAGCCATTGTTTACCACCGGCAACCCCGAGGAACGCTCCGGTCTGGGCTTTGCGGTAATGCAAAGCTTCATGGACAGGGTCAAGGTCACCTCAAAGCCCGGCAAGGGCACAAAGGTGCTGCTGGTCAAGCGTCTGTCCCGGCGGGAGCCTACATAAAAAGGAAAGGCGGTCCGGTATATGGTAACGGATAAGACCCGGCGGGAAGCATTCATCACGCAGAATCTAGGGTTGGTGCACGCCTGTGCGGGCAGATTTCGTGGGCGCGGCATGGAGTACGACGATCTGTACAGCGCAGGCTGCGTGGGACTCATCAAAGCCTACGATAACTTTGATGAGAGCCGGGGCGTGTGTTTTTCTACCTATGCCGTGCCGGTGATCCTTGGCGAGATCAAAAAGCTGTTCCGGGATGGTGGCACAGTCAAGGTGAGCCGCTCCCTGAAGGAACTGGGAATGCGGGTGCAGGCGGCACGGGAACATACCATGAAACTATGCGGCACAGAGCCTACCTTGCAGCAGCTGGCAGAGCAGCTGGACGAACCAATAGAGAATGTGGCCCTTGCCATACAGGCCGCTAAGCCCGCCATGAGCCTAACCCCGGAGGGCGGCGAGGATGGAGACCGGCAGCTGGATATCCCAGTGGAATCCCCGGAGGAGGAACTGGCGGATAAGATCAGTCTGGCAGAGGTGATCGAAGCGCTGCCGGAGCAGGACAAGCAACTGATCCGCCTGCGCTTTTATGGTAACCGCACCCAGAGCGAGACGGCAAAGGCACTGCACACGACACAGGTACAGATCTCCCGGCGGGAACGCAAGATCCTGATCCGGCTGCGCACCCGGCTTTTAGAGGAATAAGGGAGGAAGTGTCTATAAAAAATGTAAAAAACTGGGCAAAAAGTCAAAAGAATGATTTTGGCGTAAAAATTGTAAAAAAGCGCTTGCTTTTTGAGGGATGCTGTGCTAAAATACATTACTGTCAGGCGGACGTCCGACAGAATGAAACACTTCAAAAACGACGTCAAACGGAGAGATTCGACAGAATCAAAAATGAATCTCAAAAATCTTTCAAAAAAGTGCTTGACAACTTATCACGAAAGTGATAAAATAAATAAGCTTTCAGCCGCAAGGCTGAGGCGCTACAGGACCTTGAAAATTGAACAATATCGAAAAACTTGTAACGGAACCTATTTTCGTGTTGGAAAAACACGGTAAACAATTCCAAACAAAAGTAATTCACACAGGACGCAAGCGATTGCGTGCTGAGCGAAACAAGATTTAACACTTTTAAGTGATAAATATCATTTATAAAGAGTTTGATCCTGGCTCAGGACGAACGCTGGCGGCGCGCCTAACACATGCAAGTCGAACGAGCGAGAGAGAGCTTGCTTTCTCGAGCGAGTGGCGAACGGGTGAGTAACGCGTGAGGAACCTGCCTCAAAGAGGGGGACAACAGTTGGAAACGACTGCTAATACCGCATAAGCCCACGGCTCGGCATCGAGCAGAGGGAAAAGGAGCAATCCGCTTTGAGATGGCCTCGCGTCCGATTAGCTAGTTGGTGAGGTAACGGCCCACCAAGGCGACGATCGGTAGCCGGACTGAGAGGTTGAACGGCCACATTGGGACTGAGACACGGCCCAGACTCCTACGGGAGGCAGCAGTGGGGAATATTGCACAATGGGGGAAACCCTGATGC
>ERZ506523.87-NODE-87-length-16263-cov-3.141041_pt1 | contig 16263 bp, 16 predicted proteins | sample MGYA00512392_ERZ506523 | MGnify/ENA metagenome assembly ERZ506523
GGCTTTTTCCAGACGGTCAATGACTTCTGCATTATACTGAGGCACAAAATTCTCAAGAATCTTTGATGCACAGGTAGTTGTTTTTCCCTTAATGCAGATATTATCCTTAATTGCAATAGGTACACCGGCAAGAGGTCCTGTATAGGTTCCATCCTCAATGCCCTTCTGTACCTCTTTTGCTCTTGCATAGACTTCTTTTTTGTAAGTATCAAGATAAGCGTGGACCTTGTCCTCTTTTGCTTCGATCTGATCAAATACGTATTTTACACCGTCCAGGACGCTTATCTGATGCTGCACCGCATCAAAAAGCAGGACGACTACAACCACGACAAATGGGTGGGCGTGGGCGGCAAATTTGAACGGTTTGAAAGCCCGGAGGACTGCCTTGTACGGGAGGTGCGGGAGGAGACCGGCCTTACCCTGACGCGCTACCGCGCCCGGGGACTGCTGACCTTTGTGTGGGGCAACATGACCGAGTTCATCCACCTGTACACCGCCGACCGGTGGGAGGGCGAGATGATAAGGGGCGATGCCTGCGCCGAGGGAGAACTGCAGTGGGTGAAAAAGTCTGAGGTGCAAAAACTGCCCATCTGGGAGGGGGACAAGCTCTTTTTCCGTCTGCTGGAGGAAGAACACCCCTACTTTTCCCTCAAGCTGGTGTATGACGGCGACACCCTGAAACAGGCCGTGCTGGACGGAAAACGCATCGTATAAAAAAGTGCAAAATATATGGACTTATGGTGGGATGCAACCCTTTGGACAAAATAGACATAAAAAGAAAAGATTTTTCAGCACTTAAATCAGGACGCGTGCAGAAAAAACAAAAAATACTGACAGATGTGCCATCAAATAAGGACTTTTGGCGCATTTTAATGGAAAAAAGAAAAAACCACTTTCTTTTTTTGCAAAAATATGTTACTATTCTGTTACGGAACTGTGGACAGCCTGCAACCAGAGACTGTCTGTAAACACAAACATTCTTTAAGGAGGAATGTGTCTTATGATGAAGTATCTCCAGAAACTGGGCAAAGCTCTGATGCTTCCCGTCGCTGTGCTGCCGATCTGCGGCATCCTGATGGGCATCGGCTACGCTCTGGCTCCCGCTGTTATGGGTGCCGAGGGCGCAACTTCCGGCGCAGCATACACCGTCGGCTTCCTGCTCATCAAGGCAGGCGGCGCATTGATCGATAACATGGCATGGCTGTTCGCCATTGGTGCCGCTGTCGGCCTTGCTGACAACGACGGTACCGCAGGTCTGGCCGGTCTGGTCAGCTTCCTGATGATGCAGCAGCTGCTGAACCCCGGTGTGGTCAGCGCTGTGCGCCACATCGAAGAGGGTACCGCTACCTACATTGCATACCAGAAGGTCGCCGGCAACTCCTTTATCGGCATTCTGGCTGCCGTCATCGGCGCTGCCTGCTACAACAAGTTCAAGGATACCCAGCTGCCTGACTGGCTGGCATTCTTCTCCGGCAAGCGCTTCGTTGCAATCGCTACCGGTCTGATCTCCATCGTAGCATCTGTTGTTCTGCTGTTCGTCTGGCCCGTCATCTTCGACGCTCTGGTCGCTCTGGGCAAAGGCATCGCCGGCATGGACGGCATCGGCGCAGGCATCTACGCTTTCCTGAACCGTCTGCTGATCCCCACCGGTCTGCACCACGCTCTGAACAACGTGTTCTGGTTCGACACCATCGGTCTGGGCGACCTGACCCACTTCTGGGCAGGTGAGACCAGCGCTGATGTGGGCTGGAGCCTTGGCATGTACATGTCCGGCTTCTTCCCCTGCATGATGTTCGGTATTGCCGGTGCTGCTCTGGCTATGGTCAAGACCGCTAAGAACAAGAAAGCTGCTATTGGTCTGGTCGTCTCCGCTGCCATCTGCGCATTCGTCTGCGGCGTTACCGAGCCCTTCGAGTTCGGCTTCATGTTCCTGTGCTTCCCGCTGTACGTTGTGTACTCTGCTCTGTACGGCATCTTCACCATCATCACCTACTACACCGGTTTCCGTGCTGGCTTCTGCTTCTCCGCAGGCGCTACCGACCTGGTGTTCTCCGCTTCTCTGCCCGCAGCTGCTAAGACTTGGATGATCATTCCTCTGGGCATCGCAGCATTCCTGGTATTCTACTTCGTGTTCTACTTTGCTATCACCAAGTTCGACCTGAAGACTCCCGGCCGTGAGGATGACGACGAGGAAGCTGAGAAGAAGGTCGTTCTGGCCAACAACAACTACACCGAAGTCGCTTCTGCTGTTCTGGCTGCTGTCGGCGGCAAGGAGAACGTGAAGGACGTTGGTTACTGCGCAACCCGTCTGCGTTTTGAGGTGAAGGATAACGCTAAGGTCGATGAGAAGGCCGTCAAGGCTGCCGGTGCTGCCGGTGTCATCCGTCCCAGCAAGAACGCTTGCCAGGTCATCATCGGCACCAAGGTGCAGTTCGTGTACGACGAGCTGAAGAAGATGCTGTGATCCTGCACTTCTCGAAAAGAATGAACTGCAAAAGTCTGGTTGATTTTGCAGTATGAACCGGGCCGCCGGGGGCGGGGTGCACAGCGCCCCCTCCCGGCGGCCCGCTCTTTTTGCACAGCGGTACAATGTTCACACAAAAGGACTTTTGAAAAAACACCCGGCGTGCTATACTGGGTGAAAAAGAAGAAAGAACGAGGTGTTTTGTATGATCCTTCAGAATGCACTGGTCTATACCCCGCGCCACACCTTTGAGCGCGGCACCATCGTTATCCGCGATGGCCGCATCGTGCCCTTTGCCGCCCCGGAAGAGGGCGAGGAGGTGCTGGACGCCGAGGGGCTGTACGCCCTGCCGGGCCTTGTGGATATCCACTTCCACGGGGCAATGGGCAAGGATTTCTGCGACGGCACCGAGGAGGCCATCCAGACGCTGGCTGATTTTGAGGCCAGCAAGGGCGTGCTGGCCATCTGCCCTGCTACCATGACCTACCCGGAGGAGTTTCTGAACAAGGTGATGGACGCCGCTGCCGCCCATAAAAACGGCAAGGGTGCCGACCTTGTGGGTATCAACATGGAGGGCCCCTTCATCAGCCCCAAAAAGGTGGGCGCACAGAACCCGGAGTATGTGCAGGGTGCAGACGCCGCCATGTTCCGCCGCCTGCAGAAGCGCGCAAACGGTCTGATCAAGCTGGTGGACGTTGCCCCGGAGGAGCCGGGCAATCTGGACTTTATCCGGGAGTGCCATAACGAGGTGCGTATCTCTATCGCCCACACCTGCACCGACTACGACACCGCCGTCAAGGCTTTTGAAGCCGGTGCCACCCACATGACCCATCTGTACAACGCCATGCCCGGCATCACCCACCGTGCGCCCGGTCCCATCATTGCGGCCATGGAGCACGATGCCGAGGTGGAGCTCATCACCGATAACGTGCACATCCACCCTGCCATGGTGCGGTTCACCTTCAACACCTTCGGGGACGACCGCGTCTGCCTGATCGCAGACAGCGCCATGTCCTGCGGCCTGCCGGACGGCCAGTACAGCCTGGGCGGACAGGCTATTACGGTCAAGGGACCCCGCGCCACCCTGACCGAGCACCCGGACACCATTGCGGGCAGCAACACCTGCCTGTACGACTGCATGAAGCGCGCCGTGCTGGAGATGAATGTGCCGCTGGAAAGCGCCGTCCGCGCCGCCAGCGAGACCCCCGCCAAGAGCATCGGCGTGGATAACGATTACGGCAGCCTTGCCGCCGGACGCTACGGCAACGTCATCCTTGCGGATAAGGAGCTGAACCTCAAGGCCGTCATCCAGAAGGGCGTCCGCATCGTCTGAGTTTTGTAAAAAAGTGATGCCGGGCAGCCGCAGGTTGCCCGGCATCACGCTGTAAAAATATATTTTCCGCAAAAAAAGAGGCCGCTGCGCGATTGCAGCGGCCTCTTTGTGATGCAGAAAATCAGACCTTGAACAGCGGGGTGCCGGGGGCGACATCGCCCTCTGCCAGCATCTTCACTTCATCGCCGGCACCATCGGTCACGATGATAGCGGTGGCGGTGGGGTGACCTGCGGCGCGGATGGCGTCCAGATCCACCTTCAGCAGCGGAGTGCCTGCGGAGACCTTCTGGTTCTCCTTGACCAGAGCGGTAAAGCCCTGACCCTTCATGTCCACGGTGTCCATGCCGACATGGATCAGCAGCTCGATGCCGTCGTTGCTGGTAATGCCGACAGCGTGCAGGGTGGTGGCGATCTGGGTCACAGTGCCGTCAAAGGGGGCGTACACGGTGTCGCCGGTGGGTTCGATGCCGCAGCCGGGGCCCAGAATGCCCTGTGCAAAGGTCTCGTCCGGGATGTCGGCCTGTGCCAGCACCTTGCCCTGCAGCGGGGTCAGCACGGTCTTGCTCTGGTTGGTGAACTTAGCGGTGTTTTCGTCCTTGGACTTGCCGCCAAAAAGCTTGTCTAAAAAACCCATAAGTATCATTCCTTCCTGTCATCATGCAAGGGCGGCAAAGGTAACAAAATGTTTGCCGACCCTGAAGTGTTTACCTGTATAAAAAGATACCATATCGCGCACCAAAATGCAAGAAAAGCGGGGACTTTTTCTCCATGCGATCAGGGCAGAGGGTTCTGCCTTTTTGCGGGGTGCGGAACAGCAAAAAAGACACCGGCCGAAGCTGGTGTCTTTTCAGGTTCCCGGGTGCAGCCACGGAAGCGTCACTTCCCGGCGGGTCTGCCTTCCCCGCCTTTGGAGCGGTTCAGGGTGGGGTGGTGCTTCTCGATGGACTGCTGCTCGTGCTCCCGGCGGGTGCGGGAGGTGGAGCGGCCGTCGGCCACCATGTACTCAAGGGTGCTGCCGCAGCCCTGACCGGTGGGCAGCTTACCGCTGCGGATATGCTCCCGCATACGCCGGGCGAGATCGTTGGTCTCCCCGATGTATGTAATGCAGCCGGAGCCGTCCCGCATCCGGTACTCGCCGGGACTATTGGGCGGCCTGTGTCCGGCCCCGGTGGTGGGGTCGAATTTCCACGGGCGGCCTGCCTTGTAGATGGACATAGGATACCTCCTTATCGGTGGCCTCCGCGCCTGCGGAGGGGAAGTTCTGCGGTAGGAAAACTGGCAGGGAATATGGGCTGCAACGGATGCTGCGGCTCTGGGGAGCACTGCGCTTTGCCGCAGTACCGGCACACCAGACCGAGGTCGCCGGTCGAGGGGTTATAGCGGTAGGTGCGGCGGCAGTGGACGCACTGTCGGGTCATGGGCAGCAGGCTCATGCAGAAACCCTCCTTTCCGGGTCAGCGGCGGTCGCTGTCGTGCTCCCGGGCGTCCCGGGAGATCTCGGCTGCGTCGGACAGGGCCTTGAGCCCGATGGCGGCGAGGAGCAGCCCGCCGACGGGCGGAGTGGTGGAGACCACAGCGGCCGTAGCCGCAGTGAGAAGCGTGAACATACGGACACACCTCCTTTCAGGTGCAGAAAAGGCTTCAGGCCAGCGCGGATACGCTGCGGCGCTGCCGGTCGGCGAAAAGCGCGGCGCCGCAGACGGCACCACCCAGCGTGCCGATGGCGGCGGCCCGCACGGTGTTTGTGCCGGTGAGGGTGGCGAGGGCGCCGCACAGTGTGCTGCCCACACTGATGCCGGAGATCAGGGTGTTCAGAAGTTCCACGAAAGACACCTCCTTTCCTGCCGGGGCGCTCAGGCGAGCTGGCGCGCTGCGGCCTCGGTACCCTGCACGGTGCAGGCTGCCGCAGTGGTCCCGGCACCGATCAGGGTGCCGACAGCCGTGCCGGTGGCGACGGACGTGCCGGTGATGGTGGCGATGGCGCCGCCGATGGTGCCGCCCAGCGTTGCGCCGGCGATAACGGTAGAAAGAATAAACATGATAGACCCTCCTGTTGCAGATTACATGAACGAAAACGAAATGAGCCGGAACCTGCCCGGGAAGCCGCGCTCTGGCGGCTCCCGTGGGGGGCTCCCTTGACTGTGGCTTTATTATACAGCAGCCTGAATGGAATTCCTAGGTGACAAAAAACTTTATTTTTTGTTCCAATTCCGGTAGAAATATGCTATAATCGCCTTATAAAAGTACCGGTACGGAACGAATGCCCGTTTTTGAGCCTGCGGAGGTGCAAGATGCTGTTTTCGGAGCTTGAGGAAGTTCTGGAGGATCTTTCCAGAAACAAACAGCGGCTGACTGTGAGCCGCCATGCCTACAATATCCTGCTTCAGGATGACGAGATCTTTGAACCGGACAAAAAACAAAATCGCTCCGGCGGCGACCCCTCTTCTACACTGGTCAACCAGCTTTTCCAGAACCTTTACGAAACGGCGGAGTCCTCCATCTGGATGCGGCTCGGCGCGGAAAAGGAAAAGCTTGCTGAGTACTTCCATGGGCAGGAGAACGCCGAAGCCTGTACTGTGGCGGTGCTTGCGCTGCTGCAGGAACAGCTTGAAGAAAAGGCGCGCTGCCGCCAGCAGGACAAGGGCTGCTCTTTTTTCGTCCGGCTCAGCAAGCCCGTGCTGGAAGCGCTTGCTTCCGATGAGCTGCGGAAGGATGCCGCGTTTTACGGCGACAAGGTCGGCAGCTACCTGAAAGCACTTCTGGAGGAATACTGCGCGCTGCCCTATGCGGAGCGGGAACGCATCTATTATAAGCAGCAACTGCAAAGCATCGAACTGGCCATCACCAGACAGGAAAAGCTCAAGCTTACCCTGAACAGCAGAAAAAAGCCGACCGGGGGCGCGGCTGCGCCGAACAATATCACCTACCTGAAGCCCCTGTGCATCCAGAAGGACACCGAGCAGCTCTACAATTACCTTGTGGGCATGACCTCTGCCCAGCCCGGCGGCCCATGGGGCATGGGGTGTGTCCGGCTCAGCTCCATCAAAAAGCTCAGCAGCCTGAAATGCAGCGGGTTCATCAGCGCTGACGACCGGCGGAAGATCGCAGAGACGATCCAGAAAAACGGGGTGCAGTATCTGCCGGAGCAGGGGGCAAGGCAGACCATCCTTGTCCGGTTGACGCCATCCGGGGAAAGAAAGTACCAGCAGATCCTTCATCTCCGGCCGCAGTACGCCCGGAAAGAGGGGGCAGTGTACACCTTTACCTGCACACAGCGTCAGGTGGAAAACTACTTTTTCAAGTTCGGCCACGATGCCAGGATCCTTGCCCCGCAGGAGCTGGCAGATAAATTCAAGCGGATGTATGAATCGGCGGCAGAGCAGTACGAGTGAAAAGCCGCAAAATCCTTTCCCGCGCGGGCGCTAATTTTCACTTTACAAACGCCGCAAGAACCGTTACAATTACAATCAAAGCAATGCCGAAAGGCCGTTCGTTTTCATCCACCGTGCGCAACCGTTCCGACAGCGCCGGGGCTGCGCAGAACGCTCTTATCAGGAGGTTTTTTGCATGAAAAAGATCACACGCCGTACCGTTCTTCGTGCCTCGGGGCTGGCAGCCGCCTCGCTGGCTCTGTCCGGCTGCGCACCCACCGGCAGCGCCTGTGTGGGCAACGGTTTTTCCGACTGGCTGCAGCAGACCTTAGGGAAGAGCGGCAGCGCCGCCTCTTCTGAAAGCACCGAAGCCGCTGCCCCGGACGCCGGAGCTGCGTCTGAAGCCCCGGCGGAAAGCGCCGACAGCAGCCTGCCCGCCTACAACGCTGACCCCCTTACCGGTGAGCCACGCCGCAGCAATGGCCGCATGGTGGGTGTGATGGTGAACAACATCAGCAACACCCAGCGACAGAACGCCCGCCCGCAGCGCGGCCTTGGCTCTGCCGACCTGCTCATCGAGAGCAAGGTGGAGGGCGGCATCACCCGCTTCTGCGCGGTGTACTATGACGCCAATGCCATCCCGGAAGTAGGTCCGCTGCGCTCCGGCCGCGACCAGTTCTTGCAGCTGCTCATGCCGTGGCAGGCGCTGTACTATCACGATGGCGAAAGTGCTCCCTGCACCAAGTTCATCAACGTGTACAACTACTCCGGCCTGAACATCGGCGGCAAGAGCTACTTTGATACCCCCACCCATCCCCATGTGGCGCACCGCGACAGCCGCGGCCGCAATGTGGCGTATGAACACACCGAGTTCACCTCCGGTGCCGAGATCCGGCAGGCCGCTGCCAACGCGGGGATCGGGCTGCAATACCCCTACGAGAGCACCTTCTTCCGCTTTGCGGACTACCGCACCGGCGCAGAGAACAAGATGTCCGGCGCTGCCGCCGCCAAGACCATCAACATCGTGCACTCGGACAGCTACAAGACCACCTTCAGCTACAACCGCTGGGATCACCTTTACAAAATGTCCATGTACAGCCGCGCCGCCGGTGCTTTTGAGAACACCGTGGACGAGCTGACCGGCAAGCAGCTCGGCTTTACCAATCTGCTGGTCTGTTTTGCGGGCATCGCGGACTACCCCGGCAACTCCGGCGGCGTGCAGCAGGTGGACTATGTGTCCGGCGGCGAGGCTTATTTCTTCACCCGGGGCGCAGTGCAGCGGGGCACATGGCAGAAAGCCTCCCCGGAGCACCCGCTCAAGGTCTATGCCGCCGACGGCAGCGAGCTGTGCTTCAACCGCGGCAAAACCTATCTGGCTATCGTGGACGACGACGAGTGGCAAAACTTCAACTATCAGTAAGGGGAGAAGCCCATGAAACGCAAATGGAGCCTGCGCCTTGGTGCAGCCGTGCTGTGCGCGGTGCTGCTGGGCAGCTGCGGGAGCACCGCCGCTGCGCCCGCAGAAAGCACCGCCCCGGCAGACCCGCTTACCGGACAGCAGCTGCTGTACCCGGAACAGCGGGCGGCGGCGGTGGTCATTGAGAACACCACCGACAGCACCACCCAGTGGGGCATCGGCAGCGCCTCGGTGGTGCTGGAAGCCCTGACCGAGAGCGGCAGCTCCACCGAGCTGTGTCTGGTATACCCCGCCCTTGAGGCCATGCCCATCGTAGGGCCGGTGACGCGCGGGCAGGACTTATACTGGCGGCTGCTCAGCGGGCAGCAGGTGTTGCCCATCCAGTGCGGCAGCAGTGCATACGCCAAGCGGTATCTGGAATACTATAACCTCCGCGCGGTGGACGCGCAGGAGGTGGGGCGCAATGCCTTTGTCAGCACCGGTTATAGCTGGAACAGCACGCCTTTGTGGCGCACCAGCGGCAAGGCTGTGGCCTCGGTGCTGGACAGCCTGAGCATCTCCACCGCCGTGAACCAGAACACAGCCTCCGGCAGCGAGAGCGAAACGGCGGGCGTGCTGCCTGCCCTGCTGCCCCAGCGGGACACCGGCCATCTGCCGGATGCAAACGCCGCAGATGCGGTAAAAGTGACCGTAAATTTCCAATCTGGCGGTGCCACCGGCTTTGTCTATGATGACGCCCTTGCCGCCTACGGGATGCAACACGCTGACGGCACCCCCCAGCTGGACGCCAACACCGGCACACAGGCAGCCTTTGACAACCTGCTCATCCTGTACAGCGGCTCTTCCCTGCGGGACGACGGCCACACGCTGGACTACGACCTTTCCATGGGCGGCGGCGTCTGGCTGAACGGCGGGCACCTGTGGCAGGTCACATGGACGCAGGGCGTAGAGAGTACCCTTGCCCTCTACGATTCCAACGGCAAGCCGCTGGAGCTCCCGGCAGGGCGCAGTTACATTGCCCTGCTCTCCAGCCTTACCGGGCAGGAGCTGCTGGTGCAAAACAGCACCGGCGAAGCGCTGGTGGGGGTGTAAGCGCAAAAAAAGTGTTGCTGCTCCAATACCCCCTCAGTCTGCTCACTGCGTTCGCAGCCAGCTCCCCCAAGGGGACGCCTTTGGGCTATGCCGGAAACCTTGCCGCCACCACCAAAAGCCGTCCCCTTGGGGAAGGTGGCTTGACGCGAAGCGGCAAGACGGAAGGGGTAATTCCCGGGCGCTCCCGCGAGCGTCAAACGCAAAAGCAGCCAGACCGGGCGGTCTGGCTGCTTTTCTAGCATACAAGAATATTTTACTCTACATCTTCATCCGCAAAGATCCACAGCACCTCGTTGATATGGGAGCCGCTGCGGGAGTAGGGGGTCACACGGATGCAGAAGCTGCGGCCATCCGTCTTGCGGTAGCGGTGCTCCAGCAGGTTGCTGCTGAACACGGTGCTGCGCACAAGGCCGAAATCGAACAACTTTGCAAAGTTTTCTCTGTCCTCGGGCGCTACCAGCGTGTCGCGGTAGTTGGTCAACGCAGCGCGGAAGGAGCCGCCGCAGGTGTCCAGAACGGACTGGAAGTAGTCCGGCACAATAACGGGGCGCACGGTGTCCTGCTGCAAGTCCACCACGATTACTGTCTTGTATTTGGGGGCAAGCACCTTTAAAAAGTGCTCCGCGTCCCGCTTTTCCTGCAGGGTGCGCTCCATCTTTTCGTTCAGGCCTTCCAGCTGGCGGGCGCGGCCGTTGTGGTCGTAGTAGGCCTGCCGGTCCTGCCGCATGGCAGCCTCGGCCTTGGCCACAGCTTCGTCCAGATGGCGCAGGTCGGTAGTCTGCTGGATGCCTACGGAAATAGCATAGTCCTTTTCCTTCAGGAAGGCACGCATCCGGTCTGCGGTGCTCCACACACTGTAAGGCGGCTCGTTGGGGGTCAGGATGACAAATTCATCGCTGCCAATGCGGTACACCCGGCTGGTAGCAAAGAACTTGCGGGCGGCGTTTGCCAGACAGCACAGCAGGGTGTCGCCGCTGCGGTGACCCAGATGCTCGTTTACCTCGTGCATCCCCACCACATCAATGTAGGTGCACACCACGGATTCGTATCCGCTGTTGGGCAGCTCCCGCAGGTCGGCTTCGTACCGGCTGCGGTTGGCAAGGCCGGTCAGGGTGTCGTGGCTGTAAGAGAAGTCCAGCTCCTCGCTGAGCTGGTCGGCCTGTGCGTCGTTGCGCACCAGCACGGTCGCCCACGGGTTCTGAGCACAGCAGCCCCGGCAGGGCAGCACCTCTGTGGTGACCCAGATATACTGGCCGGACACATTCTCGCGGTAGCGGTAGAACTCCGGCGCGGTGGCGTGGTACAGCACAGAGCGCAAAGCTTCCAGATCGGTCTGCTCCAAAAACAGGTCTGTGTCCTCCTCGTGCACGATCTTCTCGTTCACCAAGCGGTCGCAGTAATTGACAAAATCCTCTTCCTTTTCCAGATCCGCACCCAGCAGGCGGGCGTCCCGCTTGATCACCCGGTACGCACCGGTGGCAAGGTTCAGCAGCGAGATCTCCAGCACGTTATCGGTAAAGATCTGGTACGCCTGCAGCGCCAGCGCGGTCTTTTCGGTGCCCGGGTTCTCCACCCGGCGGTCGCGGCGCATCAGGTCGCGGCGCAGATCCCAGTAATCCTGATTGGTGGGATCTGCCAGCAGTTTTTCGGCGTTTTCCACCGGCATGGGCTTGAAGAAATAGTAGCCCTGCGAGTACAGGCAGTCTGCGGCTTGCAGCATGGACACCTGCTCCGGGGTCTCCACGCCCTCGGCGATGATGGGCAGGTTCAGCCGGTGCGCCATATCCACCACCGACTCCACGATCTGCACACCCTTGCTGCGGTTCTCCTGATTCATGTCGATGAGCTTCATGTCCAGCTTGATGGCATCGACGTTGGTATCCTTGAGCATATTCAGCGAGGAATACCCGCTGCCGAAGTCGTCCATCATGACCGAGAAGCCCTTGCGGTGCAGCCCCTGAATGGCGCTTTCCACCATCTGGGTGTCCTCGGCCACCATAGTCTCGGTGATCTCGGCCAGCAAAAGCTTTGGCTCCAGCTTATATTTTTCCACCAGATCTGCAAAGATCTGCGGCACATCCAAGTTCAGGATATCCTGCACCGAAACGTTCACCGACACCGGCACAAGGTTGCTGCCGCTTTCCTGCCACTTCTGCAGGGTCTGGCAGACGGATTCCCAGATGTACTGGTCCAGCCTTGTCACAAGACCGGTGCGCTCCAGCAGCGGCATGAACTCGGCGGGAGGAACACAGCCACGGGTGGGGTGATTCCAGCGCACCAGCGCTTCCATACCCACGATGGCACGGGTGATGCTGTTGCACTTGGGCTGCAGGAAGAAGCAGAATTCGTGGTTGTCCAGTGCGTGCTCCAGCTCGCCCAGCAGCTGCTGCTGTTCTTTCAGCTCGTTGAGCATGGTGGGCTCAAAGCGGTGCAGGTAGCCGCTGTCTGTCGTTACACCGGCGATCTGCGCGTAGTTGCATAGGGTGGCGGCATCCGCGCCGGGGTTTGCCTGCATGGGGCACACGCCCATTACCACAAAGAAGGTGACATCCTGTCTGCCGGCATTCATGCAGGCTTGCAGCGTGGCAAGCACAGCGGTCTGCTCGGCTTTTTCGTCCGGCAGGCACAGGAAAAAGTCATCATTTCCAAAATAGCCCACAGGATAGCCGGTCTGCTTGCTGTAACCCAGCAGACAGTTTGCCACAGTTTCCAGCAGAGCATCGCCCTTTTCGGTGCCGTAAAGCTCGTTATAAAGCTTGAAGTGCTGGATATCCACAGCGGCGACAGCCCATTCCGTTCCCTGATGCGCGGTCAGGAATGTATGCAGGGCCTGTAAAAATGCGTCCTTGCGGTCGATTCGCTCCAACGCAGCAGATGCCGGTGCGGCGGCATCTGTTTTGGTCTTTCGTTCCTCTGACATGACGATTCCTCACAATTTGGATAGATTGAATGCGGATAAGCCGATTGCGGTCGGTTTGTATACTTTATAATCAGTATAACACGGTTTCAGTCGTTTTGAAATAGTTTTTTCACACTTTATAACAACATTATTCGAGCAAAGCGCAACAAAAATGCCACACACGGCAGCGCCGGTGCGGCATTCGGGGTCATTTGGTATTCTTGTTGTCGTCCTTGTTTTCCTGCTCGGCGCGGTGCAGCATCTCCCGCAATGTGGGCAGGGTGCGCAGCTTTTTGCCGTGCCGGAGCTTCGGGTAGGCGCGCAGCATACGGCGCGGGCCCACGATGCGGGGGGTGCGCAGCAGCTGTGCCTGCATTTCCTCGCTGCGGGCTTGCAGCTCTGCTGCCAGCTGTTCCAATTGCAGCAGCTCGGCGGCGCGCTCGGCGGTGCCCTTGGCAGCAAGGCGGGCGGCGTTGGCAGCTTCGGCAGCGTTCAGGCGGGCGTCCTCGCTGGCGCGGCGGGCAGCTTCGCTGGCCTCAGCGGCCTTGGCGCGGATGGCAGCCAGCGTCTCACGGGCAGAGGGACGCTTTTCGGCGGCGTCCCGCGCCTCGGCGGCGGCAAGCTTGAATTGCAGCCGTCCCTCGTCCAGTTTCTGGTCGGCGTTCAGGGTGGTGGTACCCAGCAGCTGGGTCATGGCGTCGCTGACGGCGTGGATACTGTCTCCCAGCTGCTCCATAGTGTCCAGCGTATCAGCCAGTGCAGAGGCAGCAATGGCGGTAGCCACCACGTCCACCGCATATACGGCATACAGAAAGCACATGAGGATGACCCCCACAAAGGGCGGGATCAGGGCTACAAGGTCGGCCACCACCGGGTGCACGATGCGCATGACCACCAGCGTGCCCACGCCCCACAGCAGGCAGAATTCCAGACAGATATAGCCCCCGATATTAAAGGGAAAATCGCTGTAATCCCACCAGCGGGTGTGGTAGAGCTTATACAGTGCCCAGCCGCCCACCAGTTCCAGCGCACTGGGCAGGATGACGCCGCCTATATACAGCAGCAGGATGCTGTGCTGCAAGGGCGTAAGGGCAAACAGCACGATGATCATGCCAAAGCCGTAGATGGGGCAGACCGGGCCGTTGAGGAAGCCCCGGTTCACCAGCTGACCGGTGGTGGCGGCGGCATAGATGACCTCCAGACACCAGCCTATGCAGGAGTAGATCAGGAAATAGGCCAGAATATGGTACAGCGAAAAGCCGCATACCACGGTATCGGTAAGAAAGCTTACCATAGGCACCTCCGTTCTTCAGTTCTGTTTGGATACGATCTTATATTCGTCCCCCGGCTCAAAAAAGGGACAGGCAGCGGTGCTGTGGGCAAGATAGCGTGCCATCTCGTCCTCGTCCAGCGCAGCGCCCTGCGCGCAGTAGTAGCTGCCGTATTCGTCCTGAATATTATTCAGGCACAGCTCACAGGGGTCAGACATTTCCTTCGCCTTCCTGCGCGGCGGCTTCGGCAGCGGCAGCTTCGCGTGCCATCCGCTTGAGCACCTTGGGGTCTACCCATGTCACGCTGTCGGCACCGGGCTTCTTGCGGGCAATGAGTGCCTTGATTTTAATTCCCATCTCGGTGAACATGCCCTCGTGCTCGGTGCGGATGTTCCACGCCGGCTCGTTCTCGTGGAGGTCGTAGGTGATCCACTCGATGTCGTAGCCGGAAGCAGGGAAATACTCCACGCTGTCCCGGAACAGGTCATCATCGTCGGTCTTGAAGTAGATCTCGCCGCCGTCCTTCAAAAACTCGCGGTAGGCGATGAGCTGGCGCGGGTAGGTAAGGCGGTGCTTGTGGGAGGAGTCGTTCTTGCTCCACGGATTGCAGAAGTTGATATAGATGCGGCTGACTTCGTCCTCCGGGGTGATGACGCCCTTGATGCGCTCGATATCGGTGCTCATGATCTTCACGTTGTCGATGGGGCGTCCGGCTGCCTGATAGGCGGCTTCGATCTTGCGCTTGGCAAGGATGAGCACCTTGTCGGTGATATCGATGCCCAGATAGTTATTTTCCGGGTGGGCGCAGGCCAGCTGGGAGATGAAGCCGCCCTTGCCGCAGCCCAGCTCCAGAATAAAGGGCTGCTCCGGGCGGGCATACTGGCCGTGCCATTTGCCGCCCCAGATGAGGGGTTCGTGCACATGGAAATCCGCAGCCATCAGTTCGTCGTGGGCATAGGGTTTGAAACGCATTCTCATAGTTTGTTGTTCTCCTTCAAAAATCTCTCCACCTGCTCCGGGGTGGCGGCGCAGCTGCCCTGACAGATGCCGGGCTTGCCGCCGCCGCGTCCGTTCAGGGCGGCGTTCAGTGCTTTGGTCAGGGCGCGCACATCGCCGTCCCGCTGGGCAAGGCAGTAGCCGGTGCCCTTTTCGGTGGGGGTCAGGGCGGCGCACAGGCCGGTGGTGGCTTCGGTCAGACGCACAGCCAGCCGGTGCAGCCCGTCCGGGTCCAGTCCCGGCAGGGTGCGGATGGCGTCCGCATCGGGCGCGGTCAGCTGCGCAAGGGCGTCAAACAGCTGGCTACACAGTCCAAAGTGTGTAAACTTGAGTGCAGTATACTCGTCGTAGACGCGATGCACCGCCACAGCCGTCTGGTCGGCCTTGGCAGAAAGCAGCGCACCGATGTCTGCCTGCCGGGCGCGCATGGCCTGCGCCGCCGCCAGCGCACGGGCTCCGCACACCACGCTCAGCCGCACACCGCCCTTGTAGTTCTCGCTGGCAAGGATCTTGATCTGCCCCACCTGACCGGTGGTGCGGGTGTGGGTGCCGCAGCAGGCGCAGACGTCCGCGCCCGGGATGGTCACAATGCGCACCTGCCCCTCGATCTCTTTTTTGGAGCGGTAGACAAGGGCGGCAAGCTCCTCCCGGGTGGGGTAGCTGACCAGCACCGGCACATCCTGCCACACGATGCGGTTGGCGGCAAGCTCCGCCTGCCGCAGCCCCTCGGGGCTGATGGGCACGCTGGTGTCCATGCGCACCACCTCGGTGCCTACATGGAAACCCACGTTCTCTGCCCCGAACATCTGGTGCAAAATGCCGGAGAGGATATGCTCGCCGGTGTGCTGCTGCATCTTATCGAACCGCCAGTCCCAGTCGATGCAGCCGGCAACGGCTGCGCCGGGCGCGGCGGCAGCGGGCAGGGCATCCACCGTATGCCAGAGGATGCCCGCCTGCTCGTGGACGTCCTGCACCTGCAGCACCGTGCCGTCCGGCAGGGTCAGCGTGCCCCGGTCGGCGGGCTGACCGCCGCCCTCCGGGAAAAACACCGTCTGATCGAGCACGACGGCATAGCGCGCCCCGTCCGGGTCGCAGCGCAGCACGGTCGCAGAAAAATCACGCCGGTGACTGTCGAGATCATATAATTTCCTGGTCATGGTCAAATCCCCCATTTCTCATAGCAGTATAGCAGGAATTTTCGTTGTTCTCAACCCTTGCTTATTTGTGTCGAATATCGTATTCTTGTGCCAATAACATAAAAAGGTGATAATTATGAACCAGAAACTCAGAAATCTCGTCTACACCGCCATGCTCATGGCGCTGTGCTGCGTGGCGACGCTCGTCATCAAGATCCCGACCGTGACCGGCGGCTATCTCAACGCCGGCGACATTGTGGTCGTGCTCGCCGCCCTGCTGGCTG
>ERZ506523.89-NODE-89-length-16239-cov-19.562160_pt1 | contig 16239 bp, 9 predicted proteins | sample MGYA00512392_ERZ506523 | MGnify/ENA metagenome assembly ERZ506523
ACTTGCGCCGATGGTACTGCAATGCAATGCGGGAGAGTAGGTAGCCGCCTCCTTTTATCAAGAGCCTCAGATTTCGAAAGATTTCTGAGGCTTTTTTGTGTTCATGCAGTTCTGCTTTCTTATCGCCCAGCTTTTTCCCACAGCTAGATGGGCGCAGCTCCTTTTACCTTTTTACCCTTTTACTTTTTTACCTTTATATATTTTCTCTGTATTCTCATAGTCTACACTTTCATTTTCTCTCAAAAATGATGGTGAATCTTCTGGAGTGATCTTTATGTATAAAATGTTAATAAATTGTAGGGTTTACATTTATAAAATCAGCAAAATTACGTACTAAAATGTTTCTTTCCACCAAAAAGTTGCGAAAATTCCCCCCCCATTCATTTTTTTTATTACCTTTGCCCCCCAGATAATGCGAACTATCATGTAAACGGTTAATTTTTATAATTACCTATTTATATAGTAAAAGCGAAAAAAAATAGAATAAATTAAACTCTTTAATAGATGGTGAAACGATTGATTTTAGCTACAGTGTTACTCTTATTTGTATCGCTAGCTAATTATGCGCAAAACACGGGAGTCAAGTCCAACCTCTTATATTGGGCTACAACAACTCCTAATCTCGGTGTCGAGACTGCCTTAGGCAAGAAGCATACCGCTCAGGTATTCTTTGGCTTCAATCCTTGGAAACAGTCCGGTGGCGACCAGTCAAGCCTTCGTCATTGGCTTTTGCAACCAGAATACCGTTACTGGTTCTGCCAGAGCTTCAATGGCTGGTTCTTGGGTGTTCATGCCATGGGCGGACAGTTTAATGCAGGAGGAGTGAAGTTACCCCTTGGCATTTTCAAATCTCTACGCGACCATCGCTATGAAGGATGGTATGTAGGTGGTGGTGTGACCGCTGGTTATCAATGGCCTCTTTCCAAGCACTGGAACCTGGAAACCTCTGTAGGTTTCGGATATGATTATATCCAGTACGACAAGTTCAAGTGCGGTGCCTGTGGCGAGAAGGAGAAGTCATCTCATGACAACTACGTGGGTCCTACCAAGGCAGCCATTTCTCTTATTTATATGTTGTAACTCATTAAATATAATCTATGAGTATGAAAGATTTTAAGAACTACATATTATTATTCAGCTCTCTTTTGATGGCTATGCCTCTTGCAGCCCAGGATTGCAAGAGTCTCAAGTTGGCTGCCGATAAGATTCAGGTATCTAATGTACAGATGTCTCATCATAATGACCTGGTTACGGTTGCGATGGATCTGAATCTCGATTCCCTGGATCTCCCTACCAACAACCAGCTTGTCTATACTCCGATGATCAAGCATAAAGGTGAGCTGCTCAAGATGCCGGAGATTGTTATCAACGGCAGAAGACAGCAGATTATGTATGACCGTGGAGTAGGGAAGAAACAGTTGCAGCTTTCACCTCAGGCTTTGGTGGTGAAGCGAGACAACAAGAAGCAGCAGACCGTGAAGTATCTTGCCTCCGTTCCTCTCTCTTCTAAGGAAAGAAATTACGATTTGGATATTCATGAAGACCTCTGCGGTTGTGGAGATCTGCAGGATGGCAACGATTTCACGGTTTCTCGCCGTCGCCAGCCGGTAGCTTCTTTCGTCCGTCCGGAGGTAGAGGCAATCAAGGTCCGTCATCTGGATAAGCGCGCTTATATCGATTTCCCGGTAGACCGCATCGAGCTGCATCCTGATTACCGCCGTAATCCGGAACAGTTGGATAGCATTATCCGCACCATCAATGCATTGAAGGAAGACAGGAACCTCGAAGTGAGCGGCATCAACATTCATGGTTATGCATCACCTGAGAGTCCTTACACCCATAATGATTATCTGGCAAAGAACCGTGCCAAAACGCTGACCGAATATGTGCGCCGGATGGTGAAGTTGCCAAACAACCTCTTCACGGTTTCTTCTACTCCGGAGGATTGGGATGGTCTGATAGCTTATATTAAAGGTAGCAACCTGGAGCATAAGGATGCCATTCTGGCGATTATTGCCGATAAGAGTCTGAATCCGGATGCCCGCGAGTTGAAGATTAAGAAGCAGTATCCTTCAGAGTATCGCTTTATGCTCGACACCTGGTATCCAGCCCTCCGCCATTCCGACTACCACATTACTTATAAGGTGAAACCTTTCGATGTGGAAGAGGCAAAGGAGATTATCAAGACCAAGCCACAGCAGTTGAGCCAGGAGGAGATGTTCATGGTAGCCCAGACTTACGAGCCAGGCAGCAAGGAGTTTAATGAAGTGATGGAGATCGCCGTCCGCATGTTCCCAGAGAATGAGACAGCGAATCTGAATGCAGCCATAACCCGCTTGAATGCCGGTGATGCAGATAATGCGAAACAATATCTCGACAAGGCTGGAACCAGTGCCGATGCCCAGAATGCCCGAGGAGTCTATGAGATGCTGAAGGGCAACGAGAAGCAAGCTCGTTATTATCTGGAGCAGGCAGCCAAGGCAGGTGTTGCTTCTGCAAAAGAAAATTTACAGAATCTATAAAGTTATGCATACTGTCTGTTTAGGACAATATAGCTATTCCTTAGAGCCAGGGTACTGCCCTGGCCTGGGACAGGCTCCTAGCTCAGGCATATCTTTTCTAAGTATAAATATAGAAAGAAACTCAAATATAACGTATTAGATGAATTGTAAACCAAATATATAAAAATGTAATACAATTAGATTTTTAAGAGCGTTTATAAGTAAAGAAATAATTATTAATAACAACTATAATAACTTACAAGATGAAGAAAACTTTATTATTTTCCGTTGCATTGGCGGGGCTGATGCTCGGTTCTTGTTCAAGTAGTGATGATCTGAATGGTGGTGGAAGTGCTCCTATTAAGCAGGATGGTAATGGCTATGTAGCATTTACAATTAATTTGCCTACTCAGCCAAGTACACGTACCGGTAGTTTTAACGATGATTTCAAGGATGGTATGGCAAATGAGTATGCAGTTAAGGATGCTACACTCCTTTTGTTCCAGGGTGCAACAGAATCAACAGCAACTTTTGTGGGTGCTTACAAATTGAGTACCGAACCTTGGACCAAACCTGCTGGTGATCAAAACATCACAACCACTTCCAAGAAGATTGTAAAAAAGATTGACAAGTCAGGTACTGACATGAAAGCTCTTGTTGTATTGAACAGCAATGGAGTTTTCACAGTAGATGAAGCTGCAAATTCCTTGAAATTAAATGGCAGTGCTACTGATTTTGCTGGAACTTATGAAAAATTTGTTAAGTCGGCTAGTGCCACATCGAGTGCAAACTTGACAAAGACAGGTTTCTATATGGCAAATGCTCCTTTGTGTAGTAAAAAGGGTGATGATTCAGACCCTGCAACTGGTACAGTTTCAACTTTGACGGACTTAACTGGTAAAATCTATGATACAGAGGCTGAAGCATTAGCAGGTGCGGCTGCTCAGGTTTATGTAGAGCGTGCTGTAGCTAAGGTAACAGTTAACAAGGGTACAGTAACAGAGGCTACTACAAGTACATCTACATCTGTCCCATTTGATGTATTAGGCTGGGCTATTGATAACTTTAACAAAACGACTTATTTGGTTCGTAACACAGAAGATTTTGACTCATGGAAGAGTTTCTCTTCTAAAGGACTAACACCTTCTAAATATCGCTTTGTTGGTGCAGCTCCTGTAGCAACAGATTTGTATCGTACTTATTTCGCTAAGGATGTTAATTATGATACCGATTTCTCTGCAGGTATTTTGGAGCGTGCAACAAATTTCGTAAATACTTATGGTGAAACAAATCCACAGTATTGCTTCGAAAACACTTTTGATGTACCTCACCAGAATGAGAACTTGACAACTCTTGTAACAATCAAGGCTAAGTTGAATAGTGGCAATGATTTCTATATTGTAGGAGGTGATCAGATCAAACTCTATACAAAAACAGAGTTAGATAAACTGGTAAAAGAAAAGTTCTTGAATACTGAAGCTACATGGGTTACAGAAAATGCTAAGGATGCTTCAACAAAAATTGGTGAAGATGACCTTACTTTGACTTATGATAAAGATGAAGCAGGTGTAATCCACTTGAAAGAAGTTACAGTAGATCCAGCTAAGTTAAAGGCAACTCCTGCTCCATTACCAGCTACTTATGTTAAAGATGTAGATGCTGCTGTGGGTTCTATGGTTTATTACAAGAATGGTGTTTCATATTATACAGTACGTATCAAGCACTTTGGTGATGACTTGACTCCTTGGAAAAAGAATGAACTAGGTGTTAAAGCTGGTAAAGTTTACCCAACAGCAAATCAGGCAGAAAACTGGTTAGGTCGTTATGGCGTTCTCCGTAACAACTGGTATGATATCACCGTTCAGGGTGTTAAGGGATTAGGTTCTGCTACCGTTCCTGAGTTGACCGGTACTACCGATGATGAACTTGATTCTTACATTGCTGTTCAGATTAACGTCCTCTCTTGGGCTAAGCGTACACAGAATGCTACTTTGCACTAAGATGTAAGTATGATAAAAGATAAAATATAGAAAATAATAATTGATTAGCGATATGATAGCGCAGAAGATAAATAAATGGTTAAAGGGTGTCATGGCAGCAGCCATGACCCTGACCGTCGCGACCTCATGCCACGATATGTGGCACCAGGATTACAGCGATTGTCCTAATGGTGTATATGTGAAGTTTAAGTATGATTATAACCTCCAGCGTGCCGACATGTTCAACGACCATGTTGGACAGGTAACGCTGTATGTATTCGACGAGAACGGAAACTATATAACCCAACAGACCGAGACGAATTCTGCGCTATCATCGCCTCTCAAAGACCCAAATTATGTGATGCACGTCGAGAACCTGCAGCCAGGTAAATATCAGTTCCTTGCCCTTGCCGGACAGAATGCTTATGCCGACCAGTTAACTTCAGGCCGTGCCAAGTTCGTTCGTACCGCTCCATCGGCCACAGGAGATAAGATGCAGACACTGGAAGTGAATCTCGACCATGAAAATAGGGGAGAGTATGATGAGGTTGTCAACAACAGCCTTCCTCTCGATACCCTCTGGCATGGTAAACTGTTGGAGGCAGTAGAGGTATCATCCTCAAAACCTTCTTATGCAACCATCCCTCTGGTGCGTGATACCAAGAAGATCAACGTAGCGCTTCGTGACCTTGACTCTCCACAGGATATGGATGTCAACGACTACACGATGACCATCGAAGACCATAATGCCCGCATCCTTTGGGACAATTCTCTCGATGAGAGCCATAAACTCATTTATACCCCTCATGCTACATGGAATACAGTAGATGAGGACGAGCAGGGCAAGATAGCCCATGCTGACTTTATGACTTCCCGCATTCTGAAACACGAAGATTACAACCTGGATGGCCGACTCCTGATTAAGAGTAAGGAGACCGGAAATACAGTAGTCAATGTAGATTTGCCTGAACTCTTAAGTATTCTTCGCACCAGCGAGGAGTACAGTTACAGTGCACAGGAATTCCTAGACCGTGCCTACGATTACAAACTTCAGTTCTTTATCCAGGGTGGCAAGTTTAAGTATTGCCGTATCACCATCAGTGTGAATGCGTTGAGTTGGAGTAAACGATTCCAACCAGAAGAACTCCATTAACATGTCCTACCCGGCTTTCTGTAAGCCGATATAAAAAGAAAATGTGTATGTTTAAGATGAAGAAAATAACCCTCTCATTGCTAGCCCTTTTGCTGGTGATGTCGTTCGCATCCTGTGCGAGTGACACTACTAGTGATTTGCCTCTGCCAAGCAAAGATATGAAGGCATATCTGCAGGTAAAGGTAACGGTGGAAGGTAGTGGAGATACACGAGCGAGTAGGGCAACTGCAGGACCCAAAGGAGGTGAAGATGGAGATGGAAGAGAACCAGGAACCAATCATGAAAATGATGTCAATTCTCTTGCAGTCTTACTATATAAATCTGATAAAGAGGACATAGCGGAAGCTGATGCAAAAATAGATTATGTATATACTTTTACCGGTTTAAAGTCATCATCATCTACTGGTGGTGTAACTTATACTACTGGTCCACGAGAAATTGATCCAGTTATTGTTGGTAAAAGCTATCATGTTTTGGTTATCGCCAATGCTGGTGATATGACTTCCAAATGTATAGGAATGAATATAAGCGAAATCAGAGATATGCAAATGGATAAGGTTTGCACCCGCAATGATGGTATCGCCAATTTCACTGATTTTGTCATGTCATCAAAGACAGATGCAAAGATTGATTTCTCCGGAAAATCTGGTAGTGGAACTGGAACCGAGTCAGATCCATATATGGTAGATGTAAACATCGAGCGCCTGGCTGCCCGTATCGACATCATTCCAAATGCTACTTATGTTGATACAGATAAAGGTTATTATTATAACGTAATGGATGGTACGAATGTAATAGGTGGTTTTAAGCTCGAATCTGTTACTCCTACCAATGTTATGACATCAGGAGAATACCTGATAAAGCGAGTTTCTTCAGATAAAGATGTATCTTCTGTTACTTATTTCGGAGAGGAAAAAATGGATGCTACTACTAAGGCTTCTACTAATTATGTGGTTTGCCCTTGGACAAAGGATCGTACAGGTCTTACTCTCGCAGAAGCCGAAGGTCCTACATCTTTATATAATGTAAAGGAGACAACTTCTACCAGTACAACAGATCCAAGTTATATCCTCGATTATGTGATGGAGAATACAACCACCGATAACGCCGAGGCTAATTCTACAGGCCTTATCTTTAAAGGCAAGTATTATGAGTCTTCCGAATGGGATGCAGCCACGAAGCAGCCTAAGGCTGGTTTTGCTGGAGCAGAAAAGGAATATACCTATACGCTCCGTCATAGCGACCCTTCAGGAAGTGGAACCACCGCTGACCCGATGCATTTTGGTGTTGTCCGCAACAACATCTATCAGGTAAAGGTAGAAGGTGTTGAAGGAAAGTCTAAAGGTATCAAGTTGACCATACATGTAGTCCCTTGGGCACATTACGACCATGGGGAAGTAATATATTAAACTCTAAGATTAATTTACAAAGTATAACTAAAATGAGAAAACATATAATGAAATATATGGCTTGCCTGGTGATGCTGCTTCTGACTTTTGCAGCATGTTCGCCAGATAGTGATGCTTCTGATCCGGGAAGTATCACCAACAAGACATATACTCTCCATTTTAATCTGTCTCCAGTATCAGGAAGTTCTGCTTCTTCCCGTGCAGAAACCTATACTGCAGGAAGTCCCAATACATGGGAGGACGGTTCTAAAGAAGAGAACATGAAGAGTTGGACAGTTGTCTTTGTAAAGTCGTCTGATGGAACGGTAGCGAAAGTTGTCAAGCAGCCATCCGTAGCAGAAGGCAAAGATATGGAAGATGATGTAACTGTTACCGGATTGGAAGCAGGAACTTATTCGGTCTATTCTTTTGCCAATATATCAGATGCAGAACTCGGTACAATTACGGAGGGTTCTCCTTCTCCTGACTTCGATTCCAAATCATTTGCTGTCAATGGTAATGATATGGATATTACAGCGAATGGTATTCCTATGAGCAACAAGCAGACAGTAACTATCGGCTCTGACGGCCAACCGGATGTCAAGGATTTATATGTAGTAAGAATGCTATCCAAGATTACTCTCAAGTTCCGCAACATGACAGGTCAAGATATTACTGTAAATAATGTGAGTATCAGTGATATTACAAGCAATCCTGCTACAGGAACAGAAAATGTCAAGTTGCTTCCTGCAACGCCAGTTTCATCTGAGAATGTTGCCCAAACGCCAAATTTGATAGAGAATACTAAAAGAGATGATTTTACACATACTATTACATCTGGTTTGACAATAACCAAGAACACAACCGATTATGATACAGATAACAGCCGTTCGGTTTCTTTCTATGTCAACGAGAGTCAAGCCGGCAATGCTTATCCTTACTTTGTAGTAACGCTCGAAACGAACGTTGGTTCACAGAGATATTTCATGTATACCGACTGGAATCAGATAGCCCGCAACGACCATCATGTCTTAAAGTTGGCACTGAGTGATTATAAGCTTCGACTCAAGGTAGAGGACTTTGGATCTATCGGTTCGGCTCCGTCATTGAAAGATGACGGCAAACAGCTCAATCTCACTTTCCATGATTTAGAGGAGTTCCATATCGTTCCTTCTGTTACGAAGTATAGTGATCCAACTGGTGCAGAAGTATCTTTCACTGATCTCAAATGGATGAAACTTTCAGAACCAGAGACGGATGCAGAGACGAAAGCTTTCTCTACTATACCAAAGATAGTAACAGGTGAAAATAGAATAGAGGCTGCAACATTAGGTGAGTTAGGCAAGAAGATAGGTCCTATCATCTATCAGCTTTCTGTGAAAGTTAATGATGCCACAGATTCACCAACGCTGGTATATCGGGTAGCTATCTCTCAGGATTTAACCTGGTACTCAGCAAGGCGCCATAACGGTGCATTTTGGATATGTAAACAATAATACTTATATTAAAAAACATTGAAGCTTATGTTTAAGTCTAAGATTTTTAATAGTGTAATGAGATATATGTTGGTAGCAATGCTTGCATTGCTGCCAAATACTATATGGGGAGCTATACCTGAACAGACTTTTATGAGTTTGGTTAGTGGTAATTCTGCTACAATTTCTGGCTTTGACCAATATTTGACTATGAACGATTACTCTGCTTGGTATGTATACGATGCAGATGGTGGCTTAGTGGATATATCCTCATGGAATGCTTCTGATATTTATCATTTTACTTCTTTTACCAAAGAAAAGAATTATTGGAAAGTAGGTAAGCCTTATGGAGTAGATCCTTGGCGTAGTGTTAAGATAACTACTGCTGGTGAAGATATTTCTAATTATAAGATAGTCCTTTTAGTATCTTCTAGCGATGCATTTTTTAATGCACCTTCTGAAGCAACTGCAGAAAAGAAAATCACTTTTAAATTAGTATCTAAGAATGAACTTCCTACTTTTAAGACATACTCTGGTTCAAACAGTTCAGAGAAATTAGTAACTGTTGCTGATGCAGATTTGCAAGGTGGTTCCATTTCTATTACTGATTTAGGTGAAACACTTGCAGACTTTGCAATTTGGGATAAAAATGCGGATTCTAATGGCTTAATATTGAGCAAGTATCCTTTCTATCTCCGTCTATCTGTTGTTGATAAAGATGGAAATCCCGTTACAGATCTTAGTGGTTTTACTTTAAAAAGAAATGGTTCTGTAATTTCTGATACTCAATTAGGTGATCATGAGTGGAATCTAGCATGTTATAAAAATGCTAAAGGCGTATATTGTCTTCGTGATAAGAAAGAAGGTGCTTCTGTTTCTTTCACAAACCTCAACTTTACCATATCTTGTCCTAGTGATAAGAAGATCGATGATTATAACGTTGTGGTATATGTTGGTAATGAACAGCCAAGTATCTCGGGCAATCTGATAATGGAAGAACCTACATTAGTAGGTAGGGTAAACTATGCCATTTTAAGTCTATCAACATTTGATGCAATTAAGTTGACTCCTTCTACAGAGCCTACAGGTGCTGCTGTCCGTAATGTTTCTTCCATTGTTTTAGGTACTAATTTAAATGTAGATCTTACTTCTAAAGATAATTTGAAGTTTATCAAGGACCAATTAGGTTTATCTGAAACTCAGAATTTTGGCAAGTTATATGTTCGTTGGGCTATTAAAAAGAAGGATGGCTCAGCCATAACCGGTGTGTCTTCTAAAGGAGCCCTAAAGCAACAGGAAGGTATGTACTGGACCTGGTATTCTGATGATGCATCAAGCTCTTTTGCTAATGCATTGAATGCTAATTTCGTAGTTCCTGAAGGACTGGATATTAATGATGTTGACATTTCTTGCGTCATCTCTGATGAAACGCCAACCACTCAGTATGGTTTCGTCACAACAGAACCTACTTTGAAGGCAAAGTTTAATGTGCAGCTTTTGGATAAGTACAGCATGCCTTTCAATCATTATGTAGGCCATGCTAATACTGCATTAGATGAAAATGGTATGCAGCAGACTGCTGAATGGGAGTACTATGTCTATGTGAAAGATGATAAAGAGAAAGTAGAGTTAGTGCTGCCTTTCGATGATTATAAAGGTAGCAGTGACGCTCTTGAGCCACAGGGGTATTTCAGATGGTATGATTTTAAGAAGGATAGAGCATGTGCCAATCTAAAGAAAAATAGTGCTGCATCTCTTCTGAATTCTATTGTATCAGATGGTGAAGATTATGGCTTGTTTGCTTATAATCTTCCTGCGTTTCCGACAAGCAGTAATATTGGTGTTACATATACTGCACCTACAGGAGCTTCATCTGATGAATGGGCTGGTGAAGATATTGCCTGTGATATAAGCCGTTATATTGATGGTTTGGATGCAACAAAAACTTATTTGGTACACGAGCCTACGCTCTCTATCAGATACATTTTCCATATCCGTTCTGCCAAGAAGTTAGCAGACAATATTATGAATACGGCTATTGGAAAAAATGCTCAAAGAGCAGGTTATAGAACTTATGAGGATGGAAAGTTTTTGACAGTTGGCATGAAGGATGCAAGTTCTACTTTGACACTTCGACTGGATTTGTCTGATGCTACAAAATATTATTTTCATCCATTAGCTAATGGGGTATATCAACAGAGTGGAACTTTTGAAGGTTTCACTAAACGAGTATATTATGTAGATGAAAAGGACAAACTCGTAGAATCCAACTTCGATAAAACAAAATTATGCCATGCAACTAAGGTTGAATGGTGGGCGTATGATAAGACCAAGACTTATTGTCGTAACCTGGGGACAAAGACTAATCGCTTCTTTGATTTGAAAATGAATATGCTTACCGAAAACTGGTGGCCCGTATCATTAAAAGGTGAAGCAAAGTATTTTACCTTTCAATATGGAGATCCTGTGTACATCGTTGCATATGCTATGGATGATGAAAATCACCGTTGTCCAATTGCCAACTTTGATGTTCGATTTATGAATAATCATCCGATGACTAAAGAAGAGATAGTTAAAGAAGGATTGAATAATAGACTGATTAGTTATCTTGATGAGCATTATAAAATGGCTACCAAGCCAATTACATTTGATGATGATGATGTAGAACAGACTGTGGCTGCTCCTACAAATCCGAATGACAACCAGGACCGATTACCATCTAAATGGGATCGTCGTGCTTATAGTTTCGTATATCGTGATTTGATTGACTACGATGCTACTAATTATAATGGTTTGGATAAAATCGGTCATTCTCCACTTCATGGAGATTATTGCTTGTATAAGTCAGCAAATCTTAGTGGTGTTTCTACGTCTAGTGAAAAATATCTTTGGTGGGATAATAATACCTTATATGATAAGACGTATGAGACGACCAATGGTTCTCAATATGGTCATTTCCTCTATGTGGATGCATCTGATGAAAGTAGAAAAATTGCTGCTGCAGATTTCACGGCAGATCTTTGTACAGGACAGCAGCTTATCTTCATAGCGGGCGTAGCTGACATGACAGGAGCGGATACCAAACCACAGATTATGTTTAAACTATTTGGTGTTAACAAAGATATTAATGGTAATATTGTTGATAAACACCTGATACATAGTTTTTCATCTGGTGATTTTAAGGATAATCGAGATAGTGAGGAACAAGCGACTTGGTATCAAGTGTACGGAAAGATTACTTTGCAAAAAGAATCAAATGTAGAACAGTTTTCTGATTTTCGGCTGGAGATAGATAATTACTGTAAAGGTACTCAAGGTGCCGACTATGCCATAGACGATATCCGTATGTATCTAGCGCCAGCTAAGGTTCAGGTGATTCAGGAAAAGCCAATTTGTGATAACGCTAAGGTTGGTTCTGTTAAGTTGAAGATACGTGCTATCCACGAGACATTGAATGCAATTACTGGACATAAAGGACAGACTAAAATATACTTCCGTTTTGTCAATGAGGATGGAACGCCAGTAGAAGGTACTGATGAAAGTAATCCTTATTATCAGACGATACAGAAGCATGTTACTGATGTAACAAAGAATATCAATTATACGAGTAATAAATATGGAACTGTTGACGTATTCGATTCTGAGGAAACTTGCAAACAGTATACTATAGATGGTACTCCTATGATTGAGAAGGACAGTGAAGGTGAAACTTATATCGTTATCAGTAATAGATATTATCCTCTTGAAGTAGGTAAGAAATATTATGTATCTGTAGCTACAGAAACTCCTGACCCAGTGACAGGTAAGGCTAATTGGGGAACACCTTCAGAGGTCTGCTCGTTGTACAGTAACTGGTTCGAAATGGTTAGCCAGCATCCAATCATTACTGATACTGATGGTAACGTCATTACGGATTATAAGATTCCTTGCGGTGAAACTGGCAGCTATTCTGTTAAAATCAAGGGACAGTTGATAACAACAGACCCTAATACTGGTGGTAAGATAACATTGAATAATGTTAAGTTCTTCTGGTATCTTGATGGTAAAGATGAGGCAAATAAGTTGAGCGAAACAGCAAGCAATGATATCACCATCAGCAAGGATAAGCTTCATTTGGGCGAAACTCATAATATATATATGCTGCCTGAAGGACCTAAAAATTCAGATGGCTATATTGAATATGCTGCACCAAACGGCAAGACCTATCTGTTGTGTCCTGGTGCAATACCAGTACCATTGCGTGTAATGAAGGATGGACCGCAGCTTAACTTCGGTTTCAACGATGTGGATTATCCATTCAATGATGGCAGTTATGAGGCTTCGCTTCGTATCGGTTTGCCACAGCTGGAGAAGTTGAAGGCTTCTAAGGGATATTTGAAGGTACCTCTTCATAGTGCTACGATGAGAGATGGAACAGCTATAACATCGCCTCTTACTTTCATTGATGACAATGGTACTTCTGCTGACGCTTCGGCAAAGGTGTATGTTGCATCTACGAATGATCCTTTATGGGAAAAGAAGCTGAATACACAAGTTGCAACATTGGAGAACAAAGAGTTGGCTGCTATTGATCCAAAAGTTCAGTCAACCCTAAATCTCAAGTTCTTAGATGATGCCGTAGAGAATTTCCACGAGGGATATTACTATGTTCTCCGATTCGTTTACGAGAAGAGAGCAGCTTCTGCTGGAACTACCAATTGCCCTGGCGAGTCTTATCTCAAGGTGAAGATTGTACCGGAGTTCATTACCTGGACTCCTACGGCGGATGGCGGTATGAATGCCAACTGGAATAATGATGATAACTGGCATCGCTCATCTTCTACTGAATTGTATGATAATGAGTATAAAGATTATCTGGCTTATGGAAGCAGTATGTCGGGTACGCCAATTTCTGAAAAGGATATTCCTACTCAGAACAGCTATGTGCCAATGAAGTTTACCAAGGTAACCATCGGCAATCTGAATGGTTTGCCATTCCCTGACCTCGGTAATGTGGTTTACCGTAGCACCAATCAGATTGCTACCAAGCTGACCAATGGTAAGGGTAATGAGGCTACGAAGTATATCCAGTATGACATCATGGCTTACTGGGATGAGTCGGATGAAAATAAGGGATTGGGTACTGACGGTAATCTGAAGTGCGAGAAGTTCTATGGCAATACCTGCCATCAGATTTACTTCAAGCCTCAGGGCGAGCTTCGCGACCAGTGCTATCTGATATATGACAAGGCTTGGGTAGAGAAGGAACTGGAGCCTAACAAGTGGTACACCATGGCTTCACCTCTGCAGTATATCTACGCCGGTGATATGTATGTACCAGCAATTGATGGTCAGCAGACGACCAAGGCATTTACGGATATCAAGTTTGATGATAAGGCTGCTGATGGTACTACTGCTGTGTATAGCCGAAGTAAGTATCCGGTTTATCAGAGAGCGTGGATGAAGAGCGGAGTAGAGGAAATCTCTCCTAAGGGAGATTATTCTGCATCGCATTATCCGGATGGAGCAGCTCCAGGTGATGTTGATATGAATCTCGGCTACTGGAGTCACGTATATAATAAGGTGGATGAGAGCTATGCCGCAGCCGGAACCTTCGGTGGTTTCTCTATCAAGGCGGGTAATGCGCTCTTGCCGAAGAGACCTACAGATGGTACTCCATTGCCAAATGCGATTCTCCGTTTGCCAAAGGAAGATAAGGAATACCAGTACTTCGATTATACAGGCTCAAAGCCTTCTTCAAGCAAGATGCCGGTTGCGAAGAATGCTGGCCATGGCAAGCTCCTCGTTGCTTTCAATAACGACGAGAAGCATCTCGCAGAGAAAACTCAGAGTTTAGGAACTGATAATAACAGCGGATTCTATCTCGTTGCCAATCCATATACCTGTTCTATCTCGATGGCTAAGTTCTTCGAGGCCAATACTGGTTTGCAGAAAGCTATTTGGATTGTAGAGAATGGTGAGGTAAAGGCGATTTCCAATGAAGAATTGGATAAGAAAAACTACGCTATCCAGCCTACCCAGTCGTTCTTTGTTAAGAAGAATACTGGCGCTGCTATTAGAGAAGTAAGATTCACTTCTACGATGTGTGTTGACCGCACCATTACTCCTGGCCTGCTGATGGCATCTGACTATGTAAAGAGCATTGAAGCAACGACAGAGAATTCCAACGGCCAGACGTCTAGGGCACGCATTGCTTTGCGTCCGGAGGCTTCTGCCGACTATGATGACCAGGAGGATGTGGATCTCTTGTATGATCAGAACCTCAAGGATATTCCGCAGGTTTATACCGTTGCCGGAAACGAGGCGGTGGCTGTGAATGCAGTTCCTGAGTTGTCATGGATTCCACTCGGTATCGTGAGCCAGCAGGCTGAAGAGGTTTCACTTACCCTGAAGGGTGTGAACAAGCTCGATGCTCCGGTTTATCTCTACGATGCTGCATCGGCAAGCTTTACAGAACTTCATGAAGGCGAGGCTGTGAAGGTGAAGGCGGGTGACCACGGAAGATACTTCCTCACCCAGACCCGTACCTCAACCGGCATCGACCGCATGGAGGCTGAAGAGCAGAGCGCACCGGTGAAGGTTTACTCACCTGCTGCAGGCATGATCGTTGTTTCTGCCTTGGGTGGTGAGAAGCTCGACAGGGTTCAGGTATTTACATTGGATGGCAAGATGGTTCACAGTTATCAGTTGCCTGATAAGCAGAGAATGATTCTCCGTGTTCCATCCGGAGTTTACATTGTGAAGGCATCTACCCAGTCCTGTGCTCAGACTAAGGGTCAGAAGATTGCCGTAAGATAGTATATTCTAGTTTTTTAATATCAATAGGGAATTATAAAGAACCCAATGGGGGAGCCAAAGCGTTGGCTTCCCCCTTTTTTTAGCTTTATACTTTACTGAAGTTTCGCATGTGGTTCAAGTACGGGCTGAAGGCCCAAAAGCTCCTAGCCCAGGGCATCGCCCTGGGTATGTATGGACGTAAACCTGTCGCCCTGTAAGGGCAAAAGCTCTATTTTATCGCCGAAATCGTGACATCCGAGAAATCGTTCATCAGGTCAAGAATCTCCAGGGTATGGAAATCCTTCTTCGCCTTCACTTCGATATTCGCCTCCAGGAATTCCTCCTTGGATAACCGGCGCTCTTTCAGTTCGTAGGAATGCACCTCCATTCCCTTCTGCTTGATTTGACTGATGAATTCCTTCACGCTCTCACGAGACGGGGCAGAGAAATTCAGCTCAACGGTAGTGGTTCCCAATGGCGGAATCCAATAGTTCAGCACCTCCAGTCCCAGCAGCACCATCACCGTGGTAAGAGCCGCCGCAACATACATGCCGGTTCCGCACGCCAATCCGATGGCCGCCGTCACCCACAAGCCAGCCGCCGTAGTAAGACCTCTCACCACATTCTTCTGGAAGATGATGGTTCCTGCACCTAAGAAGCCGATGCCCGACACCACCTGGGCTGCTACACGGGAAGAGTCTTTCAGGTCGACACCAAAACCATATTGCGACACCACACAAGAAGAGGGCACTTCCCAAGGCTACCAGGAAATGGGTGCGAAAGCCTGCCTCTTTGGCACGATACTCACGCTCTATACCTATCGCTCCGCCCAAGACCATAGCCAACGTCAGCCTTACCACCAGTTCCATATAAGTTGCATCCATAATTGTATTTTTTTTGTAATTTGCTGCCAAATATAAGCAAAAATTACGGGAAAACAACTTCCATCTGCCACTTTTTTGTCCG
>ERZ506523.99-NODE-99-length-15760-cov-2.809360_pt1 | contig 15760 bp, 15 predicted proteins | sample MGYA00512392_ERZ506523 | MGnify/ENA metagenome assembly ERZ506523
ATTTCTTCTCCGTTATGTGCTTTTCCGACCAGTTCAAGGTCTTTATCTTCTTCGATCATCTGACCGAGCATGTCTGTCATTTTCGCGTTATCATCAGCAATTGCAACATTTAATTTGTCCATGAGGACCCTCCTAACTTCTATCTCCTTGGGTTTCCAGACATACCCCCTGTCACCACGGCAGTAACCGACACTGTTAGCTGCCTGCGCTTTCCCCTTGCTGGCGACAAAATTATTATAGTGGAAATCCTGTAGTAAAATCAAGATAAAAGTAGTTATTTTATCACACTTTCGTACGATATTTTTCGACATTTTTTCTCTTATATATCACAAAATTCACCAAAATGCAGGAATTTCCATCTGTATCCGCATTTTTCCCCATATAAAAAAGAGGCACTTTTCCCGGACTTTTTCCATGTTTTTGTGCCTCTTTCCTCAACTGCAGATTATGCATTGCCTGTCATATTTTCAATAAAAATCCCATATCCGCCGGTAGAATCCTGCACAAATACATGAGTCACGGCACCAAAGAGTTTTCCGGTATCCTGACCGGCCGCGAAGGGAATACCATTACGGTCGAGACGGAGAACGGCACTGTGAACTTTGAAGCGTCGGCCGCCAGCACCGTGCGTCTGTGCGACGACGAGGATCTGTTCAACTGAAAATAACCGTCTCTGAGAGAGAAAAGAGAACAAAATATATAGGAGGAACCCGAAAAATGACAGCAGCGAATAAGGACTTTTTTGAAGCGCTCTCCATGCTGGAGCATGAGCGCGGCATCACCGCAGAGTACCTGATCGAAAAGATCAAGGCAGCTATCATCATTGCCGTCAAGAAGAACTATGAGGTCGAAGAGGATCACATCCGGGTGGAGATCGACCCCGACACCGGCCGCTTTGACGTGGCACTGATTCAGGACATCGTGGCAGACGAGGACTGGTACGACGAGCACGCCGAGATCGGTGTGACCGAGGCACGCAAGATCCGCAGCAGCTACGAGGTGGGCGACCGCATCATCACCCCGCTCAAGACCCGCGATTTTGGCCGCATTGCCGCCCAGACTGCAAAGCACGTCATCCGTCAGGGCATCCGCGAGGCCGAGCGCAACCAGCAGCTCAGCGAGATCCAGTCCCGCGCACATGACATCGTGCAGGCTACCGTTACCCGCGTGGATACCGAGAAGGGCATCGTAGCACTGGATCTGGGCAAGGGCGGCGAGGCTGTTCTGCCCCGCAACGAGCAGGTGCCCGGCGAGGTGTACACCGAGGGCGAGACCCTGCAAGTCTACATCGTGGACGTGGTCAGCACCGAGCGCGGCCCCCGCGTGATGATCAGCCGCACCCATCCCGGCCTTGTCAAGCGCCTGTTTGAGCTGGAAGTGCCCGAGATCTTTGACGGCACCGTGGAGGTAAAGGCCATCAGCCGCGAAGCCGGTGCCCGTACCAAGATGGCTGTCTGGTCCAAGGACCCCAACGTGAACCCTGTCTCTGCCTGCATCGGCGAGCACGGTGCCCGCGTGGCCGCAGTTGTGGAAAAGCTGGGCGGCGAGAAGATCGATATCGTCAAGTGGAGCGAGGATATCTCGGAGTTCATCTCCGCAGCCCTGAGCCCCGCCAAGGTGGTCAAGGTGGAGCTGCTGCCCGGCGAGACCCGCTCCTGCCGCGTCACCGTGCCCGACCAGCAGCTGAGCCTTGCCATTGGCAACAAGGGTCAGAACGCCCGCCTGTGCGCACGCCTGACCGGCTACAACATTGATATCCGTCCCGAGAGCGGCTACTACGGCGAGGACGAGGAGCCCAAGAAGGACGCAGCAGACGCTGTATAAGCCCGGCACCATCTGCCGAAGGAGGGAAACCGGATGGCACAAAAAAAGATCCCTGCCCGCCAGTGCATCGGCTGCATGACCAGCCGCCCCAAAAAGGAGCTGGTGCGTGTGGTGCGTGCACCCAGCGGAGAGATCAGCATTGATCTGGTGGGCAAAAAGCCGGGCCGCGGCGCGTATCTCTGCCCGAACCCCGACTGCCTGACCAAGGCAAAAAAGAAAAAGGCGCTGGAGCGCTGCTTTGAGCAGCCGGTCCCCGCCGAGGTATACGATGCGCTGGCTGTACAGCTGGCCGCAGCCGCAAAGGAGGCAGCAGCCGATGGCAAAAAAGAATAACGCCCCCGCAAAACCCAAGCTGCCCCCGGAGGAGGCGCTATATCAGGCCGTGAGCCTGTGCCGCAAGGCCGGTGCGCTGACCATGGGCTTTGATGCCGTGGAGGAAGCCTGCGTCAAAAGCAAGGCATGGCTGGTGATGACCGCATCGGACATCAGCCCTAAGACTTTGCAGCGTTTGAACTACGCCGTAGGGGACTTGGTGGACGTGTTCACCATGCCGCTGACGCAGGATAAGCTGGCCGATATCAGCCACAAGCCCGTGGCTGTTTACGCGGTGACCGACCGCAACCTCGCAAAGCTCTGCTTTGACCGCCTGTCGGACTGCGGAGCAATCAAAAATGAGGAGGATATGAGCGAATGATCGTAAAATATAAAGTGAGTGACTTTGCAAAGGATCTGAACCTTTCTGCAAAGAAGGTGCTGGACGAGCTGGCCGCTATGGGCAGCACCGGCAAGAAGAACAGCTCCAATCTGGAGGAGAACGAGCTGAACTACCTGCTGGAAAAGTTCAGCAAGGATAACAGCGTGGCAAATCTGGACGAGTTTTTGAACAGCGCCAAGGCTCCCAAAGAGGAGCCCAAGGCCGAGAAGAAGGCTGACCAGAAGGTCGAAAAGAAGGCTGAGAAGAAGCCCGAGGCTCCCAAGGCTGACAAAAAGCCCCAGCAGCCCGCCGCAAAGGCCGAGCAGCCCAAGGCAAACAATAATAACAATAACGGCAAGCACGGCGACAAGAAGCCCGAGCAGCATAAGAAGCGCGAGGAAAAGACCGTTTCCTTCAGCGAGCTGGCACGCGAGACCGGCGCAAAGGCTACTGCTGCCCCCGCACAGGCTGTTTCTGTCCGCCGTGAGGACAATCAGGTCACCGTGGATACCCGCACTGTGGATATGAACGTGGATCGTTTCGATGCCCGTTACGATGATCTGGCCTCTACCAAGAACACCGAGAACCGCCGCAAGCCCACCCCGCAGGGCAACAAGCAGAAGTTCACCCAGCGCGGCCAGCGCCAGCGCCAGCAGTTCCAGAAGGGCAAGCGCGAGACCGAGTTCGAGCGTCTGCAGCGCATCCAGCTGGAAAAGGCCCGCAATGCGCAGCTGAAGGTTCTTATCCCCGATGAGATCACCGTCGGTGAGCTGGCTGCCCGCCTGAAGCAGCAGGCCGGCAAGGTCATCGCCAAGTTCATGCAGATGGGCGAGATGCACGCCATCAACGACGTGATCGATTTCGATACTGCAGCTCTGCTGGCTGAGGAGTTCCACGCAAAGGTCGAGCACGAGGTGCATGTGACCATCGAGGAGCGCCTGTTCACGCAGGAAGAGGATGCACAGGAGGATCTGGTGGAGCGTCCCCCGGTGGTCTGTGTCATGGGTCACGTTGACCACGGCAAGACCAGTATTCTGGATGCCATCCGTAAGACCAACGTTACCGCAGGCGAGGCCGGCGGCATCACGCAGGCCATCGGTGCATATCAGGTCAAGGTCAACGACAGCCTCATCACCTTCCTGGATACCCCGGGCCACGAGGCGTTCACCTCCATGCGTGCCCGCGGTGCCAACATGACCGATATTGCAGTTCTGGTGGTTGCTGCCGACGACGGCATCATGCCCCAGACCATCGAGTCCATCAACCACGCCAAGGCTGCAAATGTCAAGATTATCGTGGCAATGAACAAGATGGATAAGCCCACTGCAAACCCCGAGCGCGTGATGGAAGGCCTGACCAAGTACGGCATCATCACCGAGGACTGGGGCGGCGATGTGGCCTGCATCCCGGTGTCTGCCCTGACCGGCATGGGCATCAACGACCTGCTGGAGCGCATTGCGCTGGAAGCTGAGGTCATGGAGCTGAAGGCAAACCCCAACCGCCGCGCCAAGGGTGCGGTCGTCGAGGCCCGTCTGGACAAGGGCCAGGGCCCCATTGCCACCATTCTGGTGCAGAACGGCACCCTGCACTCCGGTGATGTCATCATCGCCGGTACCGCCGTGGGCCGTGTGCGTACCATGCGCAACGACAAGGGTCAGCTGCTGACCGATGCCGGCCCCTCCACCCCTGTGGAGATCACCGGCCTGACCGCCGTGCCCGAGGCCGGCGACCTGTTCGAGGCTGTTGAGGACGAGCGTCTGGCCCGTGAACTGGCTGAGCAGCGCGTTGCTGCCGCCAAGGAAAAGCAGTTCTCCTCCTTCCAGAAGGTCACGCTGGATAACCTGTTCAGCCAGATGGCACAGAACGACATGAAGGAACTGGCCATCGTGGTCAAGGCCGACGTGCAGGGCTCTGCCGAGGCTGTGAAGCAGAGTCTGGAGAAGATCTCCAACGATGAGGTGCGCGTGCGCGTCATCCATGCCGGTGTCGGCGCCATCAGCAAGTCTGACGTCGATCTGGCCGATGCCTCCAACGCCATCATCATCGGCTTCAACGTCCGCCCGGACAACGTGGCCAAGGAAGAAGCCGCTGCCACCAAGGTGGAAATGCGTATGTACCGCGTCATTTACGATGCCATCAACGATGTCACCGACGCTATGAAGGGTATGCTGGCACCCAAGTTCCGCGAGGTCGCTCTGGGCGAGCTGCAGGTGCGTCAGGTGTACAAGATCTCCAACGTGGGCACCGTTGCAGGCTGCCGCGTGACCAGCGGCAAGATCACCCGCGACAGCAAGGTGCGCGTGGTGCGTGACGGCATCGTCATTGCCGAGGACGAGATCGCATCCCTGAAGCGCTTCAAGGATGACGCCAAGGAAGTGGCCGAGGGCTACGAGTGCGGCGTGACCCTGGAGAAGTTTGCGGACGTCAAGGAAGGCGATGTGTACGAGGCCTTCAAGATGGAAGAGTACCGCGACTAAGATTTAAAATAACCCTCTCCGTCATTGCTGACGCAATGTCGCCTCTCCCGAGGCAGGAGGCTTGCAGAGAAACGGAAAAGCATCCCGTATCCACGCAAAAAGCTCGCCCATCGGGAGAGCTGCCAAGCGAAGCGAGGCTGAGAGGGTTTTCTTTTTAAAGGAGAAACGGAATGTCTCAGAAAAATATGGGCCGTCTTGCGCAGGATATGAAGCGCGAGGTCATTGCCATCATCGGCCGGCTGAAGGATCCGCGGCTGGAGGGCGGTCTGCTGACCGTCACCCGTCTGGACGTGACGCCGGATCTGGATGTGGCAAAAGTGTATGTAAGCGTGATGGGCCGCGCAGACGGCCCCAAGCCCGCGATTGAAGCGCTGAACCGTGCCGCAGGCCATGTGCGCACCGAGGTCAGCAAAAAAATGCACATCCGCAAGGCACCCCGCTTCATCTTTGTGGAGGATGACGGTGCCGCCTACGCCGCCCACATCAACGAGCTGCTGCGCAGCCTGAATGTGAACGGCGAGGAAGAAGCACAGCCTGCCGATACCGAACAGACCGAGGACTGACTGCCTTTGCGGAAAGGATGGATCATTGGATGACAGAACAACTGGATGTGCAGCAGATGGCGCAGCGCCTGCTGGCTGCGGACAACATTTTGATTCTGTGCCACAAAAACCCGGACGGTGACACCATCGGCTGCGGCAGCGCCCTGTACTATGCGCTCAAAGCGCTGGAAAAAACAACAGCGGTGCTCTGCTCCGATGCCATTCCGTCCCGCTATGCCTTTACAAACCCACGGCTGTTCAAGGGCGAGTTCGAGCCCCGCACCGTGATCGCAGTGGATGTGGCCGGCCTGCAGTTGTTTGGCGAAAATAACGGTGTGCCGCAGTTTGCACGCCATGTGGACCTGTGCATCGACCACCACGCGGGCAACAACGGCTATGCCGATTTTACCCTTCTGGATGCCAGTGCCGCTGCGGCAGCAGAGCTGCTGTATCAGGTCATCGTGGAGATGGGGGTGACTATCACCCCCCACATTGCCGACTGCCTGTACACCGGCATTGCCACCGACACCGGCTGCTTCAAGTTCTCCTCCACCACAGCCAACACCCACACGGTTGCTGCAAAGCTTATTGAAGCCGGCTGCCATGTGGAGGAGCTGAACACCCTGCTCTTTGACACAAAGCCCCGTGCCCGCATGGAGGCCGAGCGCATCGCCCGCAACCATCTGGAATACTATCTGGACGGTCGCTGCGCCCTGATCTACCTGACAAGGGACGAGATCCGGCAGAGCGGGGTAGACCCCGCAGATCTGGAGGAGCTGACCAGCCTGCCCATCAGCATCGAGGGGGTCAAGGTGGGTCTGACCCTGCGCCAGCAGCCCGGCGGCAGCTACCGCATCAGCGTGCGCACCGCAAAGGGCGTGGACGCCTGTGCCATCGCCCGGCGTCTGGGCGGCGGCGGCCACACCCGCGCAGCGGGCTGTGAACTGCTGGGCGACCTTGAAAACGCCAAAAATGCGATCCTTGCAGAGGTGGAAGCCGAGCTGGACGCACCGCAGGAGGAAGCATAAATGCAGGGCATCCTGATCGTAGACAAGCCCATGGACTGGACCAGCTTTGACGTGGTGGCAAAGCTGCGCGGCGTGCTGGGCACCCGCAAGCTGGGGCACAGCGGTACGCTGGACCCCATGGCTACCGGCGTTCTGCCGGTGTTCTGCGGCGGTGCCAGCAAGGCGGTGGATCTGCAGCTGAACCACGACAAGACTTACCGCGCCACCCTGCGCCTGGGTGCACGCACCGATACCGGCGACAGCACCGGCACAGTGCTGGAAACTGCACCCGTCACCGCCGGAGAAAAGGAGCTGCTGGCTGTACTGCCGCAGTTTATCGGCCCGCAGATGCAGGTGCCGCCCATGTACTCGGCAGTCAAGATCAACGGCCAGCCGCTGTATAAGCTGGCGCGCGAGGGCGTGACCGTGGAGCGCAAGGCGCGCCCCATTGAAATTTACGGCATCGAGTACGGCGGCAGTCCGGCAGAAAACGAGTATGTACTGACGGTGCGCTGCTCCAAGGGCACCTATATCCGCACGCTGCTGGAGGAGATCGCCGCCGCCATGGGGCAGAAGGGCACCATGAGCGCTCTGCGCCGCACTGCTGCCGGTCTGTACACCGAAGCAGACGCCCACACGCTGGAAGAAATTCTTGCCGCAAAGGAGCAGGGGAGCGCTGCACTGGAAGCACTGATGCTGCCGGTGGAAAGCGTGTTCACCCCGCTGCCGCTGCTGGTGGTGGAGCCTTGGGTGGAACAGCACCTGTACAACGGCTGCCCCACCAGCCGCTACCCTGCGGCGGATGGCCGCTACCGGGTGCGCAATGCCGCCGGGCAGTTCCTTGGCCTTGCCAACATTACCGGCGGGGTGCTCCGGGTGGAAAAACTGTTCGTGGAACGTAATTGAGCAATAAAGGAAACAAGACCCATGCAGATCATTTCTCAGTTTGCCCCGTTGCCGCTGGCACAGCCCGCAAAGGGTACCGCCGTGGCCATGGGCTACTTTGACGGCATCCATATCGGCCACCGGGCGGTGATCGAAGGGGCTGTGCAGTGGGCAAAGACCCATGATGCAGCTCCGGCGGTGTTCACCTTCCGCCTGCCGGTGGAAAATAAAATGAAGGGCAAGCGCCTGCTCTCTACCGAGGATAAGCACGCTTTGATCCACAGCCTTGGGGTGGAGTATTACCTTACCCCTGATTTTGAGGCGATCAAAGCATTGAGCCCGGAGGAGTTTGTGCGCGGCATTGTGGAAAACTGCCACGCCCGGGCGCTGTTCTGCGGCGAAAACTTCACCTTTGGTGCAAAGGCTGCCGGTACGCCGGAGCTGCTGCGCACCCTCTGCGCTCCGTTGGGCGTGGAGGTGATCGTGGTGCCCATGGCGCAGTTTGAGGAAAAGCCGGTGTCCTCCACCCGCATCCGCACTGCGCTGGAGGGCGGGGATATCCCCGCCGCCAACGCCATGCTGGGCATGCCCTATGCCATCCGCTTTGCGGTGCAGCACGGGGCAGGGCTGGGGCACACCCTCGGGGTGCCCACCATCAACCAGCTGTACCCGCAGGGCTTCCAGATGCCACGCAGCGGCATTTATATCACCCGCACCTGCATCAATGGGGTGTGGTATCCCTCGGCCACCGGTCTGGGCAGCCGCCCTACCGTGAACGATGACGCCACCAAGGTGACCTGCGAGACCTTTATCCCGGGCTTTTCCGGCAACCTGTACGGCACCGACCCGGTGGTGGAGTTCCACGCCTACCTGAGCCCCAGCAAAAAGTTTGATACGCTGGACCAGCTGCGGGACTGCATCAACGATGCCGCCCGCCGTGCACAGGAATATTTTGCATAACGCATAAGTAGACAGGCCGTTGCACAGTATTTTGTGCGGCGGCCTTGTTTGATGCGGGACGATTTGAAATGCCCTCCGCTTGTGCTCTGGGCATAATTCAAGGAATTTTATTTTTTTATTTGAGCTTCCGAAAAGTCTGCGGACTTTTCGGAAGCTTTTTTCACGGAAGAGAACGGAACGGAAAACAGCATTTCCGGCGTCTGCGGGCAGAAAAAACCGCACTTCGGGCAAAATAGACACATTTCCGTGCAACAATGGCAAATGTTTGTTAAACAATTATCAATGCCACATCCTTGCAATGCACGCAGTTTTTGTTTATAATAGTAGCTGTACGGGGCAAAGCCCCGATTGTGAGCGAGACTCTGGTTCAGAATTATAATTTGAGAGGAGTTTTTACCATGGGTTTAGGTAAGAAGACGATCGACGATCAGAACTACTGCGGCAAGAAGGTGCTTGTCCGCTGCGATTTCAACGTCCCGATGAAGGACGGTGTCATCACCAACGAGAACCGCATCAACGCAGCACTGCCCACCATCCAGAAGCTGGTCAACGATGGCGCTAAGGTCATCCTGTGCAGCCATCTGGGCAAGCCCAAGAACGGCCCCGAGGCAAAGTTCAGCCTGGCACCCGTTGCTGTGGCTCTGAGCGCAAAGCTGGGCAAGACCGTTGTGTTTGCCGACGACGACAACGTTGTGGGCGAGAACGCAAAGGCTGCTGTGGCTGCCATGAACAACGGCGACGTCGTTCTGCTGCAGAACACCCGTTTCCGCAAGGAAGAGACCAAGAACATGCCCGAGTTCAGCAAGGAGCTGGCTTCTCTGGCTGATGCTTATGTGGACGATGCCTTCGGCAGCTGCCACCGTGCACACTGCTCCACCGCAGGTGTCACCGACTACATCAAGGATACCGCTGTCGGCTACCTGATGGAGAAGGAGATCAAGTATCTGGGCAACGCCGTCAACGACCCCGTCCGTCCCTTCACCGCTATTCTGGGCGGCGCTAAGGTTGCTGATAAGCTGAACGTCATCTCCAACCTGCTGGAGAAGGTCGATACCCTGATCATCGGCGGCGGCATGGCTTACACCTTCGTCAAGGCTCAGGGCTACGAAGTGGGCAAGAGCCTGTGTGACGACACCAAGCTGGACTACTGCAAGGAAATGATGGCTAAGGCCAAGGAGAAGGGCGTCAAGCTGCTGCTGCCTGTGGATGCTGTCTGCATCAAGGACTTCCCCGATCCCATCGACGCTCCTGTGGACGTCACCGTGGTGCCTGTCACCGCTATCCCTGCTGACATGGAGGGCTGCGACATCGGCCCCGAGACCATGAAGCTGTTTGCTGACGCTGTCAAGGCTTCCAAGACTGTTGTCTGGAACGGCCCCATGGGCGTTTTCGAGAACCCCACTCTGGCAGCTGGTACTCTGGCTGTTGCCAAGGCTATGGCTGAGAGCGATGCTACCACCGTCATCGGCGGCGGCGACAGCGCAGCAGCTGTGCAGCAGATGGGTCTGGGCGACAAGATGACCCACATCTCCACCGGCGGCGGCGCTTCTCTGGAGTATCTGGAGGGCAAGGAGCTGCCCGGCATCGCAGTTATCCAGAACGCATAATTTTTCCGGCATCACAATGGGTGCGGCGGCATTTACGCCGCCGCATCTTTTCTTTTTGTGCAGGTAATTTGTAAATATTTACGAAGGTAAGGAGAAAATAACAATGGATAAGGCAAAGCGCAAGGCTATTATCGCCGGCAACTGGAAGATGAACAAGACCGCCTCCGAGGCTGCTGTTCTGGTGGACGAGCTGATCCCCGCTGTGAAGGACGCTACCTGCGAGGTGGTCATCTGCACCCCGTTTACCGATCTGGTCACCGCTGTGGCTAAGACCAAGGGCACCAACATCCATGTGGGCGCCGAGAACGTCCACTTTGAGAAGTCCGGTGCTTTCACCGGCGAGATCAGCGCCGATATGCTGGTGGATCTGGGCGTGGAGTACGTCATCGTCGGCCACTCTGAGCGCCGTCAGTACTTTGCAGAGACCGACCAGACCGTCAACAAGCGCGCGCTGGCTGCCCTGAACGCCGGTCTGAAGGTCATCCTGTGCGTGGGCGAGAGCCTGCAGCAGCGCGAGGAGGGCGTGACCGAGGAGCTGGTGCGGATGCAGACCAAGATCGCCCTGCGTGACGTGACCGCCGAGCAGATGGCAAACGTTGTCATCGCCTACGAGCCTGTCTGGGCCATCGGCACCGGCAAGACCGCTACCTCCGATCAGGCAGAGGAAGTCTGCGCACAGATCCGCAAGGTGGTGGGCGAGCTGTACGGCGAGGCTGTGGCCGAGGCTACCACCGTGCAGTACGGCGGCAGCATGAACGCCAAGAACTGCGAGGAGCTGCTGAGCAAGAAGGACGTGGACGGCGGCCTGATCGGCGGCGCATCCCTGAAGGCTCCCGACTTTGCAGTCATCGTCAATGCAGCCACCAAGGGTTGAGCAACTGCCTTTTCTTAACTAAGCTGTTTCAGCGCCCGGCTGCGCCGTTTTTTCAGCGCTGAGCCGGGCGCTGATCTGTTTTTACAGCAGCCGCTCGGGTGTTATGCACCCGCAGGCTGCACCCGCAGGCGGGGCGCTTAGCCTTGCCCGCAACGCGTGATAAATTCAAAGGAGATTCAATTTTATGGCAAAGAAACCTGTTCTTCTGTGCATCATGGATGGCTTCGGCTGGGTGCCGAACGAGACCTTCGGCAACGCCGTTGTGGCTGCCAAGACCCCCCATCTGGATGCTCTGATGGCAAAGTACCCCATGACCACCATTGATGCTTCCGGCATGGCTGTCGGCCTGCCCGACGGCCAGATGGGCAACTCCGAGGTCGGCCACACCAACATGGGCGCGGGCCGCATCGTCTACCAGCAGCTGACCCTCATCACCAAGTCCATCCACGATGGCGAGATGCTCAAGAACCCTGTGCTGGTCAAGAACATGAAGGCCGCCATCGAGGCCGGCAAGGCCATCCACCTGATGGGTCTGGTGGGCACCGGCGGCGTGCACAGCCATGCCGACCACTGGTTCGGCGTGCTGGAGATGGCAAAGCATCTGGGTGCAAAGGAAGTTTACCTGCACTGCATCACCGACGGCCGCGACACCGACCCTCACTCCGGCAAGGGCTTCCTTGCTGACCTGCAGGCCAAGCTGGATGAGCTGGGCGTGGGCAAGATCGCCAGCGTTTCCGGCCGTTACTACGCTATGGACCGTGATAACAACTGGGACCGCGAGGAGAAGGCCTACGCTGCCTTTGTCTACGGCGAGGGTGAGCATGCTGCCAACGCTGCCGAGGCCATCGAGGCTTCCTATGCTGCAGACAAGACCGATGAGTTTGTGCTGCCCTGCGTCACCTGCGAGGGTGGCCGCGTGCAGGATGGCGACACCGTCATCTTCATGAACTTCCGCCCCGACCGTGCCCGCCAGATGACCCGCATCTTCTGCGACGATGCCTTTACCGGCTTCGAGCGCCGCGGCGGCCGCAAGCAGGTGAACTACGTCTGCATGGCTGAGTACGATGCTACCATGCCCAACTGCGAGGTTGCTTATCCCCCGGTGGAGCTGAAGAACGTTCTGGGCGAGTATCTGTCTGCCCACGGCAAGACCCAGCTGCGCATTGCCGAGACCGAGAAGTACGCTCACGTCACCTTCTTCTTCAACGGCGGTGTGGAGGCTCCCTACGAGGGCGAGGACCGCTGCGTCATCCCCAGCCCCAAGGTTGCCACCTACGATCTGAAGCCCGAGATGAGCGCCCCTGAGGTCGCTGCCGAGTGCGTCAAGCGCATCGAGAGCGGCAAGTACGATGTGGTCATCCTGAACTTCGCCAACTGCGATATGGTCGGCCACACCGGCGTGTTCGATGCTGCTGTCAAGGCCGTTGAGGCTGTGGATACCTGCGTGGATCAGGTGGTCACCGCTGTGCTGAACGCCGGCGGCTGCGCTTTCATCACCGCCGACCACGGCAACGCCGAGAAGATGATGAACCCGGACGGCACCCCCTTCACCGCCCACACCACCAACGTTGTGCCCTTTGTGGCAGTTGGCTGCGGTGACGTGAAGCTGCGCGAGGGCGGCTGCCTGGCCGATATCGCACCCACCATGCTGCCCTATATCGGCCTGCCCGTTCCCGCCGAGATGACCGGTAAGAGCATCATCGTGGAGTGATGCCTGTGCGGCTGAGCGCATAAATCAATAGCATAAAAAGCGAGCCGTCGTGCGGATTTCCGCATGACGGCTCGTTTTTTCTAATGCTTTTACTTTTTCAGGTGGCTGTCCCAGCCGCTGGAGGTGGTGGCCTGCTTGTCAGGCGTGCACCACATGGCCTCTACGCCGTCCAGCGATTCCACCAGCTTCTGTCCCTCTTCCAGCGGCATACAGAACAGGGCGGTGGTCAGGCAGTCTGCCATGCCGGAGTCCGGGCACAGCACGGTGACGCCGTTGTAGTAGGCGGCGGGCCACAGGGTATCCGGGTCGATGATGTGGTGGTAGCGCTTGCCGTCCACCACAAAGTAGCGCTGGTAGTCGCCGCTGGTCACCAGTGCAAGGTCGCTCATGTTAATGGGCGAGCCGAAGATGGAACTGGTGTTGGTATACACCTCAGAAGCGTTCCACGGGTTCTCCACGCCACCCGTCCACTGGCTGCCGTCCGGCTTTGTGCCGATGGCGCGCAGGTTGCCGCCCACGCTCACCAGTGCGCTGGTCAAGCCGCGGGCTTCGGCGGCGCGGCAGACCATCTCCACTGCGTAGCCCTTGCCCACGCTGCCCACGTCCAGCGACATCTCCGGGTCGGACAGATAGACCGTTTTGGCGTCCTCGTCAATGACAAGGTCGTTGATATCGCAGTGCTGAGCAGCGGCTTCCAGCTCCTCCTGTGTGGGCAGGGTGTTGTCGGCGTCAGAGGCGTCTTTTTCGGCGGCTTCGCGGTAGTCGTGCCAGATGCCTAGTACGCTGCCCATGGCAATGTTGATCTTGCCGCCGGTCAGGTCGTACATCTGCCGTGCCAGCTCCAGCATGGAGAGGATGCGGTCATCTACCTGTACCGGGGCTTTCCCGGCGTTTTTGTTGATGGTCTTAACGTTCACAACGCCGTCGTAGTCGTTGTAGATATCGTAGAGCTGGTTGTAGGCAATCAGATCCTGATGCAGCGCCTGCATCTGGGTGTTGAACTCCTCCTCGCTCTCGCAGTAGGCGATGACCTGCGTCACCGTATCGAACACATCATAAAAGATGGTGGTGTACCGGGTCAGCTCCTTTTTGGGCTTGCAGCCGACCAGCAGGCCAAGGCTCAGCACTGCCGCCAGCAGTGCAGCGGTTATGCGGGTGATGCGGCTCTTCATACGGTCTGGCTCTCCTTTGCAGCGGTAAAGGCGGCGTGCTCCTCCTGCAAATGCGCCAGCAGGTCTGCGAACATCCAGTTGCGGTTTGCGGGGGTGACCACCGCCTTGAGGGGAATGGTCACCTGTGCCTGCCGCATCAGATCCAGCAGGGTGTCCACGTCCTTATCGCGGAAGTTTGCCAGCACCAGCGCCGGGGGATAGGCGCCCGGCTCCAGCACCAGCGTTCTGGGGGCTTTTACCTCCACCTCGCCCAGCAGCTGGGCAACGGTCTTACCGGCATCGGCGGGGGCAACGAGCAGCAGCTTCATGCCAAAGGCGGGTGCCATGCCCTCCAGCTTGCCCCGGTCGGCGGGGGAAAGGTTCCAGCCCAGCGCCAGCGGCACCCCGGCGTTCTGGTTGCGTGCAATGTGTGCTTTCATCTTTAAAACCTCTTTCGGCAGTGAATTTTCAAAATACACCATAGTATACCATAAAACCCGTGAAAAGAAAATGAAAACCCGCCGGTGCATACAAAAAGCTCCCCCTTGCGGGGGAGCGGACGGGGCAGGCTCAGTTCATTTTTTTGCCGAAGAATTCCACCTCTTTGCCGATGAACTGCATCAGCTCGTCGAACTGATCCGGGGTCAGGCTCTGTGCGCCGTCGCACTTGGCCTTGGCGGGGTTGTTGTGAACCTCGATCATCAGACCGTCGGCACCGGCAGCGACCGCGGCTTTCGCCAGCTCCGGCACCATCCATGCGTGGCCGCAGGCGTGGCTGGGGTCTACCACCACCGGCAGATGGGTCATCTTGTGCAGCATGACCACACCGGCAAGGTCCAGCGTGTTGCGCATACTGGTCTCAAAGGTGCGGATGCCGCGCTCGCACAGGATGACGTTCTCGTTGCCCTCTGCCATGATGTACTCGGCGCTCATCACGAACTCTTCCAGCGTGTTGGCAAGGCCGCGCTTGAGCAGCACCGGCTTTTTCTGGCGGCCAACAGCCTTGAGCAGCTCAAAGTTCTGCATATTGCGGGCACCCACCTGGATCAGGTCTACGTTTTCAAACAGGGGCAGGTGCTCGGTGTTCATGATCTCGGTCACGATGGGAGCACCGGTGGCGCGGCGTGCCAGCTTGAGCAGGTCGAGGCCCTCGCTGCGCATCCCTTGGAAGGAGTAGGGCGAGGTGCGGGGCTTGAATGCGCCGCCGCGCAGCAGGGAAGCACCCGCCGCCTTTACCCGCTGGGCGCAGTAGGTGATCTGCTCCTCGCTTTCAATGCTGCACGGCCCGGCGATGACCGCAAAGTTGCCGCCGCCGATCTTGACGCCCTCCACGTCGATAACGCTGTCGTCCGGGTGGAATTTGCGGTTGGCCTTTTTGTAGGGCTCGGACACGCGGCGGCAGGTCTCTACCACCGGGTTTGCCAGCACCCAGCTTTCCGCAATGGCCTTGGTATCGCCGATCAGACCCAGAATATGGGTGTCGCTGCCCTTGGAATCGTTGATCTGCAGCCCCATATCTTCCAGCTCGTGGCAGAACTCGCGTACCTGTACGTCGGGTGCATTCTGTTTGAGTACGATGATCATAGTGCTTTTGTCTCCTTTGCCTTTTCCTATCTGTGCGAAACGGCAGGGGAGACCGGCTCCTTTGCCGCAGCTTGCAACGTTAAACTTCAGTTTCCTGAAGTGATGGTGCTATGATAACACTTCAGGAAACTGAAGTCAAGAGAATTTTGAATTTTTTTGAAGAAAGTGATAAAATAGAAAAAACATCTTGACTCTCTAGTAGCGTAACGGTTTACGATGAAAGATATGTCAATGAAAGCAGTAAAAAGATTGGGGAAAAGTTGTAAAAATCTTTTTAAAATGGATAATGCAAGAGTATTATTATTAGAAATGGCTAAAGATTATTTGAATCATTCTCAGTTGGAAGAAGCCACAGATAAACAGTACGGAAAAGGGGTTACAAAATACATTGGATCAGCGATATATCGGTATTATGGTGTAGAAAACTTGGAATAAACAGATGTT
>ERZ506523.109-NODE-109-length-14406-cov-2.970246_pt1 | contig 14406 bp, 14 predicted proteins | sample MGYA00512392_ERZ506523 | MGnify/ENA metagenome assembly ERZ506523
GGCTGGGCCATCGACCCGGTGGGCCTGCGCGTGACCCTGAACACCATCTATGACCGGTACGAAAAGCCCATGTTCATTGTGGAGAACGGCCTTGGCGCGGTGGATACCGTGGAAGCGGACGGCTCCATCCACGACAGCTACCGCATCGACTATCTGCGGGCGCACATCGAAGAGATGGAAAAGGCCATCAACGAGGACGGTCTGCCCCTGATGGGCTACACCACATGGGGGCCCATCGACCTTGTAAGCGCCTCCACCGGCGAGATGAAAAAGCGGTACGGCTTTATCTATGTGGACAAGGACAACGACGGCAACGGCACCCTTGCCCGCAGCCGGAAGGACAGTTTTTACTGGTATAAAAAGGTCATCGCTTCAGACGGCGAGGACCTGACCTGAGCAAGCGTCCCGGCACTGTTTGCGGTATGGCAGCGCCGGGGCGTAAACGTGTGAGGACGAACCGATAACGGAGAAAATTTATGACACCACAGATCATTGCACACCGCGGTGCTTCCTATCTTGCACCGGAAAATACCCTGACAGCCTTTAAAAAAGCCATGGAGATTGGCGCGGACGGCGTAGAGATGGACGTACAGCAGACCATTGACGCCGGGCTTGTGATCCACCACGACTATATGATCGATCTGCACACGGATATTTCCGGCAAGATCTACGATATGACCATGGGCGATCTGAAAGAGCTGGATTTCGGCAGCTGGAAAGACGCCATCTTTCAGGACGAGAAGATTGCCACCCTGCAGGAAGCCATGGAGCTGTGCAAGCAGATGCCGGGATGCACCGTGCATCTGGAGCTGAAATCCACTATGGACAACGACCCGGAGTTTGTGCCCCGGGTGCTGGAAGTGCTGCAGCAGACCGAGATGGTAGAACAGGTGATCCTTGTTTCCTTCAACCACGCGCTGCTGCGGCAGGCAAAGCAGCTGATGCCCGAACTGCGGGTGGGTGCGCTGGTATACGGCGAGCTGGAAAGCATGCTGCTGCCGCCACCCATCATCTGGAAGGATCTGGGACTGACCAACGGCATGGACGACATGGAAGCCATGGACGCTGCCCTGCCGGAGAGCGCAGCCGACGAGGAAAACTGCAGCTGGATGACCCGCTGGATGAGTGATAAGGTAAGCATGCTGCGGGCAAGCTTTCCCGGCGAGAGCCTGAACGAGATCTACAAAAACCTGATGGCGCAGCGGGATCTGCCCGCCTATATCCGCAGTCTGGACTTTGTGCCGGAGTGGGTCAGCTGCGAGTACCACACCGCCTACAAAAACGCCGGTTTCATTGACAAACTGCACGAGATGGGCATCAAGGTGTCTTTGTGGACGGTGGATACGGAAGATTCCGTCCGCAGCCTGCTGCGCACCAGTGCCGATGCCTACATCACCAACCGCCCCGACCGCGTGCGGGAGTGGATGGAGAAGGAGCAGGCGGCGACCGCCCCAACAGAAACCGCCACGGCAGAGTCTGCCCCCACTGCTGAAGCAGACGCCGGGACAGCTGCCGCAGAGTAAGCCAGCCGGAATAAGCACAAATAACCCCAACAAAAAAAGAGATAGGCTTTCCCGAAAGGGATCGCCTATCTCTTTTTGCATTTGTTTTTATTCTGCTGCTTCGGTCAGCACAAAGGTCAGCTCTGCGGTGACGGCACACTTGCCGTCCACCCATGCCGAGGCCTTGCCTACGCCCACAGCGCCGTGCTGCTGCACCAGCTCGCAGTGGAGGGTGAGCACGTCCCCGGGGGTGACCTGCTTGCGGAAGCGGGCACTCTTGATGCCGCCAAACAGCGCAAGCTTGCCCTTATTTTCCGGCAGGCTCAGTGCCGCCACAGCGCCGGTCTGTGCCAGCGCCTCCAGCAGCAGCACACCGGGCATGACCGGCTGTGCCGGGAAGTGGCCGTTGAAAAATTCCTCGTTGCGGGTGACGCACTTGCGGCCGATGGCCCACTGGCCCGGCTCGTAGTCCAGGATGCGGTCCACGAGGGCAAAGGGGTAGCGGTGGGGCAGGATGGTGGCGATCTGTTCGCTGGTCAGGGCGTTGGCGTTTTCACGCACGGTACGGGGTTCTGCCATGGGTCAGCCCTCCCATCTGCGCAGGGCGATGCAGGCGTTGTGCCCGCCAAAGCCCAGACTGTTGCTCAGCGCATACTGCATTTCCTGCTGCCGCCCGGTGTTGGGCACATAATCCAGATCACACTCCGGGTCAGGCTGGGCATAGTGGATGGTGGGCGGGGCGAACTGATCCCGCAGTGCCAGCGCGGTGAACACGGCCTCGATGCCGCCCGCACCGCCCAGCAGATGGCCGGTCATGCTCTTGGTGCTGACCACGGTCATCTCCTTGGCGTGTGCGCCGAACACGGCGTGAATGGCAGCAGTCTCGCAGGCATCGTTCATGTGGGTGCCGGTGCCGTGAGCGTTGATGTGGTCCACCTGCTCCGGTGCAAGTCCGGCATCCGCCAAGGTCAGCTTCATGCAGTCGATGGCACCTGCGCCGCCGGGTGCGGGCGCGGTAAAGTGGTAGGCGTCGCAGTTGGCACCGTAGCCCACCACCTCGGCGTAGATGTGTGCGCCCCGGGCTCTGGCATGCTCCAGCTCTTCCAGCACCAGCACACCGCTGCCCTCGCCCATGACAAAGCCGCCGCGGCGGGCATCAAAGGGCAGGCTGGCAGCGTCCGGGTCGGTGGCGGTGGAAAGCGCCTTCATGCTGGTAAAGCCGCCGATGCCCAAGGGGCTGATGCAGCTTTCCGCACCGCCGCAGACCATCACCGGCTCGTAGCCGTCCCGGATGCGGTGGAAGGCGTCGCCTACGGCGTTGGTGCCGCCGGCGCAGGCCGTGACCGGACAGGTGCACATGCCCTTCAGACCAAAGCGGATAGCCACCTGTGCCGCTGCCATGTTGGCAATGGCCATGGGCACAAAGTAGGGGCTTACCTTCTCCATGCCCTTTTCCTCGCCGCGGGCGTGCTGCTCCTCAATGGTGGGCAGACCGCCGATGCCACTGGACAGGATGACGCCGATGTTTTTGCCCTCGGCTTCCGTATCGATGCCGCTGTCTGCAATGGCTTCGGCGGCAGCGCCCAGTGCCAGCAGGGTGAAGCGTGCCATCTTGCGGACTTCCTTTTTGTCCACCACGGTCGCGGGGTCAAAATCCTTTACCTCACCGGCCAGCTTGCACTTGAAGTCGGTGGTGTCGAACTGGGTGATGGGGCCGATGCCGCATTTACCGGCACGGGCTGCTGCCCAGCTGTCGGCCACATTGTTGCCCAGCGGGTTCACCGTGCCAAGGCCGGTGATCACAACTCTGCGTTTTTCCATAAGGGTTCTCCTTTACATTGCCATGCCGCCGTCCACACAGAGCACCTGCCCGGTGAGATAGCTGCTTTGTTCTGCGGCAAAAAACGCCACTGCCTGCGCCACATCCTCCGGCTGGCCTGCGCGGCCTGCGGGGATGCCCTTTGCCATTTCGGCACGGACGGCTTCCGGCAGGGCGGCGGTCATATCCGTCTCGATGAAGCCGGGAGCCACCGCGTTGACGGTCACGTTCCGGCTGGCCAGTTCCCGCGCCAGACTCTTGGTCAGGCCGAGGAGCCCCGCCTTGCTGGCGGCGTAGTTGGTCTGCCCGGCGTTGCCGCGCAGCGCCACCACGCTGGAAAGGTTCACGATGCGGCCATAGCGCTGGCGCACCATGCGGCGGGCGGCCTCCTTGCAGCAGAGAAAGGCGCTTTTCAGGTTGGTGTCCAGCACCGCATCAAAATCCTGCTCGGTCAGGCGCAAAATCAAGTTGTCCCGGGTGATGCCCGCGTTGTTCACCAGCACATCCACCCGGCCAAAGGCCTCGGCGGCGGCATCGAACAGTGCCTTGCAGCCCTCGGCGGTGGATACATCCGCCTGCACGGTCACCGCCTGCACGCCCTCGGCGCGGCAGAGCGCTGCCGTCTGCTCCGCAGGCTCTGCACCGTGGCAGTAGTTCACCACTACATTGCAGCCCTGCTTTGCCAGTGCCACGCACACTGCGCGGCCAATGCCCCGGCTGCCGCCGGTAACAATGGCGGCGCGGGTCAGCTTTTCTTCACTCATTCTGCATCCTTCCATGCGGTCAGCACCGCATCCAGCTGTTCCGGGGTCTCCACTGCGGTGCAGACCACCCCGGGCAGGGTCTTTTTCACAAAGCCGCTCAGGGCATTGCCGGGGCCGACTTCCAGAATGTGGTCCACACCCAGCTCGCCCAGACGGCGCAGGGTATCTTCCATGTAGACGCTGCTCTGCACCTGCTTTACCAGCAGCTGCGGGATGCTGTCGGTCTCGGCCTTTTCATGCCCCAGACAGTTGAACAGCACCGGCGTCTCCATGGTGCCGAAGGTCTCACCCGCAAAGCGCTGTGCCAGCGCATCCCCTGCGGGAGCCATCAGCTTTGTGTGGAAGGGGCCGCTGACCTTCAGCGGGATGCAGCGGCGGGCACCGGCTTCCTTTGCCAGCGCGGCAGCCTGCTCCACAGCGGCTTTCTCACCGCCGATGACCAGCTGCCCCGGGCAGTTATAGTTGCAGATCTGCACACAGCCCGCCGCAGCCGCCCGTTCGCAGCAGGCAGACAGTTTTTCTCTGTCCAGCCCCAGCACGGCGGTCATGCCGCAGGCAAGGCCCTTTGCAGCCTCGGCCATGGCCTTGCCCCGGAAGGCGGTCAGCTCAATGGCCTGCTTTGCGGTGAACACCCCGGCTGCCTGCAGCGCGGAGTATTCGCCCAGCGAAAGCCCCGCCAGATAGGCGGGCTTTACGCCCTTTTCGGCCAGCACAGCGGTCACGCCGCAGGCAAAGGCCACCATGCAGGGCTGGGTGTATTCGGTCTGATTCAAAACGCCGTCCGGGTCCTCAAAGCAGACGCGGTGCAGGTCAAAATCCAGCGCTGCGCTGTCAAAGGCCGCCCGGAAGGCGGGAGATGCTTCGTAAAATTCCTTGCCCATGCCGGGGTGCTGTGCACCCTGACCGGCGTAAAGTACGGCAAGCTTCATAAATTCTGCCTCCATTCGGTCACAAGTTCGTCCATCAGCTCGCGCACGGTGCGCATCCGGTCCAGCCTGCCCACGTTTTCGCCGCAGAAGAAGAGCCCTTCCTCCACGTTGCCCTTCACCGCCTCGATGAGGGCGTGGGTGATGCAGTAGGGCACGGCGGCGGGGTCGCAGGTCTTGAGACACCGGGCGCAGTGCTTGGGCGGGAAGCGCTTGCCCTCGGCCAGTGCCTGCACCAGCGGGGTGTTCAGCGCGCGGCCGGGCATTCCCACCGGGCTGTGGATAATGCGCACATCCTCCGGCTTTGCCGCCAGCAGCACGTCCTTGTAGGTCTGGGAGGCGTCGCACTCGTAGGTGGGGATAAAGCGGGTAGCAAGCTGCACACCCGCAGCGCCAAGCTTTGTAAAGTGTGCCATGTCAGCACCAGTGTACACGCCGCCCGCCACAAACACCGGGATGGCGCGGCCATATTGTTCCTCGTAGGGTTTTACCTCCGCCAGCACCCCGGGCAGAATTTCGTCCAAGGTCTGGCAGCGGTCTGCCAGCAGGTCCTCCTCGGCAAAGCCGAGATGTCCGCCCGCCTTGCAGCCCTCGATGACCACAAAATCGGCGGTGCGGTCAAAGCCCTTTGCCCAGCGGCGCAGGATGAGCTTTGCCGCCCGGGCGCTGGATACGATGGGCGCAATGGCCACCTCTTTGGTGCCCACGATGCCCGGCAGTTCCAGCGGCAGACCCGCCCCGGAGACCACGGCATCCACCCCCGCCGCCACGGCGGTGCGGATGGCGTCGGCATAGTCCCGGGTGGCTACCATGGCGTTGATGGCCACCAGACCCATGCCTTCGGCAATGGCCTTGGCCTTTTGAATTTCTGCGGTCAGGGCGCGGTGATTGGCTGCCGCCGGGTCACGGGCAAAATCCGGCTCGCGGTAACCTGCATCGGCGGTGGAGATGCACCCCATGCCGCCGCAGGCTGCTACTGCACCGGCCAGCCCGCCCAGCGAGACGCCTACGCCCATGCCGCCCTGCAAAATGGGTACTTGCAGGGGCTTACCGCCAAGGGTCAGCATTCGGCGTTCAGCGCGGCGATGCGCTGCCTCCCGCCCTGCCACAGGTCGGCAAGGATGTCCGCCACGGGGCGTACCTCGTGCAGCATTCCGGCCACCTGACCGGCCATCAGGCTGCCGCTTACCGTGTCGCCCTCAAAGACGGCGCGGCGCAGGCTGCCCAGTGTGTATTTTTCCAGCTCCATCTTGTCCGCGCCCGCCTTTTCCTGACGGACATACTCCCGGCTCATGCGGTTTTTCAGCACACGCACGGGTGCGCCTACGCTGCGCCCGGTAACGATGGTGTCACTATCTCTGGCTTTGAGCAGCGCGGCCTTGTAGTTAGGGTGAATGGGGCACTCCTCGCTTGCCAGCAGGCAGGTGCCCACCTGCACACCGCAAGCGCCCAGCGCCAGCGCAGCCGCCAGCTGACGGCCATCGGCAATGCCGCCCGCCGCGATGACCGGCACGCTGACCGCGTCCACCACCTGCGGCACCAGCGCCATGGTGGTCATCTCGCCCACATGGCCGCCGCTTTCGGTGCCCTCGGCAATGACGGCATCGATGCCCAGCGGCTCCAGATGCCGTGCCAGCACGGCAGCAGCCACCACCGGGATCACCTTGATACCGGCAGCTTTCCACATGGGAACGTACTTTCCAGGGTTGCCTGCGCCGGTGGTGACCACGGCGACTTTTTCCTCCACCACGATCTGGGCAAACTCATCTGCCTGCGGGTGCATGAGCATGATGTTCACGCCAAAGGGTTTGTCGGTCAGCTCTCGGCAGCGGCGGATGTTCTGGCGCAGGGTATCGGCATTCATGCCGCCCGCACCGATGATGCCCAGCGCACCGGCGTTAGAGCAGGCGGCGGCGAACTCGCCGGTGGCAATGTTTGCCATGCCGCCCTGAATGATGGGGTATTTCGTCCCCAAGATCTCGTTTAAAAGTTTCATGGTCTTTATCCTTTATACTCCACGATCATGCCGCCCCATGTCAGACCGCCGCCAAAGCCGATGCAGGCAAGGGTCTGGCCGGGGTGCAGCTGGCCGCTCTCAGCCAGCTCGTTCAGCGCCACCGGGATGCTGGCAGCACTGGTGTTGCCGTGGCGGTCCATGTTTTTGTAGAACTTTGCACCGTCGGCGTGCAGCGCCTTGACGCAGTGGTCGATGATGCGGCTGTTGGCCTGATGACAGACCACCCAGTCCAGATTGTCCAGCGTAAGGCCGGTCTCGTCCAGCACGGTGTGCAGGCATTTGGGCAGGGCATCCACCGCAAAGCGGAACACCGCCCTGCCGTCCATACTGATGGGTGCCGAGCCTGCGCGGCTGGGGCCGCCGGCATGGATGGCGGCATCGCCCCGAGCCCCCAGCGTGATGGCAAAGGGCACGGAGGTGTCGGTCAGTTCAAACACCGCCGCACCGGCACCATCGCCGAACAGCACACAGGTGGAGCGGTCGGCGGGGTCCATCAGGCGGGAGAGCGCCTCTGTGCCGATGACCAGCGCGTACTGTCCGCCCAGCGTAGCCAGCAGGCCGCGCGCCACCGCCGTGCCGTACAAAAAGCCAGAGCAGGCGGCGTTCACGTCCAGTGCAGGGCGGTTTTCCGGCAGCGCCAGCGCCGCCTGCACCTGACAGGCCACGCTTGGGGTGGCATCCGGCGCGGAAAGGGTGGCGCAGACGCAGCAGGCAATGTCTGCCGGAGCAAGACCGCTGCGCTGCAGCGCCTGCTTTGCGGCGGCAATGGCCAGTGTGGCGGCGTTTTCGCCCTCGGTGCAGTAGTGCCGGGTGCGGATGCCGGTGCGGGTGGTGATCCACTCGTCGCTGGTATCCACGGTGCGGCTCAGCTCTTCGTTGGTGACCGTGCGGCCGGGCAAAGCCCCGCCGGTGGCGATCAGACGCAAACCCTTCATGCTTTCCTCATTTCTCCGATCTGACGGAATTTCTGGTAGCGCTGCTCGGCCAGCTGACGACCGTTCATGCGGGCAAGGCTGCGCAGCTGACGCCGCAGTGCCTCGTCCAGATCACCGAACAGTACCCCGTGGGCGCGCTGTGCGCCGCCCACCGGCTCCGGGATGATCTCCTCCACGATGCCGTCCTTGTACAGATCCTGCGCGGTCAGCTTCATGATCTCGCAGGCTTCGCCGCTGCGGGAGGAATCCTTCCACAGGATGCTGGCAAAGCCCTCAGGGCTCAGCACCGAGTAGACGGCATTTTCCAGCATGAGGATACGGTTTGCCACACCCAGCGCCAGTGCGCCGCCGGAGGAGCCCTCGCCGGTGACCACTGCGATCACCGGCACGGTCAGGCCGCTCATCTCCATCAGGTTGCGGGCAATGGCTTCGCCCTGTCCGCGCTCCTCGGCGTCCTTGCCGGGGTATGCGCCCGGGGTGTCAATGAAGGTGATGATGGGACGGTCAAACTTTTCGGCCTGCTTCATCAGGCGCAGGGCCTTGCGGTAGCCCTCCGGCCCGGGCATACCGAAGTTGCAGCGCAGGTTTTCTTCCAGCGTGCTGCCCTTGCGGTGGCCGATGACTGTGACCGGCTGGCCGTGGAACAGTGCCACACCGCCCAGAATGGCGGCATCTTCCTTGCACTGGCGGTCGCCGCACTGCTCAAAGAAATCGGTGAACAGCGCATCCACGATCTCGTCGATGTGGGGGCGCTCCGGGTGACGGGCCAGAAAGACCCTGTCCTCTGCGGTCAGTGCCCCGCAGCCGGACAGCAAAGCGTCCTCCTGTGCGGAAAGCTCTGCCAGCTCGGCAGCGTGGTTGGTGATATCGGTCATGTTCTCGTCCGCCGGGTCGCCGCGCAGGGCGGCGATCTTTTCATCCAGCGGTGCGAGCTGTTGTAAGATGTCCTTGATCATAAGGCGCTCCCTCCTCAGGCGTGCAGACGCAGCAGCTGCGCCAGTGTTTCGCGCATCTCGGTACGGGGCACCACCTTGTCCACAAAGCCGTGCTCGTACTGGAACTCGCTGCGCTGGAACCCGGCGGGCAGCTTTTCGCCGATGGTCTGCTCAATGACGCGGGGCCCGGCAAAGCCGATCAGCGCCCCCGGCTCGGCCAGCATGATGTCGCCCAGGCTTGCAAAGCTGGCGGTCACGCCGCCGGTGGTGGGGTGGGTCAGCACGCTGATGTACAGCCCGCCCCGGGCAGAGAACCGCTCGATGGCGGCAGAGGTTTTGGCCATCTGCATCAGGCTGAAAATGCCCTCCTGCATCCGGGCGCCGCCGCTGGCCGAAAAGATGATCAGCGGCAGGTGCTTTGCGGTGGCGTGCTCCACGGCGCGGGTGATCTTTTCACCCACAGTGGTGCTCATACTGCCCATAAAGAACCGGCTGTCCAGCACTGCTGCCACCACAGGGGTGCCCTCGATGCGCCCCGTGGCGGTGATGACGGCTTCCTTCAGGCCGGTCTTGCCGGTCTGTGCTTCCAGCTTTTCCGGGTAGCCGGGAAACTGCAGCACATCCTGCGGGGCAAGGTCGGCATCCAGCTCCCGGAAGCTGCCCTTGTCAAGGATCAAGCTCATGCGGTAGTACCCGCCGATGGGCAGGTGCACCCCGCAGTTGGGGCAGACGTACTGCGCCTTGTTCCAGATCTGGCGGGTGGCGCGGCGTCCGCACTTTTTGCATTCCACGAACTGCGGGTCGTTCCACACGGCACCCGCATCCCGCCGGGCTTTCAGCTGGAAGGTGCGCTCCCGCATGCTGCCCGGCAGCAGGTCTTTGATACTGTTCATCGCGTTTCGCCTCGGTCAGCCTCAGACATGGGCATTGATGTAGTTGAAGATATCGCCCACGGTCTTGAGGTTTGCCAGCTCCTCATCGGGGATGGACACGCCGCAGGCCTCCTCCAGTGCCATGTTCAGCTCCACAGCGTCCAGACTGTCGGCCTCCAGATCCTCGGTCAGGCTGGCCTCCATGGTCACCTTGTCCTCATCGCAGCTCAGGGTATCGACAACGATCTTCTTCATTTCCTCGAAAGTCATGGTAGTATTCTCCTTTATGTTGTATGATTGTATTGATTATTTACCTAAAATTTGTGAGGTATCGAACACGACCATTATAATCAAACCGTTGGATAAGTCAATGGTTTTAGTTAAATATTTTTATCTTTTACATTTTTGTCACAGTTTGCTTCCTTTTTATATAGCCCCCTGCACAGGGCGCAAAAAAGCCGCTGCACAGTGCTTTGTGCAGCAGCCTTAAATATTTTACGTTTACAACAGATCAGATGCTGAACTGCACGGCGCAGAAGGCGGCATAGATGCACAGCAGTGCAATGCCCTGCGGGCGGCTCAGCTTGCCCTTGATCAGAGCAGGCAGGGTGAGCAGCAGCATCACGGCAAACATGACCGGGATATCCATCACCAGCGAGGCGTTCATGCCTGCGATGGTGGAGTTCTGCGGGATGCTGAAGGGTGCCAGCGTGACGGACACGCCGCTGACCAGCACCAGATTGAATACGTTTGCACCGATGACGTTGCCCAGCGACAGCGCACCGTGACCCTTTGCCAGCGAGGTGATGGCGGTGACCAGCTCCGGCAGAGAGGTGCCCAGCGCCACAAAGGTCAGCGCGATGACCGACTCCGGCACGCCCAGTGCCTGTGCGATGAGGGTGCCGTTATCCACCAGCAGGTTTGCGCCCAGTGCGATCAGCACAGCGCCCAGCACCAGCAGCACCAGCGTTTTGGTAAGGGACATCTCTTCCCCTGCATTTTCGGCCTCGGCCTCCGCTTCGGCGGCGGCAGGGGCTTTTTTCATCTGCAATACGTTTGCCACCATGTAGGCCACGAACATGGCCAGCATCACAAAGCCCAGCGGGCGGGTGAATTCGCCCATGGCGTAGGCAGCCACGCAGTAGATGGCGGCTGCGGCAAAGAAGAAGGCTACCGGCACCCGCAGGGTCTTGGGGTCTACCTTGCCCGGACGGACGGCGATGGTGATGGCGGCGATCAGGGCAGAGTTGCAGATGACCGAGCCGATGGCGTTGCCGTAGGCGATCTCACCATGGCCGGACACGGCGGACATGGTGGACACCATGACCTCCGGCAGAGTAGTGCCGATGGACACCACCGTTGCGCCGATAAGCAGCTCCGGCAGGTGGAACCGCCGGGCCAGTGCCGAAGCACCGTCCACGAACCAGTCGCCGCCCTTGATCAGGAACAGCAGACCGACGATAAAAAGCAATACAGGAACCAGCATAATTTTTCTCCTCTGAATTTTCGCGGGGCGTGAACCACAAAACCGGGAACGGATTGCTCCATCCCCGGTTCTGCACAAGGTCGGTCAGTTGGCGTTATTTCTGCATGATGTGGATGGCAAAACCGCCGTACTCGCCCTCAAGATACACATTCTTGATGCGGCCGTCCTCAAAATAGGCGGCAGTCTCCATGCGGAAGCGGAAGCCATTTTCCTCCAGCTCCTCCATCGCAGCCTTCAGGTCGGGGGTGCGCATTGCGATGTGGCCGTTCTTGCCCAGAAAGGGGCTCTTCATGCACTCGAAATAGTTACCGGCAAACTCGGACTTCTGTCCGTGGCGGGGCTCCAAGTTGAACAGCTTGCACAGCAGCAGCGCCAGCTGCTCGGCCTCGCCTGCGTTGTCGGTGTTGATGCCGACGTGCTCCAGCTCAAACGTGTTTTTCATTTGGTGTTTCTCCTGTTACTTCATGGGGAAGATCAGCACAGCACCCACCGTCAGCGCCAGCAGACGGATGAAGTACTGCGGAATGGTGAACTTCCAGAACTCGGTGATCTTGTAGTCGCCGGCGCCCATGATCATGGCGGGCATACCGTCAATGGGCAGGAAGTGTCCGCACCAGCCGGAGACCACGATAGCGGCAGCGGCTGCGGTGGGATCCAGACCCAGATTGACGCAGGTGGCAATGGCCATGGGAGCAAAGACGTACACGGTGCCGATGGTGGAACCGGTCAGGGTGGCCAGCACACTGGTCAGGATGCAGAAGGCGAAGATCAGCACGAAGGGGTTGACGTTGGTGCCCAGCATCTTGGCAACAGTCTCGCCGACCAGACTGGTCAGGCCGGTGTTGCCCAGAGCATCGGCGATGCCGATGACTCCTGCGGACATCAGGATGATGGGTGCGCTGATGGAGTTGCGGATCTCGTTGAAGTCCATGACGCCGGAGATCAGGATGACGCCCACGGCCAGACCGGTGATGGCGTAGCCTGCATCACCGATCTTGCTCTGCAGGATCATGCCCACAACGGCGAGCACAAAGCTGAAGTAGGTGATGAGCTCCTGATTCTTGGTCAGAGCGACCTTCTGCTCACCGGCGTGGAGAGCCTCTTCCTTGGCCTCGGCAATGGGGTGGTCCGGCAGGATCTTGTAGGCCAGGATGCACCACACCAGGAAGCCGATGGACAGGCACAGGTTGACCAGAGAGAACTTGACCAGATTGACGTTTGCCGCAACGCCTGCGCTTTCCAGAACGGCGATCACGATGCCGTACTGCAGAGCGGTGTTGAAGGGCAACAGCGGGTGGTTTGCTGCAAAGCCCGCAGGCATCAGAACCCTGGACGGGGGCAGCTGCTTGGAGTAGGGCAGAGTGGACAGCAGGCCGATGACCAGCACATAGTAGGCGGTGGAACCGGTGCCGAACAGGCTGCAGCCCAGCATAACGATGAGGATCAGCAGGACGTAGGCCTTAAAGCCGCCTTTGCTGGCCATGTTGAACATGGTCTGCTTGAACTTGACGATGAAGCTGGTCTTCTGCAGGGCCGCAATGATGGCCATGAAGGATGCCAGCATGACGATGGTGGGGTTTGCGAAACCGCCGAAGGCGGTCTTAATGTCGGTAACACCGAACACCACCAGCAGCAGCAGCGCCAGCAGCGGGGGTGCACCGAAGGGCAGTTTATCCACCATGATCAGGATGATCATGAGGACAGTCACTGCCAGAGCAATGATCATGGGAAGTGTCATAGAACGTTTCCTCCTTTTTTGTGTCCGCAGTACCTGTTGCGCAAGAGCCCGACCCTTTGCACAATTCCGATGCGGCTTTCTTGATTAAAAGTATATAGTTTTCCGCTGTGCGTCACAATCATTTTTGGGCTCGTTGTGTTCTTTTTTGAAACATATTCAGAATTTGTTCAATTCTTTTGCCGCAATGTGTCGCTTTTTGAAACATATTGCGGTTAGTTTCGGCTGATTTGTTGCTTTTTGAAACAGGGCACCCTTTCCGTCACGGCTATCGCCGTGCGCCCTCTCAGTCAAAGCCTACGGCTTTGCCAGCTCTCCCAAAGGGAGAGCCAAGAGCACTGCCGAAAACTTCCTCATTGAACCTAATACTTTAGCAACGAGCCTTAGACCTTGGCTCTCCCCTTGGGAGAGCTGGCGCGGGAGCGCCTGAGAGGGCGTGCAAGGCTAACGGGTGCTGCCCCTCATCTGGCACGGAAGCGCCTGAGAGGGTTCGCTCCCTGAGGGAGTTCGTCCCCAAAACCAGAAAAAGCCGCCGCACCGTACGGGGTGCAGCGGCTCTCTCTGGAAGAAAATGAAGAATTGGTTGGGATGAGGATAACTTAGTGGGCGCGGCCGGTCATTTTGACCGCATACTTGATGGCGTTGACAAGGCTCAGCTCGTTGCCGTTGCCCTTACCGGCGTGGTAGAAGTCGGTGCCGTGATCCACGCTGGCGCGGATGATGGGCAGACCCAGTGTGACGTTGACGCCCTCCACGGCCTTCCACTCCTGCTTTTCGCGGTCGTAGACAAAGCCCACGGTCTTGAGCGGGATGTGACCCTGATCGTGGTACATACACACCACGATGTCGTACCAGCCGCCGAGGGCCTGCGAGAACACGCTGTCCGGCGGGCAGGGGCCCACAACGCCGGTAATGCCCTCGGCCTTGGCAGCCTCGATGGCGGGGGTGATCTCCTCGATCTCCTCCCGGCCGAACAGGCCGTTCTCGCCGCAGTGGGGGTTCAGACCCGCCACAGCGATGCGGGGGTTCTCGATGCCCATATCCTTGCAGGCCTTGTTGGCGATCTCGATGACCTCCAGCACGCGATCCTTCTTGACCCGGTCGCAGGCTTCCCGCAGGGAAACGTGGGTGGAAACGTGCACCACGCGCAGGTCGTGATGGGCCAGCATCATGGTGTACTTCTTGGTGTGGGTGTAGGTGGCGTAGATCTCGGTGTGGCCGTCAAAGTGGGTGTAACCGTCCGACTTTTCGCCGTGGTAGTACTCCAGTGCCTTGTTCATGGCTTCCTTGTTCAGGGCGTTGGTGCAGGTGGCATCCACCTCACCCGCCATGGCCAGCTCAATGACCTTTTTCACGCACTGGAAGGCTGCGTTGCCGCCCTCCACGCTGACCTTTGCTATCTCAAACTTGCTGAT
>ERZ506523.114-NODE-114-length-13694-cov-10.978298_pt1 | contig 13694 bp, 9 predicted proteins | sample MGYA00512392_ERZ506523 | MGnify/ENA metagenome assembly ERZ506523
CATGTCGATAATATTCAGGTGACTTGGAATATTTATCTCTTCCAAAGCTTTGCAGCAAGCAAAGGCACCTGCTCTAATTTGGCGTAATGTCTCAGGTAAGGCTATTTCCTTTAAATTATCACAAAGACCAAAACACTCTTTCCCGATAAATTCTACTCCAGGCATTGTTATCTTGAAGAGTTTGTGGCAGCTTGCGAACGCTTCTTCGCCCAAGTCGACAACAGATGCTGGCAACACCATATCATGAAGATTGTTAAGTCCTAGGAATGCATAGTCACAGATTGCCTTCACACCATCTTCCACTTCAACGAACTCCGGATTGCCGAGTACTTTCAACAAGCGAAGTCCGTCCTCGCTGTAGATTGGTCCAGAACACTTATTGCGTCTGGCTTTCTTGATGAGTGCTTGATCTTCTTTTGTCAATCTTGTATTCATATCTTATTGTGTTTTTTGGGGGTGAACAATAACAGAACAGTAAGTTTTGAACTTGCATATCTTCTGTAGTATTCGTATTCTTTACTTATATTGTCATAACCCTATTTTGCTTAAGTGAATAAAACTGGGTGCAAAGGTAATGCTTTTTTGCCTTTGCACCAAGTTTCTTTATTCGGAAGAACCGGAATGTGATGCCGGAAAATCAGGAAAGATGATTATATAGAGACTGGCTTTTTCCAAATTTTGCCCAAAGGCGCATTGCCAGACTTGTGATCAATAATATTTATCTGATATCTACCGCTAATGACTTCCTTATTGTTGTAAGAAGGAGGTGTCATTTGTATAGATGCCCAGTTAATATTATTAAAATCATATAGCTCAGTAATGATTTTCTGTATTGTAGCTTTGAATGTGGATGCTAAAGTACCTTTTTCATCTTTGTCTAACAAGTGATTAGCCCATGCTGGAACTATAACGATATTCCACAGATTTGTAAAGTAACGTGGATCAATAGCATGACCCCAAATGTGTGAAATGATGAAGTTTCTGAAGTGCTTTTTGTTTGTTGTTGTTCCAAGGTCATACCCTGTACGGTCCTTAATCAATTGGCACACTCTGGTATTGCCATTGCCACCTCCACAAGTGTTTGCACCACATTCTTTATTCTTACCCCTTGCTCCTTCTTGATAGATAACACAGAGACGTTGTGCTGCGTTTTGAAGCTTGAAATAGACTTTACCTTCTTCTACAACAGGCTCATGTACTCCATCTTCCGCATCTTCTTTCGAAGAGTATCGTGCAGGAAGATATTTGATGTCATATTTGTCAAAAGCAGGATCTACCACCTTTTGTTGGCAAATGTATTCTTTAATCTCTTCAAACCTTTCTACCACAAGGTCGGGAGAGAAAAAGTAAGACGATTCTATTGCCAACTTTACAAACTTCTCTTCTTTAATATACTCTATTAATGAATCCATACCATCTACTTTTGGATTTTGTGAATTGTTAATTGAATTGCGTACAGAAGATAGGGCATTTCGAATTTCATTCAATATCTCATTATCTTCTTTGCTTAATCTTTTTTTACCATAGACAATGGTTTCAACGAACTGTCTATATTTCTGAAGATAAGACAAGCGGTTAAGAGTAGTCTTAAGATTGTTTTTCTTATCAATCTCAGCTTTCCACTCTTCAAAAAGTGCATTCACATACAAGCGTTCATTTTCTATTGCGAAAACACCAATAAGATCTAAATACAAATAGTCTTTGCCATTGCATTTATATTTATCTTGTGGACAATAAGCTCCAACAGACTTTACGCCCTGTTTAAGCAACCATTTTTCATAATCCTTTCTAAAGATAAATTGACTAGCTTTTTTTGCCATAATTCAATATCATTAAAATGTTAATATTATTTATATAAAAGTGTTATTCTTCACTCACTTCCCTCAGCTTCTCCCACAGCTTCACCATGGCCAGCGTGTCGAGGCAGCAGTAGTCTAGCAGTGCTCGGCGAGCCTTCTTTTGCTTTTCCGGCTCCATAAACTGTATCTGAGGATAAATGCTCATCGCCTCTCCTCCGTTCTGCACGCCACCACTGAGGTTGTGGTAGTCGAGTTCGGGATCATCGGGGAACAATGCCGGGAGCACCTTCTTGATGGAGAACGAACCATTCATGGCAGGCATATAGTAATAGCCGGCACGGAACGGATCGAGAAGATCCACAATGTGGGATTCGATGTTGAGAAGATGCGACGCCAGGTCGGGGAATGCCTCTGCCAGTTCCTTCAGACGAGTACACTCGAAAGCCTTGTTGTAGGCTGTGGTGCAGACGTTGAGCGGGATGTCCTTGCAGAGTTGCTCGGCTAGAGCACGGCGAGGGTCTTCGACCGATATGCCGAGAAACTCACGATGCTTCAATTCGCCTCCTTCATGCTCTATGTAATGAAGCGAATACTGAAATGTGACCTGCTGGTATGGATGCGTGCCCTGATACTTCGGTATCACGGTCTGCTCGGTCTCGAAATCGAGGAAATAAAGCGGATAGGAGAGCTTCTTCAAGAACTCACCGATAGCCTTCCTGTTGATATAGGAAGTATTGCCTAATGTGCATTCCAGCTGCAACTGCTGTAGGTCGGTGAGCTTCTCCTGTCTCATATCTTCCAACGACAGACGGCCTTTGTTCATGTGTTCCAATGCCTTCTTGAAAGACATGCGGTACAGGTTGAAGACTGATGGCGAAGGTATGACATTGCGACTGCAATAGTTCCAGAACGAACAGGCGTATGGCTTTTTGCAGTATTCTGCCAAATCCTGCTTGGGTTCTCCACCTTCGAGCACCTTCTTCGCAGCCTTTACCTGGGCTGGCACCTTGACATATTCGTTGGCAACCGCCTCGCTGATATCGTTTATGCGGAAGAATCCCTTCACATCGAGTTCGCCGTCAAGTACATATTCGTTATCGATGTTTACAAGATAAGTGCCCGTTATGGTAAGTCCGCAATTGGTGAGCACATATTTCTGATATGCCACATCCTGTGCATACACTTCCAGCTCCTTCAGGTCGGTGCTGCTTTTCACCTCATATATGGCATAGCCTTGGGGTGTCTTGTGCAGCAAATCCACGGCACAGTAACACCCGTCGTATATAAAGGCAGCCTCAGCAATGTTGTCCGTCCCATCAGCAATCAGCTTTTGGGTTGCGGCAATCATAGCCTGAAGGTCGGGGCGTTGACTCCCGTCGGCAGTCATCTTGCAGACTGTCGCTTCCGTATATTCGCCAAATAAACTTTTTGCAAGATTTCCCACTTCCGTACCGGCATCAAAACGGGCTTGTGTCAATGGGTCTATCTCAATTTCTTCTGGTTTATACATCTTTAGCCACAATGCCTTTGGGCATTGGCAGAAAGTAATGTATTTAGATTTTGAAAGATTGTTCATAATCTTTTAGTTTACTTCATATTCTTCGCACTTAAAAGTACGCATTTACATGACAAAAGTAATGAAATCTATTGAAACAACCAAATAAAAATCAAAAAAAATATCTTGGATAGTACAAAAACATGTTTACTATTTTATTGAAGCGTTTCAGAGAGTGTAATGAACCACTTGAATAAGCGCAATGAACTGCTTGAGTAAGCTGATAGATATTACTCCGTTAGCCGACAGATATTACTCCATTAGCCGACAGATATTACTCCGTTAGTTCATCGAGACGACTCCGTATGCGAAATGAGACACTTCCGGTGGCTGATTCAGCCGGTTTATTGAACGTTTCCATCTCTTTCAACCTGAAAACACTACTTATTTATTAGTACAGACTATATCAATGCGTTTAACCTGATACCTAATTCTAAGTATAAAAAATGTGAAAATCACAATTTCTCGGTATTGTACAATTTCTAAATAAGCCTTACCTTTGCAGCCCGAAAAAAGGAATAGATATGAAAAAAGGATTAGGAAAAATCAGAAAGATTAAAAAGAAACACATCTTCCTGGCCTTATTGGCTGTGATTGTTCTGGGAGGTTTGGCGAAGGCTTACTCTGCCTGGGTGGGTACTACCCGCATCGCTTTCCTTAACTATCAGGCTATTGCGCTGGGACAGATTTCGCATGCCAACGACAATGCGATGATTAAACTGAGTGAGATCACAACTGATGATTTCGATCATCTGGATGATTACGATATGATTATCGTGAATGGTATGGGTCTCCGAATCGACGAGAACCAGCGCAAGCAGTTGGAAGAGGCTTCCTACAAGGTGCCAACCCTGACTCATGCTGCTACCAACCCAGCCAACAATATCGTATCAGTAGATAACTTCGATGCAGATTATCTGATGCAGTACATCGAGAACGGCAGCAAGAAGAATTATCACAGTATGCTCGCTTACATCCGTAAGTTTATCGACGGAAAGAAGTTCATGGCTCCAGAGCCGGAACGTGTGGATGAGCGACCAGACTATCTCTTGACTCATTTCGACCCGAAGGATGAAAAGGGCGATGAACTGGGTTTCAATAGCATCCGTGAGTATAATGCCTTCCTGGCGAAGAACGGATTATATAAGAAAGGTGCTCCTACCATCTTGCTTACTGGTTTTATGGGTGCGGCTCCTGATATGGAAAAAGCTTTCGAGAAGAAGGGATTCATGGTGTATCGCATCAATAAGCTTCAGAGCTTTATTGCCGGTCATCATGCCGACAGTATTCAGGCGAATGCCGTAGTGAATATGGCGCATGGCAGACTGGGCGATTACTTCGTAGAGTTTCTGAAGCAGAAGAATATTCCTCTGTTCTCACCTCTTAATATCAACCGTTTGACCACCGATTGGGAGAACGACAAGCAGGGAATGAACGGCGGTTTCATGTCGCAGAGCATCGTAACTCCGGAGATTGATGGTGCCATCCGTCCATACGTGGTTTTCGGACAGCGCATCAACAAGGAGGGCTTGCAGGAGGTTTACGGCATTCCAGACAGAATGGAGAGTTTCGTAGAGAGCGTGCAGGGCTATGTGAATCTGAAGAACAAGAAGAACAGCAACAAGCGCATCGCCATCTTCTACTTCAAGGGTCCGGGTCAGAATGCACTCACCGCTTCGGGAATGGAAGTGGTTCCATCGCTCTACAATCTCCTGGTTCGCTTGAAGAACGAGGGATACAATGTAGGCAAGTTGCCTGCCAATCCTCAGGAGTTAGCAAAGATGATCCAGGCTCAGGGTAGTGTCTTCGGAACCTATGCCGAGGGAGCCTATACCCAATTCCTCCAGTCGGGACATCCAGCCCTGGTTACCGCCCAGCAGTTTGCCGGATGGACCCAGAAGGCTTTGTCTAAGAAGATGATCAAGGAGATGAACCAGCTCTATGGTTCCTTCCCTGGCAAATATATGGCTACCGATGACGGTAAGTTGGCGGTGGCAAGACTGCAGTTCGGTAATGTGGCCCTGCTTCCACAGGTGATGGCAGGCGTGGGAGGCGACTCCTTCAAGATTGTGCATGGCACCGACCAGGCACCTCCTTACACTTATGTTGCCTCTTATCTTTGGGCTCGTTATGGTTTCAGTGCCGATGCGCTCATCCATTTCGGAACCCACGGCTCGCTGGAATATACTCCGAGAAAGCAGGTGGCACTCGGCAGCAACGACTGGAGTGACCGATTGATTGGTGTGGTTCCACATCTTTATATATATACCATCGGCAATGTGGGCGAGGCGATGATTGCCAAGCGCCGCACCTATGCCCAGACCCAGAGCTATCTCACTCCTCCTTTCAAGGAGAGCGAGTTGCGACAGACCTATAAGCAGTTGAGCGATGCCATCCAGTCATACGAGAAGAAGGCATCTGCCGAACAGTCGCTCAAGGTGAAGGCGCTGACCGTGAAGATGGGAATCGCCCGTGAATTGGGTCTCGATGCCAAGCAGATGAACAAGCCTTATTCTGCAGATGAAATTGCGAGAGTAGAGAACTATGCAGAAGAGTTGGCTAATGAGAAGATTACCGGCAAACTCTATACTCTGGGTGTGCCATACGATAACGATGATGTCCGTACCAGTGTCTATGCGATGGCTACAGATCCTATTGCTTACGGAATGTTGGCAGTAGATAAACTGAAAGGTCGTGCCCAGGAGGGTGTAGAGAAGCATAAGCAGCTTTTCGACCGTCTCTATCTGAGCAAGGCACGCAATACTGTGACCCAGCTTTTGGGTTCAGCCTCGGTTTCTGAAGAATACATCTGCCGTTATGTAGGAATCACTCCTGCCGAACTCCAGATGGCCCGTAAGGTAGAGGCGATGCAGGCTGCTCCAGATCCTATCCAGATGATGATGCAGATGGCAGACCAGATGGGTGGAGCGAAGGAGGCGAAGCCGAAGAAGGTGGACCACCGTACGGTAAGCGAACTCCGTGCTGCCAAGGTTTCTCATAAGAAGAAGATTCCGCAGATGAGTCGTGAGGCTTTTGAGAAGATGGAGCAGACCGGTCACTTTCCTGACAAGATGATGGAAGCCATCAAGAAGGGACAGAAATGGTATCAGGAGGATTTGAAGAAGGCGAAGATGGCGAAAGCCGGCAAGGGCAAAGCATCTCAGAAATCTTCTAAAGATAAGGGTATGATGATGTCGAAAGCACCTAAATATACCCGTCAGCAGATTCATCTGGCTCAGGCGATTACTACCGTAGAGCATGCCTTGCAGAATGTGGACAAGTATTCGGAGGCGCTCCGTCAGAGTCCGTTCAACGAGATGTCTTCTCTGATGAATGCCCTGAATGGCGGCTTTACCGCTCCATCTCCTGGTGGTGATCTGATTGTGAATCCGAACACTCTGCCTACCGGTAGAAATCTCTTCTCCATCAATGTGGAGAATACGCCATCGGAGGATGCCTGGGAGAAGGCAAAGGAACTTTGCGACAATACCATCAAGATGTATTGCGAGCGACATAAGGGTGAATATCCTCGTAAGGTGAGCTACACACTCTGGAGCAGCGAGTTTATCGAAACAGAGGGTGCTACCATCGCCCAGATTCTCTATATGCTCGGTGTAGAACCGGTAAGAGATGCCTTCGGTCGTGTTACCGATCTGCGTCTCATCCCATCCAAGCAGTTGGGCCGTCCTCGCATCGATGTCGTGGTTCAGACTTCCGGTCAGCTCCGCGACCTGGCAGCATCCCGTCTCTTCCTCATCAACAAGGCGATAGAGATGGCGGCAAATGCCAAGGGTGATAAGTACGACAATCTGGTGAAAGCCGGTGTTACCGAATCCGAAAGAGTGCTCGTAGAGAAGGGTATGTCGCCAAAGGAGGCCCGTGAGGTAAGTATGTATCGTGTCTTTGGCGGCGTAAACGGCAACTATGGCACCGGTATCCAGGAGATGGTAACCGCAGGCGACCGCTGGGATAAGGAGAGCCAGATAGCCGAGGTCTATATGAACAATATGGGTGCCTACTACGGTGATGAGAAGAACTGGGAGACCGTTCGCAAGGCTGCTTTCGAGGCAGCGCTGACCCGTACCGATGTGGTAGTTCAGCCACGACAGAGCAACACCTGGGGTGCCTTGAGTCTCGACCACGTATATGAATTCATGGGAGGTATGAACCTCGCAGTCCGCAACGTGACCGGAAAGGATCCGGATGCTTATCTCGCCGACTATCGCAACCATAGCAATATGAGAATGCAGGAGGTGAAGGAGGCTATCGGTATCGAGGGCAGAACCACCATCTTCAATCCAGCCTATATCAAGGAGAAGATGAAGGGTGGAGCCAGCAGTGCCAGCACATTCGCAGAAATCGTAACTAATACCTACGGTTGGAATGTGATGAAGCCAAAGGCAATCGACAAGGAGATGTGGGACGAGATATATAATGTATATGTCAAGGACAAGTACAATCTCGGAACCAAGGAGTTCTTCGATAAGCAGAATCCGGCTGCGCTGATGGAGATGACCGCCGTGATGATGGAGAGTGCCCGCAAGGGAATGTGGAAGGCTACTCCTCAGCAACTCAAGGACATCGCCAAGCTTCATACCGAGACCGTGAACAAGTATAAGCCTTCATGCTCCGGTTTCGTCTGCGACAATGCCAAGCTGCGCAACTATATCGCCAGCAAGACCGATGCTGCTTCTGCCAAGGAATATCAGCAGAATGTAGAGCAGATCCGCGATGCTGAGGCTGCGAAGAACAGCAGCGACAAGGGTATGGTGATGAAGAAGGAGACGCTGAGTGAGGAAGCTCAGAAGACCACCACTGTGGTGAGCGGCATTGTAGTAGGTGTCATCGTCATCGTAGCATTCGTGATGTTGGCGATTCTGATTCGCAGAAGAAGAAAGAATATGGTTGAATAGAAATGGAGACATTAGTTTTAGTAATGATGATATTGGTTTGCTTCAGTTTTGTGCTGAAGCAGACCTTCCACGGAGTGAAGGAGATTATGATCATCTCGGTGCTCGTAGCCTTCTTCGTGGGAATGACCTGGCCATTCGCCATCGAACAGTCGAAGACGCAGATTGCGGCCTGGATAGCCGACCAGAAGCTGATGCTCGATATGGCGGTGCTGCTGAGTATCGACGTGGCACTCACGATGCTTTTCTGTGTGCACCACGTAGATCTGAAGACTTCGGAACATGTGAGTCGCCGCAAATGGGTGTTCTTCATCTTCCTGAAGTATTTCCCGGGTTTGCTGGTTTTCCCAGTGCTTTTCAGCGTTCTGGTGATGACCATCTTCCTGCTTCCCGGCGTATCGTTCCAGGTAGTGGCATGGGTGCTTGCCGTAGTGCTGCTGGTCTTGACTCCGGCATTCACCTACGGTTTGAGATGGCTCTTGCCGGAGCGACCAATCCGCTTGGAACTGCTCTTCCTGGTAGAGGTGCTGCTCGGATTGATGGGCATCATCGGTACGGTGAATGGCAGGACAGCCGTGGCTGGATTCAACAGTTTCGATGCCCTCTCGCTTCTCGGCGTCATCGCCATCGTCATCGTAGGAATGGCGATAGGATGGGCAATTTACAATTATCAAATTAAAAAATATAGAGTATAATGAATTACATATCAGACGTATTGTTTTGGATTTCCACAGGCATGCTGGTTCCTGTGATTATTTTGTTGATTTTCTTCTTCCTCAGAGCCTTGTTGCTCCTTGGAGGTTTCTTCGGACAGTATCTTGTAAAGCGCAAGTCGGGTGCGGAGATTCGTGAACAGATGAACACCCTGACACTCGATAACATCGATACCCTGGGCGATCGCTTGCTAAAGAACAAGCAGGCTGTCATCGTTTCCTATATGAAGAAACTCGTGGACAACCGTCAGAGCAAGGCGCAGGTGAACCGCATCCTCGACCAGTATGCCCAGTTTGTTGAGAAGGATCTTTCTCTTCCTTCTACACTCCTGAAGATGGGTCCGATGCTCGGTTTGATGGGTACCTTGATTCCGATGGGTCCTGCCCTGGTTGGTCTTTCTACCGGCGATATTGCTTCGATGGCTTACAACATGCAGGTGGCTTTCGCTACCACCGTAGTGGGATTGTTCTCTGCAGCCATCGGTTTCGTAACCAAGCAGACCAAGAACCGCTGGTACACTGAGGATATGAGCAACCTCGAGTTTATGGCAGACCTTTTGGAGGAAAAGTAAAAAGGCTTTTAAAGGTAAAAAAATAAAAAGGTAAAAAAGTTAAGATATATAATTTATGAGACAGAGACGCAGAAATAGGCTTGCGCATGATGGCGAGGATGATGATCCGATGAGCGTAGTGAGCAACCTCTTCGATGTGGCGATGGTGTTTGCCCTTGCCCTGATGGTGGCACTCGTTTCGCGCTATAATATGACGGAAATGTTCAGCAAGGATAACTTCACGATGGTGAAGAACCCTGGCAAGGAGAATATGGAAATCATTACCAAGGATGGACAGAAGATCAATCGCTATACTCCTTCTGAAGACCAGAGCCAGAAATCTGGCAACAAGGGAAAGAAGGTGGGCATTGCTTACCAGTTGGAGAATGGTGAAATCATCTATGTTCCGGAAGATAAATAAATGGGGATTGCAAATCCCCTTGAACTAACGGGGATTACAAATCCCCTTGAACTAACGGGGATTACAAATCCCCTTGAACAGATTATTGTAACTAAAAGAAAAATAAAGAAAAATGAAAAAGTTTAAGACAATGATGGCCATGATGTTGGCTTTGGTTTCTATGTGTGTAGCATTCAGCTCTTGCAGCAGCGATGATGATGATAATGTAGCAGTAGCTGCAGCCAAGGAGATTGCTGGTTCATACACCAGCACCCTGGATATGACCGTAATGGGTGAGGCTTCTACATACGATAACCTTACCATGAAGATTGAGGCTGTTGATGATGCAACAGTCAAGGTTACCTTACCTGCTTGTGGCGAGGGTATGATGGCTCTTCCTGCTCTGGAGGTTCCTGCTGTAAAGGTTTCTGGTTCTAACGGTGCTTATGCATTCGTTCAGGAAAACTATGCCGGTACTATTACCGTAAATGGTGCTGAGAAGAACTATACCGTTACTTTGCAGGGTACATTAAAGGACAACACCCTGACCGTCAACTATTCCGTGCAGTATGGCAAGATGCCTATGCCGATGATTGGTAAGTTTGTTTGTACAAAATAAGAAGATTGTTTCAGGATAAGCTTTGATATAACTCGATGAAACAAAAGATATTCGCACTATTCCTGATCCTTTGCGGATTGTGCCTGAATCTGAAAGCCGAAACCCAGGGCGATGTCGTGGGTAGGGTACTCGATGATTCGGGCGCACCTCTGGCGGGTGCTACCGTCCAGATTTTGCATGCAAAGGGTGGGGTAACAACTGATGAAGACGGATATTTCCGCATTCCTTACAGCAAGGATGGAGCGGTGAGAGTGAAGGTGAGCTTTGTGGGCTATCAGACTCAGACTTTCGTACTGAAAGCAGATGAGAGAAAAGGTGAGCAGCATGTGCTTCGCCTTCAACCGGATGCTACAGCCCTCGATCAGGTGGTAGTTACCGCAACCCGAACTCCGAAGGCTTTGAAGGATGCTCCTGTGGTAACCCGTCTGATTACCGCCAATGATATCAAGATAGCTGATGCTACCAATATCCAGGACCTTCTCACCGAGCAGATGCCGGGTCTGGAATTCGGCTATGCCATGAATCAGGAGACTTCTCTCAATATGAATGGTTTCGGTGGAAACGCTGTGCTCTTCCTCGTAGATGGCGAGCGATTGGCTGGTGAAACCATGGATAATGTAGATTATAGTCGTCTGAACTTGGATAATGTAGGACGTATCGAGATAGTAAAGGGTGCTGCTTCGGCGCTCTATGGCGCCAATGCCGTAGCCGGAGTTGTCAACATCATCTCCCGTGAAAACAGCGAGCCTTGGACAGCTAATGTCAATACCCGCTACAACGACTTCAACAAGGAGTGGCGCCACGGCGGAAGCTTCAGCTTCAATGCCGGAAAATGGAATTCGCAGACCAGCATCCAGCGCACCACATCGGATGAGGTTCAGCTTACCAGTCCTTTCGATACAGAATCCAACATCCTCCATATCTATGGTGGAGAGACCTTCAATGTGAAGGAGCGTCTTACCTACAAGCTCTCTGATAAGGTAAAACTGATAGGTCGTGGCGGTTATTTCAATCGTATCAGCAAGCGCAGCAACTATGATGATCATTACATGGATTATTCTGCCGGACTGAAGACCGTGATGAATCTCTCGGAGAATGATAATCTGGAGATTTCTTACGGCTTCGACCAGTATGACAAGGCTCGATATGTGAATGATGAGCGTACTCACGACCACGATTATACCAACCGTCAGAACACCGTCCGTGCCCTCTATTCCCATATCTTCGGTAAGAATACATTGACGGTAGGTGCAGATTTCCTGAACGATTATCTTACCACCTATCAGTTTGAGGATAATGAATCAAAGAATCAGAATTCATGTGATGCCTTCGCCCAGTTCGATTACAATCCTTTGCAGTGGTTGAACATCGTGGCAAGTCTTCGTCATGATTACTTCTCTGCATCCAGCCAGCATGCCACTACCGGTCGTCTTGCTCTGATGACCAAGTGGAAGGGTTTCTCCATCCGTGCCAACTATGCCGGTGGATTCCGTGCCCCAACGCTCAAGGAGATGTATATGAATTTTGATATGGCGGGTATGCAGATGATTTATGGCAATCCGGATCTGAAGCCGGAAAAGAGCAACAACTACAACCTGGCGCTGGAGCATACCGGAAGGGTGAAGAATGCTGGCTTCTTTACCGGTCAGTATAGTCTTACCCTGATGGGCTATTATAATAAGTATGATAAGCGCATCACTACCGAGGATTATGCCGATTATATCCCGGGAACCGGTCAGCCGGATGTGGCTTCGCGTTATTGCAACGAGGATGGAGTAGAGGTGAGCGGCATCGACTTCAGTGCCCAGTACCGTTCGGATATGGGACTCGGTGTGAAACTCGACTACAGTTATCTCCATGTGGGTGGCAGAAGTGTAGATTCCCAGTTCTCCCAGCCTCGTCCGCATTCAGCTACCTGGCGTCTCGACTACGATCGCCAGCTCTGTTCGTTCTATCGCATCAATGCCGCTCTGTCAGGCAGATACCTGTCCTCTCCAGATACGAACATCGAGAAGCATGACAGCAGTTATCAGTTGTGGAAGTTCACTCTTCAGCAGCGATTCCTGGATGCTGTCAATCTGAACTTCACGGTAGATAATCTCTTCGATTATACACCAGAGAAGTATTATTGGAGTTCGGCGATGACCACCGGTCGCACCTTCTCGGTGGGACTTTCCGTTGACATCGACCGCATCGTGAATCTCTTCTAGAAATCGCCATCTGGCAGTTTCCAGACCCAAAATAGGTTAAAAAAGCCATAGTGAAGGATGCTTTTCTTCAAATTATGCCGTACTTTCGGTATAAAATCGTAATTTTGCAGTGATTTAAAACCTATTCATTCAAAATTATGATACGAAGAATCATTCTAACTATGGCTTTTTTGGCTAGCCTTTCATTATCAGCCAAGGATGTGAACATGGGCAGTTGGCAGATTGTTCCATTGCCTCAGCAAGTCAAGGAGATGAGCAGTGCTCCTTTCCGCATCACAGCCAAAACTACAATCTATTATGCTGCTGGAGATGAGAAGCAGAAGAAGGACGCCGAGTTCCTGGCATCTCATATCAAGGAGGTAACCGGTATCGAGGTAAAGACTACTGACAAGCAGGCGAAGGGTCAGATTCGTCTGGCGCTGAATGCTGGCGATACCCAGTCTGAGGCTTATTCTCTGGTGGTCAACAAGAATGGCATCACCATTTCAGCCACCTCTCATGTAGGTATCTTCTATGGTATCCAGAGTGTGATGAAGGCATTGCCTATCACCAAGAATGTGAAGAGCGTTTCTCTTCCTGCTGCCGAGGTTACCGATGCTCCCCGCTTTGCTTATCGTGCATTCATGATTGATGTGGGCCGTCATTATTTTAGCGTACCTTATCTCAAGAAGTTGATTGATGTCTTTGCGATGCACAACATCAATTATTTCCACTGGCATCTTACCGAGGATCAGGGCTGGCGTCTTGAAATCAAGAAGTATCCGATGCTTACCCAGATTGGGTCCAAGCGCAAGGAGACTATCCTGCCAACCAACAAGAACGAGTTTGATGGCGTTCCCGTATCAGGTTATTATACCCAGGAAGAAGCACGCGAAATCGTGAAGTATGCTGCCGACAGATACATCACCGTGATTCCGGAGGTGGATATGCCGGGCCA
>ERZ506523.122-NODE-122-length-13122-cov-2.971914_pt1 | contig 13122 bp, 10 predicted proteins | sample MGYA00512392_ERZ506523 | MGnify/ENA metagenome assembly ERZ506523
GCATCGTGCAGCTTCGTGCAAGGCATGGGAACAGAATACGCAAAAATAAAGGCTGTGGTGCAGGTGTACCACTGCCTTTTTTGTTTGTCAGAAGTGGAAAGAGAGGGTTTGGATTATGGTTCGTAAAGTTGCTGTGATCATGGGTTCCGACAGTGATTGGCCGGTGGTCAAGGGGGCCTGTGCCCAGCTGAAAGCACTGGATATCCCCTTTGAGGCACATATCCTTTCGGCACACCGCACCCCCGCCGAGGCAGCAGCTTTTGCAAAAAGCGCAAAGGCCGACGGCTTTGGCGTTATCCTGTGTGCGGCAGGCATGGCAGCACATCTGGCAGGTGCTTTTGCCGCCAACACCACCCTGCCGGTCATCGGCATCCCCATGAAGGGCGGCGCGATGGATGGCTTGGACGCTCTGCTGGCTACCGTGCAGATGCCCAGCGGCATCCCGGTGGCAACGGTGGCACTGAACGGTGCCAAGAACGCCGCATGGCTGGCTGCTGAAATTCTGGCACTGAGCGATGACGCACTGGCTGAAAAGCTGGAGGCTGAGCGCGTAGCCATGGCACAGCAGATCGCAGCCAAGGAAGAAAAGCTGCAGAACGAACTGAACGAGCTGTAAAGGAGAACCAATGTCTGATTTTGCATATCCGCTGCATGAGGAGTGCGGCGTTTTCGGCATCTACGACCGTGCCGGTACCGAGGATGTGGCCGCAGCGGCTTATTCAGCCCTGTATGCGCTGCAGCACCGCGGGCAGGAGAGCTGCGGTATTGCCGTCAACGATGACGGCGTGATCACCGGCCACCGGGATCTGGGCCTTGTGAACGAGGTGTTCACCCCGGCGGTGCTGGGCAGCCTGGCCAACCCCAACGCGCACATGGCCACCGGCCATGTGCGCTATGCCACCAGCGGCCAGCGCACCCGCGCCAACGCCCAGCCCATGATCGTCCGTCATGGCCGCGGCACCATGGCGCTGTGCCACAACGGCAACCTGACCAACGCCGTGGAGCTGCGCCGCCAGCTGGAAAACGAGGGCGCCATCTTCCACGGCTCTTCGGATACCGAGGTCATCTGCTACCTCATCACCCGCAACCGTCTGCGCATGGGCAGCATCGAGACTGCTATCAGCAAGACCATGGACGTGCTGGAGGGCGCATACAGCCTTGTGATCATGTCTGCCACCAAGCTCATCGCGGTGCGCGACCCCCGGGGCTACCGTCCCCTGTGCATCGGCACCCTGCCCGGCGGCGGCTACGTCTTTGCCAGCGAGAGCTGCGCGCTGGACGCCGTGGGCGCGACCCTGCTGCGGGACGTGGAGCCCGGCGAGATCGTGGTGGCCGATGCCAAGACCGGTGAGCTGCGCAGCATCAAGGATCACTGCGGCCGCCCGGACACCCAGATGTGCGTGTTCGAGTTCATCTACTTTGCCCGCCCGGACAGCATCATCGAGGGCAGCTCGGTGCACGAGGCCCGCAAGCAGGCAGGCCGCTTCCTTGCACAGGAGCACCCCGTGGAGGCCGATGTGGTCGTCGGCGTGCCGGATTCCGGCCTGGATGCAGCACTGGGCTACTCGCAGGAGAGCGGCATCCCCTACGGCATCGGCTTTATCAAAAACAAATACATCGGCCGCACCTTTATTCAGGGCAGCCAGAAACAGCGTGAGAACAGCGTGCGCATCAAGCTGAACGTGGTGTCCAGCACCGTCAAGGGCAAGCGCGTGGTGCTGGTGGATGACTCCATCGTGCGCGGCACCACCTCTGCCCGCATCATCAAGCTGCTACGGGATGCCGGTGCTGCCGAGGTGCACTTTATGGTCTCTGCACCTCCCTTTAAGTATCCGTGCTACTTTGGCACCGATATCCCGGACCAGAAGCTGCTGGTGGCTACCGGCCGCACGCTGGAGCAGATCAACGAGATCATCGGCGCCGATACGCTGGGCTATTTGTCCAACGAGCACGTTGTCCAGCTTGCCAAAAACGCAAAATGCGGTTTCTGCACCGCCTGCTTTACCGGCGAGTATGCCGTAGAGCCGGAAAGCGTGCTTTCTACCGATATTCACGACCGTCACCTGAACGACCGTCCCAAGGACGCCAAAAAGTTAGGAGAGTAAGAACATGGAAAAGAGCTATTCTGAAAGCTACGCCGCAGCGGGCGTGGACATTACCGCCGGTTACCGCTCTGTGGAGCTGATGAAGCAGTATGTCGCCCGTACCATGAACGAGCACTGCATCGGCGGTTTGGGCGGCTTTGGCGGCCTGTTTGAGCTGGACTGCACCGGCTACAAGCATCCGGTGCTGATCTCCGGCACCGATGGCGTGGGCACCAAGCTGAAGGTGGCCATGATCATGGATAAGCACGATACCATTGGTATTGACTGTGTGGCTATGTGCGTCAACGACGTCATCTGCGCCGGTGCAAAGCCGCTGGTGTTCCTGGATTACATCGCCTGCGGCCGCAACGTGCCGGAAAAGATCGCCAATATCGTCAAGGGCGTGGCCGAGGGCTGCGTGCAGGCCGACTGTGCTCTGGTGGGCGGCGAAACTGCCGAGCACCCGGGCATGATGCCGGAGGACGAGTACGATCTGGCCGGCTTTACCGTGGGCGTTGTGGACAAGGAAAAGATCCTGAGCAACGAGACCATGGCAGCCGGTGACGTGATCCTCGCCCTGCCCTCCACCGGTGTGCACTCCAACGGTTTCTCTCTGGTGCGCAAGGTGTTCAACATCGACGCCGACCCCGATGTGCTGTTCTCCACCCCCGCCGAGCTGGGCGGCAAGACCCTTGGCGAGGCGCTGCTGGCTCCCACCAAGATCTACGTCAAGCCCGTGCTGAAGGTGCTGGAGGAGGTGCAGGTCAAGGGCATCTCCCACATCACCGGCGGCGGCTTCTACGAGAATATCCCCCGCAGCCTGAAAAAGGGCTGCTGCGCCCGCATCAACAAGGCAGATGTGCGCACCCCCGCTCTGTTCCACCTGATGCAGAAGGTGGGCGGCATCTCCGAGCACGATATGTTCAACACCTTCAACATGGGCGTGGGCATGGTGCTCACCGTGCCCGCCGAGCAGGCCGATAAGGCACTGGAGATCCTGCACGCCAACGGCGAGCCGGAGGCTTACCGTCTGGGCGTCATCGCAGAAGGTGAGGGCGTGGAGCTGTGCTGAACATTGCCGTGTTAGTGTCCGGCGGCGGCACCAATCTGCAGGCGCTGCTGGACAGCGAGGCCCGGGGCGAGAACCCCAATGGTAAAATTACGCTGGTGGTGGCCTCCAAGCCCGGCGTCTATGCGCTGGAACGCGCCGCAAAGGCGGGCGTAGAGGGCTGTGTGGTGCGCCGCAAGGACTACGCCGCCAGCGAGGAATTTGACGCTGTGCTGCTGGAAACGCTGCGGGCACACAAGATCGATCTGGTGGTGCTGGCGGGCTTTCTGTCCGTGCTGGGCCCCAGCGTCATTGCGGCCTATCCGCGCCGCATCCTGAACGTGCACCCTGCGCTGATCCCCTCCTTCTGCGGGCCGGGAATGTACGGCCTGCGTCCCCATGAGGCTGCACTGGCTCGTGGCTGCAAGGTGACCGGCGCTACCGTCCACTTTGTCAACGAGGAGTGTGACGGCGGGCCCATCCTGCTGCAGAAGGCCGTGGACATCCTGCCCGGCGACACCCCCGAGGTGCTGCAAAAACGGGTGATGGAGCAAGCAGAATGGAAGCTGCTGCCCAAGGCTGTGGCTATGATCTGTAACGGTGAAGTGGAGTAAAAACTCCTTCTGTCACGCCTGACGGCGTGCCACCTCCCTCAAGGAGGGAGGCTGGCCCCCTCCCCGAGGGGGCTGTCGCCGCAGGCGACTGGGGGAGTTCCGTAAATAGGAGAACAACAATGGAAAAGATCAACCTGAACGAGTATCTGGCATCCAACGAGTACCCCGGCCGCGGCATTGCTGTGGCAATGGCTCCGGACGGACGGCAGATGTTTATCGGCTACTTTATCATGGGCCGCAGCGAGAACAGCCGCAACCGCGTGTTTGACCCCGTGCCCGAGCGCGGCGGCATCTGCACCGTGGCGGCAGATCCCGCAAAGCTGGAGGATCCCAGCCTGATCATTTATAACCCGGTGCTGACCCTTGGCAAGACCCATATCGTGACCAACGGCGACCAGACCGATACCATCTACGACCTGATGAGTCAGGGCAAGAGCTTTGCCGATGCCCTGCGCACCCGCACCTTTGAGCCGGACTGCCCCAACTACACCCCCCGCATCTCCGCGGTGGTGTACGCCGACGGCAGCTACCAGATGAGCATCCTCAAGTCTGCCGACGGCAACGGTGACAGCGTGCAGCGCTATTTCTTTGATTACCCCCAGCCTGTTGCAGGCGAGGGCCACTTCATCAGCACCTACAAGCACAACGGCAGCCCCATCCCCAGCTTTGAGGGTGAGCCTCTCCGCTTTGCCTGCCCCCGCACCATCGGCGATTTTGCCCACGATATGTGGAGCAGCCTGAACATGGACAACAAGGTGAGCCTGTTTGCCCGGGTCATTGATCTGGACACCGGCGAGAGCGGCGATATGATCTTTAATAAATATGATCCGGTGTGCAGCGACCTTGACGACCCTGAGGAGCCGGAGCTGCTGCCCGAGGAGCTGGAACTGCTCAAAAAGCTTGACGCCGAGGAAGAATAAGAGTAAACCTTAGGATATAAGGAGGATGCACCAATGAATGAACTCGCACTGAAGTACGGCTGCAACCCCAACCAGAAGCCCAGCCGCATTTATATGGAAGATGGCTCCGACCTGCCCGTTACCGTGCTGAACGGCAAGCCCGGCTACATCAACTTTCTGGATGCCCTCAACTCCATCCAGCTGGTCAAGGAACTGAAAACCGCCTGCGGTCTGCCCGCAGCGGCCTCCTTCAAGCACGTTTCCCCGGCGGGCGCAGCACTGGGTCTGCCCCTGACCGAGGTGGAGCGCCGGATGTACCACATTGCCCCGGATGCAGAGCTGTCCCCGCTGGCCTGCGCCTACGCCCGCGCCCGCGGTGCCGACCGCATGTCCTCCTTCGGCGACTGGATCGCCCTGTCCGACATCTGCGATGTGCCCACCGCAAAGCTGATCCAGCACGAAGTCTCTGACGGTATCATCGCTCCGGGCTACGAGCCGGAGGCACTGGCCATCCTGTCCGGCAAAAAGAAGGGCAACTACAATGTGGTCGCCATCGCCCCCGCCTATAAGCCCGCTCCCATCGAGCACAAGCAGGTGTACGGCATCACCTTCGAGCAGGGCCGCAACGAACTGGTCATCAACGCCGACACCATGCTGAACAACTGGGTCACCGAGAACAAGGACGTGACCGAGGAGCAGAAGCGCGACCTTGTCATTGCCCTTATCACCCTGAAGTACACCCAGTCCAACAGCGTGTGCTACACCTATAATGGTCAGACCATCGGCGTGGGTGCCGGCCAGCAGAGCCGCATCCACTGCACCCGTCTGGCCGGTCAGAAGGCCGACAACTGGCAGCTGCGCCACATGGACAAGGTGCTGGACCTGCCCTTCCGTGACGATGTGGCAAAGCCCAACCGCGACAACGCCATTGATGTTTACATCGGCGATACCCCGGAGGACGTCATCGGTGATGACGTCTGGGCAGAGACCTTTACCCGCCAGCCCGAGCCGCTGACCGCCGAGGAAAAGAAGGCTTACCTCAGCAAGGTGACCGGTGTCTGCCTTGGCTCGGACGCCTTCTTCCCCTTCGGTGACAACATCGAGCGCGCCCGCCGCTCCGGCGTGACCGCCATCGTGCAGCCCGGCGGCTCCATCCGCGACCAGCAGGTCATCGACACCTGCAACAAGTACGGTATCGCCATGGCCTTCTGCGGCCTGCGGCTGTTCCATCACTGATAGTACGGCACAGCGGAAGCTTCCTCCTCGGACACGAATCGGGCCATTCCATCGCCCGCCCTGCCGCCTGCGGCGGCAGGGTCCCACCCCAGCGGACGGTCCTCGGAGAAACTTCCGCCGTGCCGATGCATAGAGAAGGTGCAATTATGAAGAAAAAAATTCTGGTTGTCGGCGGCGGCGGCCGCGAGCACGCCATCATCAAGGCACTGAAAAAGAGCCCCGACTGCGGCGAGATCTGGTGCGCACCGGGCAACGGCGGCATCAGCTATGACGCCAAGTGCAAAAACATCAAGGCCACCGATGTGGATACCATGGTGGGCTTTGCAGTGGAAGAAAAGTTTGATTACGTTGTGGTGGCGCAGGACGACCCCCTTGCACTGGGCATGGTGGACGCGCTGGCAAAGGTGGGCATCCCTGCCTTTGGCCCGGACAAGGCCGCTGCCCGCATCGAGGCTTCCAAGGTGTTCTCCAAGGACCTGATGAAGAAATACGGCATCCCCACCGCAAAGTACGAGACTTTCGATGATCCCGCAAAGGTTATGGACTACATCCGCGCCGAGGGCAAGTACCCGGTGGTCATCAAGGCAGACGGTCTTGCACTGGGCAAGGGCGTGCTCATCTGCGAAAACGAGCAGCAGGCCGCTGACGGCGTCAAGGAGATCATGCTGGACAAAAAGTTCGGCGCATCCGGCAACCATGTGGTGGTGGAAGAGTTCCTCACCGGGCCGGAGGTCAGCGTGCTGAGCTTTACGGACGGCAAGGTGGTCAAGCCCATGGTCTCCAGCATGGACCATAAGCGCGCCAACGACCACGACACCGGCCTGAACACCGGCGGCATGGGCACCATTGCCCCCAACCCCTACTACACCCCGGAGGTGGCTGCGGAGTGCATGGAAAAGATCTTCCTGCCCACCATCCGCGCCATGAACGCCGAGGGCTGCCCCTTCAAGGGCTGCCTGTACTTCGGCCTCATGCTCACTCCGGACGGCCCCAAGGTCATCGAGTATAACTGCCGCTTCGGCGACCCCGAAACGCAGGTGGTGTTGCCGTTGCTGGAAAGCGACCTGCTGCACATCATGCAGGCGTGCACCGACGGCACGCTGGACGGGCAGGAGGTCAAGTTCTCCGATGGTGCTGCGGCCTGTGTCATTCTGGCCTCCGGCGGCTACCCCGTGGCCTACGAGAAGGGCAAGCCCATCTCCGGCCTTGTGGATGGTCAGCTGCCCGGCGAGGAGAACGTGACGGTGTACCACTCCGGTACTGCCATCACCGAGGACGGCCAGCTTGTGACCAACGGCGGTCGTGTACTGGGCGTTACCGCCACCGGCCCGCGCCTGACCAACGCCCTGAGCCATGCCTACGAAGCAGCCGAGAAGATCAGCTTTGAAAAGCTGCACAAGCGCAGCGATATCGGCCTGCGTGCCCTGAAAGCGCTGGCAGAGAAGCAGTAAGAAAGAATACAAAGGGGGAACCTACCCAATGGTCTATCGTATTTATGTGGAAAAAAAGCCCGGCTTTGATGTCGAGGCAAACGGTCTGAAAAACGAGCTCACCAGCCTGCTGGGCATCAAGGACCTGACCGGTCTGCGCCTGCTGAACCGCTACGATGTGGAAGGCATCGACGAGGCACTGTTCAACCAGTGCGTCAGCACCGTGTTCAGCGAGCCGCCGGTGGATAACACCTACGCCGAGCTGCCCGCTGCCGAGGGCGTGTCCTTCGCCGTGGAGTATCTGCCCGGCCAGTTCGACCAGCGCGCAGCCTCTGCTGCCGAGTGCATCCAGCTCATCAGTCAGGGCGAGCGCCCGCTGGTGCGCTCTGCCCGCGTCTACCTGCTGGAGGGTGCTTTGACCCCCGAGCAGGTGGCCGAGATCAAAAAGTATGTCATCAACCCTGTGGAAGCCCGCGAGGCTTCTCTGGAGACCAAAGAGACCCTGAAGATGGATTACCCCGTGCCCGCTGCCGTGGCAGTGCTGGAGGGCTTCAACCAGCTGGACGAGGCAGGTCTTGCCAAGTTCATCGAGGAAAAGGGTCTGGCCATGGACCTGGGCGACATCAAGTTCTGTCAGGAGTACTTCCGCACCGAGCAGCGCGACCCCACCATCACCGAGATCAAGATGATCGACACCTACTGGTCCGATCACTGCCGCCACACCACCTTTGGCACCATTCTGGACGATGTGCAGATCGATGACGCCGTGGTGCAGGAGGCCTTTGACCGCTACATGGCGATGCGTACCGAGCTGGGCCGCGAGAACAAGCCCCGCTGCATGATGGATCTTGCCACTATTGGCGCCAAGGAGCTGAAGAAGCAGGGTATCCTGAAGAATCTGGACGAGTCTGAGGAGATCAACGCCTGCACCGTCAAGATCAAGTGCGATGTCAACGGCAAGGATGAGGACTGGCTGTTCCTGTTCAAGAACGAGACTCACAACCACCCCACCGAGATCGAGCCCTTCGGCGGCGCTGCCACCTGCATCGGCGGCGCTATCCGTGACCCGCTGTCCGGCCGCAGCTATGTCTATCAGGCAATGCGCGTCACCGGCGCAGGCGACCCGCTCAAGCCGGTCAGCGAGACCATGCCCGGCAAGCTGCCCCAGCGCAAGCTGGTCACCACCGCAGCCGCCGGTTACTCCTCCTACGGCAACCAGATCGGTCTGGCTACCGGTCAGGTGGACGAGATCTACCACCCCGGCTATGTGGCAAAGCGCATGGAGATCGGCGCTGTTGTGGGCGCTACCCCTGCCTCCCACGTCCGCCGCGAGTGCCCCGCCCCCGGCGATGTGATCGTGCTGCTGGGCGGCCGCACCGGCCGTGACGGCATCGGCGGCGCTACCGGCTCCTCCAAGGCACACAAGCTGGACAGCCTTGAGCACTGCGGTGCCGAGGTGCAGAAGGGCAATGCGCCCATCGAGCGCAAGCTGCAGCGCCTGTTCCGCCGCGAGGACGCCTGCAAGATGATCAAGCGCTGCAACGACTTTGGTGCCGGCGGCGTTTCCGTTGCCATCGGCGAGCTGGCCGACGGCCTGTACATCGACCTGAACAAGGTCACCAAGAAGTACGAGGGTCTGGACGGCACCGAGCTGGCCATCAGCGAGAGCCAGGAGCGCATGGCTGTGGCCCTTGCCCCGGAGGATGTGGACAAGTTCATCGCCATTGCCACCGAGGAGAACCTCGAGGCTACCCCCGTGGCGAAGGTCACCGAGGAAAAGCGCCTGAACATGGTGTGGAACGGCGTGTCCATCGTGAACATCAGCCGCGAGTTCCTGAACTCCAACGGTGCCGAGAAGCACCAGAAGGTCCATGTGGAAAAGGCCACGGTCTGGCAGCCCCAGTGGGAGGGCCTGACCTTCAGCCAGAAGATGAAGTCCATGGTGGGCGACCTGAACGTATGCAGCAAGAAGGGTCTTTCCGAGCGGTTCGACTCCACCATCGGTGCAGCCACCGTGCTCATGCCCTTTGGCGGTGCATACCAGCTGACCCCCCAGAACGCCATGGTAGCAAAGCTGCCGGTGGACGGCGAGACCTCCACCTGCTCCGGCATGGCATGGGGCTATAACCCCTATCTGATGAGCGCCAACCAGTATGTGGGTGCACGGATGGCTGTTATTGAGAGTGTGACCAAGCTGGTAGCCACCGGCTTCCGCTACGAGGACGCTTACCTGACCTTCCAGGAGTACTTCGAGCGTCTGGGCAACAAGCCCGAGCGCTGGGGCAAGCCGCTGGCCGCCCTGCTGGGCGCACTGGATGCGCAGATCGGTCTGGGCATTGCCTCCATCGGCGGCAAGGACAGTATGTCCGGCTCCTTTGAGCAGCTGGATGTGCCTCCTACGCTGGTGTCCTTTGCCACTGCCATCGGCAAGGCAAGCCGCGTAGTCTCCACCGAGTTCAAGAAGCCGGAGAGCACCGTGGTGCTCGTCCGTCCCATCATTGACCCGGAGACCGGCTGCCCCAACTTCTTCTCCCTGAAGGCCAACTACAAGATCGTGGAGAACATGATCGAGGAGGGCATGGTCGCCTCTGCCTGCTCCGTGGGCTACGGCGGCATTGCCGAGGCACTGTTCAAGATGGGTCTGGGCAACCGCATCGGCTTCAAGATGCGTGCGGACATGACCACCCACCAGATGTTCGAGCCCATGTACGGCTCCATCATTCTGGAAATGGTGTCCGATTCTCCCGCCGGTATGCTGCTGGGCGAGACCACCAAGGAGTACACCTTTGAATCCTGCGGCGAAAAGCTGGATATGGCCGAGCTGCAGGAGATTTGGGAGAGCAAGCTGGAGCCTGTGTATCCCTACCGCAAGGCCGGCCCCACCGTGGAGAAGATCAACGGCAGCCTGACCGCTCCCGCCGCACCCAAGATCGGTGTGGCAAAGCCCAAGGTCATCATCCCGGTGTTCCCCGGTACCAACTGCGAGTACGACACCGCCAAGGCCTTTACCCGCGCCGGTGCCGACCCCGAAATTCTGGTGGTGCGCAACCTGACCCCCGCCGACGTTGCCGAGAGCTGCGAGGCACTGGTCAAGGCCATTGACGCAAGCCAGATCGTCATGCTGCCCGGCGGCTTCTCCGGCGGCGACGAGCCGGACGGCAGCGCCAAGTTCATCGCCTCCTTCTTCCGCAATCCTGCGGTCACCGAGGCTGTGCGCCGTCTGCTGCAGCAGCGCGACGGCCTGATGCTGGGTATCTGCAACGGCTTCCAGGCTCTCATCAAGCTGGGCCTTGTGCCTTACGGCGAATTCAAGCCTCTCACCAGTGACGCGCCTACGCTGACTTTCAACACCATCGGCCGCCACCTGTCCCGCTTCGTTACTACCAAAGTGGTATCCACCAAGTCCCCCTGGCTTTCCCTCTGCAAGCCGGGAGACCTCTACAGCATCGCCATCAGCCACGGCGAAGGCCGCTTCATCGCTTCCGATGAACAGATCAAAGCCCTTGCCGCCAATGGCCAGATTGCGACCCAGTATACCGACTTTGAAGGCCATCCCACCTATGACAGCCGCTTCAACCCCAACGGCTCCTCCTGGGCTGTGGAAGGCATCACCAGTCCCGACGGCAGAGTGCTGGGCAAGATGGGCCACACCGAACGGCGCGGCGAAAACATTGCCAAGAATATCTGCGGAAATAAATACCAGCCCCTCTTCGAGGCCGGCGTGAAATATTTCAAAGGTTGATTGACGACATGAAAAGCTGTGGCAAAGGGTCCCTTCTGCCACAGTTTTTTCATGGCTCTTTGCAGGGACAGGAAGTTTTCTTCCAGCAGCGGATAAAGAATTTGACTGTCATTTGCATTGTGATATATTGAAAGAGTAAATGGAAAAGATAGGGAGTGGACATAGAGAAATGAGCAGAATTTTAAAATATGGCGAAAAAGCAGCCGTCACAAAAGAAGAACGGGCCTTACCCTATTTCAAGTATTTCGAAAGAGATATGGCCCCGGTTCCTGCGGAAAAGCTGGCCCTTCTGGACAAAGTGCAGCACCGGGTGGTGCCTTTTGACAAAAAGAATCTGTTTCTTACCGGAGAAGATGAGGCAGAAGGTTACTGCCAGACGGGATATGGCGTATGTCCTGACGGTATCGGTTTTGTGGCCAACAGGACCTATATGCCCGGTGTGACTGTGGACATGATGGACTGGTGGTTTCCCTGGCACAGTGTGGGAAGCGACCTCAGATACAAAATCTGGGACCCTAAAGACCATTACTTCGCCAGAGCAGACAGGACAGCCTATGTGCTGGACCCCCGGGTTCCCATGAAAGAAAAGACCTGGGGCGTAGACCATTACATTATGGAAGATACCGGCGCAGGCCCCGAATTTCTGCAGCTCTGCTTCAAAAGACCCTCTGACTTCGGCTATGACGAATCACTGGTGGGAAAGGGGAAATGCGCTTCCCTGGTGTGTGCCATCGGCAAAAGCCGGATAGCCGCCGCCATGACCCACAAATGGTATCCCTATAAGGAAGGCATCCTTTTCTGCTCCCGTTTCTGGATCGGCTTCGGCTGGGTGGACGGCCGCATTGTGAAAACCCTGCCGGAAGGCGCGGAAATCCCGGCAGAAGCAGCCCGCGGACTCTATCACCACAGCATTGAAGAATTCACCAATCTGGCTGCCATACTGCCCGATGTGTATCGGGAGAACAGGGATAATTTTTAAATCCCATAGGAAAGAACGGATGGAACTGTTACAATACAGGTAAGAAAGGCTTATATACCTGTTATTAAAAGGCATCAGGAAAAGGCTCCATGAAACCGGGCACACCGGGTTGGGACGTCATTTTCCCATGTCATTCAAGGACGGAAAGGAGGCATACCATGGAACCGAAAAGCACGGACAGCAGCGCCATGTTTTTTATCAAGCGCTTCATTCAGCGGTTTAACGATGACAACGTAACGGCCCTGGCCGCAGAAGCTACCTATTATTTCATCCTGGGCCTCATTCCGTTCCTCATCTTTCTGGTGAACAGTATGCTCTTCTTTGCGGCGCCCCAGATCCATGTGATACTGAACCTCCTTTCCTACCTGCCTGCCGATGTGGCAGCCGCCATGGAAACGAACATCCTCCGCATCATCCAGGCTCGAAGCTCCATCTGGCTGTTCATCGGTCTTGCCGGTGCCCTATGGACCTCTTCCCAGGGCGTGGACACCCTGATCCGCTCCACAGACCTGGCGGTGTACGGCGACCGGAACAAGCAGTCCTATGTGTGGGTAAACGCCAAATCCATTATCTTCACCCTCTTCATTTCCTTCGCCATGATCCTGTCCCTGGGGCTCATCGTCTTCGGCAATGCAGTGGTCTATGCCATTGCCTACTACTTCCACGTCCCCGACATGCTGCTCCAGCTCTGGACAGTGGCCAAATTTGCCATTCCCTTCGTCATCATCGCCTTCTCCCTGGCCGCCTTCTACGAATACGCACCGGCAGGCAGACGGTCCGACTGGAACCGTGTCATTCCCACCGCTTTCCTGGTCACCCTCATCTGGATCGGCCTCACTGCCGCTTACGGCTACTATATCCTCCACGTATCCTCCATGGGCCTGACCTACGGCTCCCTCATCGGCCTGGTGGTCCTCTTCATCTGGTTCCACCTGGCCGCCATGGTCATTATTGCCGGCGGCGAACTCATAGAAACCTGGGGAGAAACAGTGGAAAGGGAGCGCCCTGACGGGCGCGAGGGTTGATAGGGACAAGCCCTTTGGGGCTTGAGGGTTCTAAAGTTGTGCGCCAGTTCGGCGTGTATAGTATA
>ERZ506523.123-NODE-123-length-13052-cov-3.800339_pt1 | contig 13052 bp, 8 predicted proteins | sample MGYA00512392_ERZ506523 | MGnify/ENA metagenome assembly ERZ506523
AACATACGTGACCAACAGCAGATCGAGGTTCTTGCGGCGCAACGCGACCCGTGCCAGCACGCTCCAAATCGCCAGTGACAGCGCCACGCACAACGCAATCGCAAGAACGCCCATGTGCAGACCATGCAGGGAAACATCGCCCGCAAAAGCGGTGAACATGCTTTCGGCGGGCAGCACCGTCCAGAACAGCGCAAATTGCGCGATCGGCGGATTACCGCCGGGATCCTGCACCGCGCCGAACGTGTCGGAGCGCGGCAGGACGCACGCCGTCAATACAAGACCGACGGCCAGCAATACCATCCAAGCCGCGAACCGGGCGGGATTGCCGAAAAGCCCGTCACGTACGGCAGGACGGCCTGTTGCGCCCCGAATCGTACGCACCATCCAAACCAATGCGAACGCGCATGCCAGCGCAATGCCGTAACTGCTGGTGCAGCACAGCAGCACGAACGCGGCCGTCAATCGCCATGGGTGTTCATCGCGCGATTTCCAGCAGGCCGCGATGACGAACAACGCGCAGCACATCAACGCGTAGGGCCGCGAGGTGACGCCGTATTGGTAGCACAGGAAGTAGGTGAACGGCAGCAGCGCAACGGCCAGCCGGGGCAGTGGCGCGCGGAAAACCAACAATCCGCACATTAATGCCGAACAGACCAGCTCAACCCCTTTCAACCCCCATTCATATGGCACGCCCAGCTTCGCCGGAATCGACAGCAACAGCCACCACAGCGGCGGATGGCCTTCGTAATGCGGGCGGACGAGCAGCAGGTCTCGATAAGGGCAATCCCTTGCAATAAGCCACGATTGCGCCTCATCGAACCACGGCTCATGGAACGCCATCGTCACGATGACCACCGCAAGATACACGGCGAACACCACCACACGGTAATGCCGTCGCAGGCAGTCAGCAACCGTATTCATAGATAACCCCATCCTCCGCGCCCCACGCGTTGAATATCCCCATCAGTAAGCCATAAGCATAATAACGCACATGCGACCACGGTACGGCACTGTGATGCGCCTCTCAAACATCCCACGGGGAACCTTCGGCAAACCTATGATGAACCTTCGGAAACCCACCTGTCTCACCGCCCCATCGCAGTCACGCTCTCGGCGTCCGATGCTTTCAGAATCGGACGCACGCGGCACGTACAATCGCAACTGGTTTTCGAAAAACCGCGGCGACGACAGACAAAACCGCAATCGCGGCAACGGCACACGGCGAGTACGATGACATCCGGCTTCCGCGCACAAGGACAAGCATGCAGAGACACGCACATAGAGATACGCGCCGGCAGATAACACGCAGCAGAAAGGCAACCATGCGCATTCACATCACGTATACCGGCGGCACCATCGGTATGGTCGAGTCACCGAACGGTCTGGTTCCGGGCGCCGATATGCGCGGCTGGCTGCGCCGGCTGATTGAGGACGCGCATCTGGACCCGAGCTTGTTCTCGTTCACCGAGCTGGACCCGCTGATCGATTCGTCGAACGCGACGCCCGACAATTGGCAGACGATGGCGGACGACCTGCGCGCGCACCGCGATGACGCCGACGCATTTGTGGTGTTGCACGGCACCGATACGATGAGCTATTCGAGCGCCGCGCTGTCTTACGCGCTGACCGGTTTCGGCAAGCCTGTGATTTTCACGGGGTCGCAGCATCCGCTCGGCAAAATCGAATCGGACGCCACCGCGAACGTCACGGGTGCGCTGAACGCCGCGATGAGCGGACGTTTTCATGGCGTCGGCCTGTTCTTCGGCCATCATCTGTTCGCCGGCAACCGTGTGAGCAAATCGTCAAGCTGGGCGTTCGAAGGGTTTTCGGCGCCGTCCACCGGCCCGCTGGCACGTACCGGCACGCCGTGGCATTGGTATGCGGGCGATTCGGCCGGCTCCGGTTGCGGTTGGGCGTCACCGCTGCCCTGCTCCCGTCACGATGTGGCCGTGATCGACATGGCTCCCGGCATTTCCGCCGCGCGATTGGCCGCGATGCTCGACCCTCGTCCGGAAGCGGTGCTGTTGCGCGCGTACGGCGTTGGCAATGTGCCGAGCGACGAGCCAGGACTGACCGACGTGATCGCCGACGTGCTGCATGACGGCGTGCCTGTCGTCATCGCATCGCAATGCCAGCAGGCGGAAGTGCTGCTCGGCCATTACGAGACGGGCGACGCGATCGCCCGCGCCGGTGCGATCGGATCGGGCGACATGACGCTGGAAGCCGCATACGCGAAGATCATGTTCCTGCTGTCGCAGGGCGTGGACGCGGCCGATTTCGGCACGTGGATGCGCCGGAACATCGCTGGCGAAATCTCGCCCAGCTCGATGTAGCACGGCGCAACGCGGTTCAGCCTCCGCACGGCTCGTCGCCGCAACCGGCGCTACTCGCGGTCGAGCAGGGCGGTGAGCGCCCACAGGATGCTGACCACGTCGATCGCTTCCTGCATGAACGCGCCGACGACCACCGGAATGAGGTTGAACGCGGCCGCGACCATGCCGATAATCGCCAATCCAAGGCCGACCAGCACCGCCTGCAGCATCACTTTCTTCGTGCGGCGGGCGATGGCGATGGCGCGCGGCACGGAGGCGATGTCGTCGTTCATGATGACCACCTGCGCCGATTCGGACGCGGCGGTGGACGTGCCGTCGGTCATGGCCATACCGATGTCCGCAACCGCCAGTACAGGGGCATCGTTCACGCCGTCGCCGACCATCATCGTCACCTGTCGGGTCATGGATTCGCCGACCACGCGCTGTACGACCTTGTCCCACGCCGGCTGGTTTTGGTGCGCGTCTTCCGTGGCGTTCTTGACGGCCGCGACCTTGCCTTCGGGGAAGAGTTCGGATTGCACGTCGTCGATGCCGACCTCGCCCGCGATGATGCGTGCGGAAGCCTCCTTGTCGCCGGTGAGCATGGACAGTTTCTTCACGCCGAGCCGGTGCAGTTTTTCGAGGGACGCCTTGGCGTTTTCGCGCGGCACGTCACGCAGCACAATACGTGCGGCGAGCTTGCCGTCGATCGCCACGTATGCGGCCATTTCGTCCGGTTCGAGAGGTGCGAACAGCGAATTCACCTCCGGCTTCTTGGAAGCGCCGGCAGCGGTACCGGCCGCCGAATCGCCAACCGCGCTATCGGCCACAGCACCAGCCGCAGTACCGGCCGCCACACCTGCGCCCAGCACATGCGTGAAGCCGGCCTCGTCGGCCGTCACGTACGCGAAACGACCCACGCGCACGGCATGCCCGTTCACCTCGCCGGACACACCCTTGCCCGACTGTTCCTCGATGTTCTTCACCACGGGGTAATCGCGTCCATGCCCCGGCAGATCGCGTTCGGCGCACAGCCGCTGCCCGTTCTCATAGCGCGCGTACAGTTCCTGCATGGCCTTCTGCCCGGCCGCCGCGATGCCCTTCGACAGAATGTGCACCGAGTAGCCTTCCACCACGCCGGCCATCATCAGAATGTGGTTCTCGTCGTACGGCGAGCTGTTTTCGAACGGCTTCTCGACGCGCACGACCTGCGGCTGCTTGACGGTAAGCGTGCCGGTTTTGTCGAAGAAGATATGCGATACGCGGCCCAAGTTTTCCAGCACGTCCTGCGCTTTGATAAGAATGCCCGCCTTGGCAAGGCGACCGGTGCCGGCCACGTACGCGACGGGAGCGGCGATCAGCAGCGGGCAGGGCGTGGCCAAAACCAGCACCTGCGCGAATCGCAATGGCGTGCCTGCGACGGCCCACGCGACGCCGGCGATCGCCAGCGAAAGAATGGTGAACGGCACCGCCAGCACATCGGCGGTTTTGACGACGGTCGGGCGCGATTCCTGCGCCGACGACACCAGTTCGAGGATCTTCTGATACTGCGAATCCTGCGCCAATTGCGTGGCACGCATCGTCAGCGCGGTCGATCCGTTGACCGCCCCCGACAGCACGCGCGCGCCCGCATACACTTCGCGCGGCACCGGCTCGCCGTTGATATTGCTCAGATCCAACGTGGCGACGCCCGACAGCAGTTCGCCGTCGACCGGCACCGTTTCGCCCGGCAGCACGAGGATCACGTCGCCAAGCTTGACCTGGTCGACCGGAACGGTTTCGAAATGCTCGCCGGCCGCGTCGTAAGGCTTGGTTTGGGTGGTGGACTTATTCGTTTCCGCAGCGTTAGGCACATCCACACTGGCGACCTTGCGAAAGCCGTCCGCCGTCATGTCGCCCTCAGCATCACCGGCAGTACCGTCGGCCCCGGCAGCCGCCGCACGTGCACCCACGCCCGGCAACGTCACCACGTGCGCGGTCCGCGGCGCCGCATCAACCAGCGCCGTCAGGTTGCCTTCCGCCTTCGACTGTGCGAATTCCTCAATCGCCTCGCCGGAGGAAATCATCAGCACCACGGCCCACGCAGCCCAGTATTCCTGCACCGCCACCGTCGACGCGATCGCAATAACCGCAAGCAAATCCACACCGACGTGACCGTGCCGCAAATCGTCAATCATGCCGATCACAGTCACCACAATCGTGTACACGACCAGCGCGATCACGATCCACTGCCCGACACCCGGATTGAACGGTCCGAAAGTCAGCGAGACGCCCGCAGCCTCCCACGGACGCCACGAACCCAGCAATGCCAACGGAATCGCGGCAATGATGGCGATCGGCAGCAGCGGAACTTCTTTGCAAATGGAAATGATTCTACGCATGAGAATCTCCTTACGCTCGTATCGGACGCCTTGTTAACCCATCGGCGCCCCGCCTGCGCGGACCATCGATACACGGCGTAAAAAGATATTTCCAGCATAACAGAGCATTGCGATTGCCGCGGTCGTTTGCGTGTGCTTCCGTTCGTCGCGCGCGTTCCGCGCATACGAAAAGGGCCGTGCGATTGCTCGCACAGCCCTTGTTTTCCGCCGTTTTTCGGCTTGTTCAGCGTTTTCCGCGATTACGCGGATTGCGGTTGCGGCTTCGCCGTCAGCCTATCGGGTGGCAGCCACCCGTATCGCTGTCGGCATGAACGCCGCACACCGTACGTTGCCGTACGATGCCGCGCATCCGGCTTTACCACAGACCGAACGGATCGAACAGGCCACCGCCGTCGCCGTTGTTGCCGTTACCGCCATTCTGGCCGTTCTGGCTGCCGCCATTCTGGCCGTTGCCGTTATCGTCGTTGCCGTTGTTCTGCTGACGCTGTTCCTGCTTGTTGGAGGAGTTCGTCTTGGTCTCTTCCTGGTCGAGCGTCACTTCGAGATCCATGGTGTTGCCGCCGCGCACAACGGTCAGCTTCACCTTGTCTCCCATGGCGGAGGCGCGCACGTAACCGAGCAGCGAGTAGTTGTTGTTCACTGCCTTTCCGTTGAACGCCACGATGGAGTCGCCGGCCTTCACGCCGGCCTTGGACGCCGGGCCACCGTCGGTCACGGCCTGCACCTGGGCGCAGCCGCGGGTCACACCGTCCGCTTCCACCGAGGAGCTCTTGATGGTGATGCCAAGCACCACATGCTTCACGGAACCGTTGTCGATGATCTCGTTGGTCACGCGCTTGACGAGGTTCGACGGAATGGCGAAGCCGATGCCGATGGAACCTGCCGTGCCGGACGAGCTTGCGGTGGAGGCGATGGACGAGTTGATGCCGATCACCTGGCCGGCCGCATTAAAGGTCGGGCCGCCGGAGTTGCCCGGGTTGATGGCCGCGTCGATCTGCACGGCGTTGGTGACGATGGCGTTGTTGTCGTCATCGGTCACGGTCACCGGGCGGTTGAGCGCGGACACGATGCCGGTGGTGGCGGTGTCGTCGTAGCCGAGCGGATTGCCGATCGCCATGACGGCCTCGCCGACGGCGAGATTGTCGGAATCGGCGAATTCCGCGACTTTCAGATCGCTCGGCGGATTGTCGAGCTTGATCACGGCCAAATCGGTGGTGGTGTCGGTGCCGACCACCTTCGCGGAATAGACGGCGCCGCTGGCGAGCGTCACCTGAATCTGCTGCGCGCCGGAAATCACGTGGTTATTGGTGGCGATATAGCCCTTGTCGCTGATCACCACGCCGGAGCCCTTGGCTTCGCCGTCGCTGGTCGCCACGTCGATGGCCACCACGGAATCGGACACTTCCTTGGCCACCGCGGTCCAATCGACCGCCGTACCGGACTTCGCCTTGGCGGAACCGGAACCGGACGTGTTGGACTTGACGTCGGACAGCGAGCTGGAGGTCGGCACATGCACCCAACCGTTGGTGATCGCGGTGAAGCCGACGCCGAGGCACAGCGCGCCGGACACCAGTGCGGCCACAACGGCGGTGACCACATGGCTGGTCATGCCGGACTTCTGCTTGGTGACGACCGGCGTCTGGTTCGGCTGGTTCGGGAAGCCCTGCCCCGGAGCGCCGAACGGATTGCGGTTGCCCGGTCCCGCAGGGGGCATGTTCGCGCCGTACTGCGGCTGCTGCTGATTGTTCTGCTGCGCGCCGTTCTGCGCGGACGAGCCGCCAAACGGATTGCCGAACGGATTGCCATTGTTCCGCTGATTGCCGGTCGTATACGGGTTGCCGAAAGCGCCGAAGAACGACGGACGGTTGTCCTGCGGCTGGCCCTGCTGCTGCTGCGCGCCGTACTGCGGTTGCTGGACGGTCTGGCCGCTGGCATCGCCAGCCGGCGGCGTCGGCACCGGACCGTACGCGCCGTATTCGGGCGCCGGACGGTACTGTTCGGTCGGCGCATCCTGCGTCGCGTTGTTGATCACCGTGCGTTCACCGGCAGCGGAAGCATAATCCGGCGTATCGTCAGCGGTATTGCCTGCCGTGCCATCCGCCGCGTCCACGGTAGGAAGGGCGGTGGTGGGCTGCTCGCCCGCGTTCGGCACTGCAATCGGTTCGGTAACGGAAGTCTGTGCTTCGTCGGCGACGTTCTCGCTCGGCGTCTGCGGCGCGGTCTGCTGCGTGCCATCCTGCGGCTGGGCGATGTTCTGATCGCTATTATCTTCAGCCATTGTTGCTCCTTATTCGTCTCGCGGCATTCAACATGGTCAGCAATCGTGCCGCTCGAACTGCTATCTAAGAGTAAAGATACCTGCTCTGGAAGTTTCCTGAATGTTTGTTGAAAGTAGCAATCGAATCGCTTGGCAGTTTGCTCCATACGATGCCACCGTCGACCGCCGATGGCGCCACCGCGGCAATCGGCGCTATCGCATACAGTTGAGAGCATGACAAGCTTGAACGAACCACAGACCGGCGCGGTGGCGCACGAGACCTCAGCGGCCAACGCGGCAGCCGGCGCAACGCACGACGCAGCAGGCAACACGACCAGCGCGGCATCGACCGAAAACCTTATTGAGCATCCCCGCGGCGCGGAACCCGGCAAGCCCGGCCGCCGCGACGCGTTCTACTTCGAGCAGAAAACCCGCCTGCCAGATGCGGCCGATGGCAAGGGCCGCGGCGGCGCGCGATACGGACGCACCGGCATCATCCACACCCCCCACGGCGACATCCACACCCCGGCGTTCGTGCCGGTGGCCACGCAGGCCGCGATGAAGGCCGTGCTGCCCGAAACCATGAAGGATCTTGGCGCGCAATGCCTGCTGTCCAACGCGTTCCACCTGTACGAACGCCCCGGCGAGCAGGTGCTCGACGAAGCCGGCGGGCTTGCCAGATTCATGAACTGGAACGGTCCGACGTTCACCGATTCCGGCGGATTCCAGGTGCTGTCACTCGGCGCGGGCTTCAAGAAGACGCTCGCCATGGACGTCACCGGCATGAAATCGGACGACGTGATCGCGGAAGGCAAGGAGCGGCTCGCGTTCGTGGACGAGGACGGTGTGACGTTCAAGTCGCCGCTCAACGGCTCGCTGCACCGGTTCTCCGCCGAAATCTCCATGGGCATCCAGCACAAGATCGGCGCCGACATCATGTTCGCTTTCGACGAGCTGACCACGCTGATGAACACCCGCGGCTACCAGGAACGTTCCGTGGAACGCACCTACCGCTGGGCGCAACGTTGCGTGGCCGAGCACAAGCGGCTTACCGAGGAACGTCTCGGCAAGCCGTATCAGGCGCTCTACGGCGTAGTGCAGGGCGCGAATTACGAGGATCTGCGCAGGCATGCCGCCGAACAGATCGCTTCGCTCGATTTCGACGGCGTCGGCATCGGCGGCGCGATCGAGAAGCGCATCATCGGCGACACCTGCGCCTGGATCTGTGACGCGATGCCGGAAAGCCGTCCGCGCCATGTGCTCGGCATCGCCGCGGTGGACGACATCTTCGCCTGCGTGGAGAACGGCGGCGACACCTTCGACTGCGTGGCCCCCGCGCGTTGCGGCCGCAATGGTGCGATCTTCACGCGCCACGGCCGCTACAACATCAAGCGCGCGCAATTCAAGCACGATTTCGGTCCGCTTGAGGAGGACTGCGACTGCTACACCTGCACGCACTATTCGCGCGCATACGTGGACCACGCGCTGCGCGCCCGCGAATTCAACGGTTTCACGCTGGCGACGATCCACAACGAGCACTTCTTCGTGAAGCTGCTCGACGATATCCGAGCATCGATCGACGGCGGCTATTTCAACGAATTCCGCGACGAGACACTCGCCAAGTTCTACGAGAACGGTTCGAAGGGCTGAGTGTGAACCAACGCGACGCCGCCGCTGATTCATCAGACGTTCCTTCCAGCTCGTACCCATAAACCATGCATAGACCATGCATAGACCATGCCAGCCCCACGTGCGGACCGCGCGTCCCGTGCACCTCACGCATACCCCACGGATGTCCGATTCGGAAGAATCGGACACGTAAAGCGCATTCCGCGCTGATGATCTCCGATAAATGGAAGGTGCTGATCCTGCGTGATCTGTTGGACGGCACCAAACGATTCAGCGAATTGCGCCGTTCGGTCGGCAGTGTGTCGCAGAAAGTGCTGACGGCAAACCTGCGTCAGATGGAACGCGACGGTCTGGTACACCGAGAGGTGTTCCCGGAAGTGCCGCCGCGCGTGGAGTATTCGCTGACGGAGACCGGACAGACGCTGCAGCCGGTCATCGAGGCGATGAAAAACTGGGGTACCCAGTACAAGGCCGCACACGCCGCCTAGCCCGGCTTGGGGCGTATCCCTTTCGCCAATCGCGACACGCCGATTTGTGCCACAGATAGTAAAGGTGTAAATTAGTCGATTGTCTGCGAGCGTGGCGGAATGGTAGACGCGCTGTCTTCAGGTGGCAGTGAGTGTATGCTCGTGGGGGTTCAACTCCCCCCGCTCGCACGGGCCGAAAAGGGCTGGAATCCAACGATTCCAGCCCTTTTGCTTTATCCAAAACGTATGAAATGTGACAAAAAAAGTACTAAAAATGCGCCGAAAGCCCAGCTATCTCAGCAGAAACAGACAAACGGACATCCAAACCCACAACCAGCACCACAAATGTCCGATTCTCCAGAAAACACAATCCGAATAACCAATTCGGCAGAATCGAACACATAGCCACCCAAAACCACACTTCACGTGACCGGTTGGAAAAACAGATACGTAACGCATTGCAGACCAATCCCATGCGTCCGATTCTGAAGAAAAACGAAATTCGCCGTACGACTTTTCCGCGCACGCAATCGCAAGCATTTCCCGGTATTTCACTGTGAGCATAATCGCGGAATGAGCAGGACACGGAAGAGTTGGGTGAAGTGAAAGGTCAAGGTCAGGAGCCCGGGAGGGTTCCGGATGCGGCAACGAACCCGGTCGCCGGTCTCGCTGGATGGTGACGCCGCAGCGATAATCGCACGGCCGGCTGCCAAGCCGCATTACTCCGCGCACAGAACGCGCATTTTGCTTAAGGAGTACCGATTATGGCAATGTTTCCGGCTTTGATGAATGACACGATGTTCTCCGATCTGTTCGACGATCCGTTCTTCGAGGGTTGGCGCAACATGGACCGCGCAGCCGCATGCGATCCGAACATGTCCGCAGGCATGATGAGCACCGATGTGCGTGAGACCGACAAGGGCTACATGGTCGACATCGACATGCCTGGCTTCAAGAAGGACGACATTTCGCTGGACCTGCAGAACGGCTATCTGACCGTTTCCGCGCATCGCAACAGCTCGCACGAGGACAAGGACGACAACGGCCGCTGGCTGCGTCGCGAACGCTACGCCGGCTCTTGCTCTCGTAGCTTCTACGTTGGCGAGGACGTGAAGGATTCCGACATTCACGCCAGCTACAAGGACGGCACCCTGTGCCTGGAAATGCCGAAGCCCGAAGCGCAGCAGCAGGTTGAGACCAAGCATCAGATTGCGATTGAAGGCTGATTTCCAGCTGCCGTACGTCATATTCGCACGTCGTAAGTCACGGTAATCGCTAAGCAAAGCGAAGCCGGACGCCCATAAGTGGGTGTCCGGCTTTTTTGTTTGTCCGCACGCCGCCGCCCGAAAAGCAACGCCCGTCACGGCACTTAACGCACCAAAAACACCATGATGAGAATCATCACGAATCCAACCAAATCGGTCGGTTCGAACACCGCGTCCGTCCATGCCACCGCGGAAATCGTGGCCATCACCGGTTCGCTGGTGCCGAGCATGGTGGCACGCATCGAACCGACGCGCACCACGCCGGCCATGTACAGCCAGAACGCGCCGAATGTGCCGCCGATCACGGTGAACGCCATCAGCCCCACACCCAGCCAATCCAACTGCGGCGCCGTAGCCCACGGCCGCACGAACGGCAGCAGCACAAGCCCGGAAATCAGGAACGCGATGCCATTGACGGTGAAGTTGCCCCAACGTTCGATGAGCTTGACCGGAAGAAACACCATGGCCGCCGTGGACGCCGCGTTGATAGCGCCCCAAATCAGGCCGACCAACGGCAGTTTCAGCGTGGTGAAATCGCCGCCGGTCGCAATCAGCACGGTTCCCGCGAAGGCGAGCGCCACGCCGATGCCTTCCCGTACGCCGGGCAGTCGCCGCCCGCGCAGGCATACGACCCCCAAGACGAACAGCAGGTTCAGGCTTTGCAGCACGGTCGCGGTGCCGGAGTTGGTCCAGTTGATCGATTCGAGGTAGGCGACCTGCACCAGCAGCACGCATATGATGGCGGTGGCCAGCAGCCGCGGATATGATTTGCGATCGCGTAGCGCGCCGGTAAGCAGTTTCGGCGTCATGATGGCCGAACAGGTGAGGAAAAGCACGCCGGCTGCCAGTTCGCGCACGCATGCGATCCACAGCGGCGAGGCGTGGTACGTGCCCATGAGGATTTTGGAGACGGTGGCGTTGACGCCCCACAGCACGCCGCCGCACAGGGTCATCGCAATGCCGATAATCAGGTCTTTCGGCGTGCGTTCGAACGTTTTTTCCGCCACTGCGGCTCCTTCCCCTTCACTGTTCGCTCATCGCACACCGTACACGCCGCATGTGTCTTGCAGTGGCAGCCGCTCACAGACTGTCCGCGGGCGCGCTGAGGAAGTCGAGAATCTTGTTCACATACGGTCCGACCACCGTGTTCGGCATGGAGAAGATCTCGTGCAACGACTTGCCGTACCGTATTTTTTCGATTGATCCGCCGCCTTCGCGCACGCGTTCCACGAAATCGTCCTGCGGACCGTTCAGGACCCAGACGTCACGGCCCGCTTGGAACAGCAGCGTCGGAGTTTCGATCGCACCGCACATGTCCGGTTTGAGTACGGCTCGAGACAATGCCATCGCCTGATGCGCCCATTCGAAGGTGGCCGCGTTGGTCTGGCATGCCACGTCGTCGACGCGCTGCTTGTGGAACCAGCGAACGCGCGCCTCGGACGCGCCCTTATGCTCGTCGAGATCGAGTTCGGGGGAAAAATCGGTGTGACCGAATACGCGCGCTTTGCCGAATCCCAAGCCGCACAACGCGCCTGTAGCGATGCGTGCGATCCATGTCGGCATACCGACGACGGGGGCGATCATGGGTGCGGACAGCACGGCCTTGTCGAACAGGCTCGGATAGTGTTCCATCACGGCCGCGCCGATGCCGCCGCCCATCGAATGGCAGTACAGGTTCAGTGGCCCGCCGCACGCGTATTCGCGGCCCACAGTGTCGGCGAAGGCTGCGAAATCGGCCACGTACCGACGCCAATCGTCGATCCACACGTTGCACCGGTCATCCGTGTCGCGCGCGGAGGCGCCATGCCCACGATGATCGATCGCACACACCGAATACCCGGCAAGCAGGAAATACCAGACCATTTCATCGTATTTTTCGGCGAACTCGGTAAACCCGTGGCTCAACACGATGCAACCGCGGAATCCGGCGGAAGCGCCCTGATTGTTTTCCGCGTCGAACTTTGCGGCATCATAGGCGAGATAGTGCAAGGTCCCACCCAACGGCCTGATCCCCGCGCCGCGTTCAGCAGGCGAGGGATCGAAACGCCCTTCGGTCAGACATGCCTTAAGCGCCGGCTTGACGGTATTCGCCATGGTTTCGGCGTAATCGTTCTCCTTAAGCAGGGTCACTTCCATAATCGTCTCCCATCAGTCGCAGGCTGACTCGCACTCAGCCAGCAGGCCGGCCTGCAATCCGGTTCACCAGTCCGATTCATAAACCAGCCCATAGCCAGCCCGCAGCCATTCGGCGAATCAGTCAGCGAGCGCCTTGCGTAGAAAATCGCGTTGCAGCAACAACAGGTTCTCCGCCACGGTTTCGTCGTTGGTCATATTCGTGATGCCGGTGAGCGGCAGGAACGTGTGCTCGCGACCGGCCGCCATCAGCGCCTGACTCAACCGCAGGCTGTGTGCGATGGTGACGTTGTCGTCCGCAAAACCGTGGATAAGCATGAGCGGGCGGGTGAGGCGCGGCGCGTCGGCGATGATGGAGTTGCGTTCGTAGACGGCCGGATCGAGTCCCAGGTAGCGTTCCGTGTAGTGGGTATCGTACAGAGTCCAGTCGGTGGGCGGGGCGCCGGCGCAGGCGGCATGGAACACGTTGGGCGCGTCGAGGACCGCGAGCGCGGAGAGGAATCCGCCGAAGCTCCAGCCGATAATCGCCACCTTGTCAAGGTCGGGCTTGGGGCCGTTCTCCCAATCCAACTGCGGCAACGCCTTCACCGCTTCGATCTGGTCGGCGA
>ERZ506523.125-NODE-125-length-12854-cov-3.004141_pt1 | contig 12854 bp, 8 predicted proteins | sample MGYA00512392_ERZ506523 | MGnify/ENA metagenome assembly ERZ506523
CATATCTCTACTTCCTTTCATTGAACATCAGCCCATTAATAGTCGCCTTCGGCGAGGGCTGATGCTACATATCAAGTTTTCATAGAAAACTTGATACATGCTCTTAGTAAAAGAAGGGTATCAAATGTTTAGTCTGACACCCCTCTGAGTTAAATCATTTCCTATTGATCAATCATCCAGGTAACTTATATTACTTAGAGAGAATTGATGTGTATGATGCTGCATTGTCTGTCTTAACCATGTTGATTGCAAATGCATCGTACTCGCCTGGGTTACCAAGACGGTTTGTGATGTTAGACTCTGTCTGTCCATCACCACCGATGTAATCTACATTCAGGTTAAGAAGGTCATCGTAGTTCTGAAGAAGTGGCTGGTATGTTGAGCTCAGGAAGTTATCTGAAGCGTTGTAGATGTCAAGCCATACCTTCTTGCTTGGACTCTTGCTTGAGTCAAGCTGCTTTGAAACCTTGTCATAAACCTTTGTTGAATCTGTGAAATCCTGATAGTTGTCTGCTGTTACTGCCACGTTCAGTGCGTAGTATGATCTCTCGTCTGCGCTGTATCTGTAGTCAACACCTTCCTCAAGCTGGTTTCCAGCCTCGTCTGCTGTACCGATACCAGTATCAACATCTACACCATCAAGTGCGTTACGGAGAACTCTCAGTGTCAGGTAAGCCTGAACATCTGCATGCTGTGAAATTGTTCCGCCGTAGCCCTCTGCAATTGCTGCAACTGCATCGCTGTTAGCATCGTATCCAAATGTAGGAACCTTGTTGTCCTTTGCCCAGGCATTGAACATTGACATTCCCATACCATCGTTATTTGAAACAACTACATCGATCTGATCACCAAATGATGCTGTCCATGTTCCTATTGCATTACCAGCTGTAGCTGCATCCCATGTAGCTCCTGCTGAGTTCTTCATCTCCTGTGATGCAAGCTCTCTGATCGTATATGTCTTGCCATCAACATCAAGCTTAGCATCCTGTACTACTGTTGCCTTACCATCTACGTTTGTTCCGGCTGGTGTTGAATCAACTGCTCCGTTTGCATCAACTCCTGTGCCAAGTGCTGAACGAACACCTCTTGTACGTGCGATTGAATCATTGTGTCCGATATCACCGATTGCAAGTACATATCCGATGACTCCATCACCGTTACGATCGATCGTTGCTGCATTTGCCTTGATGTAATCAAGAACCATCTGGCCCTGGAGCTCAGCACCCTGATTAGCATCAAATCCTACATAATATGTGTCCTTGTTGTAGCTAAGAGCGTCCTTGTCAAGCTCTCCTGTTGAACTGTTAGATGGCTGACGGTTGAACCAGCAAAGTGGCTTGTCCTTGTTGGCTACTCCACTGCTTGAGCTTCCGCCACTTGAGCTTCCGCCTGATCCACATCCTACCATTGATAAAGCAAGTGTTGCAGCTGCTGCTACAGCTAAAATTCTTCTTTTTCTCATATTACATTCCCTCCTGTTCTTTGAACATCAGCCCATTTGTAATTGCCTTCGGCAAGGGCTGATGCTGCATGTTAAGTTTTCTGAAACTTAACACATCCTTTGGCTTTGTGTGTTTTATTTTTTCGTCTTGCCTCATTGACTGTACTCATTATAAGTTGATACGGGATTTGAAAGAATAGAATATTTTTGGATTAATTAGCAAAATTTTGTGATTTATTGATTTTTTTATAGATATTTTTACCAATTCACACTGGTTAATAGTTATATGTCAGGTGTATTTTTTGCTTAACACGGGTAAAATTGCATATTGAGTTGGGCAGTTTTGACTCATTCTCGGCATTTTAGTTTTAGTGGAATCTTCTATAACGGCTTGTTTTTATCTTTTTGTTGTTGTTTCGTAGGTTTGTGCATAAAATTATCTCCTTTTTGCTAGAGCGTGGGTTCGACTCACCCACGCTCTTTTTCAGGCTTACATATTCACATTCAAGTAATTTCCACAATAAGGACATTTGCTGGAATATCCAGTCGCTGCACGGAAACTCGAACCACAATTCGGGCATCTGACCGCCACAAGTCTCAGCTTATCCGGCGCCACCGGCTTGTCGTCCATGAGCTCTTCCTCACCAGGAAGCCTCTCATCCCTTACTGAATCCGGATCATAGCCGTATTTGCCGTTGTACTCAAATATATCTATCGTCAGACCTATCGGGTACATGCCGGCACCCCTTGTGAATCCCGTTGGTATTATAGCCTCCCGCTCAACATGGTAGCTGTCAAAATAATGCACGATTGTGTCCATCATATATGTATTGTTCACCCTGACAGAAGTATTCTCCGTGTATCCATATATCTTTGCAGGATACCTCACACCCTTTTTCACTATCATCTTCTTGTTGTGAACCAATATCGCCACCACTATATCCATTCCCCCACCGATCAGTAAGAAACTTCCCGGAAGGCTCAGCATAGCCAGGGGGAATTTGCCAGGCTCCGCCACAATTGCAAATATAATTCCCACGAAAACACCGACAGCAAGGAATATACTGCCAACCAAAACCACTATCTTATGAGCTGCATTCATCTTATTTCTCCTTTTCCCCAATATCTGCAAAAACCACCGATTCTCTGCTCATACAATGTCTACATCACCATCTGCCAGATTATGTACAATACAAGCAAGTGTCCCGGATAAAATGCATAACAGAAGTATTTAAACCACTTCTTATGGTATCCCAGTTTTCCATTGTATAGCCATATCACCGGCAATGCGATGAGCGCAAACGCCTGCTGCGGGAATTCAAAGCTATGTCCCGCTATACTAAATGTATAACAATATCCGCTAAGCAGCTGTGCATTGATATAATACATACACACGAGCTGTGCTATCAACTTCCATGGTTCCTTGCCCCGGAACAGATAGAACATTATAACCATGACAACTCCCGCTCCATAGAAATCAACCATGGTGATCGTTCCTATCACATATCCCACAAGAGTCACAACAATCGCAACCGGGATCCACAGCCATACCTTGCCCGTTTTCCTTACCTTGTCTATCAATGCTATCAGCAGTAATCCTATGAGAAATGTCCAAAGTACATTCTGATGAAACAGATACAGGACACTGTCTCCGGACACAAGATCAAATGGAACTTCAGATATCACCGCAAATATCAGCATTCTGCACAGATATCTGCGGAAATTACTGGTATGGTAAAATCCCTCAACTATCATGAACGCAAATATCGGAAATGCTATTCTTCCTATGCACGTAAGTATATCCACATACGGAAACAACGTTGCCCACATGTGATCACTGAGCATGCATGCCATCGCAATGATATGCAGCATACAGGAGCTGAATACTCCTGCCTTTATATTCCAGGACTGTTTCCCCGGATCAATCATTTTACCATTCTGTATATCCGTCATATTGATTCCTCCTTTTTATATGACTTCGTCATATTGGTTCCTAATATGTGCCGCCAACTCCTTCGCCCTTGTTAAATCCGAATATGGCGCAGCATATCAGATCTATGATAAACAATACCGACAATGTGATACATATAATGTTCTGCACTTTTTTGCTCTTGGAATTCAGAAATTCACTGAGCTTCGGTGCCGCTATATACACTCCAAACAGGCTGCCCAAACCAAATGCAAGAAGTCCCACCAGACATATTCTTCCATTTACATTAAGAAACTCGTTCTTGTAGTCCCAATACTGTGAATTAAAGAAGAAATCCAGTGCCCAGCTTGCTATGAATTCTATGATTCCACATACCACCATCGCCATAGCAAACAGCTTTGCCTTATCTGCCTTGAAGCGGTCAAGCAGGAATATGATAGCAACGCCGCCGACTCCGTACACAGGCAGCCACGGTCCATACATGGTTCCACGGTTTACAAGAACATGATCCATAACTATATAGAGTACGACCTCCCACAGCCATCCTATAAAACAGAACACAAAGAAGAAGAAAATGAAGTCCCTGAGACTGTATTCACTCTTCACCTTCATTCCCTCAGGCACCTCGACCGCGACATCCTGGAGAATATAGGCCGGTTTAGTCCATACCTCAGCAACTCCCGCGTCTCCTGCCGACTGATAAGCAGCCTCGATAGCCTTTTTGTTATATGGTGCAGCATTGAATGCTTCCTCGACAAAATTTTCCACACCTATATTCTGTCTGAACCAGAAGTACATCTCCACATCAAGCTCCATCTGAAACGGTAATGCTACCAGAAGTCCTGCAACCGGTATAGCCTTGATCATCCACACGTGGATGCACGACAGATCCGTCAGGAACATTTTCCACTTATAGCCTCTCGTCATCTCCCTTGACATGTTCTTCGCATCTCTCCACTTGAGTCTTGGATTCTCCGCCAGGAGATATGGAACCATCCTATACTGATAATACTTGTACACACCACCGATTATCGTGAGCCACCAGAGTGTCATAACAACATTGTAACAGAACATGACCCACATAAGTCTGAGTAAATAATGTCTGTGGAAAGGTGCAAACATCCGGTTGACGGACACCTTGTCACTGTATCTGCACTCCATGGCATAACGGCATTTGCCCACTATCGCCGCACTCTGTATAAAGAAATGGACAACAGCCATGATAAGAGCAGATATCAGGAGCATCACTATGACCTCGCCGGGATTTCTCTCCACATATGCCGTGTTGGCGCCTAAAAGCTTGATGATCCAGGTCTGCTTCGCCGTCACCGAGTCTATCGCACGGGCTACTGTCTCGGCTTTTTTCTCCGACATATGCTCAATCATCGGCATATTCTTTACATACTCCTTGAGTATGGTCACATTGTCAGCCTCATGCTCGGTCTCCTGTCCAAGCACCTGATCTATTCCCTTCACGAATTTTGTCTGGGAAGAATCATCTACCCCAAGATAAGAGAAAATAAAACACACAGCGACCATAGCCATCCAAGCCATAAGTCCACGTTTAAATACCGTGTTCCACGCTCCCTTTTTAAGCTGTTTCCTGTTCCAAGTCATTATAATACATTCTCCCTTATAGAATTTTAAATGTTATCATCTTACGTCTATATCCCGCATTTTTAATGTCACATCACTCAGGCAAACTGTGAAACTCATAACCTGAATCCCCCTAGATGAAGTCGAAGGTCGCCTGCTCATAGGAAAGTTCCTGATATTCCAGTTCTTCCTGATCCGTCTTACTGGTGTAGTCCACCACTACCGTCTGCTGCTTTCCGCCCACCATCTGCTGTCCCAGGATATAGTTCACATCAAAGCGTCCTGTGATGGCCGGAGTCGCGCCACGGGCAGGTACGATGAGCTGCACATGGTTGGCTGCCAGCATGGCAAATATAGGCTCCCATATGTATATATCCTTCGCCGCACCAAACGGGTTGTCAATAAATATTGTTTTAGACTGTACCGACTCCTCCGGTGCCAGGCTGTACATTCCTGCAATATAGTTGATGACGGCAACCAGGAACTGGATGTAGATACCCTGGGACTGTCCTGTACTTCCAACAGCTTCCTCATACCTTAGATACCGGCTCTGCTCCTTTATCCTCTCCCTCTTGTAGAGATTGAGTCTGATGGCATTCATATCTGTGACCATGACACCGAACAGCTTCTTGAGTCCCAGACAGTCACGGATGTACTTGATCCTCTTTCGTTCATCCTCGTAGGCATCCGCACCCTTCACTATGTCATCTATATAATCAGACATCCTCTGCTTTACAAATTCATCCTTCACGTAAGGTATGGTGAGATCGACCATCTTGATAACATCATCGCCCACCGTGATACGTGACAGCTTTGGAAGCTTCTCAAGCTCAGTCTTCACATCCATACATCTCTGTACACACTGATTCTCGAAGTTCTCCTTGATGGCAACCATATCCTCGATACCCTTCTCAACGCGCTCCTTCTCCAGCTTGATGAACTCAATAATCTGAAGAAGATTTGCCAGAAGTTCCTTTGTCTGACTGTAGGTATCCGGAACCTGCACATCCTGTCTGATCGTATTGGCCATCTCGAATACACCCATCTCCACTAGTGTATCCGCCGTCTGTCCCTTGAATCTCATGATTTCATTCTTCGCGCGGTCAAGGGCTTTCATGCTCCTGTCGTACTTCATGAGACTTGTCTCAAATAACTGTCTGAGGGTATCCATGTCTTCATCCAGTACATTTCCACCGGACACATCTATGTCATTTGTATCGACTATTCTCTTTACATCCTTGTACAGATCCACCATGAAACCATACTGCTTATAGTAATCGCTGTACGCCTTCTCAGCTTCTTTGAATATGCGGTTCATATCCGCAAGCACCGCATCTCCATTGGCTATGGCTGTATCTGCATCGGCTGCAGATATCTCCTCACGTACATAGCTGCCATCGCCGTATGTGCGGTTGATGTTCTCTATCGCATACTCTATGCTTCCCTCAAGCTTGCTATACGCCTTCTGGTCAGCCTTCTGCTGCTGCATCAGCGACGCCTCTATCAACGTGAGCCTTGCCAGCTCATCGTCCATCTCCCTGAGATTGTCCTCAGACGTCGGATAGAGCTCTCCTGCCCCGGCAAATACCGCCATGTCAAAGCCTCTCTTCTCTATGGTCTTCTGTATTCTGTCCATTGACTTCTTCAGCGCATCCATGAGCTTCTTCTTGTCCTCAAGATCCGGCGCATGCTCCTTTGAAACCGCCAGCATAGCCATAAATTCCTGTTCAAGCCGTTCATCTGAAATGTCCAAAGTCTCCTTGTATTCCTCCGGTATTCCGTCCTGCCATGCCGCAGCAGCCACGCCTGCACCATCTGTATTTTCAGCAACTCCCGCATTCTCAGACTTCGGCAGATACGGTTCGAAATACTCCGTCCACTTGTACTGGATATCCTCTATATTCCTTGTAAGCCCCGCAAGCTTTGACTCAGTCTCTCCAACCGTCGTCGACCACTTCAGCACATCGCTCTGAAGTCCTGACAGCTTTGCCACAAGGTCAGACTTCCTCTGCTTATACTCGGCAAGTCTCTGCTCCTCCGGTCTTGCAAGATCCGACAGCTGCTCTATCATGACAAATGTCTGTCTTCTGTCAGATTCCTTCTGCTGACTCTGCTGCAGGTCTCCATATCTCTTGGTGTTATTCTTAAGCTCCGTCTCTGTAACCTTGATAGATGTCTTAAGCTCCTCAAGCTCATCCTTCTTATCGAGCAGTGCCTGGTTCAGCTCTCTCTCCCTGTCCTCGGCACCTGTATATCTCGCATCCACAAGCCTTGTGACAAATGCAAGATCCTCCTGATAAGTCGCAAGCTTCTCATTTATCAGACTGATCTCCTCCGTGAGACCTGCTATCTTATCAGCATTTGCCTTTCTGGCGTCCTCCATGGAGTCCTTAGACATGAAATATTTCCTGTCTCTTCCTATGATAAGCATGTTCTCGGCGGGAACTATCGCTGAGTCTGAAAGCTTATCCATATCGTACACCATTACACATTCGCTGCCGGTGTCTATCGAACCGAGATTTATATCATCCTCCAGACTATCAAATCCCTTTGTCACAACACTGTACGGCAGGTATGGATTTGCCTGAAGCAGCTCCTCCTTTGTATCACCCGGGAGTGCCGACAGATAATCCGCACCATGCATGGCCATGAGCCCATGTCTGGTGGAGATGTAGTTTATCACAGTCTCAGCACCCTCCGACGGCGGAAATGGTCTGCCATCCTCATAGCATTTCGCAAACTTTGTCAGTCTGTCGATCTCCTGCTGGCGCTTGATCGTCTCTGTTATGGTGCCCCTAATCCTGTCATTTATAACACCTGTTATATCCTGTGGATTCTCCACAGAGTATACTGCCATGATGCTGTCGAGCTGGCTTCCCGACTGCCTGTACGCCTCGGCGTCAAGCCTTGCATCCTCGCAGCTTCTCTCCAGCGCATCATACTCGGCCTGCACAGTCGTCAGTCTGTATCTGTCATCGTACAGCTTTGTCCTGCCATCTGCTATGGCTATCTCCAACACTGTCATCTCAGCAAGTATCCTGTCAGACTCCTCCTGAGCCTTGTTCATCATATCCTTCACATCACCCACTACGAGCAGGTTGACCGATGCAGCCAGCTCACTTATGCGGGCACTTATCTCATCAATCTTGGCTGTGGCATCAGCGATATTGTTCTCCGCCACCGCCTGGGCGATCTCGCCCTCCCTCATGACTTTTCTGCAGTACTCCGCCTCCTCAAGTGCGTGATCATAGCTGGTCTGGGCCTCTTCCCTTGCCGCCATGAGCTCTGCAAGCTTCTTCTCATCACGGATGCGTCTGTTGTACGCATACACCGCCATCTTCTCACTGGATGATCCGATGTTGTTTCTTATATTGTCGACTATCAGTCTGCTCTCTTCGTACTGTCGCTTGTTCTCCCTGTATACAAGGTAGTCATTTGCACTCTCCTTGTAGCCGATCTGGTTTTTCAGCTCCGCAAGCTTCTTCTCATTGTCCTCTATCTGCGTGGCAGTGTCATCCATCTTGCGGTTCATGTCCTCAAGGCGCAGATAATCCCTGGTGACCCTGAGATTTGCCAGACGCTTGTTCTGCTGTTCCATCTGCTCCCCGGCGTCAGCCTTTGCCTTCGCCAGCTCCTCCATATGGGTGTCGCCCTCCTGTGTACACGCCCTTCCTGTGGCATACACATCGGCCAGGCCCTTACATATCCTGTCGTTGTCCTCGTAGAGACCTATGCATGAGTTCACCTTGCCCTCGAGCACATTTATCAATTCTATCTGGTGGTCATAGTTGGCTATGTCACGCTTTCTCTGTGCCAGAACGTTCAGCTTGTCCTTGATGTCGAGAAGAGTCTCTGCCATGGTGTCTTCCTCACCGTTTCGTCCTGTCTTTGTGGCAAATGCCTTCTCTATGATCTCCTCTATAAGCAGATCCTCCACGACCTTCCTTGTGGTCCTGTAATTTGTCTCAAAATACGTTCTTACATGCCCCTCTGTCTTGTTGATTCCACGTATGATTTCCCAGTGGCTCTCGTGGAGACCATAGCCACTTATAAATCTCTGGTACTCGCCCTTCTTGTCAAATACCCTGATCTCCAGGCTCATATCCCTGTGTCCGAGATCCTTGAGATATGTCTTTAAACCGTTGAATGTGATCCTCTCATTACCCTCCGACAAAGGAAGGTTCACTATGTCATTCTTGTTATATTCCCTGTAGAAAATGCAGTAATTAAAATACTCTATGGATGCAGTGTCCTTCTGTACCTCCCCGGCATCCGCCGTATCCTTTGCCTTTCTGGCACAGAATCCGGTGGTCATGTATCTGTAGCCATCCTTTATATCCGCCTCGTCAAGCTTCCACTCGATCAGCGAATGGATGACTGTGTTGCCGCCGCCTGCACGGAAAAGCTTCTCCACAGGCTGCTTCTCATCCAGAGTACAGTTCGGTATCAGGTTCTGAAGGAGCAGAAGCATGAGAATACTCTTTCCTCCTCCATTTGCCAGATCATACAGCGTGTTCTTGCCATACATTCTCATGGTGAAGTCATCGTACTGCTGTGTACCAAAGTTATATTTTACATTGTTGACCCTTATCCTGTTGATACTAGGCATCCTCTTCTTCACCTCCAAGCAGCTGATACAGCCGTCCTCTGTATTCCTCAAAATAGTTCTCCGACAAAGCCTTCATCCTGTCTGTCGGATAGTACCTGTCCGCATTCTCCACAAATAACCGCTGGGCCGACATGAAGTTGAACACCAGCTTCACATAACCCGCCCGGGATGCCTTGGACGCCCTGGCGCTGTCGCCCTCCTGATTGCCCGTCACCGCCGGGAGCTCATCCCACAGAAGCGCTATCGCCTTGAAGCTGTCCTGCTCCACCTCATCAGTTGACAGAACATCAAGCTTCTTCGTTATGTCCGCAAGATATTTGCTTGTCTCATCTATAATGTTCTCTGACTTCACATACTCCCTGAACTGATAGCTGGATGAATCCTTGTAAAAATAGAGAAGTGTCATATACATAATGAAGTAACACAGATAGAGCTCCTTGTTCAGACGAAGTCCCAGAAGCTTCTTCATGTCGTCATTCGTATAGCCAAATACCCTGTTGCCCTCTCCGGCTGTTATATACAAGCTGTCATTGTACTCGTACAGTGACAGGTTCATCTTCTTCATCATATTCATGACGATGTCGTACACCTCGGCATTGCCGTAGAATTCATCGTACAGCGGGCCGTTGTCGGGATGCTTCTTGCAGATCTCCTCACCTGATATTAACTTGGAATATATCTCTATCGCCTTGTCCAGATTCTTACTTTCCATCTTTTTCTCCTATTCTCCGTACAATCACTCTCAGCTGGTTTTGTTAAACTGAATTCCCGTAACGTACATGTCCTCGCCAATCTGTATCTCTTCGTCTGGATGGAATTCCAGTGTAAATGTCATGCCTCTGAACGCATCCAGTGTGAGTTCCGGTGCATACATCTCACGGGAGAGACCGAATCTGCTGCCACCAGCCTGATCTCCAGATACAGATGCCGCCAACGTTTTTTCGTCAACTTTCTTTATTCTCTCTATGTGATCTACCAACATTCCCTCCAGCATAGTGTCCGGCTTTGCCAGTATCTCATCCACGCTGTACCTGTCCTTCTGAGCCAGGTGTGTGAGGAAGGAATAGTAATCTTTGTTGTCGTAGATTTCTTTTCCAAACTTAACTTCAAGTATTCCATTGAATTCCTTAAGACTCAGGTGCCCCCATTTGTTCAGCTGGTCAAGAAGCTCGTGGAACAGCTTTGTGAAGTTGGCACTTATCTGTTCATCGAGCAGTTCATCTTCGTAACGGAAGTTCGGATCAAGCTGCTCCTTCTTCACCTTTGTGGTCTTCGCATTGTCCTCGGACTTCAGCGTGAGCATGTGATCTATGGATGTCATGCTGAACGTTTTCACGATCCTCGGAGCGAAGAGAGGCGCAAGTATGGTGAGTATCTTATCCGGTCTGTCCTCTTTTATGATACTCTGAAGCTGTCCTGCAAAGTCAAATGCAGGTCTAAGCTTCTGAAGCTTCGCCTTGTGTATGATATTGTCCGATATGTTCTGCAGTTCCATTGTGCTGCTTATCAGACTTCCGTGCTTGATGATGGTCCTCTTGAGTTCAAGCTCAAGCTGGCTTATCTCCTCCATAGCTTTCAGGTTGCCCTTGCCCATATTATCATAGCTCGCCTTAGTGATCGCTTTGTCCACCAGAGCTTTGTTCTTGGCAAAGAGCTTCTGCTCGTCAGCGAACCATTTGCCGACGGTCTTCATATAATTCTCGTACTCCTCCGCGCCCTTGAACACGTCGATGGACAGAAGATTTACTATCTCATCCTTCTCGCGGATCAGCCTGTTCACCTCGCTATTGATCCTGCGCACGACCTCGATACCGCCACGGAAGTTCTCTCCAACGATCATCTTTTCCAGAAGAAGCTGCTGCACGTTGATCTTGCTCTCGTCCTTGATCTCCTTGGTGTCCAGATAGAATTCGATTCCATCCGCAGTAATGAAATACAGAACCTTGCCATCCACTATATGGCTGTCTATCAGCTTCACTCGTCCCGTCTTGCGCTGCTTCTTTCCCGGATCATAGAACGTGAATTCAAATGCTCTTCCGTCGTTCTTGATCTTGTCAAATATATACATTATCAGGTCAGCCCTGTCATCTCCCGCGATCTCCACATCGAAATCACGATCAAGGAGCTGCCCCATGAATTCCTCATATTCATCGTATAACACTTCACGCTCATTGAAGCTGTTCTCCTGAATAAAAAAACGCAGAATCGCCATGGTTATATAACCCATGTCCAGCTGTGCATAACGACCTTCCTTATACTGCGCAAATGTGGTCTCAGCCAGAACAAAAAACGGGTAATATTTCCTCAGATTCTGCATTCTTGCATTATGTTCTTCAATTATGTCATTTATCATCACGTATTTGAGTGCCATGTTTTCTCTATCTCTGTACTTTCCTGATTATAATAGATCTTATACCATATACTTTTCCTGATATATCTGCCCATATTCTGAGACACATAGCTTCTCTATCCGCATATGGACACACAAATTTAGTATACCATGACACTTTTGTTCACACAACGATATTTATCTTCCGTACTTCAGCTCATTTATCGATCTTCCACACACTGTCAACATGAATTCCGTGGCACTCTCACTGTTCTGTCCCACATCATTCAGCCCGACATATCCCGGCTGATAGCCCTCGCAGTCACCCTCTATCTGAAACTGGACTGTGACCGTCACCTGCTGCCCCTTATATGTGGCATTCCCTTCAAACTGCACTATCTGACTTCCGTCCGTCGCGACAAATGCCTGCCAGTGTTCATCGCTGCAATAGGCATCCAGACCATCCCCATAGGTTGTGTCTCCATCCGGGAATATCTTCTGTTCCTTTATATAATCTATCCTCTTATCCGGAAGATCGGCTGCATCTTTGCCGATCCCCGCCTCACCGATACCTGTCACGCACATGGACAATGTGAGTATGACTGCCAAAAGCTTGCAGAATTTGTTCTACCTGAACTTCTCCCACCGCTTGATATTCAGTGCAAATGCAAGGATTCCTCCCACGATCGCACCACCCACATGCGCATAGATATCTATATTCTTCTCATTTGTATACAGAGCATATATGACCACAACAACTATGGATACCATCATATCTTTTCTGCTTGCTTTCCTGTTGCCCATGAATGTCAGGAACACAGCAGCACATATGATTCCGAACACCGCCCCTGATGCTCCTATAGAGAAATGCATTCTGTCAGGATCAGTCATATGATACACATTCATGGATATGATCCCGGCAACAATTCCTGATACAAAGTATATGATA
>ERZ506523.137-NODE-137-length-12088-cov-9.867282_pt1 | contig 12088 bp, 10 predicted proteins | sample MGYA00512392_ERZ506523 | MGnify/ENA metagenome assembly ERZ506523
GTATTGATGAGTGTCCATCAGGTGCAATCTCTGAGGGCGAGAAGTATTCAATCAACCCAGACCTCTGCACAGAGTGTGGTACTTGTGCTGATGTTTGCCCTAACGAGGCAATCAGTCTTCCTTAATCTATAAGGATAGATACTTTTAGTTACATAAAACATTGAGAGCGGTTCCCTTGGGAATCGCTCTTTTCATTTTCTATTGTTTGAAGATTTTTTCTCCCAATATCCCTTTATTTGCTTATAGTACAAATCATAGAAACGAAAAGGGGATTACATCAATAACTGATGCAATCCCCAATATATTGTAGTTAATGTTATGCTTATTCACCTGGCTTGAGGCCTGCTTTCTCGTAAGCATCGTTAGCCAACTTGTTCTGTGGATCAAGTTTCAGAAGCTTATCCCAGTATGGCTTAGCTGTATTGAAGTCCTGCTTGTCGTAGGTATAGATGAAGCCCATATACTGGTATGATGTCTTCAGGTAGCTGAGCTCATCTTCATCACACTGCTTTGCTTCCAGCTCATTGATTACTTCTGTATAAGCAGCAATAGCCTTGTCGTCCAACTCGTTCTGGAAAGCAGTGTTTCCCTCCTGAAGCTTAGCAAATGGCTTCAATGTAGGATACTTCTCTGCTAATTTAGCGTAAACGGCGATAGCCTTATCGATGTTCTCAACCTTCTTGGCTGGATCTTTCTTAGCCTTGTTTACATAGATTTCAGCAAGCTTCATGAAGTCTGTAGGAGCTGCATTTGGATTCTTATCCATGTACTGCTGGTTGTACTCCAAAGCTTTGTCTTCATCGCCCATCTCCTTGTAAGCCTCAGAGATATACTGCAATGGCTTAGGATCGTCTGCTTTCATCTCCAATGCCTTCTGGTACTGAGCAATAGCCTCATTATACTGCTTGTTGCCAGCCAAGGCCAAACCATAATAAGTAACGATACTAGCATTCTTCTTGATAGAATCGGTGTTCATTACGATGTTTGAATACTTGAGAGCAGATTCAAAGTTCTTTACGTCAACAGCAGCGCGCATAGCCAAAACCTGCATAGCTGCATCCTTAGGGAACTTCTGGATACCACTTTCGCAAAGGCTCAAACTTTCTTCCTTCTTTCCTACGATATAAGCTGTGAAAGCATATTCGTACTGAGCATACTCTTCAAGTGTGTTTGGCTTAGCCTTTGAGAAATACTCATAAGCCTTCTCGTAGTTGCCAGCGCTGAAGAAGTTATGACCAGCTTCTGCCTCGATAGGATAGTTAGGATTGATTTCTCTCAGTTTGTTCAAAGCTTCCGCACTAGCCTGTGGGTCAATTTTACGGTAAACGTTAGAATAGCTGATGTATCCCTGAGGATTCTTAGGATCCATTGTCATACACTGACCATACCATGTAGCAGCCTCACCACCATTGTCCTGCATTGCATAGATGTCGCCTTTCAGAATGTAAGCGTCACCATAGTTCTTGAACTTAGCGATGACAGCATCAGCAACGGCATTAGCTTGATCATAGCTCTTGTTCATTGCAAGAAGGTTACCCAAAGCTACCAATGCCTTAGGATCCTTTTTGAACTCCTTCTGGTATTCCTTGATTTCCTTGGCAAAAGCCTTAGGATCTGCATTACCAGCCTTCAACGTAGTCTCTATAGGTTTCAGCATGTCCTTATAGTTGACATCCTGTGCCATTGCAGGTGCTGCCAAACCCATGACGAGCAAACCTGCTACTAAATATTTAATTGCTTTCATAATTCTACTTTTTTATATGCTTCTCTTTCTTAGCTTTTTCTTTAGCGTTTTACATTAACGGTCTTTATAGTGATGTCACCTCTGTATGGAAGTAAGCCGGTCTTGAACAGGATGAGCTGTCCTCTTGGACCTGAAATGTAGTTTGCGAAGCTCCAAGGCAATGCCTTGTGAGGGTCAACTACAATAGCATATAATGTTCTGACGAACGGATATCTTCCATCCAGCAAGTATGCCTGATATGGTTGCCAGCTGTTATATGGTGTTGCCACATCTTTGATAGATACTCGCATGACATGAATATTCTTCTTAAATGTTGTGTTGGTTGAATCACGGCGGTCGTTGAGCCAGTTAGATCCAATTACACCGATAGAGCCTGGGTTCTGATCCACATAGTCGATAACCTCTTTACTTGTTTTTGCGGCCATGATTTTTGCACCCATTTTAGCTCCGTGCAGCACAGAATCTACTACATAATTGGTTGTTGCAGAGCGGGTATTATCGAAAATAACTTCGATGTCGCCTCTCTTTGAACCTTTCACAATATCACTCCATTTTGTTGCCTTACCTGTAAGGATACGTTTGATATCTTTTACCGTAATACAAGTATCATTGTTTTGCTTGTTTACAATAAAGGCCAATCCATCGTAACCGATAGGGAAAACAGAAGGAATTACATTGCTTTTAGACTTCAAGTAGGCGATTTCACTATCTTTCAAATTACGTGTAGTGAACAAGAGCGCTGTTTTGAAATCTTTAATCATCTGAAGTCCGGTGACTTCATCTGTATACTTCGGCTTGAGTTTAGCTTTCGGGAACTCATACTCAAACTGACTTCTTTCTTCGTCAATGATAGGACTCAAACTCTCGTCAGCCACAAATTCAATTGTGCCTGAAGTAGGAGTATCAGTTCTACCATCTTTGGCTTTCTTCTCGCCACATGACGAGAAGAAAGCCATTGATAGTACTGTTAATCCTATACCTAAAAAAATATAAGATGTTTTTTTCATTCTATTACTGCAATCTAAATACAACTGGTACAGTATATTTAACACGTACAGCAGAACCGTTTTGCTTACCTGGTTTCCACCTAGGCATGCTCTTAACGACACGCTGTGCTTCACGGTCAAGTGAAGGGTCTACGGAACGCGCTACCCTAACATCAGAGATAGAACCATCACGCTCTACCACGAATGATACGATAACACGACCCTGTACACCATTCTCCTGTGCAACGACAGGATACTTGATGTTGCTTGCAAGGTAAGACATCAAAGCTCCATTTCCACCAGGGAATGAAGGCATCTCCTCTACAACATCGAAGACCTTAGTTGAAACTTCAGGTTTTGGTGCTGGTGGTGGAGGTGGAGCTACCGTTGCAATATCATTTCTCACAGCTTCCACTGTACGGTCCTTCACACCTTCCTTGTTTTCAGTACCGACTGCAACTTTGTCATCCAGTTTATCCATCTGCTTAACCTGGTTTTCCTCTTTTACGAGTTCATCCTTCTTGATAACAGGTGCAGTAAACTTCTGAGTTTCGCGAGCCACAGGTATCTCCTTCTTAGGTTCAATCTTTGGCTTCACTGGCTCCTTCTTCTTTTCTTCCTTCTTAGCCTGCTGCTGGAGTTTAGCCAACTCCATAGCTTCCATATATGCCTGCTGTTCTTCGGCCTGTTTCTGTTCGATGACTTTCCAAGCCAAGAATCCACCCACGAGAGCTGCAGCAATGACCAAGATCAGAAGAGACTTGATGTTTCGACCGGAAGTACCCTTACGGAGCTGGTATGCACCATACTCCTTGTTCTTTCCGGCGAAAACCATATCGACCCATTTAGGATCGTAAAGATCTATTTTTGCCATTTCTTTCTTGTTTAAAATTGTTTGTTACTCATCTTACATCTTAACGTTTCTAGACTTGAGAAGTTTCTCGTCGTCTGCGTTAATCTTATCGATGACGTAAGTACCAATGTTTGAAATCTGCATTTCGTCGAGAGCGTCAACCATATTCTTGTAAGAAGCGTTGTCGGTAGGCTTGATGACGATGGTAAGAGTAGGAATCTTTCCGTCCTTCAAGTTACCAGCCTTCAAATCGCTCAACTTCTTCTGATAGATGCTATCAGGATACTGCTTAGGATTCTTCTGACGGTCCATGTTCAACTCCTTGACAGCAAGTGCGATTCTTTCTACAGGGCGTGTGCCGTTTTCTGTAGCGTGCTCTCTCAAGACCTTACGGATGCCCTGGCTTCCCCATGTAGTTTCCTTGATCCATGATGGGTCATCGTACTTAGGAATACCTGCACCATAATAAATCTTGTTGTCTGCTGTTACGTAGAGTGTCACAGTCTCAGAAGCCTTTGCTTCGTTCTTCTGATCTTCTTGAGTATTCTCATCATTACTTGGCATAGTCAGCTCCATAGTCTGAGGTTTGCTCAAAGATGTACACAGCATGAAGAACGTGATAAGCAGCATGAGCATATCCACCATAGGCGTAAAGTCTACGCGGACATTCATTTTCTTTTGTTTGCTTTCTTTCTTTGCCATTTATTCGTCCCCCTGTTTTTTTAACTGTGTAATCATATAGTAATGACTCTCGTCCATATCCTGGAGTTCGTTCATCACTCTCTTAACGGTCTTGTAAGGTGTAGAAGCATCTGCCTTCAGGGCAATCTTGATGTCCTCGTTTACGTTACGAGCTGCGTCAACCCACTGCTGGAACTCGCTCATACCGCCCTTAATACTGTCGAGAGGAATACCTTTAGTCTGGAGATACTGTGGACGCTTAGAAGCGTTCATTGTCAGATAAGTACTCAAGTCGTTCATTGGTACACCAAACGTACCTTCGCTCTTGAATGTCTCAATCTGCTTTGGATTCAATGACACACCGAAGTTACCTGTCATTGTACTCAATGTATTTCCGAGCTGATCAGTATTATCAATACTCATAAATACTTGGCCCTCGCCGGTAGGATTACCAGCCTTGTCCTTTTCTGGACTAACCAAGATGGTCAAGACGCCGTTCTCTGGCACCTTAATCTCAGACACAGATCCTGGTGTGTTGACCTTTACAGGCTCATTCTTTACGAAAGTAGAGGTGAGCATGAAGAAGGTAAGCAGCAGGGTCATAACGTCTGACATAGGAGTCATATCGATCCAGACGTCACTCTTCTTAATTTTTACTTTACCCATAGCGATAAAATTTTAAAGGGTTAGCAAAAATTAAGCCTCTTCTGCGTGGTTAGCTTCGTATGTCTGAGCAATTGAGTAACCTACCTCGTCGAGTGCGTATGTCAACTTATCTACCTTGTTGGTGAATGTGTTGTAAGATACAACGGCACACCATGATGTCAAGATACCGAATGCGGTGTTGATCAACGCCTCAGAAATACCTACAGAAAGTGCTGCTGAGTCAGCGCCACCACCTTCACCCATGGCCTGGAATGACTTGATCATACCGGTTACAGTACCGAGAAGACCTGTCAAAGTACCAAGTGTTACGATTGTAGCGATGATAGGCAAGTTCATTGTCAAAGTTGGCATCTCCAACTGAGTTGCCTCCTCGTGAGCCTGCTGAATCTTAGCTACCTTCTGAGCCTTCTTCAAAGATGCGTTTGCACCAGACTCCATAGACTTGTAAGCGTTCAAGGAAGCCATAACAACGTTAGCTACTGTACCGCGCTGCTTGTTGCAGAGCTGCTCAGCCTTAGCGAAATCATTAGCGTTCAAAGCTGCCTTGATGTTTGCAACGAACTTAGGAAGAGCACCTTTACCTGTAGCGGTCTTAAGAGCCAACCAACGCTCGATTGTCATAGCCAACACTGTGAGCAACAATGTGTGGATAACTGGTACGATTACACCACCTTTGTAGATAGTACCCCAAATGTCTGCTGGGTGATCCTGTACACCTGGATCCTGGAAGTGCATGTCGTTACCGAACCATGTGAAGAACAATGTGAATGCGATGATAGCACATACCACGATGATCCAGAATGCGCCTCTTACTCCCTGAAAGCCCTCAGACTTCTTAGCTGGGGCTGCTTGTTTTGTAGTTGCCATAATTTTACTTTTTTTAAATTATTAGTTAATAAATTATTAATATTTTCTTTATTTTTTCTCGCTTCGTAGACCTTGAATGTGTTGTTTGTCAATAAACACAATTAGGTTATCTATTTTGCTTTGGCAAAGATAATAAATTAATGTTTACTATCAGCCTAATTAAGAAGTTTTAACGAGATATTGGCTTATTTTATACCAATATCTCGCATTTTTCTTACATTTTTACCCTTGAAAATGGTGTTTAAGCCATTTTTATTTCAACTTGCCCAAAGCTTCCTTGATGCGCTTGATAGCTTCAACGATGTTTTCGTCGCTTGTTGCATAGCTCATGCGGAAACAGTCTGGATCGCCGAATGCGTCACCACCTACGGTGGCTACATGTGCCTCTTCGAGAAGGTACATAGCAAAATCGGTTGAGTTGTTGATGGTCTTCTCCCCATTACTCTTGCCAAAGTAGCTGTTGCACTTAGGGAAGAGATAGAAGGCGCCCTGTGGCATGTTTACCTCAAGACCAGGAACCTCTTTAGCCAACTTCACAATCAGGTTGCGGCGACGCTCGAAAGCTACGCGCATTTCTTCTACTGCACTCTGATCGAGTGTGTAAGCTGCTTCAGCTGCCTTCTGGCTTACAGAACATGTACCGCTGGTATACTGTCCCTGGAGTTTGTTACAGCCCTTGATGATCCATTCCGGACCTGCCAGGAAACCGATTCTCCATCCTGTCATGGCATAAGCCTTAGATACACCATTGGCAATTATTACCTGTTCCTTCATGCCTGGTTCCTGAGCAATGCTGTGGTGCTTGCCGATATAGTTGATGTGTTCGTAGATTTCATCTGCCAACACAAATACTTCAGGATGCTTCTTGAGTACTTCTGCCAGTGCTGCCAACTCTTCCTTAGAGTATACGCTACCGGTAGGGTTGCTTGGAGAACAGAGAATGAGCATCTTGGTCTTTTCTGTGATGGCATTCTCCAACTGCTCTGCGGTCATCTTAAAGTCCTGTTCGAAACCGGCATTCACGATGACCGGAGTACCTCCTGCCAACTTCACCATCTGTGGGTAGCTTACCCAATATGGTGCAGGAATGATAACCTCATCGCCTGGATTTACGAGAGCCAATACAGCGTTGCAGACGCACTGCTTGCCACCTGTACCAACGATTACTTCATTGATAGTGTACTCCAAACCGTTCTCGTTCTTTAATTTGGCTACAATTGCTTTTCGCAAGTCAGGATAACCTGGTACTGGTGAATAACGGGAATAGTTCTCGTCAATAGCCTTCTTTGCAGCCTGTTTAATATTGTCAGGAGTGTTGAAGTCTGGTTCACCTACGCTCATGTTGATTACATCAATACCTTGAGCTTTCATTTCACTACTCTTCTGTGACATCGCCAGCGTTGCTGAAGGTGCCAATCTGTTTAAACGATCAGATAATTGTGCCATAATTTTATTCTTATATTTGTTTATCGTGTGCAAAAGTAAGCAAATTATTTCTTTTTCGGAAGAAAATTGAGCATTATTTCATGTTTTATATTGAAATAATAACATAATTTTATTATCCGAGGTGCAAAGTATGCCCCATGCGGTCTCTCTTGGTCTTGAGATAACGCTCATTGTACTTGTTTGGTACAACTTCGATTGGTACATTTTCTACGATTTCCAAGCCATATGCTTCGAGACCTACGCGCTTTACCGGATTGTTGGTGAGCAGACGCATTTTGTGTACACCGAGATGACGGAGCATCTGTGCACCGCAGCCATAGTCGCGCTCGTCTGGCTTGAAACCGAGATGGGTATTGGCGTCAACAGTATCGTAGCCTTCTTCCTGTAGTTTGTAGGCTGCAATCTTGTTCATCAGGCCGATACCGCGTCCTTCCTGCTGCATGTAGACAACAACTCCCTTTCCAGCCTCGTCTATCATCTGCATGGCTTTGTGAAGCTGCTGACCGCAGTCGCAACGCTTGCTGCCCAGGATGTCGCCTGTAGCGCAAGAAGAGTGGACGCGCACCAGGATAGGCTCGTCTTCTTTCCATTCTCCCTTGATGAGTGCCATGTGTTCCAGGCCATTGCTTGACTGGCGGAACGGAATAAGGCGGAAGTGTCCGTATTCTGTAGGCATGTCTACCTCTTCGCCCACTTCGATGAGTGATTCTTTCTTGAGTCGGTATTCTATCATGTCTTTAATAGAAATAACCTTGAGGTTCCATTCTTTTGCCATCTTCATCAGTTCTGGAAGGCGTGCCATGGTGCCGTCTTCATTCATGATTTCCATAAGTGCGCCTGCAGGATAGAGACCTGCCATCTTGCAAAGGTCAATGGCTGCTTCTGTGTGTCCGCTTCTTCTTAATACACCGTTATCTTGTGCGTAGAGCGGGTTGATGTGTCCCGGTCTGCCGAATGTCTGTGGAGTAGAGTTCGGGTCGGCAAGTGCTTTGATGGTTTCAGCACGGTCGTGTGCAGAAACACCGGTAGAACAGCCTTCCAGTTTGTCTACGGTTATGGTGAATGGTGTACCCAATACTGAGGTGTTCTCTGAAACCTGATGAGGCAAGTCGAGTTCATCGCAGCGGCTCAGGGTGATAGGGGCGCAGAGTACACCTCTTGCGTGTTTCAGCATGAAGTTTACTTTTTCTGCATCTATCTTTTCTGCGGCAATGATGAGGTCGCCTTCGTTTTCGCGGTCTTCATCATCTACAACAATGACGAACTTTCCTTCCTTGAAGTCTTTTACTGCATCTTCGATGCTATTTAATTTGATTTCTGACATGTTTGATACCTTATTATATAGTTACATTTTTCTTTTTCTGTTCTCTAATCCGCTGGATGATGTCCGTATTGGTCTGACTGATGACCTTGAGGTCACGGAACAAGCGCAGTCGGAATCGCCACATTCTCAAGTACAGCAGTGTGCCCACTGGGAAGATGATGGCTGCAATGATGTTGAGCCATTTCCGCTCGAATGGGCGTGTATGTGCCTTGACAGAAAGAACCGGATATTGGTTCATGTCGTGCAGGATATACTTGTTGGCGGTATTGGTCAAGTCTTCTATCACCTCTTCCAATTCTGCATTGATTCTTTCTATCTCATGATCTGGCTCGTATTTGAAGAATACGTTGATGAAGTTTGGAAGATGAACCAGTTTGTGTACCTTATTATATAAGGTGATGTCTTGGTTGATTCTTTCCAGTTTCTCTGCATCCGTCTGATAATCCGGGTCGGTGATGATGACTTCCTTGCCGAAGTAATGGCGTTTCTGTCGTAAACCGAGCAGTTTCATGAAGAACTCTTTGTAAACATCCATATTGAATACGGAAGAGTCATTGGTTGCCTTGTAGGTTACGAAGATAGCCAAAGGCGTCAATACTGCCGGTGCAAGACCTTTACCGAACCAGATGGCCCACATTCCGCTTCTTGACATTCTGTATCCTGTATTGTCGAGGATAAAGAAGACGATGAACACAAGTACGGAGATGACGACAGGGAAACCCAGTCCTCCCTTTCGGATGATGGCTCCTAATGGTGCTCCGATAAAGAAGAAGATGAGACACGAAAGGGCTAGGGTGAACTTATTGATAGCCTCAATCTTGTGCTGCCTTATCATGTAGTCTGCATCGCTCGTTGACATCGATTTGAAATCAAGGTCAGAAAGCTCCTGTTGTACGGTAGACTGTGCCTGGTTAACCGCCATGAGCTTCTTGTCTTGTGGCAACTTATTATATAAGGTGTCGAAATTGAGCTTTTCGCCCTTCTTGATTTCTTTGAGTGAATCATTTTTGTTGATGCGCGGTATACCTCCATAGAATCTCGCGTTGGCTTCGTTCAGGTAAATTCTTCCGATAGAATCATATAATTGGTTGAGCGAATCGATGTCATTGTTGATTTTCTCCAGACTTTTACCCTTTGCATTTCCTGAAAGCGAAGCAGCATCGGTCATACTGAAGTCTCCGTCAAAGTCGAGAATGATTTTCTTGGAAACGAAAGTCTCTCGTCTGTATGGTACGGCAGCTGTATTGGCAAGTGCGCTGCTTTGCATGTTCTCAAACCATTCTCCACTGTAGAGACTCAGAACAAGATGCTTCTTCTCTGCAGTACTCTGAAGCATGCCTGAGTCTGCCAATATGATGGCGGCATCTTCATAGCTGTCGGTCATGCGGTAAATCATGATGCCGTAAAGCTTTCCGGTTTTCAAATCCTTCTTCTGCACATAAAGGTTGCAGTTTGGAATACCATCATAGAAGATTCCTTCAGGAATTTCCAGTTCCGGACTTTTCTGTTTCATAGAAATCAGAAGTTGTGCCAGTTTCATGTTCGACTTAGGTCCCACATTGTTCTGGAAATAGAAAGAGCCAAACATGATGATGACGGTGATGACGATAAGTGAGCGGAAAGCCTGCATCAGTGAAATGCCGGCAGCCTTGATGGCTGTAAGTTCCGAACTCTCGCCGAGATTACCGAACGTCATGAGTGAAGACAGGAGAATAGCCAATGGCAGAGCCTGCGGTACGAGCATCAGACCCATGTACCAGAAGAATTGAGCCATCACATCCATCGTGAGTCCCTTACCGATGAGATCATCAATATATCTCCACAAGAACTGCATCATCAGCACAAACTGGCAGATGAAGAAAGTTCCCATGAAAAGGAGACCAAACTGTTTGGCAATAAATATGTCTAATTTCTTAATTCTAAGCATTTCAATATTCAGTTGTTTCAGACCTTTTTCTTATTTGAAATATTCGCAGGTCCATTATTCAGCGTGCAAAGGTAATACAAAAAAATAAGAAAACCTTTATTTTTCGTTTTTTTTATATATATAATTAGGTGGGATAGGGGCTGAAATGCGAGAAAAATGAGAAAATAAAACTTTTTTTGAAAATTTCTGCCGAAAAATTTGTTCAATTCAAATAAATGTATTACCTTTGCACCCGCAAATGAGAAATCAATTGCTTGGATGGCGGGATAGCTCAGCTGGTTAGAGCGTCGGATTCATAATCCGGAGGTCGAGGGATCGTGGCCCCCTCCCGCTACAAGATGAGAGACATCAACTTTTTAGTTGATGTCTTTTTTATGCTCTAAACTTTTCCACACTTATTCACTTCTCATAGAAAAGTTATCCACATATGTGTTGATAACTATGCTATTTTGTTGGTTATCAGATATTTTCACTGTTGGTAACTGGTGTGGAAAAGATAAAAATGAACGATTTTCCTATGTTTTTCTTGGTGTTTTCAGAATAAAATTATATTTTTGCACTATAAAAGACAACTATTATGAAGCAGCAGCAAGTATATAACTTAAAAGAGTTTGCCGCTAAATACCAACTGAAGGACATATTTGGAGCCTATGCAGCTCATATTCATACAGATGTTTTAAATGGAAGTGTCCTGAGGGATATGGCGAGTGAACGAACACTTTTTTACAAGATATTATTGGCAAAAAGCGGAAGTGTGAAGTTTGAAGTCGTCCTGGGAACTGAAAGTGCTGAGGATGAGAAACATCAGCTTACGGCAAGTGATTTGCTTGTCGTATCGCCTAAGCATGTTTATAAGTTTACCGAAATATCGGAAGATTTCGAGGCTGAATGTGTTTTTGTTGATGAAGAGATTTCTAATGATCTGGTTTATCATCTTTCTGACGATAAACTCAAGGCGGCTCTTGATATCATTCATATGATTCGGGATATTGTGCGCCATCAGCATATTTATAAGGTAGAGATGATTCAGTCTATGGTGAATGTCTTGAAACTTCTGGTGTCAGAATTGCCTTATGACAGCCTTTTGTCGACCCGAGACTTGCGCCATAAAAAGAATGTGTACGAAATCTTTCTGCATTTGCTGTATCGCAATTTCAAGAGTGAGCGACAAATCCGGTTTTATGCGGATAAACTGAATGTTTCTTCTGCTTATCTCTCCAGGATGGTAAAAGAAATATCGGGTACGACGGTCAATGATCATATTACCTCCCTTCTTTATAAAGAAATCTGTAATCTGCTGAAGCAGTCGGATATGACAATGGGAGAAATAGCTGATTATCTTCACTTTAACGACCAGAGTGCATTGACCAATTTCTTCAAAACAAGAGCTGGAATGACACCACTTTCTTATCGTAATCAATGCAACTGATATGATTTCCGTCATAGGTCCATCTTCTTATGGATAACAGAATATCCGCTTGCCTATCTTGAGGAATAGGCAAGCGGAACAGTCAAATGTTAATATGAAATTCAGATTAGTAAGTACCTAATCAAAATTAAGCGACATGTTTAGAGAAGTTTATACACAACCCCT
>ERZ506523.194-NODE-194-length-9534-cov-3.218588_pt1 | contig 9534 bp, 9 predicted proteins | sample MGYA00512392_ERZ506523 | MGnify/ENA metagenome assembly ERZ506523
CCAAATTTGTAGTACTCGGCATCCAGCATCTGTTCGCCATGTTCGGTGCCACCATTCTCGTTCCCCTCATCACCGGACTGGACGTCAGCGCCACATTGCTCTTTGCGGGTATAGGCACGCTCATCTTCCATTTCGTCTCGCAGCTGAAGGTGCCAGCCTTCCTCGGTTCCAGCTTTGCGTTCCTCGGAGGCTATGCTTCCGTCAAGCAGCTTTGCGTGGCGCAGGGACTGACGGACGAAGTGGCGCTCAATTATGCGTGCATCGGCGTGGCAGCCGCCTCGCTGCTCTACTTTGTCATGGCGTTCCTCCTCAAGATGTTCGGCACGGAGAAGGTGATGCGCTTCTTCCCGCCAGTGGTGACCGGTCCGATGGTCATCGCCATCGGTCTGACGCTCTCAGGCTCCGCCATCAGCAACTGCCAGCAGAACTGGCTGCTCGCCATTACAGCCATCGTCATCGTCATCAGTACGTCTATCTGGGGCAAGGGAATCATAAAGATTGTCCCCATACTCCTCGGCGTGCTCGGCTCGTACGCCTTGGCTGCAGCGATGGGCGAGGTTGACTTCTCGAAGCTGAGCGAAGCGGCATGGATAGGTCTGCCCATCGACATGGACCGCACAGCCATCTCCGTCTTCAAGGATCCCAACTTCGACCTTATCCTTACGTCCGTCATCGCCATCTTCCCCATCGCCTTCGCCACCATCATGGAGCACATCGGCGACATGTGTGCCATTCAGAGCACCGTGGGCAAGAACTTCATAAAGGATCCGGGACTGCACCGCACGCTCGGCGGCAAAGGCCTTGACCACGCCCTGTCCCAGCAGACTGTCCTCGATGGTGGAGTTCAGCTCGCCGATCTGGACGCGCTGCTGGCGAAACCGCGCCCGCAGACGTCCGTTCAGGTACACCGACACCACGCCCATCAGCGGCACACAGGCAAACACTGCCAAGGTCAGCGGGATGCTGGCGCGGCACAGGATGACAAAGGACGCCACGATCTTGATGCCCGCGATAAAGAATTCCTCCGGGCAGTGGTGGGCGAACTCGGTCACATCGAACAGGTCGTTGGTGATGCGCCCCATGATGGTGCCCACCTTGGTGTTGTTGTAGTAGGTGTGATCCAGCTGCAACAGGTGGTCAAAGGCATCCCGGCGCATATCCGTTTCGATATGCACGCCCATGATGTGGCCGATGCTGGACATATAGTAGCTGGCTGCGCCGTCGATGATGCGCAGCACAAAGTAGAGTGCCGCCAGCTTCAGTACGATGCCCGCCGTCAGGGTGATGCCCACCCCCATGGCGGAGTTGGTGATGGTGCTCATGATCTTGGGCAGCACGATATCGCACAGGGTCGTCAGCGCTGCACAGAACAAATCAAGGCACAGCACCATCTTATAGTTTGCCAGATACGGCAGAAAACGCCGGATCAGCGCACCGCTGCTTGCGTGGTGCGCCCCGGGGTCGTTGGTTTTGGTTTTCGGCATGGTTCCTCCGTTTTTATCGTTACTTTTTACTGTAATCCCGCTCACCGTAGATGGCGGTACCGATGCGCACAAGGGTAGCGCCCTCCCGGATAGCGTTCTCAAAATCGCCGCTCATGCCCATGGAAAGGGTCTGCATCTCCACGTTGCGGTAGCCCCGCTCCCCTGCCCGGACGAACAGCTGATACACCTGCGCCAGATACCGGCGGTTCTGGGCATCGTCATCGTTTACGGGCGGGATCGCCATCAGACCCTTGACCCGGATATGCTCCTGTGCGGCGGCGGTGTCCAGCAGCGGCCAGAGCAGTTCCGGTGCGGCACCGGTCTTGCTCTCTTCCCCGCCGATGTTCACCTCCAGCAGGATATCCTGCACGATGCCGGCCTTGGCGGCTTCCTTCTCAATGGCAAGCAGCAGATGCTCGCTGTCCACGCTCTGGATCAGGCTTGCCCGCCCCAGCACCTTTTTGATCTTATTGGTCTGCAAGTGGCCGATAAAATGGCTGGGCTTGCCGCAGTAGGCCCCGGCATCGTAATTTGCGCACAGTTCCTGCACATGGTTCTCGCCGAACAGATCAATGGGCAGGGCGGCACTGGCTGCAATGGTCTGCGCCGTGCGGGTCTTGCAGGCGGCGCACAGCTGCACCGCTGCCGGGTCGCGCCCGGCTTCCCGGGCGGCGGCTGCCATCTTTTCCCGGATCTCGGCGACAGCCTGCCGCATTTCTTCCAACGTTTTTTCTGCCATCTCGCTCAATCCTCCTCGGTATAGCGGGCACGCTCGCCGCCGATCAGCTTCGGGCGGGTGTAGGCACACAGAATGTTTGCTTTGCCGATCTTATTAAGGCTCAGCCGCACTGGCACTGCCACCCGCTTCAGATGCATCCCGATCAGGGTGCCGCCGATATCCATGCCCGCGTTGGCGCGGATCTCCTCCACCGCCACCGGGTCTTTGAAGTTTTTCCAGCAGGTGGTGGCCCAGCTGCCGCCCGCATGGGGACGGGGTACGACACACACTTCCTCCCAGCCGTATTTTTCTGCGGCTTCCCGCTCAAGGATGATGGCGCGGTTCAAATGCTCGCAGCACTGGGCCGCCAGCCAGATGCCTTTTTCTGCCAGCACCGGCGCAGCGCCCGCGTACAGCGCCCGGGCGGCTTCTATGCTGGAATCCTTGCCGATGTGACCGCCCACCATCTCACTGGAAGAGCAGCCCACCACGAGCACATCTCCCTTTTTCAGCTTTGCCGCAGCCACCAGCTCGGTCATAGCCTGCCGCGCCTCGGTCTCAATCTGTTTTGCAAATGCTTCGGTCATACAAATACACCTCACTTATCGGTTTGCAGCCAGCAGGCTGTCTGCCCCTGCTGCACCGAAATATACTTTACTTTCCACCGGACACACCGCCGCGCAGCTGTCCTGTGCAAGGCCGGTAAAGGTCTGTTCCCAAGCCCCGGTGGCAAGGCTCACTGCTTCGGCGCAGGGGGCGTCTGCCGTGCATCGGAACAGCCGCTCCTGCGTATTCTGCCCCGCCCGCAGGGCAATGCCCCGCAGCAGGGTGCTGTCCGCGTTCTTTTCCAGCCAGCTGCTGCGCGCCCAGCGGTAGCTGATGTACAGCGTGCCGTCCGTGTCCGCGGCAAGCGCTCCGGGATAGCCCGGCAGACCGGCAAAGGCGGCGGTGCAGCCCCGTCCCCCGGCGGTCAGCTCCCGGGCGTCGGCATCCACCGCCCAGATGCAGCGGCTGCCAAGGTCGGAGACATACAGGGTGCTGCCGTCCGGGCTGAGCGCCAGACCCGCAGCGCCTGCTACCCCGCCCAGCACCTTTTCCACCGTGCGGGCGGCGGGGTCGTACACATACACGCAGCCGGTGGCGGTGTGCGCCAGCAGTTCAGTGCGCAGGGCGCTTTCCAGCCCGTTCTCCGCGCCTGCCGCCGCTGCCACTGCAAAGTACACCTTGCCCGCCGGGCTTACCTCCACGGCAGATACCGCCCCCAGCGGCGCACCGTCCAGCTGGGTGACCACCTGTTCCACCGCTGCGCCCCAGCTGTCGTGCTTTGCACGGCACAAGGTACCCCCGGCGGTGGTCAGCTGGGTCAGCCACACATCCCCGGCGGCATCAAAGGCAAAGCCGGTCAGCTCGCCCTCCACGCTCAGGATGGCGGCAGCGTGCCCGCCATCGGTGCGCACAAGGTCGCTGGTGCGCTTTTTCAATGCAGCACCGTTCCACGCAGCGGCATACAAAAGGCCGTCCTTTACGCGGATGCAGTCCACCCCCTGATACTCCCCCAGCTCCAGCTGGGTCTTGCGGTCGGTGGAAACTGCCGTCTGCATCGCGCCCGTCTCCTGCCGGAGGTCGGGGGCTTTATAGGTCTGCGGCGGGGTTGCGATGGGGCGGAAGCCCAGCGCATACACCAGCACCAGCAGAATGCCCACCCCGAACACGGTGCTGGCGGTGCGGAACCGCTTGAGCATGGCGTCCCGTTCTGCGGCCATCTGGGCGGCATACTCGGCCCGGCGGCGTGCCGCCATAGCGTTGGCGCGGTTGGCGCGCCGCATCCACCGGTCCACGAACAACGCCACCCGCGGCCCTACCGTGAGGGACGCAATGGCCAGTATGAGCAAAAATTCGATCAGTCCGATTCGCATAAGCGCTTATCCTTATCTCTGAAAAACCTGCGGACAGCGCACTGTCCTTTATCGCTAAAGTATAGCATTCCTGCGCAAAAAGGGCAAGCGGGGACAAAAAGAACTGCTGCACAGCATCGTGCGGCAGCTCCGGTTTTCAGGTCCTCTTTCTCAGCCGTCTCTCGATCCGGCCGCGCAGAGGGCAGTACCATGTATAATAGTGCTTCTTCAGCAGCCGCTGCAAAATGCGGCTGACCGCGCTGGGCTTCGGCTTCCAGCTTTCGGCATAGCGGTGGATGGAGTAGGTCTTGGGCGTTACCCGAAGCTTCCGGCTGCAAAGATCCATCGGGCAGAAATACTCTGCCGGAAAGATCTCCATTTCCGCGATGCTCTGCCTTGTTCCGTCCTTGCGCACGCCCAGTGCCTGCAGCACCCTTGTGTTCCGCTCCGGGCAGGGCGTCAGGTCCGCGCTGCCGTCTGCCTTTAAAAAATCCAGTGCATCGTAATCCCGCAGCAGCGCCTGCACCACCGGGTTGCCCTTGCGTGCCCCGAACCCCAGCCCGGTGGCTACCTCGTTATTGGTCTGAAAACCCATAAACCCGGGCAGCTCCAGCAGCTCGTCCAGCGGGCGCACCAGCTCCACATCCGTGTCCAGATAAATGCCGCCGTACTCGTACACCACCGCCAGCCGCGCATAGTCCGATACAAAGGCATATTTCTTTGCCTCGTAGGCCTGCTGCACATAGCGGTTTTTGCTGATATCAAAATTCTGCTCGTTCCATTCGATGATCTTGTAATCCGGGCAGTATTTCTCCCAGCTTTCCATACATTTCCGGTTCTCCGGGCTGATAGTCCCACCGCCGAACCAGCAGTAATGGAGGATCTTGGGGATGCTCATGGACGCTTCTCCTTTTTCTCCGCAAATTTCCTGATCATTACGACCTTATTTTACAAAAGTCCGCATTTTCTTGTCAAGTTTCCCCAGCGTATTTTTCCGTGCCTCCCTGTAAAAAGATTGCCGCCCCGCCGCCCGGTGTGGTATACTGGGTGCAGACGGTTTTGTTTTTCCAAACCATTCACTTAAAATTCACAGCTTTTTCCAATTCTTGCATTAAAATAAAGTCGTATACTGAACTATGATAGGAGGAGTCCTGTTTTATGGCAAAGATCCTGATCGTTGACGATGAGCCCCGCATCCGGGAGCTTATCCACGAGCATCTGCAATATTCCGGGTATATCTGTGAAGAAGCCGGGGACGGCTCTGCGGCGCTGGCACAGCTGTCCGGCGGCGGGTTTGATCTGGTAATCTTAGACCTGATGATGCCCTTTATGGACGGCATGACCTGCCTGCGGGAGATGCGCGCCCGCCACATCAACACCCCGGTCATCATCCTGACCGCCCGGGGCGAGGAATACGACAAGCTGGCCGGGCTGGAAAGCGGCGCAGACGACTATGTGGTAAAGCCCTTCTCCCCCCGGGAGCTGGTGGCGCGGGTGCGCGCGGTGCTGAACCGCACCATGCCCCGCCCCACCGAGGCCGCCGACACCATGACCTTTGGCGAGCTGACCATCGACACTGCCAGCCATACCGTGCGGGTATCCGGCGAGGAAGTGGCCCTGACCCCCAAGGAGTTTGACCTGCTGGTATTTCTGGCCTCCAACAAGGGCATTGCCCTGAGCCGGGAAAAGATCTTGCAGAAGGTGTGGAACTACGACTACTTCGGCGAGGACCGCACCGTGGACACCCATGTAAAGATGCTGCGCGGCCATCTGGGCAAATGCCGCAGCTATATTGCTACGGTATGGGGCATCGGCTATAAGTTCGACCCCGATGCCGCCCGTTGACTGAAGGAGCGTGCGGAGCATGCGGCAAACCACCAAAGCACGGCATACCCTTGGCATCCGCGGGCAGCTGATGTGGTTTTTGTGCTTCATCTGCCTGTTTCTGCTGGGGCTGTTCTGGCTGCTGTCCACCCAGCTGCTGGAGCCTTTGTACACCAAGCACATCGAGACCCAGCTCACCAATCAGGCTGACAGCATCGTGGAGCGGCTGGACGATGCTATTGCCGAGGGCAAGGTGCTGTCCAGCTGGTCCTTCGGGCAGCTTGCGGTCAACAGCGATTTTTTTGATAAACTCACGCTGGAACTGTACACCAAGGGCACCTTGAACAGCTTCTGCGTGGATATCTCGGACACTACCCTGCACACCATTTATAAGATCGAGAACCAGTCCTTCTGCAACCTGCACGGCACCTATCTTTCGGATTCTGCCAACAACGATAAGATCATTGCCACCGCCCTTGCCATGCGGCGCAAATGCCGCAGCGTGGGCAGCTTTGTGCAGACGCTCAACCCGCCCCGGCTCTCCGGCTCGGCGCAGCTGTTGGTAGGGCGCACCACGGCGGACGGCAGCTACACCGTGCTGGTGACCACCAGCCTTGTGCACGTTGCCGAGGCCAGCAAGGTGCTCAGCACCCTGCTGCCGCTGGCAGCGGCGCTGATCTTCGGCTTTGCCATGTCGGCGGCGTGGCTGTTCAGCGAGTGGTTCACAAAGCCGCTGCGCCAGCTTTCCAGCGCTGCACGGCAGATGGCGCTGGGCAACTACGCCGTGCAGGTGGACAACCGCCGCAACGACGAGCTGGGCGACCTTGCCCGGGACTTTAACCACATGGCTGAGGAGGTGCAGCACGCGGTGCAGATGCAGCGCGATTTGCTGGCCAACGTCTCCCACGACCTGCGCACCCCGCTGACCCTCATCAAGGGCTACGCCGAGACGGTGCGCGATCTGACCGGTGACGACAAGGCCCACCGGGACGAGCAAATGAACATCATCGTGGACGAGGCCGACCGCCTGACCGCGCTGGTGTCCAGTGTGATGGAGCTGAGCAAGGTGACCAGCGGCACCTATAAGTGCGAGCGGGTGCACTTTGACATGGGGCAGCTGTGCGATGAAGTAAGCGAGCGCTACGACGCAGTCTGCGCCCAGAACGGCTGGCAATTGCAGCTGGAGCTGCCGGAAGAGGAGTTGCCGGTCTATGCCGACCCGGACATGATGCAGCGGGCGCTGCACAATCTGCTGGGCAACGCCATGCACCACATCGGCAAGGACGGCATTTTTATCCTGCGTGCCTTCCGCTGCTCTGAGGGCGTGCGGGTAGAGGTGGAGGACCACGGCCCCGGCATTGCCGCCGCCGACCTGCCCTATATCTTTGACCGGTACTATCGCTCCCGCTCGGACGCAGGCAAGCAGGGCACCGGTCTGGGGCTTTCCATCACCAAGGCCATCTTCCAGCAGCACAGCTTCCGCTTCGGCGTACAAAGCACCGTAGGCAAGGGCACCACCTTCTGGTTCGTCATGAGCGATCTGCCCTATGTGGACGATTTTGAGGGCAAGTGAGCACCCCCTGTGATACAGAAAAAGCACCGGCAGTTTTCCAGATCTTCCAATCGGAAAACTGCCGGTGCTTTTATTATGTTCCGCTCTCTGCCGTATGGTAGATGCCAAAGGTGTTGTCCGGGGCGGGCATCTCCACGCGGGAGGCGCGGTCGTTCACCGCCCACATCATGGCGCCCATGGCACCCAGCACCACCAGAATGATGAGCCATTTTACTGCATTGGGTAATTTTTTCATTCCGTTATCCTTTCCGTAGTCTCCATGCGACACTTCTGCCGGGCAGTGCGCAGCAGCGCAGCGGCTTCAGCAACCGAAAGCGCCTGCACCCAGCCGGGACGCTCCCCTGCGCCCGCACCGGTGCTGCCTGCCTCAGCAAAGCCGGCCAGCGCCGTGTCGGTGCGGTCGTTCCAGCCGGCAAAGCCCTCCGGCGCAATGTGCGCCCCAAGGCGGCAGTCCAGCACCGCCGTTTTGCCGGTAGGCCGCCACGGTCTGCCCAGATACACGCTGCCCGCCGGGCAGTCCGAGACAAAATCGCAGTCCCAGAACACAAAGCCCAGCCCATCTGCCGCACCGGAGGGTGCAGTGACCCAGCTGTGCGCAAGGCTGTTGTCCACCGTGCGCAGGGTACAGTGCTCAAACAGGGCGTCCGCCCCGCCAAAGATAAAATCAATGTCCCCGGCAATCTCGCAGGCGTGGTAATACTGCGCGCTTGCCCGGCGCGGTGCCAGCCCGCGCGGGCCCAGAAAGCCGTCCTTCTCCCGCTCTTTCTCCGGCAGAGGGGCACAGAACAGGGTATCCTGATTGCCCAGCAACCGCACGCGGCTGAACGCCGCCCGGGCGCTGTCCACATAGGCTGCGATGGCCTGTCCCGCCTTTGCACCGGGGCCTGCATCGTTCTCGATGGTCATATCCTCCACCCGCAGCTTTTCGCCGCTGAAAAAGGCGGTGTAGCTGCGGAAGGTGTGGGTGGGACGCCCGTCCGGGTGCGGCAGCTTGCCGCCATCGTTCCATACCAGCCGGGTGGCATCCATGCCCGCGCCCGCAAGGGTGATCTCCTTTTTCTCACAAACAAGCTTTTCCCGGTAAATGCCCGGCGCGATGCGGATGACCGCAGGGCAGTCATAGGGCACCGCCAGCACCGCCTCGGAAATGGTGGTAAACTGTCCGCTGCCGTCGGGTGCAACGTTGATGGTAAGCATAAGCCGCCTCCTGTGCCCGGCACTGCCGGGCAAAAAAATATGCTTCCAGTATACCCCTCCTTCCCGCAAATTGCAACGGAAACTCTGCCGCCGTTACCCGCTCTTTTCCAGCCGGAGCACGGCGGCGGTGATATCGTCCGGGCGGCCGGTCTTTTGTGCGCGGATGCGGGCAGTCTGCACCAGCGTCTCGGCAAGCTTTTCCGGCGCGTCTCCCGCCGCCGCCGAAAGCTCCACCTGCTTTGCCACCCAGCCCGCGCCGTCCACCAGTAAGCCGTCCGATACCAGCACTGCGTAGTCCCCGGCGGTCAGGTGCACCACCCGGCTCTGTCCGTTCACCCCGCCCAGCACCCCCATGGGCAGGGTAGCTTCGCCCACAGCCCGCACCCGCCCGCCGTGCACCAGAAACCCCGGGGCGGCTCCGGCCTTGAACAGCCGCGCCGTGCCGGTGTATAAGTCCACGCTGATGAGATCCAGCGTTGCGCCGCTCTCGTCCTCGCTTTTCAGCGCCAGCGCCACGTTCACCAGCCGCGCCGCCAGTTCGGCGGTAAAGCCCGCCTTGAGCAGCCGGGCGGTCAGCTCTGCCGCCAGATTGCCGTCCACCGCCGCCGGGCGTCCGGTGCCCATGCCGTCACATAAGATCATCTGCGCCGCCGTAGGGCTGCAAAATTGCTGCACTGCATCGCCGGAAACTTCACCCCGGGCGGCAGCGCTTGCCGCCCCGAACACCGCCCGCAGCGCCGGTCTTTCGCTGAACAGCAGGGTGGTCATGCCCTTGCAGGAGAGCACCTGCGGCACCTCCAGCGTGCGGCGGCAGATATGCCCCACCTCCCCCGCCAGCGCTGC
>ERZ506523.198-NODE-198-length-9303-cov-8.368188_pt1 | contig 9303 bp, 14 predicted proteins | sample MGYA00512392_ERZ506523 | MGnify/ENA metagenome assembly ERZ506523
CGGTGCTCGGAACCGCTACGCTCTAAGGTTGGCGGACCATCAAAGGTCTTCGCCATGTTTTTGCGGGCTGGGACCGCCTTACTATAGCTTGCTGAGGTAGGGAACAGCTGTTTACAGTTAATAGTTTATAGTTTATGGTTGGTTTCGTGGTTATTTGCTGATAACTTGCAGATTTCTTTCGATTTTCTTGGTGGTTTCGTAGAAAAAGCGTAACTTTGGCGGCAAGTTATATAAACTAAATAATAGGAGATAAGATTATGGCATTAGCAATTAGTGGTATCCCAATGCTGACAGGTGATGAGGCTTTAGCTTTCAGAGAAAAAGCTGAAGAAACCTTGAAGAAGCGTGGTAGCATAGATTTCTCAAAGCAGCGTGCTGAGATGAAGGCTATTTTGGCAAAGGCAAAATTTTAAAGTTAGTATTATGGGATTTCTTGCAGACAAAACGGTGTTTTCACCATTGACAAAAGAAATTTTGGAAGAATCTATTTCATTTTCATGTGGCAATGAAGACTTGGATGGATTCTTCCATAATGATGCAGTGTCTTATGCCGAAAACTTGTTTGGTAAATCTTACTGCTATTATCTTGAGGAATCTAAGGCTGATATTGTATGTGCTTTTACGGTCTCAAATGCCAGTATTTTCACGAAGTACTTGCCTAATGCGAGAAAGAAAAAGGTTGGAAAGCATGTTCCTCATATAAAACAGGATTTGATATATCCTGCTGTACTTATAGGAAGATTGGGAATTTCAACAAAATTTCAGCATCTTCATATAGGAACAGAAGTAATGGACTTTATTAAGTCCTGGTTTGTTGAACCATATAATAAAACGGGATGTCGTTATTTGGTAGTTGATGCCTATAATGAAGATGTGCCTGTAGCTTTTTATAAGAAGAATGGTTTTGATTTTATGTTCAGCACAGAAGAGCAGGAAAAATCATATAGGGGTATTGTTTCTGATAAGCCATTAAAGACTCGTCTAATGTACTTTGATTTGATACTTATCAAGTAAGTAAAAAACAATGTAAAATATAACAAATAAGTGTAACTACTAGCAATATAGATGTAATGATTATGAATAATATATTTAGATTTCATCCATTAGAGCGACCTAAGGCTGAAAGTCCCAATATGCTTCCTAATGATGAGCGTATTAATCCTAATATTGTTCCATTAGAAAAATTACGGGCAATGGATGAAGACACTTATGAAGATGTTGTGGCAGCGTGGGCATATTGCTGCGTTAAGTCTGAAGAATATCAGGAGGTGTATCGTGTTGGAGGTGCTGGCGACAAGGGAAGAGATGTGATTGCCTATATTGATAGGAAGAATGATATTTTTGATTTGTATCAATGTAAACATTATAAAGATAGCATTAGCTACTCTATGATAAGAGGAGAAATTGGAAAATTGCTTACATATACACTTAGGGGGGATTATTCTGTACCAAAGAATTATTATATAGTTTCTCCTCTTGGTGTTAGTCAATCTTTTTTTGATTTGCTAAGAGATGGAGCTAGAGAATTAAAACGTTTATTGAAGAAAGATTGGAACGAGCATATAAAAGATAAGATAGGTGTTGTCTATGGTTCTGATTTAGATCCCGAGATGGCTGATTATATCGATCATTTTGACTATAGTATAATTAGGCAAGTTGATCCTCAAAAATTTATAGAAGATTTGCGTGCTGATGGTAGATATTTCTTTTGTTATTTTGGTGGTGGCTTTTCTAATATTAAAAGAGAAAAGCTAGCTCTTCCAGAATGCCCAGTCGATAACGAGTCTAAATATATTGGACATTTGTATGATGCTTATTCTGATGCAGAAAAGGTAGAAGTTAATGAGCATAACATAAATGAATATAGAAAATACGAGATTCATTATAAAAATGCTCGTTCAGACTTCTATGAGGCAGAAGAAGTGAGAATAGCTAGTTCTCGTTCGATGCCTCCAGAAACTGATGAGTTTGAAGAATTGAAAGACAGCATAGAAAGATACGTTTCTGATGATTATTATAATGATTATGATGATGCTTTCAAAAAACTAAAAGCAGTAACTATGACTGCATCTAAGTATGAATTGAAGAATATGTTGATTAGCCATTTGGTTGATAGCAATGTGAAAAAAGGCATTTGTTATCATTTGTCTAATGAGGATAGATTGATATGGAAAGAGTAAGGGTTTTAGATGGCGTGGTAGAGACTTCTCTCAGAATACTATGCCTATTAAATGTTGTTGGGGATAATCTTGATAAAGACAGACTTGTTGCTTATGATTATTTTTCTCTTTATTATCATGATGTAGATGCCGATGCTTGTAATTTATATGGGGAAGAAGCCTATCGTTCTTTCAGTTATTTAGGGGAAAGCGAAATGATTACAAAGGCATTACATTTACTTCTTATCAAAAAGTTAATAGCTTTTGATATTCAGAGTGATGTTGTGACTTATAAAACGTCTCATATAGGTACTGCTTTATTTGGTGAGTTAAAGACCAATGGCTTTGCTGCTAATTATGTAGATGTTGCTAGGAAGGTTAGTGTTTATTTCGCAGAATATTCGACTGAAAAATTAAACGAGTTTGTTCAGCTGAATGCTTCACGATGGTTTAGAAATTAAAAATACTGATATGGGATTTTATATAAAAGAATTTGAGGCTAGAGGTAATGGTAAAAAGCCTGCCCGTATTTCATTCATAAATGGTTGTAATGTTATATATGGTGGATCAGATAATGGAAAAACTACATTATTTAAACTTATTGATTTCATTTTAGGTAAATCCAGCAAAGATATCATTCTACCACCTCAAGGTGATGGCTATACGGATTTTTATTTAGAAATAAGAGATGGGGATAATGTTCCCTATACATTACATCGAAAGAATGGAGAAAATGAAATTAATGTAAAAAAGACATCATTGAAAGATTATGATTCAGTACTGGATACAGAAAAGTATAGTTCTTCTTCACGTGCAGCCCAGCCTATTTCTATGTACCTCTTACAACTCTCTAAAATTCATAATGTATATCTTAAAAACGGTTCAACGAAATCACTGTTGTATTATAGTCATATAAGGCATCTTTTTATGGTTGATGAAGAAAGAATGGTTACAGAGAAAAACTCATCATTTATTCCTGAATTTAACTATGCTATTCGTGAGCTTTATAAAAGTATTATTTCGTATTTGGTCACAGGTATTGATGATAAAGAATACCAACCGGAGGAAAAGGCTTCTGTTAGAAAAACCAGATTAAACGGAAAAAAAGAATATTTATTGGAAGAAATAAATAAAGCTAAGGAAAAATTAAATTCTTTAGGTGATGCGGATTATATATCTATAACGGATAAGGGCTTTCTTGATAATACTGAGCTTCAACTGAAAGATTTCTCCATCAAGTTGGATGAGTTGTATGAAAAGAAAAATAAATATAAGGAGGATCTGGAGCGTTTGCTGAGATTGTTGAAAAATCAGGAATTGTTTATTGGCAAGTTAAAAGGTCTTTTAGCCACTTATAAGCAAGATTTGAATAGATTGAATTTTGTCAATTCTGGTTTTTCAATGATGTCTGCTCTAGGTAACGTGAAATGCCCTTTGTGTGGTTCTGATGTTGCGATAGAGTCTCTAATGGGAACTGATTCTGATGTCTATGAAAAGGCTATTGAAAAAGAATATGCTAATACATGTTTTAAGATTAAAGATATAGAGAATCTTATTGCTTCTAAAGAGCAAGATAGTCAGCGAACTGCTAATAAAGTGGGAGAATTGAATTTAGAACTTACTAGAATCAATAATGAAATTGATGAAGTTAAGCCTAACTTTTCGCAGTTGAAGCATGTTTTTTCTGTAGCCCAAAGGAATATGGAAAAGAAGTTTAAACATCAAGAATTGGAAAGATTTATAAATGACAAAACAGCTGAATTGCAAGCTTTTGAGACTTTGATTAAAAACTGTAATAGTAAATCTGATAGTGTAGAGTATTTCAAAGAGTACATGAATCAGAAATTACTTGATGAGATAAAGAAAACATTAAATGCCTGGAAGTATGAATGTGATGGAATTCAAAATGTAGGTTTTGATGACAAGGCATTTGATATAATGATAGATGGGAGACTTAGAACTAGTTATGGTAAAGGTAATCGATCTGTATCAACTGCTGCTGTGATGATTTCTTTATTTGATTATATTCATGAAAAAGGGCGCGCGTTTTCTGATGTATTAATTCTTGATTCTCCTCTCTGTACAAAATATGACAATAAGATAGATGTTCGTGCAAATGATGAGGATGCATTAACGCCAAAGGGTGTTATTGATTCCTTTGCTAAATACTGTAATGATAAGGATTGGAAGTATCAGATCATCATCTTGGATAATAAAATAACCAATGATATTAAGGTTGATACATTGACGAATATTAATTTAATAGAATTCGGTACCGCTGAAAGATATGGTCTATTCTATGAATAAAAAATTATAGGTGATCATTGGCTTTAAAATAATATATAACTAGACAATATGGCACAAGAAATAATTCCTGATAAGCAAAGTGTACTTTCTTGCTTGAAACAGAAAGTGTATTACGTAGATTTTTATCAGCGTGAATATGTATGGACTAAGAATACGGTGGATGTCCTCTTGAACGATATCTTCTATGCCTTCGAAATCTCGTATAAAGAACATAAGGATGAGGAGATGTCGCAAGAGGTGCTGGAAAAGTATAACTGGTATTATCTCAATGTCTTTATCACCAATAAGGTAGAGGGTAAGGTGTTTATCGTTGATGGTCAACAGCGTCTTTCTACGCTTACATTGATTGCAACAAAACTCTATCATATTACAAAAAATGATAATCTCAGGGATATCCTCCGTGATTGTATCTTTGCAAAAGATCAGTTTAAAGGCAATGTCTTTTGTATCGATAACGACAAGAGAAAAAATGTGATGCAATGTATCCTTGATGGTACTGTATATCAGAATGCTTATAAAAACAAGACGGAAGAAACTATCATCGAGAGATATGAGGATATCAGTAAGTTCATTGATGACAAACTGTTGGATGATGTTGAGTTGACCGCTTTCATCTATTACTTCCTCAACAGACTGGTTCTCGTGGAACTGTCTATCCAGAAGGATGATACGCCTATGGTCTTTGAGGTAATCAATGACCGTGGTGAGGCTTTAAAGCCTTTTGAGATTCTGAAGGGTAAGATGATTGGACTCCTTTCGAAAAGTGATACCAACAAGTATTCTGAAAAGTGGGATGCCGCGCTGAATAGAATCAGCGGAAGAGAGGATAATTTCTTTGCTGATTATTTGAAATCGCAGTTTGTCTTCAAGAAGAATGCTTCTTTGGAGAAGCAGATTATCAACTCCTACCACCGATATATCTTCGATTATAATGACATTGCTGATAAGCTTTCTTTCAGAAGAGCTGACAAGAAACATCATGAGAACATTAAACTGTTTATCAACAATGAGTTGGATTACTATACTTCTCTGTATGCTAAGATTTCGGCTTGTGGTGATGAATTTGTGCAATATAATCTGAATATCAATGATATCTCTGGTCTTTATCAGCAGATAATGGCTGCCTGCGATGTCAATGATGAACTAACGGACGAGAAGATTCATGCGATAGCTAAAGAGGCAGATAGACTCTGGGTGCTCTTTGTGTTGAATGGTATTTACGATAGCAACGATTTTCAGGATGTTTCTTATCGATTGAATGAGAAACTGAAAGGGTTGGATATGGCTTCCTATCGTGAGGTATATAACGAAATCATCATGCAGAGTATTAGGGAAAAGCGTAATGTTTCGGGAGAGGTTTCTTTGCTGGATTTCAATAGCTTCCTGAGAAAAAACTATACGAATACGAACCGCCGATTCCTGCGTTATCTGTTCTCTAGAGTTGAGAAGTTTATCTGTGAGCATACGAATCAAAATATGCAGAATGATATCTACTATATTTCTACTAAAACCGGTAATAAGACGGGATACCATATAGAGCATATCCTCTCTGAAAATGAAAAGAACAGGGGGTATTTTAAGGATGTAGAGGATTTTGAAGATCAACGTAACCTGTTGGGTGGCTTGCTCTTGCTGAAGGGGTTGGATAATATCTCTTCTGGTAATGAAGAGTATTCGGATAAGCTGAAGACTTATAGTAATGGCTTGGTCTGGGGACATTCGCTTTGCGAGGATTTCTATCATGCCAACAAGGATTTTGATAAGTTTAACAAGGAGTTATCTGACAAATGTAATGTTGAATTCAAGGCTTATGGTGTCTTTGATCAGAACGCATTGATGGAGCGAAGTAGGTTGCTGTATGAAATCGTGAAAGTGATATGGGAGGTTTCGTAATTGATAGTATCAGCGAATCAGAACCATTATATTAGAGACCACGATATTCATCACATAGCCCAATCAATGGGCTATGCTGATGAGCTTACTACCTAGAGCAGTTTCTATACGAGCAATGGTTTGAGTCGTGAAGTTATGTCTGCCTGTTAGCCATTTCGAGATTTCTGAGTCTCGCTTGTTGAGCAAGCGGGCGAAATCCTTTTGGGTGAGACCCTTGGCTTTCAAAATCTCACTAATGCGCTCGGCAATACCGAAAGACAAATCGAACTCTGCCTTTTGCTCGGCAGGTATCGCAGCGAGGCAATCACGGAATAATTTGTTCTGTATCATAACGCTTAAATTTCAAAGGTTGCACTTTCTATGTCTGTTATCATATTCTTTTCAATGGTAATGATGCCATTCTCTTGGGCTTTGAGCAAAACTTTGTCAAAAGTCTGTAAATCCATGACATATCCACTGAGCTTTTCATTCTCTTGGTATGTGCGTGATAGTTTAACACCACCATTTCCTAAGATAAGTATCTGATCGGATATTCTTAAGCAGTATAGGCGGAGTTTGCGGGAATCTATAGACAAAGCACTGACATGGTCGTTCATCCTTCCTTCGATACGGAAGAATCTTTCTAATGCTCCCTTATCGATAATTTTGGATAAAGCCAATAATATGGCATTGAAGTCTTTATTGTATGTCGCATTGTCCTTAAACTCCATCAAGAATTTTTCGAATTCACTTTCGGAATTTCCATCGAAGCAGATAGAAAACATGCCTACGTTGTCATTCTGCTCTATTGTCTTTAATGTTACTTGTGTCATAACTGTATTTTTTTAATATGCAATGCAAAAATAATACTTTTATTGATAGATTGTTCACTTTTAAGTGAATAATTAAGAATAATTATCATAAACATATTATGGAACTCAACAACACCCAACACAAATCATTCCTCTGGCACCTCGACTTCGAGCCATTCACCTGGCACACCTTCTACGAGAGCAATGTCCGTCATTAGTTACCGAAGAGAACAAGGAGGCATGGCGACGCTATCTGACAAAAGTCATCAAGAAGTATCTGAAGGCAGAGGTGATGAATACACTTGAGTTCAGGAATATTGAAATCCAGATAAGGGAAGAAAAGCTGTTGCGCATCAAATGAGACTCGTGAGCCAAACGACATGGAGAAATCTCTCCTGTAAATTATCAACTACACCAATAATGAAGCAGAAATAATGAGAGAAGCACCAATAATTTTACCAGTAATATTGGGATGCCTGCAAGAGAGCTGCAATGATGTACTCATTGTTTGGAGCTTGCAAGGTGCTAGATAAAAATCCTGAGCGTTGGCTCTGTCATGTGTTGAAGCACATAGATTCTACGCCTGAGGATAAGTATTATACTCTTCTCTGGAAGTATATTGGGAATAAGGAAGAGTGAAGGGGGACAGTTCAAGAGGTTTGATTTAAAGATTGCTAAAAAATATGATACTTTCTTGGAAATAATTTGATTTTATCGTATATTTGCAGAAATATAAATATAGTAAGGTATGACAGCAAAAGAAGATAAGGAAAAAGAAAAGACTCGCAGAGAAAATCTGAGCAAGTTTATATATCAGCTTGCTAACACCTGCTTTACTGCAATGGTAGTTGTAGCTGCTGTTGGTCTTGTACTAGGTGTAGAGGACGCTAAACCCTATGCTTTGCTGTTAGGTGTGGGATTATTTTCTACTATTTTCTTAGCGCTGTTTGCTGATAACATTTTAAAAAAGAAATAATTATGGAAGGAATGTACATAGTTTTGGGTGGTGTTGGAATCGTTGCATGCTGCCTTTATCTTTGGTCTGCTTTCACGAAAAGCGGTAAGAAGTGGATTGAGAGCCTTTAGGGCTTTTCACCGCTGCTCGGAACCGCTACGTTCTAAGGTTGGCGGGGCATCAAAGCCCTCGCCAAGTTTGTGCGGGATGGGACTGTCGGGGAATAGCAGGTTATAGTTTACTGTTAATAGTTTATAGTTTATAGATTTTTGTGGTAATTTGTTGATGAGTTGCAGATTTCTTTCGATTTTCTTGGTGGGTTCGAGGAAAAAGTGTACTTTTGCGGTTAGATATTAATTAAATGAATTATTATGGCACAGGTAGCAACAATGAATCAAGCTCAATTGCAAATCCTCGATATGCTGTCATTTATCAAAACTCCTGAGGCTTTGCGAGATTTGAATAAGGTAATCTTCGATTATTTTGTTCAGATGGCTGATGCTGAATTAGATAGGATGTGGAATGAAGGAACCCTGAATGAAGAACGTATCGAGAGTTTCCGGCATCTCCATGAACGTACTCCATACAATAAACCAATATTATAATCTTTAGGTTATGAATATTGTATTGGATACAAATAGTTTGATTATGTCAATCGCCCCTAGAAGTCCGTATCGTAAGGTGTGGAATGCTTTTCTTAGAGGTGATTATAACCTTTGTGTGTCCAATGAAATAATAGAGGAGTATTCAGAGGTTTTATCTCGTAATATATCCCCTCAAGTTTCTGAGGCCATAGTTTATGCTATATTGACTAGACCCAATGTAATTCGCAAAGATCCTCATTATACTTTTGCTTTAATTGAGGCAGATAAAGATGACAATAAGTTTGTAGATTGTGCCATTGCTGCAAATGCAAAGTGTATTGTTACAGAAGATAAGCACTTTAAGGTCCTGGAAAATATTCCTTTTCCTAAAGTGGAAGTTATAGGTATAGAGGATTTTAAATGTTATTTGGATAAGTGGATATAGGTTTATGTACTGGTTTTGGTATATCACCATTACAGCGTAAGGTTTAAACATATTAAGTAGTTACCTTTGCATCCGAATTCTTAAAAAGGTTATCTGGCACTGGTAGTAAAGGACAGTCTTAAATTTGCAGAGAATCATGACGAAGCCATCCATCTTCAGATACGAAGGG